>ERZ761602.2339-NODE-2339-length-30105-cov-15.447754_pt1 | contig 30105 bp, 28 predicted proteins | sample MGYA00512165_ERZ761602 | MGnify/ENA primary metagenome ERZ761602 (study PRJEB28899, sample SAMN02445085) | bioreactor sludge metagenome | biome: EBPR sludge; isolation source: Thorneside wastewater treatment plant | place: Australia: Brisbane, Thorneside...
CCCTCCACGGAGCCCAGACCCGACGGCTCTGCGTGCCTCGTCGCCTCCGAATGCGCCAGCGGCGTATGCGAGGGCCTCGGCTGTGGCACGGATACCCCGGGCGTCTGCGCGCCGGCGCGTCGCGGATGTACCAAGGATCGCCGCGCCTACTGCGGCTGCGACGGCGTCACCTTCTATGGCTCCGGGTCCTGCCCGGGCAAACGCTACGCGGCCAAGGCCGCGTGCCCGAACGGGTAGCGTCCCGCCGTCCACCCGGGTTACCCTAGGTACGGCGCATGGCCGAGCCTTCCAAGCCGCGTCCCACCGCCGACGAGCTCGAGGAGCTGATCGAGCTGGTTCGGCGGGACCCCTCATCTCCTGCGTTCGTCGACCTCGGCGAGGCCTACCTCTCCCTCGGGCGTCCCCGCGAGGCGATCGACGTCGGGCTCGAGGGCCTGCGCCGCGCCCCGGACAACCACGAAGGACGGCTCATGGTCGCGCGTGGGCACGCCGCGCTCCACCAGTGGAAGGAGGCGCAGGCCGAGCTCCTCCGCATCGTGAAGGTCGACCGGACCAACCGTGCCGGCTTCACCTTGCTGGGCGAGGTGCTCATGCGCCGCGCGGACTACGAGCGCGCCGTGCCGGTGCTCCAGCACGCGCAGAACCTGGATCCCGGGAGCCCGCAGGTCCTCAACCTGCTCCGGCTCGCGCGCGGTAGCCTGCCGCTCGAGGCGCCGCCTCCCATCCCGACCCCCGTGGCGCCGCGCCGCGCCGAGGCCGCCGCATCGCCACCGCCGCGCACGCCGGCCCGCCCGTCGGCGCCGCCCCCGCGGCCCCCGCCGCGTCCGCCCGCGCGCGCGCCGGCCGCCGAGCCGATCGACGACGGCCCCACCACGGTGGGCGGCGGCGCCAATCGGGCGGTGACCGCCGAGGAGACCGCGGTGCGCGGCGATCCGACGATGCCGTCGGTGCCACCGGCGATGATGGATCCCTCGTGGGACTCGGGGTCGCACGAGAGCCAGGACGCGCCCACCGACAAGCGCGGCGGCGGCGCCCGCATGCCGCTGGCCCCGCCGCCGGCGCCCGCCGACGCCAGGCAGGTCCGCCCGCGCGTCATCCCGCAGGAGAAGCCGGTCAACGCCGCGGCGGCGTCGCTGCGCCAGTCGGCGGCGGTCGGCGAGAACTACCTGAACGACCTGCTCACCGGTGGGCTGCTCGACGTGCCCGGCGTCCGCGTGCCCGACGCCGAGTTCGATCTGCGCCCCGATCGCCGCTGGGGCCGGTCCACGACGCGCGCGTTCATCTTCCTCTTCGTCCTCCTGGTCTTCGGCGTCGGTGGTGGCGGCGCGTACTGGTACTACAGCGAGCAGCAGAAGGCCGAGGCCGTGGCCAAGCACCGCGCCAAGGCGCGCGAGCTCGTCGCGCACGGCACCTGGGACGGGCTGAACGGCGCGCTGACCGAGCTCGCGTCCGCGCTCAAGCGCGACAAGAACAACGTCCGCGTCTTCGCCCAGACCGGCGAGGCGATCGCGCTGCGCTACATGCTCTACGGCGCCTCCGAGGAGGGCGCCGGCGAGGCGATCAAGGCCGCGGCGCGCGACATCGACAAGCCGGCGCAGGACGGCTTCCGCGACCTGGTGATCGCGCGCACCGCGCTCGCGCTCGGCAAGCTCGACGGCAGCGAGGCGTCGATCGACGGGCTGGTGAAGGCGCGCGTCGAGCTCGACGCCTGGATGCCGGCCGAGCCCGATCGCTGGGCGCAGTGGCTGAAGGGGCGGACCCAGCTCGTCGCCGGCCAGCGCGGCGCGGCGATGACGGCGTTCCAGCAGGCGGGCGACGGCGAGGGCGGCCTGGTGCTGGCGTCGATCGATCGCGCCAACCTGCTCGTCGACGACGGCAAGTTCGACGACGCGATGAAGCTCTACGACGGCGTCCTCGAGAAGGTGCCCGATCACCCGCTCGCCGTCCTCGGTAAGTCGCTGGCCCGCGCCGAGCGCGGCTTCGACACGTCCGGGGCGATGGACGATCTCAACGTCAAGCTGTTCAAGGATCTGGGCGAGCGCACCGACGCCTATCGCCAGCTCGCGCTCGCGCTCGCCTACTACGGCCTCGAGGACTACGTGCGCATGGACGAGGCCCTGGGGAAGGCCAAGCAGTATCGCGAGCCGCGCTTCCTCTCGCGCTACGCGCTCGCGCGCATCCTCCAGGGCAACCTGTCGATGGCCGCGGTCGCGCTGTCGGAGATCAAGTGGTACGGCTCGGGCAAGCCCGAGGCCGATCCGCTGGTCACGCTGGTCAACGGCGCGCTCCAGCTCGCCGCCGGCACCCCCGAGGCGGCGCTCGAGACGCTGGGCAAGCTCGAGGGCACGCGCGCCCAGATCCTGCGCGGTCAGGCGCTGCTCGATCTCGGCAAGTACAAGGACGCGCTCGCCGAGCTCGAGGCGGCGCAGGCCTCGGCCCCCGAGTCGCTCGAGGTGAAGATCTGGCGCGAGCTCGCGCTGGTGCTGACCAGCAGCGGCAAGGCGCGCGACGACGCGGCGTCCGAGCTGGAGAAGACCTCGCGGCGAGCCAAGAGCAAGATCGGTCGTCACGCCCATGGCGTGGCCATGCTCCTCACCGGCGACCTCAAGGAAGCGCGCCGCCGCCTCGGGCAGGCGCTCGAGAACGTGACGCCGGAGGAGCCGGCGCCGCTCGCGTATCGCTCGCGCGTCGCGCTGGCCACGATCGAGCGCACCGAGGGCAACCTCGACGCGGCGACGGAGCAGCTGGAGAAGGCGCTCGAGGACAACCCCGGCTACCTGCCGGCGCGCCTCGAGCTGGCCAAGGTGCTCGTCGCCAAGGGCGACGGCGACGCCGCCGGCGACATGCTCGCCGCGGTGATGGCGGAGAAGGAGCTCGTGACCTGGCAGGTCGAGCTGGTCTACGCCGAGGCCCTGGCCAAGAAGAGCCGCGAGGGCCTGAAGGAGAAGGAGAAGCAGCAGCTCACCGCCGAGGCCACGGCCGCGCTCGAGCGCGCCAAGGCGGGCGGCGCGCCGCTCGATCAGGTCGCGCGCGTGGCCGTGCTCGTCGACGAGAAGCTCCTCGAGAAGATGGAGCTGCCCGATCCGCCCGCCGCCGACGGCAAGAAGGACGACCGGAAGCCCCGCCGCGGCCGGCGCGGCCGCTAGTGCGTCTCGTTCTCGTCCTCCTCCTGGCGCTCGTGGCGTGCAAGAAGGCCGAGCCGGCGCGCGGTGTGCCGACCGACGCCGCCGAGCAGCTCCGCGAGCGGCCGCAGCAGCTCGCGCACGTCACGCTCAAGGTCCTCGGCATGACGTGACTGGAGCAGTGTCCCCGCCGGGTGCGGGCCGCGCTCAGGACGCTCCCCTCGACGTACGAGGTCGGGTTCAACGTCGACAGGGACGAGGTCTACGTCTCCTACGATGCGACGGCGTCGGTCGACGTGAAGGCCATGGCGAAGGTCGTCGAGGCGAAGGCGGGTTTCAAGGCGTGGGTGCACGCCGAGAAGTGGCCGGCGGTGGAGATGATCGACGAGCTGCGGCCGCTGCCGCGCTGATCGGGCACGGGCACGGGCACGGGCACGGGCACGGGTCAGAAGAGGCCGTCGATGGAGCCCTGGCCCTGCCGGACCAGGATGATCTCGTCGCCGTCGACCTCCAGCACCGTGGAGGGCTCCTCCTCGGTGGTCGTCGCCTCGACCACGACGTCGAGGAAGCGCTCGAACGCGGCGAGCACCTCGTCGATGTCGCGACACGGCTCGTGGGTCTCGGGGTTGATCGCGCTCGTGGTGAGGAGCGGGCGCCCGAGCTCGCTCACGATCGCCTGGGCGATCGGGTGGCTGGTCACGCGGATGCCGACGGTGCGCCGCTTGTGATCCATGAGCGCGCGCGGGACCTCGCGGCTCGCCGGGACGACGAGCGTGTACGGACCGGGGAAGATGCGCTGCGCGAGACGGAACGCGGTCTGGTTGAAGTGTCCGTACCGCGACGCCGTCGACAGATCGGGGCAGATGAGCGCGAGGCGATGGTTCTTGGGCATGCCCTTGGCGCGATGGATCCGCTCGATCGCGTCCTTGGCCTCGATGGCGCAGCCGAGCGCGTAGATCGAGTCGGTCGGATACCCGGCGACGCCGCCCTTGTGCAGCACCTCGACGATCTTCGCGATCTTGCGGGCCGGCGGGGTGCCCCACGGCTCGATGTGCAGGCGCAAGGGACCGCTCATGATGGGCTCAGTGGAAGCCGCCGGCGGTCACGTACTGCTCGATCGAGATCTGTCGGCTCGAGGCGGGCTTCACGATCTTGACCTGGGCGAAGCGCGTGCGCGCCAGCTCGACGAGGCGCTTCATGTCGGGCCCCTGGAAGAGCTTGCCGGCGAAGCGACCGCCGGGCGCGAGGGTCGCGAACGCGAGCTCGAGCGCGCGCTCGAACAGCGCCTCCGAGCGCGCCTGGTCGACGTGGCGGATGCCGGTGGTGTCGGGGGCCATGTCGCTCAGCACCACGTCGAAGTGATCGAGCTCGCCGAGGAGATCGGCGGGCACCACGGTGAAGACGTCGCCGACCATGAGCCGGGCGCCCGGGATGCCCGGGATCGCGACGCGATCGATGCCGACCATCCGGCCCACTTCCCCGATGCGCCCGCGGGCGTACTGGAGCCAGGAGCCCGGCGCGCAGCCGAGATCGAGCACGCGATCGCCAGGATTGAAGAGCCCGACCGCCTTGTCGAGCTCCTCCAGCTTGAACACCGCCCGGGCCCGGAAGCCCGCGTCCTTTGCGCGCTCGTGGAAGTGGTCCTTGCGGACGCGCTTGTCGCCGAGCTTGCTTCGACCCTTGGCCAAGTCGGCCTATCAGCGGCCGGCAGCCGCCTTCTTCGACGCCTTGAGCGGGTTCTTGGAGCGGACCTCCTCCTTGCCCACGCCCTTGCGCTTGTACTGCGTGCGGGTCGCCGCCTTGGTCACGACGACGTAGCCGTTCTTGGCGCCGGGGACGGCGCCGCGAACGAGGATGCAGTTCTCCTCCTCGAGGACCTTGAGGACCTGGAGGTTCTGGACGGTGACGGCGTCGTCACCCATGTGACCCGCCATGCGCTTGCCCTTGTGGACGCGCTGCGGGGTGAGGCGGCAGCCGATCGAGCCGCCGTGGCGGAAGTACTCGTGCGTGCCGTGGGTGCGGGTCATCCCCTTCATGCCGTGGCGCTTGATGACGCCCTGGAAGCCCTTGCCCTTGCTCTGACCGGCGACGTCGACGGGGACGTTGTCACCGCCGAACATGTCCTTGGCGGTGATGGTCTGGCCGATCTCGAACTTCGCGACCTCGGCGGCCGGGACGCGGAACTCGCGGGTCAGGCGGACCGGCTTGGTGTTCGACGCCTTGGCCTGGCCGGCCGCGGCGCGGTTCACGAGGCGCAGCGGCTTCTCGCCGAAACCGAGGACGAGGGCGCTGTAGCCGTCCTTCTCCTCGGTGCGCTTGCCGACCACGACGTTCGGCCCCGTCAGGATCACCGTCACCGGCACGCGCTCGCCGTCGTCGGCGAACACCTGCGTCATGCCAATCTTCTGTCCGAGGAGCCCGAGCTGCGTGGCCATGATCATCCAGTCCTGTGGGGAAGGGCTGCCGTATATACCGGCGTGACCCTGGGGTGTCAACCAGTAGGAAATCGGAAGATCCGCGCGGTGTTGGCGACGGTCGCCGCGGCGAGCTCGGCCAGCGGCACCCCGGCCTCGCGGGCGACGACCTCGGCGGTGTGGACGACGAAGGCGGGCTCGTTCCGCTTTCCGCGCCTGGGGACCGGGGCGAGGTAGGGGCAATCGGTCTCGATCAGGATGCGATCGAGCGGAACCATGCGGACTGCATCACGAATCGGCTGGGCGTTCTTGTACGTGACGATGCCCGAAAACGAGACGTGGAAGCCCATCGCGACGTACGCGGCGGCGTCTTCCGGCGTCCCGGTGAAGCAGTGGATGACCCCTCCGACCTCGGCGGCGCCGTGCTCGGCCAGGATGGCGCGCGACTCGGCGTGGGCGTCGCGGATGTGGCAGACGACGGGTTTGCCCACCTTCCGGGCGAGCGCGATGAAGCGCCGGAACGCCTCGGCCTGGGCGTCGCGCGCGGAGTGGTCGTAGTAGAAGTCGAGGCCGGTCTCGCCGATCGCGACGACGCGCGGGTGGGTCGCGAGCCGCTCGTGCAGCGCCCACCAGTCGGGCGTCATCTTGTCGACGTCGTGTGGGTGGGTCGCGATGGTGGCGAAGACGTCGGGATCGCGCTCCGCGAGGGCGACCGCGCGCTCGGCGCTCGTGGTGTCGCCGACGGCGCCGATGACGACGATCCGCTGGACGCCGGCGGCGCGGGCGCGGGCCAGGACCTCGTCGCGATCGCCGTCGAACTCGGGGCCGTCGACGTGCGCGTGGCTGTCGGTGAAGATCGGCGTCGTCATCGTCCTCGTCGTCGTCAGCGGGTCCGCGCCTCGATCGCCTGCACGGCGCGCGTGATCTCGTCGGCGAGGTCGCGGCCTCGGCGCCGCCGCGCGAGCGCCTGGAGCGGCGCGAGCGCCCACGCGCCGCCGGACTTGCCGAGCTCATCGATGGCGATGCCGCGCACGGTCTCGCGCCGGTTGTCGAGCGCGGCCACGAGGTGGGCGCGCGCCCGCTCGGCGTCAGCGCCATCGGCGGGGCCGGCGGCGCGATCGATCGCGAGGATCGCGCCGGCCGCGCGCGCCTGGACCTCGGGCGTCGTGCCCTTGCGTCCGAGGAGCGCGGCGAGCGCGGGGAGCCCGCCGCCGATGCGCTCCAGCGCGACGACGGCGTCCCAGTCGCGCCCGCCGTCGGTGAGCGCGCCCTCGAGCACGGCGGCGCCGCGGCGATCCCCCTGCTGCGCGAGCGCGTAGGCGGCGTCGAAGCGTACGCCCGCGTCCTCGTGATCCATGAGGTGCGCGACCAGCGCGGGCGCGCGTGGATCGCCGGTCGCGCCGAGCGCGAGCGCCACCGCGCCGGCGACCTGGGGATCGCGATCACCGACGGCCGCGGCGAGGGGCTCGTAGGCGGCGAGCGGATCGATCTCGACCAGCGACGACGCGGCCTGGAAGCGCAGATCGGCGGCGCCTTCGCGCAGCGCTCGCGCCAGCGGGGTGAAGCCCGCGGCCGCGCGCAGCGTCCCAAGCGCGATCGCGGCGGCCTGGCGGACGCCCGCGTCGCCGTCGTCGAGCCGGCGCACCAGCGCCGCGATCACCTCGGCGTCGTCGCCGCCGATCTCGCCGAGCGACGCCGCCGCCTCGGCGCGCACCGCGGCGACGTCGTCGTCGAGCGCCGCGCACAGGGCCGGGCGGACGCGCGCGTGGTCGGCCTCGCCGACGTCGCCCAGCGCCTGCACGGCGACGAGCCGCGCCCGCGGCGACGTCGACCTGGCGTCGCGCAACGCAGCGTCGATGGTGATCACGCGGGTCGGGAAGAGCATGCTCACGCGGCCTTGCGGGTCGTCTCGAGGAGCGCGACCTCGCGGACGCGCTCGGGCGGCGTGCGCGCGACGATGGCGCGGTAGAGGCCGGCGGCGTCCTCGATGGCGTACGGCGCCGGCGCGCCGTCGCCAGGGACCAGGAGGCTGCGCTCGGGCGCGCCACCGTCGACGAAGCAGGTCTCCGTCGTCGGCGACGCGATGACGCTCGTCACCTCCGACCACGGGAGCCGGAACCGGCGATCACCCGCGGCCAGCACCTCCAGCGCGTCGTCGTCGACCACGACCTCCATCCGCCACGCGGGCGAGCCCAGGTAGAGCCCGCCCAGCGCGGCGCCGCCCATGCCGATGACGACGAGCGCGGTCGAGGCCGCGCCGCCGGCGACCAGCCCGTACCCTCCGAGCGCGACGCCGAGCACCATGGCGAGGGCCGCCAGCCCGCGGAAACGCGGGCGAAAGCGGTAGCGGGCGGGTAGCGGCATCGACCGAGCGTAGCCTGGATCGCGCACCGCGGCATCGCACGCGGCATCGCACGCGGTATCATCAGGCTCCATGTCACGCGAGCACCGCCGCGCCCGCCGCGTCGCCGTCAACATCCCGGCGATCATCGAATCGATCGGACAGCCGGTGGTGACGTTGCACCCGACCGTCGAGGCCGTGTACCGGCGGGTCGCGCCCGACGCGACGTCGATCGGCAAGACGGTGCCCGGCTCGATCCGGGATCTGTCGACCAACGGCGCGTTCATCGGCTGTGATCCCCTGCCGCTCCTGGCGCGCGTGCGGATCGGCTTCGAGCTGCCGTCGTACGGCACCGTCGACGCCGTGGGCTGGGTGCTGTGGGCGCGCGAGGCGGACTGCGAGATCCCCGACGCGCTCGGCGATCCGGTGCCGCTGCCGCGCGGCATCGGCGTGCTGTTCGAGGCGATGCCGCTCGAGGCGCGGCAGATCGTCGCCAAGATGGCGCGCTGACGTCTACTTGACGCGGGTGCCGGGCGGGGCGTCGGCGTCGACGGTGCCGAGCGCGAGGATCGCGTCGTCCCCGGCGGCGAGGATCATGCCCTCGCTGGTGACGCCGCGCATCTCGCGCGGCGCCAGGTTGGCGACGACGAGCACCCGGCGGCCGAGGAGCGCGGCCGGCTGGAAGGCCTCGGCGATGCCGGCGACGATCGTGCGGTGGCGGCCCTCCCCGAGGTCGACCGTCAGCTTCAGGAGCTTCTTGGCCTTGGGCACCGCCTCGGCGGCGAGGACGTGGCCGACGCGCAGGTCGAGCTTGGCGAAGTCGTCGTAGGTGATGGTCGCGGCGATCGGGGCGGGCGGCGTGGGAGCCGCTGGTGAAGGTTCTGGCGCCGCGACCACCTCCTTCGGGAGCCACTTGTCGAGGAGGACGGCGCTACGCTTGTCGTCGATGCGCGGGAAGAGCGGGGTCGACTGCCGGGGCGCGAGCGCGGGGAGGTCGGTGCCGAAGGCGTCCTCCGACGGCCAGCGCGCGTCGCGCTCGGCGACGTTCGCGCCGAGCCAGCCGTCGAGGGCGGCGGCGGTCGCGGGCAGGACCGGCGCGACGAGGAGCCGCGTCCACCACAGCGCCGCGGCGAGCGTGTGGAGCACGTGCTCGAGCTCGGGCTGCTTCGCCGGATCCTTGGCGAGCGACCAGGGCTCGGTCGCGGCGATGTACGTGTTGGCCTCGCGCACGAGGCGCCACACGGCCTCGAGCGCGCGCGAGGGCTGGAAGCCGTCGAGCGCCATGCGCGCGTCGCGCACCGCCTCGGCCGCCACGCGGGCCAGGTTCGCGTGGGCGCCGGTGCCGGCGAGCGCCGCGTCGCGCGTCCCGACGCCGCCTGCCCCGTACTTCACGAGCATCGTGAGGCTGCGGTTGATGAGGTTGCCGAGGTCGTTGGCGAGATCGGCGTTGTAGCGCTCGATCAGGCTCTCGTAGATGAGGTCGCCGTCGTTGCCGAGCGGCGTCTCGCGCAGGAGGAAGTAGCGGACGGCGTCGATGCCGGTCGCCGGGACCGACGAGGCGCCGGCGAGATCGCCGGCGAGCGTCACCGCCGACACCCGCGTCGCCGGGATCGACTTGGAGATCTTGCGGCCGCCGATCGCCCACCAGCCGTGGCACAGGATCGTGCGCGGCAGCGGCAGCCCGGCCGAGAGCAGGAACGCCGGCCAGTAGACGGCGTGGAAGCGGAGGATGTCCTTGCCGATGACGTGGACGACGCTCTTCCAGTAGCGGGTGACGTCGGGCGCGCCGGCCTCGCCGGCCGGAGCGAACGGGTCACCGAGCGCGGAGAGGTAGTTGGTGAGCGCGTCGAACCACACGTACATGACGTGCTTGCCGGCCTCGCCGGGGTGGCGCGCGTCGTCGGGCACCGGGATGCCCCAGGTGAAGCTCGTCCGGGAGACGGACAGATCGCGCAGCCCGCCGCGCAGGAAGCCGAGCACCTCGTTCCGGTACTGCTCGGGCTGGATGAAGTGCGGGTGACGCTCGATGTGCGCGGCGAGCGCGTCGCCGTACGCCGAGAGCTTGAAGAAGTACGACGTCTCCTTGGCCACCCAGCTCACCGGGCGCTCGTGCACGGGGCACACCGACTCGTCGGCCGCGTTCTTCTTGAGCTGGCTGTCGGTGTAGAAGGCCTCGCAGCCGACGCAGTACCAGCCCTCGTAGGTGGCGAGGTACAGGTCCTGCGGGTTCTTCTCCAGGATGCGCTTCCAGAGGCCCTGCACGACCCGCTTGTGACGCGCCTCGGTGGTGCGGATGAAGTCGCGGGCGAAGCCGTGCGTGGCCTCCGCGTCGTCGAAGCGCATGCCGAGGTCGATCCACGCCTCGCGGAAGCGCGGCGCGACCTGATCGGTGAGCGCCTGCGGCGTGAGCCCGCGCTTCTCGGCGGCCTCGACGATCTTCTGGCCGTGCTCGTCCGTGCCGGTCAGGAAGCGCGCGTCGTCGCCGCACATGTGGTGGAAGCGCGCGAGCGCGTCGGCGACGATCGTCGTGTACGCGTGGCCCAGGTGGGGGACGTCGTTGACGTAGTAGATGGGGGTGGTGACGTAGAAGGGACGGGTCATGACAGCTCGGGCTCTGGCTCGGAGTCGGGTTCGGGCTCGGGATCGGGCTCGCGTCCGGCGTGCTGGGCCGGGAACAGCGGCTTCACCTCGCCCGCGGGCAGGACGACGCTCTCGCCGGGGCCGTAGGCGACGCGCACGCGCTGGCGCAGCACGTCGACCTCGACGACGCGGCCCTCGCCGGTCGCGGTGATGACGCGCTTGCCGAGCTTGGGCAGGCCCTTGCGCATCTCGGCGTACGTCGCCTGCTCGTAGACCAGGCAGCACTTGAGGCGTCCGCACTGGCCCGAGACCTTGGTCGGGTTGAGCACGAGCCCTTGATCCTTGGCCATCTTGATCGAGACCGGCACGAAGTCGGGCAGCCACGTGGAGCAGCACAGCTCGAGCCCGCAGCTGCCGATGCCGCCGACGTGCTTGGCCTCGTCGCGCACGCCGACCTGGCGCAGCTCGATGCGCGCGCCGGTCGCCGAGCCGAGGTCGCGCAGGAGGTCACGCAGCTCGAGGCGCTCGTCGCTCGTGTAGTAGAGGTTGAGCTTGCCGCCGCGGCCGTTCCCGCCCGGCGGCTGGGTGTACTCCACGCGGAACACCTTGCACGGCAGCCCGAGCGACCGCGCCTTGTCGCGCGCGAGCCGGAGGACGTCGGCGGCCTGCGCCTGCTCGCGTCCCTGCGCGGCGCGGTCGTTGTCGTCCGCCTTCCGGACGATGTGGCGCCCGGGGCGCTCGGGCACGGCGCGGCGCGTGGGCGCGACGGCCACGGTCGCCATCCGCGTGGAGCGCTCGCCGTCGACGACGACGACATCGCCGACGCGATAGCTGCCGGCGCCAGCGTCGCACCAGTAGATCTTGCCGGTGGGGACGAGCCGCACCCCGGCGACGTTCGCGATCACCTGGCCGAGCGCGGCGAGATCGGCGAGGGCGGCGTCGGCGCTCGCGGGATCGAGCTCGTCGTCGCCGGGCTCGACCGGCAGGTCGGGGCCGAGCGTGATCGGCGGGGCAGGGCTGTCGTCGTCCTCGACGGCGGCGACCGGCGTCTCGCGGCTCGTGGCGCCGACTTCGTCGTCCCACGAGCCGTCGAGCGCGGTCGTCGCCGAGGCCTCGGGCTTCGGGCCTCGGGCCTCCGGAAGAGGGCGTCGGGCCTCGGGCTGCCGTTGCGGTCGCGGCTGGCGCTGGGGTTGCGGCTGGCGCTGCGGTTGCGGTTGCGGTTGGCGCTGTGGTCGCGCTTGCGACTCATCGCCGCCGCCACCACCACCGCCGCGGCGACGGCGGCGGCGACGACGTTCGCCGTCGCCGGTCTCGCCGCCGTTCACAGGCCACCTCGCTGCAGGCGGTGGGCGAGCGCCTCGAGCGAGACGCCGCCGTGGCCGTGGTGCACCGCGATCGCCATGTGCGCGGCGACGAGGATGCTGGCGCGATCCGCCGCCAGGCGCGCCGCGGGGAGGTCGCCGTCCTCGACCGCCGCGCGGGCGCGTCCGTGCAGCTCGATCGCCGCGAGCTCGACGACCGCCGCGACGTCGAGCTTGCTCTCGCCGCCGGCGCCCTGCACGACGCCGATCGCCGCGCCCGCGTGGACGCCGCGATCGACCGCCGCCACCAGCGCCTCCGCCGCAGCGACGACGGGATCGGGCTCGCCGCCGGTCATCGCCTTGCGGGTCTCGGCGCCGAGCGCGCTGAACGCCACCCGCTGGCACCGGCTACGGATGGTCGGCAGCAGCTGATCGGGCGCGACCGTCATGAGCACGAAGCGCGTGCGCGCGGGCGGCTCCTCGAGCGTCTTGAGGAGCGAGTTCGCCGCCGCCGGCTGGAGCGCGGTCGCCTCGTCGATGAGGAAGACTCGCTCGCGGGCCTCGTGCGGCGGCAGGCCGACGGCCGCGATCACCTGGGCGCGCACCGTCTCGATCGGCACGATCTGCGCGGCGCCCTCGCGCTGGAGCGTGATCACGTCGGGGTGGATCCCGTCGGCGATGCGCGTGCACGTCGCACACGTCCCACATCCGACGCCGGGCGACGTCTCGCAGTTGAGGGCGGAGGCCAGCGCCAGGGCCGTCGTCCGTTTCCCCACCCCGCCCGGTCCCGTGAACAGGAGGGCGTGGTGCAACCGGCGGTTGGCCAGCGCCGCGCGCAGGACGCCGAGGGCGCGGTCCTGACCACGGACGAGGGCGAACGTCGGCACGGACGCACGCTAGCACGAGTGCGTCTGGAACATGGCTCACTCGCCGGGCCGTGATACAGATGGCGCGACATGTCCACGCATGTTGAGCCCGAGCCGACATTCGCTGCGTTCCGCGAGGTCCCGCGCACCGGCGTCATCTTCGTCACGACCGAGGCCCGGCGCCGCGGCTTCGATCCCGCCGCCGCCGACTGGTGCAACCTCGGTCAGGGCATGCCCGAGGCCGAGGAGCTCCCCGGCGCGCCGCCACGCCGCGGCGCCCTCGTGATCGATCCGCTCGACCAGGAGTACGCGCCGGTCGGCGGCATCAACGAGCTGCGCGAGGCGATCGCGTCGCTCTACAACAAGCTCTTCCGTCGCGGCATGCCGTCGCAGTACTCGGTCGAGAACGTGGCGATCTCGGGCGGCGGCCGCGCCGCGCTCACCCGCGTCGCCGCCGCGCTCGGCAACATCAACCTCGGCCACTTCCTCCCCGACTACACCGCGTACGAGGAGCTGCTGTCGGTCTTCCGCCTGTTCTCGCCGATCCCGATCCTCCTCGAGAGCGAGCGCGGCTACGCCTTCTCTCCCGCCGAGCTGCGTCGCGAGATCCTCGGCCGCGGCATGTCGGCGGTCCTGCTCTCGAATCCGTCGAACCCGACCGGCAAGACCATCGGCGGCGAGGAGCTCGCCGAGTGGATCGCCATCGGCCGCGACCTCGACTGCTCGCTCATCTTCGACGAGTTCTACTCGCACTACGTCTGGCGCCCCGACCTGGCGGCGCAGGGCGGCATCTCGACCGCGGCGCGCTACGTCGAGGACGTCGATCGCGATCCGGTGGTCATCCTCGACGGGCTCACCAAGAACTGGCGCTACCCGGGGTGGCGCACGACCTGGACCGTCGCGCCCAAGAAGATCATCGAGGCGATCACCAGCGCCGGCTCCTTCCTCGACGGCGGCGGATCCCGTCCGCTCCAGCGCGCGGCGGTGAGCCTGCTCGAGCCCGAGGCCACGCTCGCCGAGACCCGCGCGATCCGCGCCGAGTTCGGCAAGAAGCGCCAGAAGCTGCTCGACGGCCTCCGCGACGTCGGCTTCACCGTCGATCTGCCGCCCGAGGGCACGTTCTACGTCTGGGCGTCGGCCCAGCACCTGCCGCCGTCGATCAACGACGGCATGAGCTTCTTCCGCGCCGCGCTCGACCGGAAGGTGATCACGGTGCCCGGCGACTTCTTCGACGTCGACCCGGGCAAGCGGCGCCACGCCCGCGCCCAGCACGCGTCGGCTCGCTTCCGCCGCCACCTGCGCTTCTCCTTCGGTCCGACGATGGCCAAGGTCGAGCTCGCCCTCGATCGGATCCGCGGGCTCGTGGCCGATGCCGCCCGAGCGGGATGACGCCCACGGCGCCGCGCCGGCCGCGGTGCCGCCGCCGAGCCGCCTGAAGAAGATCGTCAAGTCGATCTGGTGGTTCCACAGCCTGTTCGCGCTCGCCTTCGGTGTCGGCGTGATGCTGTTCGCGCGCAAGGGCCTCGCCTACGCGGACAAGGTCCTGCTCGTCCTCCTCCTGTCGTGGCTGCTCATGTTCGTCGCGCTCCGCTTCATCGTCGGGCCGGCGAACCGCGGCGAGCGCGAGAACGTCCTCCGGAAGGGGGTCCGGCTCGGCACCAACTACGTCATCAAGCAGCTGTACCAGCAGATGTTCTTCTTCCTGGTGCCGCTCTACGCGTCGAGCGCCACGTGGTCGTTCAGCTCGGTCAACTGGTGGATGGCGCCGGTGCTGCTCGTGTGCGCGGTGGTGTCGACGATGGACCTGGTCTTCGACAACGTCATCATGGAGCGGCGGTGGCTCGCGTCGGCGATGTACGGGCTCGCGATGTTCGGCGTGCTCAACGTGGGCCTGCCGCTGGTCTTCCACTTCACGCACCTCACCGGCCTGCTCATCGCCGCCGGGGTCACGCCCGTCGCGGTCGCGCTCCTCACCTTCTCGGTGAGCTCGGTGCTCTCCTTCCGCGGCATCGTCATCACGCTGGGGACGACCTTCGCGCTCTTCGCCGCCGTCGCCTACGGCCGCGCCGCGATCCCGCCCGCGCCGCTCGCGATGCCGGAGTCGTCGGTCGGGCACGGCACGTACTCGAGCTACGAGTGCCTGCCGCCGTCGAAGCACCAGCTCGGCCAGGATCAGCTCGACGGGCTGCGCTGTGGCTCGATGCTGGTCGAGCCGGGCGGGGTCAAGGAGGACGTCGTCCACGTGTGGCGCCACCGCGGGCGCACCGTGGCGCGCGTGGTGCCGGCGGCGCTCCAATGCGACGGCGACGCCGTCGTCTACCGCAGCCAGCTCGAGCAGCTGCCGCCCGATCCGCTCGGCAAGTGGCAGTGCATCACCGAGACCGTCGGCGGCCAGCTCGTCGGCGTGCGCCACTTCGAGATCGTCGCGCCGGCGCCGGCGCCGCCGCCGGACCTCGGGGCGCCGCTCGACGCCGCGGTGCCCGGCGACGCGGGCGTGCCCGGCGACGCGGGCGTGCCGGATCGCTGAGTCAGCGGCCGCAGCGCTTCATCGCGCCGCGGGCCGCGATGCTCACGCTGCGCTGCTCGCTCTGGGCGAGGGAGCGCAGGAGCGGGATCGCGTCGCCCGGGCATGCCGGGCCGAGGGCGCCGAGCGCGGTCGCGGCGGCGGCCTGCAGCTCGGGGAAGGCGCCGTCGCGCGCCGCCGACAGCAGCGCGCTCGCCGCCTTGCCGTCGCCGAGCACGCCGAGCGCGGTCGTCGCGCGCACCGCGAGTCGCAGCGCCGACTCGTCGGAGAACGCCTGCCCGCGCCAGCGATCGAGCCGGTCGAGCAGCGCCGCGGTCGCGCCCGGAGGGCCGAGCTGGCCGTAGAGGGCGATGGCGCGGTCGCGGAGATCGGGCTCGCGCTTGCCGTCGTCGGCGAGGCGGAGGAGGCGCGCGGCGATGCCGTCGGCCTTGCACGTGACCAGCGCGGTGAGCGCGTCGACGCGCACCGCGAGATCGGCGTCGCGCTCGAGCGCGGCGTCGAGCGCGTCGCGGGGGGCCTGGCGCTGGCAGCGCACGCCCAGCGCCGACGCGGCGGCGCGCCGCAGCTCGGGCCACGCGTCGCCCGCGAGGATCGTCGCGATCGCGCGATCGGCCGCGTCGTCGTCGCCTGCCTCGGCCAGGGCGCGCACGGCGGCGAGCCGCGTCCCGGCGTCGCGATCACCGGCGAGCGCGGCGAGGGCCTGTCGCGCGTCGGCGGCGTCGTTCACGCCGAGCGCGTTGGCGGCGACGCGGCGGAGCGCGCGGGCGTGCGCGCCGTCGCCGGCGCGCCCGAGCCACGCGACCAGGCCGCGCAGCTCCGCGCCGCCGCCGGTCGCGCCGAGGCCGGCGACGAGGCGATAGCGGAGCTCGTAGGCCTCGCCGGGCTTCATCGCCGACGTCGCCTCGAGATCGGCGAGCATCGCGGGGCGGGGTGCTCGCCGCGCTGCCACGCGAGCAGCGCCGGCATCCCGGCGCCGGCGACCAGCGCGACGATCGACGCGCGGAAGCCGCGGCTGCCCTGACCGGCGACCTGGAGCAGCGCGCGCGGCTGCGTGCGCGCGAGCACCTCGGCCGCGGCGAGCCGGCTCCCCTCGTCGCTCTTCATCGACGGATCCGCGAGCGCCGGATCGGCGACCACGCGGGCGAGCGCGCGCTCGCCGTCGGGGCCGAGGCTCGCGAGCAGCTCGGCCGCGGCCTCGCGATCGCCCTCGGGGAGCTCGCCCGTCGCCAGCGCCCGCGCGACCGGCTCGATCACCGCCGGGTGGCGGAGCTTGCCGAGCGCGGCCAGGAGGCGCGGCCGGCTGGTGCCGTCGGCCTGGTCGAGCGCGGCGGTGAGCGCCTGCACGGCGGAGGCGCCGCGGCCGGCGAGCGCGCGCGTCGCCGACTCGCCGGCGATGCCGCCCCTGGCGACCTGCTGCGCCAGGATGGCCTCGGCGCCGCCGGGCGCGAGCTCGACGTCGGCGATGACGCCGAGCTCGGCGAGCGAGGTGACGTTGCCGGCGCCCCGGCGATCGACGGCGGTGATGGCGACGGTGACGCAGCCCTCGATCGGCGACGGGAAGGTCGCGACCACCGCCTCGCCGGGCGGCGCGTCGGCGAGCTCGACCAGGTAGGTCGCGCCCTTGCCGACGACGGTCAGCGCGCGCACGCGATTGCCGGCGGTGGCGCCGGGGATGACGCGCAGCGCGGCCGCCTTGCCGCCCTTCATCGTGGTGCGGAAGGTGAACATCTCGCCGCTGCCGTCGCCGCCGCGGTCCTCCTTCCACAGCGTCCTCGGGTCGCCGTCCTCGAGCACGCGCGGCGCGACGAGCTGGCCGGCGTCGCCGGCGCCCGCCGCCGTGGTCGCCGCGGTGGCGCGGTACCAGCCGGCGCCGAGCGACGCGCTCGGCACCGCCTTCACCGTGGCCGTGACGTCCGGGAACCGGACACTCGGGCGGGCCGGCTTCCAGCGCCCGGCCGCGTCGTCCCAGGCCTCGCGGAACAGCTCGACCGGCGCGCCGTCGCAGCGATCGAGATCGCCGCGGCGCTGCCAGCGCACGAGCCCCGACGGGCGCGCCTCGATCCACACCTCGTACTCGCCGTCGTCGCCGGCCGGGCCCACGGGCCCGCGCCACAGCTCCTTCATCGCGCCCTTCTCCCAGCGCAACGCGATCGCCTCCCAGGCGCGGCCGATCTGGGCGACGGCGACGACGTAGGGGCGGCCCTTGCCGCCGGCGCCACCGCCGCCGAACGACAGCTGCGTCTTGCCCATCGCACCGGTCAGGCCGAACGGCACGAAGGCGCCGCCGCCGCCGGCGCGCTCGACGACGACCGCGCCGGTCGGCTCGATGCGCACGGTGTCGAGCTTGCCGTCGCCGTCGACGTCGACGGACTCGGCCGCGACCGCGCCGGCGAGCAAGCAGACGAGCGGCGCCGCGAGCGAGACGGGCAGGGCGGGGGAGAGGCGCATGCCGGCGTCACTATAGAGGACGCGAGCCGGCCCCGGTTGCGCCGCGGGTCGCGGGGATGTACCCATCCGGGCCCCGGTCTGCCCATGTTTCGGAAGCGCGACTACCACTACGACCTGCCGCCCGAGCAGATCGCGCAGCACCCCGCCGAGCGGCGCGATGGCGCGAGGTTGCTGGTGGTGCGCGAGGGCGAGCGTGCGGGCGAGCGTGAAGGTGACGGCGACGGCCTGGAAGATCGGTGGTTCGTCGAGCTGCCCGGGTTGTTGCCGGAAGGCGCGGTCGTCGTGGTCAACGACACGCGGGTCGTCCCGGCGCGCGTCCGGACGCGGAAGGCCGCGACCGGCGGCGCCGTGGAGCTCCTGTTCGTGGAGCCGGCCGAGGGCGGCGGCTGGTCGTGCATGGCGCGGCCGAAGAAGGGGCTGCGCGAGGGGATGGAGCTGATCGCGGAGCGGGGAGGGCGGAAGCTCGTTGTCGCGGGCTCGGCTCGGGACGAACGGGTGGTGGTGGAGGTAGAAGGCGACGTGTACGGGTTCCTCGACGAGGCGGGCGAGCTCCCGCTGCCGCCGTACATCGCGCGGGACGGGGGACCGGAGGTCGAGGACAAGGAGCGGTACCAGACCGTGTTCGCGCAGGCGCCCGGCGCCGTCGCCGCGCCGACCGCGGGGCTCCACTTCACGCCGGCGGTGCTCGACGCGCTGCGGGCGCGCGGCGCCTCGATCGCGACGGTGACGTTGCACGTCGGGCTCGGCACCTTCGCGCCGGTGCGCGAGGACGACCTCGCGCGCCACGTGATGCACCGCGAGCGCTACCACGTGCCCGAGGAGACCGCGGCGCTCGTCGCGTCGGGGCGCCCCGTCGTCGCCGTCGGCACCACCGTCGTGCGCACGCTCGAGGCCGCGGCCACCGGCGCCAGGCAGGTGCGCGCCGGCGCCGGCGACACCGACCTCTTCATCCGCCCGGGGACGGGCTTCGACTTCCGCGTCGTCGATCACCTCGTCACCAACTTTCACCTTCCCGAGTCGACGCTCCTCATGCTCGTCTCGGCGTTCGCCGGCGTCGATCGCATCCGCGCCGCCTATGCCCACGCCGTCGCCGCGGGGTATCGCTTCTTCAGCTACGGCGACGCCATGCTCCTCACCCGTCCGTCCAGATGCTGATCCCGCTCCCCACCCCCGGCTTCTCCTTCGAGCTCCTGCGGATCCTCGGCCACGCGCGCGCCGGCGTCCTGCACACGCCGCGCGGTGACATCGAGACGCCGGTGTTCATGCCCGTCGGCACCCAGGGTACGGTGAAGGGCATGACCGCCGGCGAGCTGAAGGCGCCGCCGCTCGACGCCAGGATCATCCTCGGCAACACCTATCACCTCTACCTGCGCCCCGGCCTCGACACGATGGGCGCCCTCGGCGGCCTCCATCGCTTCGCCGGCTGGGATCGTCCGATCCTCACCGACTCGGGCGGCTTCCAGGTCTTCTCGCTCTCCGGCATCAACCAGATCGACGACGACGGCGCGACGTTCCAGAGTCACATCGACGGCTCGCGTCACCGGCTCACGCCGGAGATCTCGATGCAGATCCAGGGCGTCCTCGGCTCGGACATCGCCATGGTCTTCGATCAGTGCCCACCGGGCGACGCGACGCCGGAGGTGCAGGACCGCGCCATGCGACGAACGACCGCGTGGGCCGCTCGCTGCCTGGCGGTGGAGCGCCCCGCCGGCCAGGCCCTCTTCGGCATCGTCCAGGGAGGTGTCGACGTCGCGCGCCGGGTCGCCCACGCGGCCGAGATCGTGCCGCTCGGCTTCGACGGATACGCGATCGGCGGCCTCTCCGTCGGCGAGCCGATCCCCGAGATGTACCGGGTGCTCGACGCGTTCGCGCACACGCTGCCGTTCGACCGTCCTCGCTACCTGATGGGCGTGGGCACCCCCGCGGACCTGGCCCACGGCGTCGCGGCCGGGGTCGACATGTTCGACTGCGTGATGCCGACGCGGAACGCCCGGAACGGCTACCTGTTCACGTCCGGCGGCAAGATCACCATCTCGAACGCGAAGTTCCGCGACGATCCGGGGCCGATCGACGAGTCCTGCCCGTGCGAGACCTGCCGCAGCCACTCCCGGGGCTACCTGCGACATCTTCACATGGCCGGCGAGATCCTCTACAGCCGGCTGGCAACGCTGCACAACCTCACGCACTACGCCCGGCACATGCGTGGCCTGCGGGACCGCATCCTCGCGGAGGGACACCCGCCCGATCGGCCCGCTTGACCCCCGCGGTCGCCGGTGCTACTCACCCACAACTTTTACGGAATCCCTCCAGGAGCTGTGTCATGGGCGCCCTCTCCCCCCTCATCATGATGGGTCTGATGTTCGTGGTCTTCTACTTCCTGCTGATCCGTCCGCAGGTGAAGAAGCAGAAGGAGCATCAGGAGATGCTGAACAAGCTCGGTGCGGGCGAGCACGTGGTCACGCGTGGCGGGATCATCGGCAAGATCACCGGTACTCGGGGCGACGTCGTCATCCTCGAGATCCAGGAGAAGGTCCGGGTCCAGGTTCCGCGCGCCTACATCGAGAACAAGTGGACTCAATCCGCGAGCGAGTCCAAGGCCGACAAGGCCGACAAGGCCGCGTAGTCGCGACACGTTTGCGCCCTGAGGTTCTTCATGGATCGTAGCCTCCGCCTGCGGAGCTTCGGCTTCGCTGCCATCGTTCTCTACTGCCTGCTGTACCTGGTCCCGACCTTCGTCGACAGCGAGCGGATCCCGTCGTGGTTCTTCTTCGACCACAAGATCACGCTCGGCCTCGACCTCCAGGGCGGCGCGCAGTTCACGTACTCGATCGCGCTCGACAAGGCCGTCGACGACAAGGCGGCGGAGATCCGGCGCGACGTCGAGGCCGAGCTCGCCGAGAAGAAGATCGCGGGCACCGCGTCCACGCCGGACATCGCGCCCGGCGCGATCGCGATCACGCTCAAGGATCCGACCAAGAAGGACGAGGTCTCGAAGCTCGTCGCCTCGCGCTACGGCGACATCATCACGACGATGTCGTGCCCGGCCCAGGGGCCGCTCAAGGACTCGCTCTGCGTGCGCATCGCGTCGAGCTACGCCGACGGGATCAAGAAGAGCGCGCTCAAGCAGGCGGTCGGGACGATCAAGAAGCGCATCGACGCGCGCGGCGTGGCCGAGCCGACGGTCATCGAGAAGGACGACCAGATCATCGTCGAGCTCCCCGGCCTCGACAAGGACAACATCGCCCGCATCAAGGAGCTCATCGCCCGCACGGCGAAGCTCGAGTTCAAGATCGTCGGCGACGGCAGCCCGTGGATGTCGGGCCTCTACCAGCAGGTGGTCAAGCCCGACCCGGCGGCCGAGGCCCTCGGCATCACCGCCCACCCCGACGCGTGGGCGCACGAGAAGAGCGGCAAGGAGTTCTTCGACTCGTACCTGAAGGCGTACGACCGCGACGAGTCGTTCACGGTGGCCGAGGCCCAGAAGAGCGGCTGCTACCGCCGCGACATGCCGGAGAAGGACGGCAAGGTCCGCTGCAAGGTCACCGGCCGCCGCGTGATCGAGCGCTACCTCGAGGAGCTCGCCGCGGCGAATCCGCAGTTCCAGGTCCCGCCCGACGGTCAGATCGGCTTCGAGCTGGTGTACCCGGACTCGGTGGGCGAGAAGGCCGACAAGCGGCCCTACTGGCGCACGTACTACCTGGACCGCGCCGTCCGCCTCACCGGCTCGGCGATCTCCAAGGCCGACGTCAGCTACGACCCCAACACGCTGCGGCCCGAGGTCGCGGTCGAGTTCAACCGGCTCGGCGCGCGCGCCTTCGGTGACCTCACCTCCGCCAACGTCGGCCGCAAGATGGCGATCATCCTCGACGACGTCGTCGCCTCGGCGCCGACCATCCAGTCGGCGATCCGCCAGGGCCGCTCCAGCATCACGATGGGCGGCTCCGATCCGCGCACGCAGGAGCGCGACGCGCTCGACCTGGTCAACGTGCTGCGCACCGGCTCCTTGCCGGCGCCGCTCGAGGAGCAGCAGGTCGCGGAGCTCGGCCCCACGCTCGGTCGGGACGCCGTCGACAAGGCCCAGCTCTCGTTCGGGCTCGGCATCGTGCTCGTCGTCATCATGATGATCGTCGTGTACCGGTGGTCGGGGACGATCGCGATCGTCACGGTCGCCATCAACATCATGATGATGCTCGCGGTCATGGCGATGTTCCGCGCGACCCTGACGTTGCCCGGCATCGCCGCTGTGGTGCTCACCGTCGGCATGGCGGTGGACGGCAACGTGCTCATCTACGAGCGCATCCGCGAGGAGCTGAACCTCGGCAAGTCCGTGAAGGGCGCCGTCGAGGTCGGGTTCCAGCGCGCGTTCTCCAGCATCCTCGACGGCCAGCTCACGACCGCGGTCGCCGGCTGGGTGCTCCTCCAGTACGGCTCCGGCCCCATCTACGGCTTCGCCGTCATGCTCCTCGTCGGCATCGCGACGACCCTCTTCACCAACGTGTTGATCACTCGCTACTTCTTCGACCTGTACGTCAGCAAGAAGAAGGGCGAGCTGGCCACCATCTCGATCTGAGGACGACCGACCATGGCGGCCCAAGAGCACAAGTTCCGTTACCTCCTCAAGCCCGGGAGCGAGTTCCAGTTCGTCGCGCGCTTTCGCACGGTCGGGATGGTGTCGTTCCTCCTGTGCGCGCTCAGCATCGGCATGCTGTTCGTGAACGACGCCTGGCGCGGCAGCCACCTGAACTGGACGATCGACTTCAAGGGCGGCACCGAGATCATCTACGCGTTCAAGGACAAGACCGCGCCCGAGGGTGAGACCCGCTACGTCGGCGCCGACGCCGGCAAGGTGCGCGGCGCGCTCGAGAAGGCGGGCGCGGCCGGGTTCGACGTGTCGGAGCGCTCGTGGACCGACGAGGTGAAGGGCAAGCAGGTCGCCGTGCGCGGCATCCTCGTCCGCACGCCGCGGTTCGGCGCGACCACGCCCCAGCAGCAGGAAGAGTCGCTGAAGGAGTTCCGCGCGAAGTTCGAGTCGCGCGGGCTCGATCGCCTGCAGTGGTCGGGCGACCGCCTCTTCGTGCGCTCGAAGGAGAAGATCACCGAGGCCGAGGCCGCCGACGTCTGGACCAAGGCCGGGCTCGAGGCCAAGCCCTGGGGCGAGGCGACCGCGCTCTACACGATGCCCGACGAGGGCACCGGCGAGTACAACATGACCTTCGCGATGCACGGCCTCGACCGGCAGTACGAGCGCGTGCTCGAGGCCGATCTGGCGGGCATCGACGCCGAGGTGGTGCAGACATCGCAGGTGAGCGCCAAGGCCGGTAACGAGCTGCGCAACGACGGCATCAAGTCGCTCTTCTACGCGATGCTGCTCATCGTCATCTACCTGGCGGTGCGCTTCGACATCCGCTACGCGCCGGGCGCGATCGTCGCGACCTTCCACGACGCGATCATGGTGATCGGCGTGTTCGCCGTGACCTGGACCGACGTGTCGCTGACCTCGGTGGCGGCGCTCCTCACCGTCATCGGCTTCTCGGTGAACGACACCGTGGTCATCTTCGACCGCATCCGCGAGAACACGGAGAAGCTGAAGGACAAGAAGCTCGAGCGCATCGTCGACATCTCGCTCAACGAGGTGCTGGTGCGGTCGGTCTTCACGTCGGTCACGCTGTTCGCGGTGACGCTCATGATGAACGTCTTCGGCGAGGGGCTGGTGCGCAACTTCGCGTTCGCGATGAACGCGGGCATCATCGTCGGCGTGTACTCGTCGCTCTACCTGGCGCCGCCGGTCTTCCTCTGGATCGCCAACCGGTTCTACTCCGGTCCGGCGCCGGCGCGCGCGCGGGCGGGTCAGGCGCTGGCGTCAGAGCCATGAGGTAGTCCTAGCGGGTGCTTCCTCTGCACCCGCTCGATGACGCGCTGGTTTCGCGTCTGGCGCGCGAGCTCCGGCTCCTGCCCACGACCGCGCGTTGCCTGGTGGCGCGCGGCCTGGGCGACGTGGAGGCCGCGCGCGGGTTCCTCACGCCCCGGCTCGGCGGCCTGCGGAAGCCGGACGGCATGGCGGGGTTCGACGTCGCGGCCGAGCGGGTCGCGGCGGCGGTGCTGCGGCGCGAGCGGATCGCCGTGTTCGGCGACTACGACGTCGACGGTGTGACCACGTGCGCGCTCCTGACGAGCTTCCTGCGCGGCGTCGGCGCGGACGTCGCGCCCCGGGTCGCGCGGCGCGACGAGGGCTACGGCTTCTGTGTGGCGGCCGCCGAGGACGTCCTGGCCGGGGCGCCACGGCTGGTGATCACCGGGGATTGCGGCACCAGCGACGGTGACGTGATCGCGACGGTCCGGGCGCGGGGCGTGGACGTCGTGGTCGTCGACCACCACACGGTGCCGGCGGCGGGCGACGTGCACCCCGCGTTCGCCCTGGTGAACCCGTATCGCGCGGACTCGAGCTTTCCCTTCCGGGGGATGGCCTCGGTCGGGATCTCGTTCTACCTCGCGGCGGCGGTGCGCACGCGGCTGCGCGCCGAGGGCTGGTTCCAGGGGCGACCGGAGGTCGATCCGCGGGACCTGCTCGATCTGGTGGCGCTCGGGACGATCGCGGACCTCGTCCCGCTCGCCGGCGAGAACCGGATCCTGACGACGGCCGGCCTCAAGCTGATCGCGGAACGCAAGCGGCCGGGGCTGGCCGCGCTGCTCGAGGCCGCGGGTGTGACCGCGGCTGGTGGGGCCGGCGGCGATCGGCCGATCGACGAGCAGACCGTGTCGTGGAAGCTCGCGCCGCGCCTCAACGCGCCCGGGCGCCTGGGCGACGCGGCGCCGGCGCTCGAGCTCCTGCTCGCCTCCGGCGACGAGGCCATGGCGCGGGCGCAGGCGCTCGAGGCGACCAACCAGCGCCGGCGCGAGGTCCAGGACCGGATGGTGGAGGAGGCGCTGGCGATGGTCGACACCGGGGCCGATCCCGGGCCCGCGGTCGTGGTCGCGAGCGACCGGTGGGCGCCCGGCGTCGTCGGCATCGTCGCCGCCAAGCTGGTCGATCGCTACCAGCGCCCGGCGTTCGTCCTCGCCGTCGACGCGGCGAGCGGCGTCGCGCGCGGCTCGGCGCGCTCGGCGGGCGGCGTCGATCTCTACCGCGCGCTCGGTCAGTGCGCGCCGATGCTCGAGCGCTGGGGCGGGCACGCCGCCGCGGCCGGGCTGACGCTGCGCGCCGCCGACGGCGACATGGGCGGCGCGATCGACCGGCTGCGCGACGCGCTCGGGGCCGCGGTGCTCGCCGAGGGCTCCGGCAAGGTCGTGGACAGGTACGCCGACGCCGAGGTCGAGCTCGGCCTGGTCGACGACCGGCTGGTCGACGAGCTCGGCGGGATGGCGCCGTTCGGCCAGGAGAACCCGGCGCCGCTCCTGGTCGCGCGCGGGCTCGAGGTGCGGTCGAGCCGCAAGGTCGGCGACGGCTCTCACCTCAAGCTCGAGGTCCGGTGCCCGTCGACCGGCGCGCACCGCGGCGCGATCGCGTTCGGCCAGGGCGCCGACGACCCCGGCGAAGGCGCGCGGGTCGACGTCGCGTTCACCCCGTCGCGCTCGACGTGGAACGGCCGGTCGCGCGTCGAGCTCGAGGTGAAGCGGATCGCGTTGGCGACGGACGCAGGACCGCGGTAGACAGAGGCGTGAGCCCTCGCGACCCCGACGTGCCGAAGCTCCCACGCCGCTGGGGCATGAAGTTCACGTTCGGGCAGATCGTGCGCATCGTGATGGTGGCGACGGCGCTCGTGGCCCTCATCGTGTTGCAGAAGCCGTGCGCGCGATCGGTCAGCCGGTTCGTGACCAGCTTCGGCGACGAGGACGCCGCGGTCCGCTACATCGACGCGCGGCTCGACGCGGGCGGCACGCTCCTGCGCGGCGACATGACCCCGGCCGAGCTCGAGGAGGCGATCAACCGCGAGCGCGGCGTCGCGCTCGACGCCGGCGTCGCCGACGCTACAGCGACACCACCTTGACCGGCGGTGCGGCGCCCAGCGTCACGGCGTGCTCGCCGCACGGCATGTTGCGCCGGGTCTTCGCCAGGAGCTCGGGATCGAGCGTGGCGAGCACGACGCCGTCGCCTTCGGGGCGCTCGGCGACGACCGTGCCCCACGGATCGACGACGAGGCTGTGGCCGAAGCTCCTGCGCTTCTCGTTGTGCTGGCCCCACTGCGCCGCCGCGACCACGTAGCACTGGTCCTCGACCGCGCGCGCGCGCAGCAGCAGGTGCCAGTGCGCCGCGCCCGTGTGCGCGGTGAACGCCGCCGGCACGAGCAGCACGTTGGCACCCCCGTCGCGCCACAGGCGGCGGTAGTGCTCGGGGAAGCGGACGTCGTAGCAGATCGACAACCCCAGGCGCAGGCCGTGGGCGGCGACGACGAGCGCGCTGTCACCCGCGCACGTGCCGTCGGACTCGCGCAGGGTCGCGCCGCCGGGGATGTCGACGTCGAACAGGTGCACCTTGCGATAGCTGCCGATCACGCCCTTGCCGGGCGCGACGACGACCGCGGTGTTGTACGCGCGCCGGGTGTCGCCGGGGACGGTCTCGGGCATGCCGCCGCCGATGACGACGGCGCCGGTCGACTCGGCGAGGGCCAGGAGCGTCTCGAGGATCGGCCCGGGCGCGGCCGCGTCGAGGACCTCGGCGTGGACCATCTTGTCGCCTTCCTTGCGGCCGAGGAACGCGAAGCACTCGGGCAGGACGATCACGCGGGCGCCGGCGGCGCCGGCCTCCTCGCCGAGGCGCCGGCACGTCGCGAGGTTCTGGCGGAGGTCGTCGGTCGAGGAGAGCTGCACCGCGGCGATGGTGACGGGCGAGTCCATGCCCGCCACTTTACTCCCTGGGGAGCGCGTCGAGCTCGGCCCAGCGGTCGTAGAGGCGCGTGACCTCGGCCCGCGCGGCGTCGAGGGCGGCGACCAGCGCCGGGACCTCGGCCGGGCGATCCTTGAAGACCGCCGGGTCGGAGAGCGTGGCCTCGAGGTCGGCGACCGCGGCCTCGGCGCCCGTGATGGTCGCCTCCATCGCGGCGAGCTCGTGCTTCTCCTTGAAGGTGAGCTTGCGCTCGCGGACGCGCGTGCGTGCGGGCCCTTCGACTCGGGGCTGCGCCCCTCGCTCAGGGTGAACGGGATCCGTTCGGCCCGAGTCGAAGGACCGTCGGTTCTCGTACGTCGTGTAGTTGCCCTCGTGGAACACGACCTTGCCGTCGCCCTCGAAGGCGAGGATGCCGGTGGCGACGCGATCGAGGAACCAGCGATCGTGGCTGACGACGAGCACGCAGCCGGGGAAGGCGCACAGGGCGCCCTCGAGCGAGCCGAGCGTGAGCAGGTCGAGGTCGTTGGTCGGCTCGTCGAGCACCAGCAGGTTGCCGCCGCGGCGGAGCAGGCGCGCGAGCTGGACGCGGTTGCGCTCGCCGCCCGAGAGCTTGCCGATCGGCGTGTCCGCGGTGGCGTCGGCGAACTGCATCATGCGCAGGAACGAGCGCACGTGCATCGGGCCGCTCTCGAGCATCACGTGGTCGTGGCCCTCGGCGACCTCCTCCAGCACGGTGGCCTCCTCGCGCAGCTCGCTGCGCCCCTGCTCGAGGTAGGCCGGCTGCGTGTTCACGCCGAGCACGACCTTGCCGCGATCGGGCGCGAGCTCGCCGAGGATGGTGCGGATGAGCGTGGTCTTGCCGGCGCCGTTCTTGCCGACGATGCCGATGCGATCGCCCGGCTTCATCGTGAGCGTCAGGTTCGAGAACAGCGGCCGTCCGTCGACCGACCGGGACACCTGATCGAGCTCGAGGATCGTGCGCCCGAGCCGTCCGCCCGTGGGCAGCTCGAGGGCCATCGCGCCGGACAGGCGGTCGAGCACGCCGGGCGCGGCCGCCACCGCCGCCTCGAAGCGCTCGACGCGGGCCTTGGCCTTGGTCGTGCGCGCCGGCGGCCGCCGACGGATCCACTCGATCTCGCGGCGGACGAACATCGAACGCTCGTGCTCGCTCTTCTCCTCGTGCGCGAGCCGCTCGGCCTGCTTGAGGAGGAACGTCGAGTAGTCGCCGTCGTGCGCGTGGAGCGCGCCGCGGTCGATCTCGACGATGCGCGTCGCCACGCGATCGAGGAAGTAGCGGTCGTGGGTGACGAGCAGCAGCGCGCCGGGCCAGCTCTCGAGCCGCCCCTCCAGGAACGCGACCGTATCCGCGTCGAGGTGGTTGGTGGGCTCGTCGAGCGCGAGCACGTCGGCCTTGCCCAGGAGCGCCCGCGCCAGCGCGACGCGTCGCTTCTGCCCGATCGACAGCGTCCCGATCTGCGCCTCGAGCGGCGGCAGCTCGAGCGCGGCGGCGAGCGTGTGGATCTCGTGCGCGGGCACAGCGGCGTCGCGGGCGCAGAGCTCGCCGACGGTGCGCGCGCCGTCGAGCCGCGGCTCCTGGGGGACGTACTCGAGCGTCAGATCGCGCCGCCAGGTGATCGTGCCACCATCGGGCTCGAGCTGGCGCCGCTCGTCCTCTTCCAGGCCGACCCCGCGCCGCGCGGCGACCACCATCTTGAGCAGCGTCGACTTGCCCGTCCCGTTGCGCCCGATGACGCCGATGCGGTCGCCCTGGTGCACCGACAGCGACACGCCGTCGAGCACCCGGCGGGTGCCGAAGCTCTTCTCGAGCCCGAGCACGGTGAGGATCGTCGACACGGCCCCGCACTATGCGGTACGGCAGGGGCGTTGTCACACGACCTCGCCAGCGAGCCTGTCGCGATGATCGCCCGCGACGATCGGCGCGGCCGCGGCGAGCGCGGCGCATCGTCCGGCATGGCTGGCGGTAGCACCCGCCGCGCCGCTATCCTGGCTCCCATGATGCGCTCGGCGGCGTTCCTCGTGGCGGTGGGGGTCACGGCCTGCGGCGACGACGCGCGGCCGACGTTCGTCGCGGTGACGATGAACACCGGCACCAACCCGGGATTGCCCCACGACGCGCTGCCCGACGACGGCTACGGCGCGCAGGAGGCGGCGTACTCCGACGAGCACTACGGCGACGGTCTGGCGTGGCGCGCGGTGATCGACGACACGCGGGCGTTCTTCGCCGAGGTCGACGCCGACGTCGTCGCCTTCCAGGAGATCTTCTCGAGCGCGGAGTGTCCGGACGTGCCGGTCGAGGCGCGCGCCGGCTTCGTGTGCGAGACGTGGGCGGCCGGCGATCCGACGGTCGCGCAGCTGGTCGTCGGTGCCGGCTACCAGGTCGCGTGCCACGCCGGCCACCACGACAAGTGCGTGGCGGTGAAGCGCACGTTCGGCTCGATCCGCGGCTGCGACGGTGACCTCTGCCTCGACGGCGCCGCCGGCGTCGGGGTCGGCGGATGCGGGCAGGGCGCCCGCGTCGCCCGCGTCGTCGTCGATCGCGCCGCCGGGGCGCCGATCACGGTGGTGAGCGTGCACGGGACCTCGGGGCTGGCGCCTGGCGACGTCGACTGCCGCATCGCGCAGGTCGAGCAGGTGTTCGTGGATCTCGGCCTCGGCGACGGCGCCCCCGGCGTCAGCGGCGCGCACAACCTGGTCCTGGGCGATCTCAACACCGACCCCGGGCGCGCGGTGGCGGCGGACGCGAGCGCCGCTCGCTGGAACGACTTTGTCGCCGAGGGCAGCCGCTTCCACTTCGTCTCGGACGTCGGCCCGGAGGCGCCGCCGAGCTACGCCGGCCTCCTCAACATCGATCACGTGATCACGGACGACCTGCTCGGCACCTGCCACGTCGCGGAGGACGTCACCGACCGCGTCTTCTTCGACCACAAGCCGGTCGTGTGCGACCTTGCGCTCCCCGACTGATCCCGACGCCGACGCCGACGTCGACGTGCCGATCCGGGTCGACTTCCGCGATCCCTCGACGGCGCTGACCTGGATCGAGGAGACGCGGATCAAGCGCCCATACCGGCCGCGCTTCTTCACGGCCTTCTGCGCCGCCCTGAGCAGGCGGTCGAGCGTCCGCATCCTCGAGCTCGGCTCCGGCCCGGGCCTGCTGGCCCGCGCGCTCCTCGTCCACTGCGACGTGCGCAGCTACGTCGCGCTCGACTTCTCGCCGGCGATGCACGCGCTCGCCGCCGAGCACCTCGGGCCGCTCGCCAGCCGCGTCGACTTCGTGACGCGCGACTTTCGCGAGCCGGCGTGGCCCGACGGGCTCGGTCTGTTCGACGCGGTCGTGACCCTGCAGGCGGCGCACGAGACCCGTCACAAGCGTCACCTCGTCCCGCTGCTCGCGCGCGCCCGCCTCGTGCTCGACCCGTGCGGCGTGGTGCTCTACGCCGATCACTACCTGACGCCGGAGACCAAGCTCCCGGCGCTCACGCCCGCGCGCGAGGACCAGCCGCTCGCGCTCGCGCAGGCCGGCTTCGTCGACGTCGAGCTCCTCCACGACGAGGGCAACATGGCGCTCTGGCGCGGCACCAATCCGCCCGCCTGACCATCGGCGCAGCCGGGCAGGCGCGCCCGTTCGTCGGCGCCGCGGTTACCCACCTGCGTAGTCGGGCAGCCGCGC
>ERZ761602.2340-NODE-2340-length-30105-cov-4.627654_pt1 | contig 30105 bp, 29 predicted proteins | sample MGYA00512165_ERZ761602 | MGnify/ENA primary metagenome ERZ761602 (study PRJEB28899, sample SAMN02445085) | bioreactor sludge metagenome | biome: EBPR sludge; isolation source: Thorneside wastewater treatment plant | place: Australia: Brisbane, Thorneside...
GACCAAGGGGAGCCCGGCACCGCTCGCGGCTGAAGCCGCTCCTACGGTGACCGCGGCGGACAGGGACCCACGCCTTCGGGGAGGACACCGTCCGCCAGGAGCCGGAGGTTCACGGCGACCCGCACGTCACCCGGGTCGAGCTCCAGGGCCCGTCGCCAGGCGGCGGCGGCCCGGGGCAGGTCGCATTCCGTGGCGAGGGCGACGCCGAGGTTGTTGAAGGCCCGCGGGTTGTAGGGCGACTGCTCGACCACGTTGCGCCAGAAGCCGACCTCATCCCGGTACACGTCGTTGCGCAGGTGGGTCGCGAGGCCCGTGAGCAGCAGCACCGGCGCCAGGGCCACGCTGCCAAGCCCGGGCCGCCGGGTACCGAGGCGGTGGATCGCCACGGCGAGCAGCAGGGCGGGCCCGAGCAACGCCGCGTAGAGCTGCCGGTCGTTCACGAGGTCCAGGCGGGCCAGCAGTGAGTTGGTCGGCGCCAGCCAGACCAGGAACCAGAGGACGGCAAAGGACGGCAGCGGGGCCCGGCGCAGCCCGGCCAGGGCCAGGCCGGCGATGCCGGTGATGGCAAGGACCAGCAGCAAACCGGCTCCATCCAGGGTCGTCACGGCCGCCAGGGCCGGGTCGGCATTCAGCCGGTCGATGTGGAGCAGCTGGCCCGCGAGATACGCGATGCCACGGGACTGGGCGATGAGGTTCTCGCCCATGCCCCGGGTCGCGAGGCTGGTGGCGACAAAGGCCCGGTACGCGGGCAACGCGAGCGCACCCGCCAGGGCCAGCGCGAGCAGCAGCCAGTGCACGGCGGTGGCGGAAAGTGCCGCCCGCCAGCGCCACGGACGGGAGACATCCGTCGCCAGCCACAGCAGCAGCAGTGCCGGCACCACCACCGCGATCTCCTTGGTCGCGAGACCCAGCAGCATGAGCAGCGGTGAGACGAGCCCGGCGAGGAGCCGGTTGCCCCGCTCCCGGCCGGAGACCCAGGCGGCGAGGCTCGCGAAGCTGAAGAATACGGCGAGGGACGTCGAGCGCCCGGAGGCATAGGTGACCGCCTCGGTCTGGACCGGATGCAGGACGAAGATCAGCGCAGTGGCGAGGGCGATCCAGCCCGCGTCGGCGGGCGCAAAGGCGAGGCCCGCGAGGAGGCGGCGGACCAGCCAGAGCGCCAGCAGCCCGTTGCCGGCGTGGATGGCAACGTTCACCGCGTGGAAACCGGCCACGCCGAGGCCGCTCTCGTGGTTCAGGGCGTAGCTGAGCTTCAGGAGCGGGCGGATGCCCGGCATCGACGCCCACCAGGCCGCCAGGTCCTGCACCCGGGGATCCCGGACAATGACGCTCCAGTCGTCGAACTGGTAGCTGGCGCCCAGGGCATTGGCGTAGCCGATGGCAACGGCCGCCAGCACCAGCGCCGGCGGCAGCCAGCGCATGGCTGCCGTGCCCGCCACCCTAGCCGCCGAAGAGGCCCTTGAGGCGCTTCGCGCCTTCCTTCATGAGGTCGGCCGGCTTGGTCGCAGCGGGCGCCGGGGCACCCTCGGCGCCAGGCTGCGCCGGAGCGTTGCCCATCATCCCGGCAGCGTAGGTGCTGCAGAAGGCCCGGTACTTCTCGGCCGGCGGCGACGTGAAGCTGCGGCCGGCGCACTCGCGCTGGGCAATGGGCTGGGCAAGGGCCGGGCAGTTGCCGCCGATGAAATCCAGGTCCTCGGACTGGCCCGCCCCGGTGCACAGCCGCGCGCGCAGGGACTCGGTATCGATGCCGCAGAACCTGCCGATCTCCGGCAGGGTGCCGGAATCGAGCATGGGATTGCCGGTGGGTTGGCGGGCAGCGACGGCACTGAAGCCGCCCTTCGTCCCGACCCGGTCGCAAAGCTGCTGGCGGTACTTCGCGTCGCAACTGTAGTTCGTCAGGTTGGCCGGCATCAGGGTCTCGACGGACGAGGCGCAGGCCTGCTCCATCCCGGCCGCCGCCTGCGCCTCGATCGCCGCCATCTGCTTCTTGACGGCACTGGCATCACAGGATCCCACCCGCTTGCCGTTCGTCACCATGGTCATGGTCTGGCCATTGGTGGTCATGGTCATCTTCGACGTGTAGCTGTCCCGTCCCTGGTAGGTCATCTCGCCGGTGCCAGAGCCGTCCGGGCAGGATACGGCGAAGGTAAACCGGCCCGGCGACCGCGTGACGTTGGTCATCTCGCACTCGTTGTCACTGGTGGCCATGGCCTCGGGACCCTCGGCGTCCACCGGGGCGCAGACCTGCTGCTTCTGGCCGGGCATCTTCATGGCCCCCATCTCCATGGAGGTCGTGAGTTCCCACAGGTTGCCGGGCTCGGTGGCAGCGCTGGCGGCGCCGGCGGCAAGGGACAGCAGGATGGCGACTGGCAGGCGCATGGCGGGTCCCCGGTGACTGGTGTGAATGCGCCCAGTATAGGCCCGCTACGGCGTCAGCGACCCCCGTCCCCGGAGTTGCGCCAGGACTCCCAGAGCTGGGCGATGGCGTCCCAGATGATGGCGCCGAAGAGCAGGAACAGCAGGCCGGCCACCAGCACGGCGAGGCCCTGGACCAGCAGCATGACCGGGGGATTCACAGGCACGGCGGGATCTGCTGCAGGGGCCGGGCGGCAAAGGCGATGGCGTGCAGCACGACGAGGACATACACCACCCAGGAGCCGGCACGCCGGTCGGTGCGGATCCCCTGCACGGTACCCGCGATGCCATAGGCGGGTGCGATCCCGGACAGCAGCAGGTACTTGGTCGTGGCGGCGATGCCGGCGGCCAGGGGCAGCAGGCCCGGCGGGCTGCCGGCAGGCGCCGTGACCAGGGCATGCAGGCAGAGGTCCTCGAGGCAGTCCAGCGCCGAGGCGCCGAGTGGCGCCCACATCAGCCAGCGGCCGACCCGCTGCCAGCCGTCAGGCAGGCGGATGGTGAGCAGGCCAAGCAGGCCCGTGAGCAGCAACCCGTAGCCCCACGCAAATACCATGTCACCCGGCTTCAGGAGGCTGGCGATGGCGGCGCGCTCTTCGGGCGAGAAAGCCGCGAGGACCGTGGCCACGCGCTCGCCGGTGAAGGCCACCTGCAGGCAGGTGAGCTCGGGCAGGCGATCGCCGAGGACGGCGGCACCCGGCGCCATCAGCACGCCGGTGGCGTAGCCGAACACCGCCATGCCGGCCAGCGCCAGGGCGGTGAAGGTCCAGGTCTCGCGGCGGACGTGCGGCATACTCGGCCGATGATCCGCCTCAATCCGGAGAAACTCCACCTCAGCAAGTGGACCGCCGTGCAGCCCGTCGACCGGGAGAAGCACTTCATCGTCGTCGAACTGGTCCGGGACGACCGGGACCTGGTCACGGGCTGCTGGCTGGAAGCCGTGCACAGCCGGCGGCGCCGGCGGCTCGACTGGCGGGAGCTCAAGGACGGGAGCCGGTGGCTGCAGGGGTGGCGGTAGAAGGCCGGGAGGGGATCGCGCCTGAAGGCGCTCCTACGTCACGCGCCAGCCGGTGCGGTCGTCGTTCTTCAGGGTCGCCCAAAGCCAGGGCAGCAGGGCGTTCAGCTCCTGCTCGAGGCCGAAGGGCGGGTTGACGATGAAGAGACCCGAGCCGCGCAGGCCATCGAAGGCCTCGATCTCGACGGTGAGTTCGGCCTGGAGCAGCTTCGGCAGGCCGAGGCTCCGGACCCGGGCCGGGAAGCGCTCGGCCAGGGGATGGCGGAGCAGTGGATACCAGGCGAGGTACACGCCCGTCGACCAGCGCCGGAGGCAGCGGGCCAGCAGTTCCGGCACGGCGACGTACTCGTCCTTGACCTCGTAGGCCGGGTCCAGCAGCACGACGCCCCGGCGCTCCTTCGGTGGCAGCAGGGCGGGAAGGCCCTCGAAGGCATCCCGCCCGTGGACGTGGACCTGTGGGTCGCGGCTGTAGTGCCGGCGCAGGCGCGCAAGGGCCGCCGGGTGCAGCTCCAGCAATTCCAGGTGGTCGCCCGGCCGCAGCAGGTGCCGGGCCAGCCGGGGCGAACCGGGATAGAAGCGCACGGGACCCCCACCCGGGTGACGGTTGGCGGCCCGGACTGCGTCGAGGTACTCCGCGAGCTGCGGCGGCGGGGCGGGCGCGGCGAGCAGCCGGCGGATGCCGCCTTCCGCCTCGCCCGTCTTCCGGGCCTCGGCGGCCTGGAGGTCGTAGCTGCCGGACCCGGCGTGGGCGTCCAGCACGCGCAGGGGGGTCGCCTTCCGCTGCAGGGCGCGGATGACCAGCGCCAGCACTGCATGCTTCAGGACGTCGGCGTGGTTACCGGCGTGGTAGTCGTGCTGATAGCTCAACATCTGACACAATTAGGCCATGGGACGCATATTCGAAACCAGAAAACACGTGATGTTCGCCCGCTGGAACCGCATGGCGAAGCAGTTCACGCGCATCGGCAAGGACATCACCATCGCCGTCAAGGCCGGCGGACCGGACCCGGACAACAATCCTGCGCTGCGCCGGGTCATCCAGAACGCCCGCTCGGTCAACATGCCCAAGGACAAGGTCGAGGCCGCCATCAAGCGCGCCTCGGGCAAGGACGTCGCGAACTACGAGGAGGTCATCTACGAGGGCTACGCCCCCCATGGCGTCGCCGTGCTCGTGCAGACCGCCACCGACAACCCCACCCGCACGGTCGGCAACGTGCGCAACATCTTCAACAAGAACGGCGGCAACTTCGGCTCCACCGGCAGCGTCGCCTTCATGTTCCGCCGCATGGGCGTCTTCCGCCTCGACCCGGCCGGCATCGACCAGGACGACCTGGAACTCTACCTGATCGACCACGGACTCGATGAAATGGGCGAGAGCACGGGCGAAAAGGGCGAACCGCAACTGGTGGTCCGGTGCAACTTCGCCGACTTCGGCCAGCTGCAGAAGGCGCTCGAGGACCGGGGGATCACCCCGCTGTCAGCAGAGCAGGAATACATCTGCACGACCCCCACCGAACTGCCCGAGGACGACGCCAAGGCCGTGCTCGAACTGGTGGACAAGCTCGAGCAGGACGAGGACGTGCAGAAGGTCTTCCACACCCTCGTCTGAACCCCAAAAAAAACAGCCGGGGCGTTGCCGCCCCGGCTGGAGATTCGGGTTCTGGACCTGGTCTTAGTTGACCATGGCCTTCAGCCCCTTGAGGGGCAGCACGCGGACCTTCTTCGAGGCCGGCTTGGCCTTGAAGGTCATCTTCTCGCCGGTGAACGGGTTCGTGCCCACCCGCTCCTTGGTGGCGGGCTTCTTGACGACCTTCATCTTCAGCAGGCCCGGCAGGGTGAACAGGCCACCGCTGCGCAGGCTCTTGCGGATGATGCCGCCAACGGCATCCAGCACCGCGCTGGCATCCTTCCGGGACAGGCCGGTTTCCTTCGCGATGTGGTTCAGGATATCTGACTTGGTCGGGGCGCCACTCTTGGCCATGCTTGGATTACTCCCAGGTTGAAGAATTGACCGCGGCCCACAGCAAAATTGCTGGTTCCGGCGCAGGAACATAGAGTGTGCCGATGTTCGCCGCAAGCCTTAATTTCAGGCACCGCACGCGCCTCTTGTGTTGCCGGGGCCTTTTCTGGCAGGCAAATCGGGCACTTCCCGCCTAAACGGACCTTCGACTCGAACATCCCTGGAGAGGAGAATCACCGTGTCAGCTCCGTCTTTCGATCGCATTCCCGACTCCCATCGCGCACTGCTGGACGGGCCGATCGTGGTCAGTCTCGCAACGCAACTGGCATCGGGGCGCATCCAGGTGCAGCCCGTCTGGTGCAGTTACGACGGCAGCCACATCCTGGTGAACACCGAGAAGCAGCGGGCCAAGTACCGCAACCTGCATGCCCGCCGCCCGGTCACGGTACTGGCAGTGGACCCCGCCAACGTCTACCACTGGATCGAGGTCCGCGGGGAGGTGGTCACCGAGACGGAAGCGGGTGCCGACGCCCACATCGACCAGCTGGCGAAGCTCTACCTCGGCCAGGACAAGTACCCCTTCGGCCAGCCCGGGGAAATCCGGGTCATGTTCCGGATCGCGCCCCGCCGCGTGGTGACCTACGGGCCCTGAGGGCGTTCGCACCAGGACGGCGCGCAACGGTCCCGGCCTGCCCCGACTTGGGCCGTGGCCCGGAGCCGAACCGGCCCCTGGAAGCGGCTAAACCCGCCATTTTCCGCCGCCACGGCCCTGGCACGGATCGTGCAAAACCGGGGCAGGGCCGGCGGGAAGCCGGCATGACGGAGAGCTGGCGATGGAACACCGCTGTGGCACGCGCCGGAAGACGGACCTGACGGTCCTGGTGCGACGGCGTGGCTGGGGTGGCTGGGTGGTGACCCGGCTGGTGGACGTCAGCATCAGCGGCGCCTACCTCGAGGGGCCGACCGAGGCCTTTCCGCTCTACTCGCTGGTGCGGCTCGAGGCGACCCCGCCCGGCGGGGCGAGCGCGCGCCTCATGACCTGCACCGCCATGGTGGCCCGGGTCGGCACGGACGGCGTTGGCCTGGTGTTCGACCAGGTCCGGCCCCCCGGCCTCGCGCCCCTGTTCCCTGCGGAGGCCGCGGCCGCCGCGGCGGCCGTCAGGCCGACCGGGCAGCCGGCGCTGCGTTAGCCCCGGCGCGGCCCTGCATCAGGGGGACCGCGTCCAGCACCCAGTTGCCGGACTCCCGGCGGGCCGGGCTCGGGATCGCGTAGGCGATGTCGCCCTGGTTCTGGCGCAGCGTCTTCATGTCGATCCGCCAGCCCCGGGCCTCCCAGTCCTTGCAGTGCTCCCGGTAGCGGAAGACCGCGTGGTCGCTGGGCAGCAGGATTTCCTTGTTGTTGGTGACCGGCGTGCGCACCGGGTTCAGGTTCTCGAGGATGGCGATGTCCTCGTGGACCACCCGCATGGTGAGGTCCTCGACCCGCTGGTCGTGCTTGTCCTCCATGAGCCAGTTGCGGAGGTTCAGGAAGAAGATCCGGGTGTGGTTCTCGTCGACGGGCTGCTCGAAGAGGTACTGGTGGAAGGCGTTGGTCGCGGTCAGCTCGATCCAGGTCACGAGCTGGTTCGGACCCTGGTACCAGGAGCCGGCCCGGCCGGTGCGCTCGCCCGTGCGGTCGCCGGCGAGGGCGGTATCGGGCTTCTTGTCGCCGAAGGGCAGGAAGAACTTGGCGCCCCAGGGGATGTCGCTCATCGGGGTCTGGTTGCGCTGGATCTCGATGTCCATCTTGGGCGCGCCCTGGAGCGGATGGACGAACTCGTTGTGGATGGGGTCCATGCCGTTTTCCATGGACCGCTGGTAGTAGGCGTTCAGCTCCAGCACGTAGGTCTGGCACTTCCAGCCCGGCTGGCCATATTCCTCGATCTCGTAGATGGGCGGCCGCTCGGCCTCCGGCAGGTCGCCGAGGAAGGCAAAGACGATGCCGTAACGCTCCTGCACCGGGTAGGCATCGACCTTGGCCCGGGCCGGGATCTTGCCGTCATCACCCAGGGAGGGCAGCTTCTTGCAGCGCCCGTCGCCGCCGTAGGCCCAGCCGTGGTAAGGGCAGACCACGTTGCCGCCCTTGATCCAGCCCTTGCCGAGGGACCCGCCCCGGTGCACGCAGGTGTCGGACACCACGTGGGCGGCGCCGGCCTCGTCCCGGAAGGCCACGAAGGGCAGGCCGAAGACCTGGGCCCGGAAGGGCTTGTCCCCGGTGATTTCCCTGGAAAGGCCGATGGGGTACCAGAAATTGATGAACATGGTCGTGCTCCGGGCAGATAAGGTGTCAGTGCAGGCCGCCAATGCTAACGCGGAACGGGGCAGCCGGCGCCCGACCTGAAACCGATTGCGGGAGCGCGGCGAACACCCCCGTCATGAAGGACGATGCACCAGAGCGGGGGGCCGGCGCCGTGGCAAATCGCCTCAACCCCGTCTTTCGACGCGGCCCGGGTATTGGATCCGCCCCCCGGGTGCTGGCCCTGCTGGCCCTGGCCCCGCTGGCCCTGGCCGTGCTGACCGCCCCCCCCGTGCTGGGCGGGACCTTCGACGACCTGGGCATCCGCATCGAGCAGTCCTACCAGCGCCAGGACCTGCGCGGCCTCGAGGACGCCCGCACCGAGCTGCTGGCCCTCGCCGGCACGCCGTCGCTGGCGGCCGATGCGGGCTACTACGCAGCCTACGCCCGCTTCCGCCAGGCCCTGGTGGCCGAAGCGGACCGGCCGGCCGCCGCCGGATACCTGGAGGACTGCATCGCCGAACTGGGCAGCCTGGTCAGCCGGTCACCCGGCCATGCGGAGGCCCGGGCGCTCCTCGGGTCCTGCCAGGGCATGAGCACCCTCTACAACGCCTTCGCGACCATGGTCCGGGGCCCCGAAGCCCGGCGCCAGCTCAACGAAGCCCGGCGCCTCGCGCCCGACAACCCCTGGGTCGTGATGCAGGACGGCCTGGCCGACTGGGCGACGCCCCGGCTGTTCGGGGGCGACCGGGAACGTGCCGTGCAGAAGATGGAGCGCGCGGCCCGCCTGTTCACGGACGCCATGGCGGCCGGCTCCCGGCTCGCCCCCTACGGCGCCGCCGAGATCTGGCGCCAGCTCGCCACCCGCTACGAGTCGCTGGGCCGGGAGACCGAGGCCCGCCTGGCCCTGGAACGGGCCAGCCGCCTCACCGGCGAGGACGTGCAGCTCGCCGCCCGCTAGCGATAGCGGAGGCGCTTGCAGGCCCGTACCTCGCACTGCCCGCACTTGGGCAGCGCGCCGCACAGGTCGCCGACGAAGAGGGTCAGCAGGTTGGCCACCGCCACGGGATCCTCCCCCGCCCCCCGCGCCCAGCCGGCGATCAGTTCGTCGGCCTCGCCGGGGCTCACCGGCACGTGGGACAGCCCGAGGCGGCCCGGACCCACCAGCCGCGCGAGCAGGTCCGGGGCGGCAAGGCGCGCCTTCACGGCCCCCGTGGCGGGTAGCAACGGAGCGAAGTCGATGCCGTTGCGGCGGAACGTGGCCCGGACCTGGTCCAGCACCTCCCGGGGGTGACTGTTGGCCCGGTTCCGGCGCAGCCAGTAGTAGGCCTGGGTCATGCCGCCGCCCACCAGGTCGGGCAGGTCCTCGAACTCCTCGGCCGCGAAGAACCGTTCCTGCAACTCGGGGGCGAAGAAGCCGAGCACCTGCTCCCGGCTGACGCGCCGGGGGCCCATCCGGCCGCTGGGCTGGCCCGGGTGGCGCGGATGCCAGTGCAGCAGCACGAAGTCGCCCTCCTCGGCCAGTGCCGCCAGCACCCGCGTCCGGTAGGCCGGGTAGCGCACCGGGTCCATGTTGTGCAGCAGGCCGTGGTCCAGGACCAGGTCGAAGGCCCCGGGCACCTGCCACTCGGTGATGTCCGCCTCCACCGGCCGCACCGTCACGCCGGCCTCCCGGGCCCGGGCCGTGGTGTATTCCAGGGCCTTCGGCATGAAGTCCAGGGACGTCACGTCCCAGCCCTGCCGGGCCAGGAACACCGAATCGGTGCCCGCGCCGCAGCCGATGTCCAGCGCCCGGCCGGGTGGCCGGCGCCGGCAGATCTCGGCCAGGAACAGCGTGGGTTCCTCATGGGCCCAGGGAAGGTCCTGCCAGCTCTTCGCCCAGTCGTAGGTGGCGAAGAAAGTCTGCTTCTCGTGGGTGCTCATGGCTCGGCTGCCGACAACAGGAAGACTACGGATACTCGCACAGGCGGCGCCCGTGGGACATTCAGGGCTGTGTAAGCTGCCGCCGTCGGCTGGAGAGTCCGCATGCCCCTCGCCACCGCTGCGCTGGCTGCCGCGCTCACCGAGATCATCGTCACGGCCCGCCGCCTGCCGGAACCCATCGACCAGGTGCCCATTTCGGTGACCGCCTTCGACGGGTCAGCCATCGAGCGGCTTCAAGCCACCTCCCTGGACGAGCTGGCGCGCTTCACGCCGGGCTTCTCGTTCAACTCGGCCGCGGGTCGCGGCCCCAACTCCAACCGGCCGGTGGTCCGCGGCCTCACCACCATCCGGAACGGCATCGCCAACTCCACCGTGGCTGCCACCTTCGTCGACGGCGTCTACCTGGGCGGCTCCGTCCAGTCCACCCCGCTCTACGACCTCGAGCGGGTCGAGATCCTGCGCGGCCCCCAGTCGGCCCAGTTCGGCCGGGCGACCTACGCGGGTGCCGTCAACTACGTGACCCGGAACCCCGGCGCCGAGTTCGCGGGCGGGCTCGAGCTGACCGGCGCGACGCACGAAACCTGGCGGGTCAACGGGTGGGCCGGCGGCCCGCTGCCCGGGAATTCCCTGCGCCTGCTCGTGAGTGCCGGCGTGGATACCTATGGCGGCGAGTACCGGAATACGAGGGACGGCAGCACGGTCGGCGGTGAGGCGTCCCGGGACGCCAGCCTGAAGCTCACGGCAGCGCCCTCCGGCACGCTGGACATCGCGCTGCGTCTGGCCATCCAGGCCACGGACGACGACCACTTCGCCACCTGGCTCCAGCCGCGGGCCGCGAACAACTGCTGCTTCCGGTCAGCCGACGCCCCCCGGGCCCGGGAGTACTACGCGGGCAAGGCCTGGACTTCCGACACCGTGACCCTCTACACGGACGCCCTGGAAGCCGCCGGCGGCAGCGGCTTCGAGCTGGACCGGACGCTGGGCTCCCTGGCCGTCAACTGGGCCTTCCGGCCCGGCTGGACCCTCACGAGCCTCACCGGCGGCGTCCACGACGAACTCGACCGGGGCTTCGACGCTTCCTACGCGGCCTACGACCCGGTGCCGGTCCAGCCCGGCTCGTTCCTGCAGCGGGACGAACTGGAGCAGCAGGACTTCTCCCAGGAGGTACGGGTGGTCTCGCCCCGGGACACCGCCTGGCGCTGGACGGCGGGGGCGTACTACTACCGGGGCAGCCTGGACGAGGTGCTGGAGAACCGGGTGCTCGTGGCCGGGGACGGCACGGTTGCCGTCGCACCGAACTTCGGCGACCGGACCCTGCAGGACGTCGAGAACCGGGCCCTCTTTGCCGGCATCGAGACCGACCTGCCCCGGTCGGTTGTCGCCGGCCTTGAGCTGCGCTATGCCCGGGACGAGGTGCAGGTGACCACCGTGCCCAATCCGGGCGCGAGCGGCGAGCGGCAGAGCTACCGGGGCACCTTCGACAGCGTCTCGCCCCGCCTGAGCGTGAGCTGGCAGGCGCGCGAGGCGCTGATGCCCTACCTCAGCATCGCCCGGGGCCAGTCTCCCGGCACTTTCAATCCCGACGTGCCCGACGACGCCAATGGCGAGCCCGACGAGAGCTACCGGGACGTGGACGAGGAAGTCGTGTGGAGCTACGAGGCGGGACTCAAGGGCAGGCTGCCGGAACTTCCCGCCCGCTATTCCCTGGCGGTCTACCACCTGGACGTGCGCGACCAGCAGGTCACGCGGATCATCGAGTTGCCTACCGGCGGTCCCGGGCTGATTCTCGGCAACGTGGGCCGGACGGCCGTCACCGGCATCGAGGCCGAGGGCACCGTCGAGCCGGTGCCGGGCCTCGCGCTGACGGCCACCTGGGCCTGGACCGATTCGGAAATCCGGGAGCAGCTCTCGGAGGAGCAGGCCGACCTGCGGGGCGGCAATGGCACGGTGGAGGCGCTGTCGACCCTGGGCAGCGTGGCCGGCAACCGGACGCCCCGGGTGCCCGAGCACATGGCCTCCCTGCAGGCGGAGGTCCGCCAGCCCCTGGACGCGGGGCTCGAATGGTTCGCCGGCGGCAGCCTGAGCTACGAGTCCTCCCGCTTCGCCCAGGAGGACAACCTCATCGAGACGGGTGACCGCACCCTGATCGGGCTTGAGGCAGGGGTCGCCTGGTCCGCGACCGAGCTGACGCTCTGGGTCGAGAACCTGACCGACGACGACACGCCGGTGGACGTGCAGCGCTTCCTGGACCGGCGGTCCGGCGCCCTGCCCGCCTGCGCCAGCTTCGTCACCGCCGGTACTGCCCCGCCCGGCACCGTGTGCACGGGCTCGTCCACCAGCCCGCGGGGCTTCGCCATCAGCCTCCCCCGCGGCCGGCAGGTCGGCGCGACCCTGCGGTACCGCTTCTAGGCGGAGCCTGCGTAATTCCCCCTATGCCCTGTCCGGCACGCCGGGCGGAAGATGGCCCCATTATGGTGCGCCCCGGCGCACCCTTTTGGACCCAGGATCGCGCCAGGAGGAGTTGCCATGCAGTTTTCCACCCCCCGCCTCCGCCAGACCGGGGCAGTCGTCGTCACCGCTGCCCTGCTCGCCACCAGCACCCTCCCGGCGGCTGATGAACCTCTGGAGCACAAGGCGGAGGTCGCCCAGGGCAGCGCCCGGCAGCTCGACATGGAGAAGGGCCGGGAGCTCTACCAGCAGCACTGCGCCGCCTGCCACCAGCCCGAGGGCCAGGGCCTGACCGGCGCCTTCCCGCCACTGGCGAACTCGGACTTCATCGCCAGGGACCCGGGTGCCGTGCTCGATGTCACGGTCAATGGCCGGCAGGGAAAGATGGTGGTCAACGGCGTCGAGTACAACAACGTGATGCCGGCAATGAGCTACCTCAGCGACAAGGACCTCGCCCGCATCATCACCTTCGTGCTCAACAGCTGGGGCAATCCTGGCGGCCAGGTGAGCCTCGCCCAGGTGAAGGAATTCCGCGCCAGCGCAGGCGTCGAGGCCAGGCAGGCGGCTGGCGAGCGGCACCCGGGCGCGGGCGAGGCCGAGCAGGCCTACCAGTCCCAGCCTTCCCAGGTCACGGGCGGCCAGCAGGCGGTGACGCCCGGTGCACCCGTCCTCAGCGAGGCGGAGTTCGCCCGGGCCCAGCAGGTCTACTTCGAGCGCTGCGCCGGCTGCCACGGCGTGCTGCGCAAGGGCGCCACGGGCAAGCCCCTCACCCCGGACATCACCATGGCCAAGGGTACCGACTACCTCAAGGCCCTGATCAAGTTCGGCTCGCCCGGCGGGATGCCCAACTGGGGCACCTCCGGCGACCTGACCGAGGCCGACATCGACGTCATGGCCCGCTTCCTCCAGCACGAGCCGCCCCAGCCGCCCGAGTGGGGCATGAAGGAGATGCGGGCATCCTGGAAGGTGCTGGTCCCGGTCGCTGACCGGCCAACCTCGCCCCAGAACGACGTGAACCTGGACAACGTCTTCGCCGTGACCCTCCGCGACTCCGGCGAGGTGGCGCTCATCGACGGCGACACCAAGCAGGTCGTGACCATCATCAAGACCGGCTACGCGGTCCACATCTCGCGGCTGTCCCACTCGGGCCGCTACGTCTACACCATCGGCCGGGACGGCAAGGTAGATCTCATCGATCTGTGGATGAAGGAGCCGAAGACAGTTGCAGAGATCCGCGTGGGCCTCGAGGCACGCTCGGTGGAGACCTCCAAGTACAAGGGCTACGAGGACAAGTACGCGATCGCGGGGTCGTACTGGCCACCCCAGTTCGTGCTCATGGACGGGGCCACGCTGGAGCCGCAGAAGATCGTCTCCACGCGGGGCATGACGGTGACCGACCAGGAGTACCACCCCGAGCCGCGGGTGGCGGCCATCGTTGCCTCCCACCAGCACCCGGAGTTCATCGTCAACGTGAAGGAGACGGGCCGGATCCTGCTGGTCGACTACAGCGACATCGAGAACCTCGGGATCACCACCATCGACGCGAAGGAGTTCCTCCACGATGGCGGCTGGGACTCGAGCCTGCGGTACTTCCTGACCGCCGCGAACAAGTCCAATACCGTCGTGGTCGTGGACTCGAAGGAGCGCAAGCTCGCCGCCAAGGTGCCGGTGGACGAGATCCCGCACCCGGGCCGCGGGGCCAACTTCGTCCACCCGGAGTACGGTCCGGTGTGGGTAACGAGCGCCCTCGGCAACGACAAGGTGACCCTGATCGGCACGGACCCGGAGAAGCACCCCGAGCACGCCTGGAAGGTCGTCAAGGTCCTGAAGGGCCAGGGTGGCGGGTCGCTGTTCGTGAAGACCCACCCGAAGTCCCGCAACCTGTGGGTGGATTCGCCGCTGAACCCGGAGGCGCCGATCAGCCAGTCGGTGGCGGTGTTCGACATCGGCAACCTGGACGCGGGCTACAAGGTCCTGCCCATCGCCGAGTGGGCGAAGCTGGGTCCCGGCCCGAAGAGGGTCGTGCACCCCGAGTACAACGCCACGGGTGACGAGGTGTGGTTCTCGGTGTGGAGTGGCCAGGAGGAAGAGTCCGCCATCGTCGTGGTGGACGACCGGACCCGGAAGCTCAAGAAGGTCATCAAGGGCCCGCGGATCGTCACGCCGACCGGCAAGTTCAACGTCCGCAATACCGTCGGCGATGTCTACTGAGGGCCGGCCGGGCGCCGCCGCACTGGTGGCCGCGCTCGTCGTGACCCTGCCCGGCCAGGCGGCCGAGAGCCTGACGGATGAGTTCGCCGCCGCCGTGGCGGGCAGCACGGTCCACCTGGGCTTCCGCTACCGCTTCGAGGCCGTGGACGACGACGCCTTCGCGAAGGACGCCTGGGCGAGCACCCTGCGCTCCCGCCTCACGGTCGCGCCGCAGCCGGTACGTGGCTTCGGGGTAGTGCTCGAGGTGGACGACGTCCGGCACGTGGGGGCCGACAACTTCAATGACACGCGCAACGGCGTCACCGACCGGCCGGGCGTCACCGACCCGAAGGGTACCGACCTCAACCAGGCCCTGCTGCGCTACACGGGGTTCGCGGGCACCGAGCTGGTGGTGGGCCGGCAACGCATCGAGCGCGCCAACCAGCGCTTCGTCGGTGGCGTGGGCTGGCGGCAGAACGAGCAGACCTTCGACGCCGCCGGCATCAGCCACAGGTTCAGCGACCGCCTGACCATGTCCTACGCCTGGGTGGGCCAGGTGAATCGCATCCAGGGTCCGGAAGAGGGCACGCCGCCCGCCGACCTGGACAGCAACACGCACCTGCTCGACGCCAGCTGGTCTGCCGGCCCGCTGGTGAACCTGTCGGCCTATGGCTACCTCATGGATTTCGACAACGCCGCCAGCCTGTCCAGCCAGACCTTTGGCCTCCGCGCCACCGGCGCCGCCGAGGTCAGCCCCGGCTGGAAGCTCGGTTACGCCATCGAGTACGCCCGGCAGGCCGACTACGGGGACAACCCAGTGGACTACGACGCGGGCTATTCCCTGGTCGAGCTGGGCGTCAGCACCGCGCGGGTTGGCGTCAAGGCCGGCTGGGAAGTGCTCGAGGGCGACACCGCCCCGGGCAGCGCCTTCCGGACCCCCCTCGCCACCCTGCACGCCTTCCAGGGCTGGGCGGACAAGTTCCTCACCACCCCGGACGCGGGCGTGGAGGACCTGTATCTCGCCATCACGGGCAAGGCCCTGGGCGCCGACCTGGTGCTGCGGGCCCACGACTTCAGCGCCCAGGCGGGCAGCGCCGACTGGGGCACCGAACTTGACTTCTCGGCCAATTGGCCGCTCGGCACGCACTACGCCGTGCTGCTGAAGGGCGCCACCTACGACGCCGACGACTTCTCGACCGACGCGAGCAAGTACTGGGTGATGCTCACCGCCACGTTCTGAGCGGCTTTCCGTGACGGGGCAACGCAGGCACCATGGCGGTACCTGCCACCCCGGAGTGCCGGCAATGTCTGACGGCTTCACCCGCGCGGGCTACGGCACCCGCACCATCGGCTGCGGCGAGCGACCGGCGATCCTCGTCGTGGACCTGCAGCACGGGTTCACCAACCCGGCCTTCCAGATGGGGCACTCGGCCCACGTGCAGCGGGCCGTGGTCAACACTGCAGCCCTGCTCGGTGCCGCGCGCTCCCGGGGCGTGCCCGTGGCCACCTGCAACGTGGCCTGGGGCAGCGTGAAGGACATGGGCTACTGGAAGATCGAGCCCCTGTACCAGGGGTGGTTCCACGGGGAGCCGGCCACGGTGATGGACGAGCGCATCCACGATCCCGCCTACGACTTCCACTTCACCAAGTCGGCGCCCTCCATGTTCTTCGGCACGCCACTCATGACTTTCCTCACCAAGGCCCGCGTCGATACCGTGTTCGTCACCGGGGTCGCCACCAGTGGCTGCGTGCGGGCGACGATCGTGGACGCCTTCTCCCACGGCTTCCGGGTGCTGGCCCCGGAGGCGTGCTGCGGCGACATGGAGGAAGGTCCCCACCGGGACAACCTGCGGGACGTGGGCCGGCGCTACGCCGACGTGATCACGCTGGCCGATGCGCTGGGGCACCTCGCCCGGCTGACCACCCGGGCCTGACTACTCGCGCCACTCCACCTCGTAGCCGAGCCCGAGCCGCATCAGCCGCTCGAGCAGCGCCTCGTAGTCCGTGCCGCCGTTGGCCGCCGCCGCCGCGAAATCCTCGTCCTTGCTGAGGTTCGGGTTGCAGTTGGCCTCCAGCAGGTAGGCACGGCCGTCCGGGCGCAGCCGGAAGTCCATGCGCGCATAGCCGGACAGGTGCAGTGCCCGGTAGATGCGCTTGCTGAAGCGGCTGAGCTGGTCCTCGACGGGCGCGGCGAGGCCCGCGGCCTTGCCGGTGCGGATGCCGTGCTTCTGCTGGTATTTGCGGTCCCACTTCACCTTGCGGGTGGCGATGCCGGCCATGGCCTCGGGCAGGGTGCCGAAGTCCATTTCCCAGACCGGGTAGGTGGTCAGCCGCTCGTTGCCGTCCACGGCCACGTACAGCTCCCGGCCCTCGATGTATTCCTCCACGAGCGCATCCGTCTTCACGTGGTCGTGGATGAAGTCGATGCGCTCCTTGAGGCGGGCCCGGTCCTCCACGATGGAGGCCTGGGAAATGCCGAGCGAGGCGTCCTCCGTGGCGGACTTCACGAACAGCGGGTAGGTGAGCTTCTTCGACAGCCGGTAGCGCCGGCCGCGCCGGAACAGGGCGAACTGGGGCGTGGGGATGCGGTGGTAGGACAGGATCTGCTTGGACAGCACCTTGTCCCGGGACAGCATCATGCCCCGCGGGTTGCAGCCGGTGTAGGGCTGCCGCATGAGCTCCAGGTAGGCGACGATGTGCTGGTCGTAGGTGACGATGCCCTGGAATTCCTGGAGCAGGTTGAAGGCCACGTCGGGCTGCCATTCGGTGATCCGAGTCCTGAGGTCGCCCAGGTTGTCGTACAGGCCGAGCACCTGCACCTCGTGGCCCGCCCCGCGCAGGCAGTTCATCACGTCGTATTCCGTGCGCCACTCGTCGATTTCCTGCTCGGAACGGCCCGCGATCGAGTCGGGCGGCACCAGGCTCTCGTGGGTGAGGATCAGCACGCGGAGTTTCTTCATAGGGCGTAGCGCTCCCTGCCACGGCGGACGAAGTCGAAGAGGATGCGCTCCAGCAGGCCGAAGACCTGGCGCTTGGTCAGCCGCAGCGGGCCCGTGACGCAGAGGTCCAGTTCCCGCGACCGGCGGATGACCATGCGCATGACGTGATGGATCAGGTAGGGGTGCAGCCGGGACCGGCGCACCAGCAGCCGGGTGAGCTCGGGCCGCACCTGGCGCAGGAAGGTGGCCGCGGCCGGGCGCCCCGGGTTCAGCACCTGGGGCCCGAACACGCGGCGCAGACGGACGTCGTAGCGCCCGGTCTCCGTGCGGTCGTCATCGCTGAGTTTCGCCGCGTAGTGCTCGCGCAGCGTGGTCCGGTTCGACTCGAGGGGCTCGACCCGGGTCCGGCGCCGGACCGGGGGCGCCGTGGTGCGTATGCCGGCCATGAGCTCGTCCACGTACCGCAGCTTCCGCAGGGCCAGCCAGTCCTGGTAATCCTGGCGCCAGGTGGAGTTCGGCGCCAGCCACACGGCGAAGGTCTCCGCGAAGTCCTCGGACGGATGGCTCTGGGCATACCAGTGGCCGAGGTGCATGACGTAGTTGCGGCTGGTGGTGCGGGGCGCATAGCGCACCGGGTAGGGCCGGGACGCGGGCCCGAAGACCTGCCGCCAGCGCTTGCGCAACCGGAGGCGGTAGGCGTTGTCCAGCGCATGACCGGTCTCGTGGCGCAGGATCCGCTGCAGCCAGCGGGCATTGCCGCCCTCCACCTCGTGCATCTGGCGCCGCTCCAGCGCGGCGAGCCGCGGGTGGGCCAGGTAGAAGGGAATCGCGAAGCCCGGCACGCCGTCGGGGCAGAACCACTCCACCGACAGCCAGACGTGGGGGCGGAACCGGAATCCGCGCCGGCCGAGCTCCTGGTCGAGCCGGTGCAGGGCGGGCTCGAGGCGGCTGCCGGCCAGGTCGAGTTCGAGGTCGCTGAAGCGCAGGTCCAGGAGCGCCTCGTCATCCAGCTTCGCCCACCAGGGCTCCGGGGCCATGCCTCGCCTTGCAGCGCCAGAATGAGGCATGGCCCCGTTTACCGGCTGTTGAACAGGGTGGTCACGAACTGGTCGGAGCGGATGAAGCTCTTGCCCCACTCCACGTCGAACTCCGCGAGGGGCTTCGCGGCGATCACCTGCTCCAGGGACTTGCCGCCGGCCTTCAGCGCCTGCACCCGGTCGCGGGCGGTGACGAGCATCGCGCGGAACGCCGCCACCCGGTCCCGCCGGGCCACCGGGCCGTGGCCGGGAATCACGAGCGTGTCCGGGCCGATGAGGGCGAGGATCCGGTCGAGGCCGGCGATCATGCCGCTGACGCTGCCCCCGCTCCCGAGGTCGATGAAGGGATAGCCGTAGAGCACGAACACGTCGCCGGCATGCAGGACGTCGGCCTTCTCGAAATGGAACAGCGCGTCGCCGTCGGTATGGGCGTCGGGGACGTGGATCACCCGGATGGTGTCGTCATTGAAGTGGAAGGTCATCCGGTCGCTGAAGGTGATCACCGGCAGCGCCTCGGCCGGCGAGGGTGGCACCCGGGCATTGAAGAAGGTGCTGAAGTACTCGACGCTCATCCGGGTGCGCACGTTGTCGTGGGCCACGATCACCACGCCGTCCCTGCCGAAGCTGGCGTTTCCGCCCGAGTGGTCGCCGTGCCAGTGGGTGTTCAGCACGTAGCGCACCGGCTGGTCGGTGAGCTTCGCGACGGCGGCCCGGATCTTCGGCACCATGGGGGCGAACTGGTCGTCAATGATGAAGGCGCCGTCACGGCCGACGGACACGCCGACATTGCCAGCCGCGGGCATGACGAGCACGTGGACGCTGCCGCGCACCGGGGAGCTGGTGAGCTCGCCGTCCTCCCGGGGCTCCTGGGCCTCCACCGCGCCAGTGAGAACGATTCCCGCCAGGAAAGCCACCATCGTTCGCATGTCATCACCTCCGGCCCGGAAGCAGGCGCCCCGGCAATTTATCGCGGGAGAACCCGCTCCTACAAAGCCCCAAAAAAGAAGGGCCGCATCGCTGCGGCCCTTCGTGAGACCGGGTGTCCCCAATCCCTTGTCTTGCGAGCCCTTCTTCGGGGGCGCGCTCGAGCCCGTGGGAGGCGTCGCTAGCGGCTAGCCCCCGGGAAGGAGTGGTCCAGCATCTGGTCCACCGTCAGGCCGAGACACGAGGGGTGGATGGACACCGCGAGAATCTCACTAGACATTGGATCACCTCCTTTGATCGGGCCTTGGGCCCACAGGGACGACGGCCCGAGTATCGACCGTCCCCCGGCAATTGCCAAGATGCGCCGCACACAAATCCGGGGGCTGGCGGGACTCCGTCACAGGTGTGCTAGGCTCGCTGCGGGGGTAAAAAAACAATGCTGCTCCAGTCTCCTCGCCGTGCCTGTGCCCGGGGTGCCGCCGCCGGTGCCCTGCTCGCCACGACCGTCCTGCCCGTGACGCCCGTTCCCGCCCAGGAGGTCCTGGAGGAGATCACCGTGACCGCCCGCAAGGTCGCGGAGAGCCTGCAGGACTCGCCCCTGTCGGTGGTGGTGCTGACCGGCGAGGCCATGGCGGACTCCGGCATCAGCCGGGTCGAGGAGCTGGTCTCCTACGTGCCGAACTTCGCCATGTCCGAGACGGGCATCGGCACCAACCTGTACGTGCGGGGCATCGGCTCCGGCATCAACCAGGGCTTCGAGCAGTCCGTCGGCATGTACGTGGACGGCATCTACTACGGCCGGGCCCAGCTCACCCGGGCCCCCTTCATGGACATGGCCCAGGCCGAGGCCCTGCGTGGCCCCCAGGCCATCCTGCTCGGCAACAACAGCATCGCCGGCGCCCTCAACTTCACCACCGCGAAGCCCACGGACTACTTCGAGGCCTCGGTGAGCGCCCTCTACGAGCCCGACCACGGCGAGCAGGAACTGAACGGCATGATCTCCGGCCCGCTCGGCAACCTGCTGGGGCTCGAATGGGGCGCCCGCTTCGCCGGCCGCTACCGGACCATGGATGGCTACATCGAGAACACCCTGCTCGACCGGGACGAGCCGGACCGGGAGGAGACCAGCGCCCGCGTCACCTTCGCCTTCGAGGGCGACGTAGTGGACGGCACCCTCAAGTACGAGAAGAACCAGTTCGACGTGAAAGGCCGGCAGATCGAGATCGTCCGGGCGGACCCCGCCACCACCCGCGGCACGAGCCAGACCGGCTTCAGCAACAACACCGGCAGCTCGGGATTCTGGCAGCCGGGCTTCACCTACCTGGAGTACCTGGACCAGTTCTTCGACGGGCCGCCCCCGGTGGACCCGAACACCTACGTGCTGGACAACCCCGGGCTCACGGAGGACACCCTCAACTTCGAGCGGCAGTCCAACGGGGACAAGAGCGACAACGACATCGATGCGGTCGTGGCCGCGGTCAACGTTGCGCTGGGTGAGCACACGCTCACCGGCACCTACGGCTTCCTGACCTACGACTACAACGAGGACTGCGACTGCGACTTCACCGGCGCCGCCCAGTTCCTGCTGAACTCCCAGGAGGACTACCGGCAAAACAGCCTGGAGCTGCGGCTCACCTCGCCCCAGGACGGCCGCCTCCGCTACCTGGGCGGCATCTATTACCAGGCGGACAAGCTGGAGTTCGGCGACCAGATCTTCCTGCCGACCGACAGCGGCGTGGTCCGGCTGGTGGGCTACGCGACCACCGGCAATCCCGAGGGCGCCTTCGAGTCCCTCGGCAACACCTCAGCCTTCCGGGACTTCGAGCAGAACACCTACAACAGCTCGGTCTTCGGCCAGTTGAGCTTCGACTTCACCGACCGCTGGCGGGGCAGCGCCGGCGTCCGGTACAGCCACATCGAGAAGGAAGCCACCCGCATCCTGCGGGAAGGCGACCTCGAGCGGAATCCGTTCAACCTGAACGACGCCAACGACTTCGACCGCCTGTCCACCGGTGCCGTGCTGTTCGCGTCCATCTTCGACGTGTCCTTCCACCAGCTCGCCGGCTCCCGCACGGAGGACAACGTGGCCTGGGAACTCACCACCGAGTTCGACCTCAACGACGACGTGCTGCTGTACGGCTCGATCAAGACGGGCTTCAAGGGCGGCGGCTTCGACGTGCGCTCGAACAGCGAGCCGGAGCCGGTGGGCAGCACGGGGGCGGGCACCCTCTACCCGGCGAACCTGGAGTCCCAGGTGAACTCGCTGGTACCGCCGGGCTCCTTCGAGTTCGAGGACGAGCAGGCGACGGCCTTCGAGGCCGGGTCCAAGATCTCCCTGCTGGGCGGCACGGCGGAGGTCAACGTCGCCGTGTTCTACACCGAGTTCGATGACCTGCAGGTCAGCATCTTCGACGGCACGCTGGGCTTCAACGTGGGCAACGCGGCGAAGGCGACGACCCAGGGCGTGGAGATCGACGGCCGCTGGGCCATCACCGACGACTGGTCCATGAACGGGTCCATCGGCTACCTGGACTTCGAGTTCGACGACTTCCAGAACGGCCAGTGCAACCAGGGCCAGACGCCCACGTCGCCGAACGGCTTCTGCGACTACACCGGCAAGACCAACCAGTACGTGGCCGACTGGTCCGGCAACATCGGCGTGAACTACGAGCACCCGCTGACCGAGAACCTGCTCTTCAGCGCCACGCTGGATACCCAGTTCACCACGGACTACAACCCCTCCCAGAACCTGGACCCGCGCATCGAGCAGGACGGCTACGCGATGTGGAATCTCCGCGTGGCCCTCGGCGACGCCGACGACCGCTGGGAGGTGGCCATCCTCGGCCGGAACCTGACCGACGAGGAGGTCGTGTCCTACGCGAACGACACGCCGCTGGCCTTCAGCCAGTTCGGCGCTCCCACCTGGTACGGGTTCGTCGAGCGTTCCCGCAGCGTGGCCGTGCAGGCCAGCTACCGGTTCGGGGAGTGAGGCCGTGCGCAAGAACAACCGGGGAAACCAGAAGATGAAGACCGGAATGCTGCCGCGGAGCGCGGCCCTGCTGACCCTGATCGCGGTGGCGCTGCCTGCCTTCGCGGAGCCCGTCGCGGTCGATACCACGAGTCCTGCCAACGGCTTCACGGACCTGTTCAGCGCCACGTTCGACGGCGCCCTGGTGCCGTGCGAGCCTTCGGACCCGGCCTGGTGCGCCTTCTTCAACGGCAAGCCCCAGGCGACCCGCAACATCGTGATCACGCCGACCCCGACCGGGGCCATCAACGCCGTGCCCCTCGGCATCACCCCGGTGCCGGTGGCCGGGTCCTACCTGGACCTCAGCCTCAACCCCGGCCGTACCCAGGTCACGATCAGCGGCGGCACCATCGCGGTGCCGGCCATCACCCTGACGATCCAGGGCGGCACCCCCAATTCCACCGTGGTCGCCGCCGGTGGTGCGGGCGTGGTCTTCAGCAGCGCGCCCCAGGTCGCCGCCCTGGATGCCAATGGCCGGGCCGAGTTCCTGGTCAACCTGTCCCCCGCCATCGCGGTGGACTTCAGCACCTTCAGCACCATCGTGGGCCCGCCCAACGGCAGCTGCTCGGGGCCCCTGTGCGCGATCATCCCGATCCTGACCCTGGACATGATCCGCTACCGGCTGGTGATCGACTACGACCCCACGTTCACCACCTTCACGGCGGATTTCATTGGCCAGACGGGCAACAACTCGCTCCTCTCCATCACGATGAACTCCGTGGTGCCACGGATCACCGTCACCGACAGCGTGGCCCCCGCCGATGACCGGCTGGTGCCCTTCGGTGACGTGACCGAGCTCACGTCGGCCAGCCGAACGGTGACCGTGACCAATTCCGGTGGCGCCACCCTGTCCGTGGGCGGCGTGGCCCTCGCCAACCCGCTGGCCCCGCCCTTCGCCCTGGCCACCGACAACTGCTCGGGAGAAGACCTGGCGCCGGCCGAGAACTGCACCTTCAACGTGTCGTTCAGCCCGGCGGTGGTCGGCAACTTCAGCGACACCCTCGACATCCCGTCGAACGCGGACGGCAACCCCAGCGTCACGGTGACGGTCACGGGAAATGGCGTCGCGCTGCCCGTGCCCGCCATCACGGTGACGGATTCGGTAGCGCCGGCCTCCGACCAGGCCCTGCCCTTCGGCAACGTCAGCATCGGCACGGCGTCGGACCAGACCGTGACGATCACCAACGAGGGCAACGCCGACCTGGAGGTGGGGACACTGGGCGGGCTCGTGGCGCCCTTCGAGCTGGTCAGCGACAACTGTTCCGGACAGACGGTGGCGCCGGCGGCCAGCTGCACCGCGGGCGTCCGGTTCGAGCCCACGGTGACCGGCGCCGCGACGGACAGCCTGGAAATCCCGTCCAACGACGCGGCGAACCCCCTGGTCACGGTCGCGCTGAGCGGCACGGGCCTCTCGCTCGCCACCCCCGACATCCAGGTCACCGACAACACCCTGCCGGAAGACGACCTGCTGGTGCCCTTCGGCAATGTCACCGAGGGCACCTTCCGCGACCGGACCATCACGGTCCGGAACACGGGCGGCCTGGACCTGCTGGTCGGCGCCATCGCGGTCAGCAACCCCCTGGCGGCGCCGTTCACGGTGGAAGACGACGCCTGCTCGAACCAGACCCTCGCCCCCGGCGGCAGCTGCATCGTCGCCGTCCGCTACTCACCGGCCGCCACCGGCGCCGGCAGCGACAGCCTGGACATCCCCTCCAACGACCCGGACGAGCCGTCCGTCACCGTGAACCTCACGGGCACGGGCATCGTGCTCGGCGAGGGCGGCGTGGAGACGCCGAAGGCGGACGGCGCCGACAGCGGCTTCATGGCGATCGACCCCGCGACCCTCGCGCTGCTCGGCGTCGCGGGCCTCTGGGGCTGGAGGCGCCGCCGCGCCCGGTAATTGGGGACATGCCTCATATTTGCGGTGCAAATTGAGGCATGTCCCCAGCTTGACCGACTCGACATAATTACCAAGTGGGCAGGACGGACGGGGGGCGGAGCGGTAGAATCCGTGCCAACAACCGCGAGCATTCCCGCCATGAAAGCGGACTACGCTCTCGAGCAGCTCGAAGCTTCGAAATTCCGTGTCACCGTCTCCCCCGCGACCAGCCCGCTCGACCGGCTGGTCGGCCTCGTGCTGCCCGTCAAGGGCAGTGATGATCCGGCCGGAGGCACGTTCGTGGTATCCCCGGCAGGCATCGAGACCGGCACCGGCACGGTGATCGCCGCCAGGGACATCCACCGCATCGTCCTCCGCAACAGCGCGGCCCACGTGCGGCCCGTGACCACGAAGACCGATCCGGCGGAAGTCGCGGCGACCGACCGCTCCATCAGCCGCCGGGCGCGCCGCGCCTGGAAGGTCTGGGTGGAGGCCGGGCGCCGCTCGACGACGCTCGCCGCGGGCCTCGACCAGACCACCGCCTTCGCCGTGCTGACCGAGGTCTCCCGCATCATGGGCACGCCGATCGGCTGAGTGCGCCCCTAGGCCGGCGGGAACACCCGCCGGTAACCGCCGATCTCCCCGTCCAGGATGATGTCCTCCGGCCTCACCGGCTTCGCCAGCGCGAGGCCGGCGAGGGTCCGGCACCGGGACAGCGCCACGTAGACCTGGCCATGGCTGAAGGCCCCCCGGCCCAGGTCGATGTACACCCGGTCGAAGGTCTGGCCCTGGCTCTTGTGGATCGTGATGGCCCAGCCCAGCCGTAGCGGCAGCTGCCGGTACGCGCCGACCTGCTCCCGGGTGATCTGCTTCGTGCCCCGGTCGTACTGGTAGGCCAGGTTCTCCCAGGCGGTGCGCTTCACCGGGTATTCCTGCCCGGTGCCGTCCTCGAGCCGCACCGTGGGACCCTCGTCACCGAGGCCCGTGACCGTGCCCCAGGAACCGTTGATCCAGCGCCCCTCGGCGTCGTTCCGGAGGAACATCACCCGCGCGCCGACCTTGAGGGTCAGGGCCGGCTCCGTCGGGAAGGCGCCCGGGTCGAAGCGGCCCGTGACCTCGGCCGCATAGAGCTTCGCCGGGCCCGGCAGGGCCGCGAGCCGCCGGGAGTTCTCCCGCCAGGCCGCATCATTGGTGGCCGTCAGCACCACGTGGCTGTCCGGGTCCGGCAGCCCGCCCCGGGGCACCACCCGGGCGTTCAGCGCCTCGAGCACCTCCTCGCCCGGCTCCCCGTCCCGGATGTGCTGCAGGATGCGGCGGAACCCGGCGTCGTCCCGCTGCCGGTAGATGGTGCCGAGTTCGACGGACCGGCCACCCGTCTCCCGCCAGACCAGGGCCTGGAAGAAGTAGGGCCCGCCGTAGGTCTCGTCGAAATATTCCTTGAGCTCGGCCTCGCGAACCACGGGGGGCAACTGCCACAGGTCGCCGAACATCGCGAGCTGCACGCCGCCGAAGGGCTCGTCCCGGCGCCGGTTGAGGCGCAGCACCTGGTCGATGCCGTCCATGAGGTCGGCCCGCACCATCGAGACCTCGTCGATGACGAGGAGGTCCAGGGCCTTCATCACCTGGGTGTGGCGCAGGGCCTTGAGCTCCCGGGTATCCACGAAGCGCGGCGGCAGCCGGAAGAACGAGTGGATCGTCTGCCCGCCCACGCTGATGGCCGCGAGTCCCGTGGGCGCGACCACCGCCACGTTGCGGTCGGTCGTGTCCCGGAGGAGATGCAGCAGGGTGGTCTTGCCCGTGCCTGCCCGGCCCGTGACGAACACGTGCTCGTCGCCCTTCGCGATGAGCCCGAGGGCACGGTCGAAGGCGGGGTCGGGTTCGAGGCCGGGGCGGTGGGCGGGAATCGCGACTGGCATCAGCTCATCTTCTCGCATCTCTGGCGGGTTGGAGCCCCATCGGCCGCAACAGCCACTCTTCCTTGAGGAAATCCCTGTTTTCGCGACTGGCGTCACGCGGGGCCAAAGGCGTACCGTCGCCCGCCCTGGCCGGAGCTTGACACTCTTCGCTCTTAAGCGAATCATGGCGATGGACATCCTGATCTACCGAACCTCCTCCGGGCGAGTGCCTTTCAAGGAATGGCTCGACGGGCTGGGCGACCTTGCCGGCCGCACGGCGATCCAGCGGCGGCTCGTGCGGGCCGCGGGGGGCAATCTTGGTGATCATCAGGCATGCAGGGGCGGCATCTGGGAACTTCGCGTCGACCAGGGACCCGGTTACCGCGTGTACTTCGGCAGAGCCGGCAACGCGGTGATCGTGCTGCTGGCTGGCGGTACCAAGGCCAGCCAGAATCGCGACATTGAGCGAGCGATTCACGCCTGGCGAGACTACAGGAATCACTGGTCATGAGCCCCCGGGCAAGAGCAATACCCCCCCACATCACTTTCGAGGAGGCTGCCGCGGACAGCTTCCGGCGTGATCCAGCCTTTGCCGCCGCCTACCTGGAGTCGGTTCTGGAGGACGGCGACCAGCAGGAGCTGCTGGTCGCCCTCAAGCAACTTTCCAGGGCCTTCGGTGGCGTGAGCGGGGTCGCCCGTTCGGCGGGGCTAAACGTCACATCGCTCTATCGCACCTTGGCGGCTGGCGGCAATCCCGAGTTGCGGAGCCTGGTGGCTGTGCTCCGGGCCATGGGGCTTCGGCTGTCCGTCCAGCCTCTCGGACCGGTTCGGCGACGGACTCCACGCCGCGGTCACGGGCAAGGCCCTACCCGCCGTTCAAGGGGTTAATCTTCGGCGAGTCCCCTGGTCCGGAGATCCTCCATGCCCGCGAAGAAGCACCCAGCACTCTCCCGCCGCGACCTGCTGTCTGCCGGCACCGGCCTCGCCGCCCTGGGTGCCGCAGGGCCTGCCACCGCGGCACCCACCTCGCGGCTCGACCCCGATGAAAGCCGCTTCCGCATGACCCACACGTCGGTCATGACGATCCCGAAGGACCCGCGGCTCGACCTGGACGACCCGGAGACCAACTTCCGGGCCATGCTGAAGCTCCGGGCGGACCTGGCGGAAAAGGACTGCCTCTTCGCCTTCCCGGGCGTGGCCTGGGCGATGGTGCCCCAGGAGCGCAACTACCGCTGCTTCAGGACCTTCGGCATCGGCGCGTCCCGCATCGAGGAGGTGCCCGAGGGCTGGCGTATCTACAGCCGGGAGGTCCTCTATTACCTGGACCCGGACACGGGCGCGATCCTCGAGACCTGGAAGAACCCGTTCCTCGGCGGGCGCGAGGTCGAGGTGGTGCACATCGCGAACGACCCGGTGAACGGCGTCTTTGCCCGGCAGGGCAACCCGGTGCTGGCCCCGCCCTACCCCTACGTGTCCGCCGGCGACGACGTGGTGTTCCAGTGGAACTTCTTCATCTTCAAGCCCGCCGAGCTCACCCGCTCCGAGTACCCGCTCTATTCCAGCGGGGACAAGGACCAGCACGCGGAGCTCTGGGGCATCAAGGGCCGCAAGAGCGAGATCCTGGACCCGGCCGTGACGTCGGCCTCCTGCGTCATGTCCTGGAGCCGGGTCGCCGGCTGGCTGCCCTTCATGGAGATGGGCGCGAGCCCGGGCACGATGGTGTTCCACAGCCACAGCATGAAGCTCATGAACGGCGTGGACGACCTGCCCCGCTACATCCTGGACTACACGGCGAAGAACTACCCGAAGTACCTGGAAGCGCCGAAGGAGTGGCTGGGGCCGGTGATGACCTCGAGCTTCGGCGAGTTCAAGAAGCGCATCGACGCGAAGAAGAAGCAGTAGGAGCGCCTTCAGGCGCGAACGCTCGCGCCGGTCGGCGCTCCTACTCCTCGTTCCACTCGATGGCGGCATCGGCCGCGCGCAGCGCCGATTCCGCCACGATTTCCCGGCGCACTTCGGCGGCGGCGGCCCAGCCGAGCGCGGTGTCGAGCAGCAGCGCGGGCCGGGTGGCGTGGAGCGCGGCGAGGAACAGCAGCCTGACCCCGGCGAGGCGCTCGCCGAGCCCGACCAGGTAGCCTTCGCCCACCTGGCCCAGGAGTTTCACGTAGGCGGGGAAGAGCTGGCGAAGTCCGGTGCCGTCGAGCGCCCGGCGCAGGACCCGGTCCCGCACCAGGGCCGGCTGCAGTTGATCCGCGTCCTCGAAGAACCGGCCGGCGGTCTCGAGCCGTCCGACCTGGTCGTCGAGCTTCCAGGACCAGATGTAGGCGGGCAGCGGGTAGGCAAGACCCCGGGCAGCGAGGGCCCCATAGGCCCGGTCGAAGGCTTCCATCCGGTCCGGGTCCAGCTCCTCCGGCGCGCGGATCTCGACCCCGGCCTCGTACCAGTCGGCCGCCCAGTCGTGCTGGTAGCAATACAGCTCCTCCGCGGCCCGCTCCTTCAGGAAGCGCTCGGCGGACGCCCGGGTAAAGACGCCCCGGGGGCTGCCGTAGCGGGCGAGCGCGAGCTGCTGGGCGGGCGTCGCGGGCAGCCGGGACTCCAGGGCGATGATGAGCCGCCGGGCCTGATACCGGCCGAGCCGCCGGGGGATGTCCGCGCCCAGCCAGCGCAGCCGGTCGAGCTGGGCGGGCGTGGCAGGCTCCGTCAGCAGCGGGTAGGGCTCCGCGTCGCGACCGGCGCGAGCAGCCCGAAGCAGCAGCACGGTGGCCCAGAGGGCGAGAAGCAGGTAGAGGAAGTCGTCGACTCCGGTCATTCGTGGATAATGCCCGGAACCCGGGAGCTCGTCATGCCGCGATTCTTGCCCGCCCTCCTGCTGGCCCTGGCCTCGGCCACGGCCGCTCCAGGCCATGCCGAGGAGGGCGTGGAGCCGATCTTCGCCGCAGCCCGCAGCTACACGGCCTATGTCCGGACCCGCATCGCCCTGCCCTTCATCGAGGACGAGCCGGGGGCCGCCATCGGCGCGGCCTTCCTGGTGGACCGGGAGCGGGGCTGGCTGCTCACCAACGCCCACGTGACCGGCCGCTCGCCCGCGGCCATCGAAGTGGCCTTCATCGACGGTCGGGCGCGCCAGGCGCGGCCGGTGTACATCGACCCCTACCTGGACGTGGCCGTGCTCGAGGTGACCAACCGCACCGGGCTCCCCGCGAAGGCCGCCACCATGGACTGCGGGCCGATCCCGGGCGTGGGCCACCCGGTCGGCGCCTTCGGCCACCCGGAAGACCTGCGCTTCACCGGCACCCGGGGCATCATCTCGGGCTTCACCGCCCGCTTCGGCGAGGACCGGCTGCAGACCGACGCGCCGATCAACCCGGGCAACTCGGGCGGCCCGCTGATCAGCCTGGTCACGGGCAAGGTGGTGGGCATCAACACCGACCAGCTGGCCACCGACAAGGCCCAGAACGCCAACTTCGCGGTGCTGGCCCGCCAGGCCTGCCACATCATCGAGCTCCTGCGCGCGGGCCGGGACCCGACCCCGCCGGACCTGGGCGTGACCTACTTCGTGGAGAACGACGAGCCCACCCTCACCGTCGCCCGGCTGACCCCGGCGGCCGCGGGCACCGGCCTCGCCCGCTACGACCGGATCACCGCCGTGGACGGCGCGCCGCTGGACTGGTCCACCGAGGGCGCGCTGCTCGACCGGCTGCGCGGCGCGGGGCCGGGCACGGCATTGTCCGTCGACCGGAACGGCCAGCCGCTGACCCTGAAGCCCCGGCTGACCCCGGCCCTCGCGCCCATGCGCCGCGAGGGCCTGTATGTGGCGGGCGCCCTGCTCGCCCCCACCACCATCCGCCACCTCAATTTCACCGACGTGCAGCCCGCGCTCATGGTGCACTCGGTGGAGGACGGCAGCCCGGCGAACTCGGCGGGCCTGCAGCTCTACGACCTCCTGGTCGCCGTGAACGGCGCCCCCATCGGCAGCCTCGCGGACCTCACGGCGGCCCTGAAGGACGTCCCGGACGACCAGCTGACCACCCTCGAGGTGCTGCGCCTCGTGGACCGGGAGGACCGCTTCCTGGACAGCGCGCTGGCGCGCATCGTGGTGGACGAGGTGGAACCGGTCGGCTTCGGGCAATAGCAACGGCTCGTAGGAGCGCCTTCAGGCGCGACGCATCGAACCATGGGC
>ERZ761602.2343-NODE-2343-length-30091-cov-5.860934_pt1 | contig 30091 bp, 15 predicted proteins | sample MGYA00512165_ERZ761602 | MGnify/ENA primary metagenome ERZ761602 (study PRJEB28899, sample SAMN02445085) | bioreactor sludge metagenome | biome: EBPR sludge; isolation source: Thorneside wastewater treatment plant | place: Australia: Brisbane, Thorneside...
GCCGTGGTCGTGGGTGTACAACTCGCAGGCGTCGAGGGCGGTGGCGTCGATGCCGTCGATTTCGAACAGCCGCTGGACCATGCCGCCGGCCTTCGTGCCCTGGAAGACGACGGAGACTTCCTCCCGCTGGTTCATCTCGGCCCACGAGACGGCGAACGACATCGCCTGCCCCGTCTTGAACGTCACGAAGCCGTGTGCCGCCGCCTCGACGTCGGTCACGCCCTTGGCCACGTCCGGGATGCCCCACGGGCCCTTGAAGGACTTGTCGTCGATGTGATCGTTGAACGTCCGCGCCAGCACGTGCGCGGGCTCCGGGTATCCCATGAAATAAAGCCCGAGGTCGATCATGTGCAGCAGGTCGATCAGGGGGCCGCCGCCGGAGAGCGCCTTGGTGGTGAACCAGCCGCCGAAGCCGGGGATGCCGGTGCGGCGGATCCATTTCGCCTGGCAGGTGTTGATCGTGCCGACCGTGCCCGCGCGGATGTACTCCATCATCGCGTAGCTCTCGGGCCGGGCGCGGTTGTTGAAGTTGAACATCAGCGTGCGTTTCGCCTGCTTCGCCGCGGCCTGCATCTTCGCCATCTCCGCCGCGCTGAGCGCCGGCGGCTTCTCGCAGAACACGTGCTTGCCGGCCTTCAGCGCCTGCAGCGCGAGCGGGGCGTGGAACTTGTTCGGGACGATGATCGACACCGCGTCGAGATCAGGCTGCCGCAGCAGCTCGGCCACGTCGGAGCTTACCCGCGCGATGCCGTGCTTGGCGGCCGCCAGTTCGGCGGCGGCGGCATTGACGTCGGCCAGCGCGACGATCTCGGCGCCGGCCTCGCGGAACCCCTTGGCGTGATAAGCGGCCATGCCGCCGGCTCCGATGATGGCGATTTTCGTGCTCATGTGGTTGAAGTAGCGAGTAGCGAGTAGGGAGTAGCGAGTAGGGAAGGCAGGTGCGAGGCCTGATGCTCGCTACTCGCTACCCGCTACTCACTACTTCAGCGGGCGTCAGCCCTTCCGGTCGAACTGCGCGTCGAAGACGATCGAGCTCGAGGGAAAGTCGATCTTGCGGACGAACGCGGCGGCCTCGGCGGCGCCATGGAAGCGGTCCATCCGGCTGTCCTCCCACTCGACGCTGAGCGGGCCGCGGTAGCCGACGTCGTTCAGGGCGACGATGATGTCCTCGAACTTGATGTCGCCGTGCCCCAGCGAGCGGAAATCCCAGAAGCGGCGCGCGTCGCCGAAGCTGACGTGCCCGCCGAACACGCCGACGGTGCCGTCGCCGTGGCCCCACCACACGTCCTTCATGTGCGCGTGGAAGATGCGGTCGCCGAAGGCGCGGATGAATTTCACGTAGTCGACACCCTGGTAGCCCAGGTGCGACGGGTCGTAGTTGAAACCGAAGCGCTTGTGGCCCTTCACCGCGGCGATCGCGCGCTGCGCGCTGGCGATGTCGAACGCGATCTCGGTCGGATGCACCTCCAGCGCGAAGTTCACGTCGGCCTTGTCGAAGGCCTCGAGGATCGGGCCGAAGCGCTTCGCGAAGTCGGCGTAGCCGGCATCCCAATACGCCTGCGAGGTCGGCGGGAACGCGTAGATCGAGTGCCAGATGCTCGAGCCGGTGAAGCCGTTGACCACCGCGGGAAAATCGTCCTTCGCGCCGCGCCCCGGCTTGGCGTCGAAGAACGCGCGCGCGGCCTTCGCCGCCTGCGCCAGCTTCTTCGCCGCCCGCTTGCGCACGCCCTCGGGATCGCCGTCGCCCCAGACGTCGGCCGGCAGGATCGAGCGGTGGCGCTCGTCGATGTGGTCGCACACGGCCTGGCCCACGAGGTGGCTCGAGATCGCGTGGCAGGTGAGGCCGTGGTCCTGCAGCAGCGCCCACTTTTCCTGGACGTACTTCTTGCCGCTCGTCGCAGCATCGACGTCGAAGTGGTCGCCCCAGCAGGCGAGCTCGACGCCGTCGTAGCCCATCTTCTTCACGAGCGGGGCCAGCTTTTCCAGGGAGAGATCGGCCCATTGGCCGGTGAACAGGGTGACGGGGCGGGGCATGGCGGAGGGATTGAGGCGATTGGTTTCGCCGTGGGTGCGTCACGCGGCAAGTCGAAAGCTGGCGGGACCGATGAACGCGCGCGAACCCGGAGGCGAAGAACCGGGCGCGGACCCCACGCTTGCACTCCCTGGACGGGCGGAGAAACGTGGGGCATGCGACGGTCGTATTCCTCCGCCTCCCTGCTGGTTTTTCTCTGCCTCCTCGCCGGCGTCCTGCACGGCGCCGCGCCGCGGCCCAACATCGTGTGGATCGTCACCGAGGACAATTCCAAGCACCAGCTCCGGCTCTACGACCCGGCGGGCGCGCCGATGCCCCGCATCGAGCGGCTCGCGGCCGGCGGGATCGTGTTCAATCACGCGTTCTCCCATTCGCCGGTGTGCTCGGTGTCGCGCAGCACCATCATCACCGGCGCCTACGGTCCGCGGATCGGCTCGCAGTATCACCGCCGGTCCGAGCTGGCCCCGATGCCCGGCGGGTTGCGCATGTTCCCGTACTACCTGCGGGAGGCGGGGTATCGCACGACGAACCAGGCGAAGACCGACTACAACCTGCGCGACGACGGGATGTGGGACGAATCGTCCGCCCGCGCGACCTACCGCGACCGCAAGCCGGGCCAGCCGTTCTTCCACGTGCAGAACTTCGAGACCACGCACGAGAGCCGGCTGCAGTTTCCGCCCGCCGACCTCGCGACGAAGCCCAACGAGACCGCCAGCCGCGACGTCACGCTCGCTCCCTATCACCCGGACACGCCCCTGATGCGCTACACCTACGCGCGGGAGCGGGACCAGCACCTCGCGGTGGACCGCCAGATCGGAGAGTTCCTCGACCAGTTGCAGGCGGATGGCGTGCTGGAGGACACGATCATCTTCTACTACGGCGACCACGGCGGGGTGCTGCCGCGCAGCAAGGGTTACATCTACGAGACGGGCGTGCATGTGCCGCTGGTCGTGCACGTGCCGGAAAAGTGGCGGGCCCTGGCTCCGTTCGCGCCGGGCTCCCGCGTCGACGGCTTCGTGGGGTTCGTCGATCTCGCGCCCACCGTGCTGCGGCTCGCCGGCGTCGAGCGTCCGGCGGCGATGGACGGGCGGGCTTTCCTCGGCGCCGGGGTGACGGCAGGCGAGGTGAACGCGCGCGACGAAACCTACAGCTACGCGGATCGTTTCGACGAGAAATACGACCTCGTGCGCGCGGTGCGGAAGGGAAAATGGAAGTACCTCCGCAGCTACCAGCCGTTCAATCCCGACGCGCTGCACAACAATTACCGCTACCAGCAGGCGGCATTTGCCGAGTGGCGCGACCTGTACCGGGCGGGGAAGCTGAATGCCGTGCAGCGGCAGTTCTTCGAACCGCGGGCGCCGGAGGCGCTGTACGACGTGGAGCGCGACCCTTATGAGACCGTCAACCTGGCCGGCGATCCCGCGCATGCGGCGGTGCTCGGCGACCTGCGGGCACGGTTGAGCGGCTGGGTGAAAGGCCTGCCCGACCTCAGTTTCCTGCCGGAGCCGGTCCTGTTGCGCGAGGCGTACGCCGATCCGGTGGCGAGCGGCCGGCAGCGGCGGGAGGAAATCGCGCGGCTCGTGGCGATCGCGGACCTGCAGCTCGAGCCGTTCGCGGCGGCGCGGCCGCGGCTCGAGGCGGCGCTCGGCTCCGCTGGCGCGTGGGAGCGCTACTGGGCGCTGATCGCGTGCAGCAGCCACGGCCGGGCGGCGGAACCGCTGGCCGCGAGGGCAAAGCGCCTCGCCGCGGACGATCCGGAACGGCTGGTGCGCGTGCGCGCGGCGGAATTCCTGGCGCTGATCGGCGCGCAGGATCCCCAGCCCGCGATCCTGGGGGCGCTCCGGGCGGCAGGCGATCCGGTGGAAGCCAACCTGATCCTCAACACCGTGGTTCTGCTGCGTGACCGCCAGCCGGGTCACGCCTTCGCCATCGATCCGGCCTGGTTTCCGCCGGCCTGGCGCAACGACAGCGGCAACCAGATGACGCGCCGGCTCGAGTACCTGGTGCCCGGATTTCGCGTGGAGGCGCCGGCGGGAAAGAAAAAGAAGAAGGCGAAGTAACCGGGAGTCCTGGGAGCGCGGCCGTCCCCGGCCGCAATGGGATCGAGGGCGGCGCTCCCCGGTGGACGAGGCGCCGTCGAGCGGCCTCAGGTCGTCGCGCCGCTGATCAGCGCGGGCTCGAGCACGTGTTGCATGGACTGGGGGCTGCCGAGCGCCTCGATGGCGAGCCGTCCCATCGCGCGGAAATCGTACCGCAGGCAGCTGATCCCGGCCTTGGTGGCGAAGTCGGTGCCCATGACCGACAGCAGGCCGACGCGCTCGGGGCAGGGCAGGCCCGCCTCGCGCGCGGCGGCGGCAAGGAGGATGGCGACATTGTCCTCCGGGCACACGAGCGCGGTCCGCTGGCCGGAACGGCCCAGGCGCTGGATCAGGGCGGAGCGGTCGCGGTCCGTCCGGCCGGAGACCACGGCGCCCAGCCGGCTGCGGCAGCCGGTTTCCTCCGCGGCGAACTCGAGCGCGGCGATGAACTCGGCGATGGCCGGATCGCCCGAGAACGGCTCCACCGGGATGATCTGCTCGAAACCGCGCCCGAGCAGGTGCGTGAGGGCCTTGAGCGTGCCGGAGCGGAAATTCGCCCGCACGTTGCTGTAGCCTTCGACCGCGCACGTGCGAAACAGCACCACCGCCGGCTTCAGCCGCTGGCTCTGCAGCCGCAGCGCCTCGTCGCTCCACACGTGGTCGAGCACGAAGCCGCCCGCGGCGCTGCCGTGGCGGTCGAGGAAATTGGTGAGGATCGCGCGCTGCTGCGCCACGGGCGCGAAGACCGGCGGCTCGTGCGGCTCGGGGTGGTTGACGAGCAGCTCGTCGTGCCACAGCAGCATCGTGCGATGCAGCGCGCCGCAGCCCAGGCTGATGCCCTCGAGCAGCTCGCGGTACTGCTCGCTCCCCAGCTCGAGCCGGCGGATGAGGCAGGCCACCGGCTTGGGGCGGTCGAGCAGGGCGCGCGCGGTGGACGGGTAGTAGCGTCCGCTCGTGGGATGCTGCCAGATCTCGCCTTCCTGCGTCAGGCGCTGCAGCACGCGGAACGCCGTCGTGTTCGCCACGCCGAGCATGTGGCCGAATTCGCGTGTCGTCGGCAGCGGCTGGTCGGACGGGGCATCCGCCACCACCTGCCGGACCCTCCCGGCGAGATCGCCCGGCGCGACATCGGGGCGGACGGCAGGACGCGAGCGTAACTTGGGGGTTGGCATGGAAGGCCTGAGGATGCGCAGCGGGCGCGCAACGCAAGCGCGATATCGAAAACAGAGGGGTAGTGTTGCACAACATCGCGCGAGTCCGCGCCGCCACCCGGCGCCACCGCCGCGGGGGCGGCGCGGCGATCCCGGCCTGCGCGACCGGCGCGGCAACATGGCAATTGTGTTGCCACACCGGGCGAACGTGACTCGATCCGGACGTCCTCGCGCCCGTCGCTTCGCGATGCCAGCGGCGGCAGGACCGTGGCCCCTCATCGCCCCGGTCCTCCGTCCACGCCGGCGCGGCTTTCACCCCTCACCGCCCGCTTTCCGCCCCCGTGTCCTCCCCTTTCCGCCTCCTGCCGGCCGCCGCGCGGCTGGCCGCCCTCGCGCTGGTTTCCGGCGGCGCCCTGGCGTCGGTGCGCGGCCAGGCCGGCCGCGACTGGGCCGTCTATCTCGGCGACGAGCACCGCAGCCACTATTCCACGCTCGCGCAGATCGACGTCGCGAACGTCTCGCAGCTCGAGGTCGCGTGGTCCTACTCCTCCGGTGACTTCAAGCCGGGCACGCGCGCGCAGATCCAGTGCAATCCCCTGGTCGTCGACGGCGTGCTGTACGGCACGACCGCGCTGCAGGTGCTGGTGGCGCTCGATGCGGCGACCGGGCGGGAGCTCTGGCGCTTCGATCCCCGCACGGACGGCAAGTCGCGGACGAGCGACGTGCGCCACCGCGGGCTCGTGTATTGGTCGCACGGAGACGACCGGCGCCTCATCCTCGCGCACGACCACTACCTCTACGCCGTCGCGCCGGACACCGGGCGGCTCGTGACCTCGTTCGGCGCGGGGGGCATGCTGGACTTCAAGGCGGGCTGGGCCGGGGAGCGCACGAGTTTCCTGCTGAACTCGGGCACCCCCGGCCTCGTGTTCGAGGACCTCTACATCATGCCGGTGCGCACGACCGAGTCGCACCAGGGCGCCGCGCCGGGCCACGTGCGCGCCTATAATCTCCGCACGGGCGAGCTCGCGTGGACCTTCCACACCATCCCGCGGCCGGGCGAGTTCGGCCATGAGACCTGGCCGCCCGAGGCGTGGAAGTATGCCGGCGGCGCCAACTGCTGGGCCGGCATGGCGCTCGATCGCGAGCGCGGGCTGCTCTTCGTGCCGACGGGGTCGGCGACGTACGATTACTGGGGCGGGTACCGGATCGGCGACAACCTGTTTGCGAACAGCCTGCTGTGCCTCGACGTGCGCACGGGCCGGCGCCGGTGGCACTATCAGTTTGTCCGCCACGACCTGTGGGACCGCGACCTGCCGGCGCCGCCGAACCTGTTCACCCTGCGGCGGGACGGCCGGGAGATACCCGCCGTGGCGCAGCCGACGAAGTCGGGCCATGTGTTCGTCTTTCACCGCGAGACCGGCGAACCGTTGTTTCCGATCGAGGAGATCGCCGTTCCGACCTCGGACATTCCCGGCGAGGTGACGGCGCCGACGCAGCCGCGGCCGCTGAAACCGGCGCCGATCAGCCGGCAGTCGATGACCTACGACGACATCATGGGCGTCACGCCGGCGGCGCGGAAGGCCGCCATCGAGCGCTTCAGCCGCCTGCGGCAGTCCGTCCCGTTCCAGCCGCCGAGCCGCGAGGGCACGATCATCGCCCCCGGGCTCGACGGGGGCGGGGAGTGGGGCGGCGCCGCGGTCGATCCCGAGGGCATCATGTACATCAACGGCAGCGACCTTCCCTGGATCCTCACGCTCGTTGAGGCGGCGGATGGTGGCCGGGTGGGCGGTGCGGGTCGCGGCCACTACCTGCAATTCTGCGCGTCGTGCCACTCCGCCGACCTCGCCGGCAACCCCCTGCAGAACATCCCTGCGCTCGCCGGCATCGGCGGCCGGCTCCCGCGGGCGGAGATCGTCGCGCGCGTCACCATGGGCAAGGGGGCCATGCCGGCGTTCGGATTCCTCCCGCCGGAGATGGTCAACGGAATCGCGGACTACCTCATCGATCCCGCCGCGCGGAGGGCGCCGTCCTCCGCCCGGGCCGCAGTGCCGCCGCCGGGAGCGGCCGCGTCGGAGTCGAGCGTCGTTCCCTGGGTGCTCACGCGGCCGGAGCGTTTCCTCGACGCGGAAGGGTTCCCGGTCGTGAAACCCCCGTGGGGCGCCTTGAACGCCATCGACCTCAACACGGGCGAGACCCTGTGGCGCGTGCCGCTCGGCGAGTACCCGGAACTGACGGCCCGGGGTTTTCCTCCCACGGGCACCGAAAGCTACGGCGGGCCGGTGGTGACCGCCGGCGGCCTCATTTTCATCGCCGCGACGAGCGACGAGAAGATCCGCGCCTTCGAGCGCAGGACCGGGCGGCTGCTCTGGCAGGCGCCGCTGCCCGCCGGCGGGTACGCCACGCCGTCGACCTACCTGGCCGGCGGCCGGCAGTATGTCGTGATTGCCTGTGGGGGCGGAAAACTGGGCACGAAGTCGGGCGACACCTACGTCGCCTTCGCCCTGCCGCGCTGAACGTTCGCCGCCCCGGTCAGCCTCCGCGTTCGTCCTTCCGCATGAATCCACCGACTCCCGCCCTCCGGCTCCTCGTCGCGCTGCTCGCGCTGGCCGCCGTGCCGGTGGAGGCCGCGCTGCGCATCGGCTGGGCGCAGGCCGACCTCACGCCGCCGGACCGCGTGATCATCGCCGGCCAGTTCCACGCGCGGGTCTCGGAAGGCGTGATCGACCCGATCACCGCCACCGTGCTCGCGCTGGAAGGCGACGGCGACCAGGCGGTGTTCGTGAGCTGCGACATCGTGAGCGTGCCGGACGCGCTGCGCGACGCCGTCCGCCTCCGGCTGCGGGACCTCCCCGGGCTCGAGCCGCGCAAGGTCGTGCTTCACGCCACGCATTCGCACACGGCGCCGCTCTACGACGCGGGCCGGCTCGTGCCCGGCCTGGACCTCGGCACGATGGAGACCGGCGCGCTCGTCGCCTTCACCGCCGAGCGGATCGCCCGGGCGGTCCGGGAGGCATGGCAGGCGCGCGCGCCTGGCGGCATCGCCTACGGCCTGAGCCAGGCCGTGGTGGGCCGCAACCGCCGCTCGGTCGACCGCAGCGGCCGGAGCACGATGTACGGCGACCTCGCACGGCCGGAGTTCAGCCATATCGAAGGTTTCGAGGACCACGACGTGTATTTCCTCGGCACCTACGATGCCCGGGGCGCGCTCACCGGGCTCGTCGTCAACCTCGCCTGCCCGGCGCAGGCGGACGAGAGCCTGTACTCGCTCACGGCGGACTTCTGGCACGACGTCCGCGGGGAGTTGCGCCGCCGCCACGGCGGAAGGCTCTTCGTCGCCGCGCAATGCAGCACCGCGGGCGACATCGCGCCCCACTTCGTGCGCCCCAGCAGCTACGATCACCGCGCCTCCAGGCGCATGCTGGAGCTCGCGCAGCGGACCGTGCGCGGCGAGATCGCCCTGCGGATCGCCCGCGCGGCCGACGAGGCCCTGCCGGTGCTGGGCAACAACGTGGACCTTTCCGCCCGCCTGCAGCACCGGGTCGAGACCCTCGCGCTCCCGATGAACCGTCTCAGCGAGGCGGATGTCGCCGATGCGCGCCGCGAGGCGGACCTGTGGCGGACCCGCTATGAGGCCGAGAGGACGAAACTCGACGCGCAGCCCGCCTCCGGCCGCACCGGGCGCTGGTACGTCGCCGTGACCGGCGCCTATGGGCGCATGCGCTGGAACGAGCGGGTGCTGGAGCGGTTCGAGGCGCAGCGCCAGGGTCCGCAGACGCAGGAGGTCGAGGTGCACGTCCTGCGGATCGGAGACGTGGCGGTGGCGACGAACCCGTTCGAGTACTACCTCGACTACGGCATCCAGATCAAGGCACGCAGCCCGGCGGTGCAGACCTTCCTCGTGCAACTTGCCGGCGCCGGCACCTACGTGCCGAGTCCGCGCTCCACCCTCGGCGGCGGCTACGGCTCGCTGCCGGCGAGCAACCCTGTCGGCGCCGAAGGCGGCGGGGTCCTGCGGGACCGGACGATCGCATGGCTGCGCGCATGCTGGCCATGAGCGCCTCGTGGCCGGCGGGAGCACGGGCGCGGCGCGCCTCCGCACCTTTCCTCGTGAACGCACCGCGCGCCTGCCTTTCCCTGGTGTTTCTCCTCGCGCTCGCGCGGACGCTGCCGGCGGCCGAGCCGGTGCGCCCGCCCGACGCCCCGGCCGTCGTGCCGGTGCCCCCGGCGCCCCTCACGCCGGAGGAATCGCGGCGGAAGATCCGCGTGCCGGCCGGTTACCGGGTGGAGCTCGTCGCGGCGGAACCGCTCGTGCTGGATCCCGTGGCCTTCGACTGGGACGAGCGCGGCCGGCTGTGGGTCGTGGAGATGGCCGACTACCCGCTGGGGCTGGATGGACAGGGCCGGGCGGGAGGGCGCGTGCGGGTGCTCGAGGACACGGATCGCGACGGCAGGTACGACCGGGCGACGCTGTTCGCGGACGGGCTGAGTTTTCCCACGGGCATCCTCACCTGGCGGGGCGGCTGCATCGTCACCGCCGCGCCCGACATCCTGCGGTTGGAGGATCGCGACGGCGATGGCCGGGCGGACTCCCGGGAGGTGCTGTTCACCGGCTTCAACCCGGGCAACCAGCAGCTGCGGATCAACGGCCTGCGCTGGGGCGCGGACGGCTGGGTGTACGTCGCCAACGGCGGGCACCACGTGAATTACGGCAAGGATGTCAGCATCGCCTCGACCCGCACCGGGGCGACGATCGCGCTGGGCGCGCGGGATTTCCGATTCAAGCCCGACACGGGCGAACTCGATCCGCTGAGCGGGCCGGCGCAGTTCGGGCGCACGCGCGATGCCTGGGGCCGGTGGTTCGGCGTGCAGAACAGCTTTCCGCTCTGGCACTACGCCCTCGAGGACCCCTACCTCCGGCGCAACCCGCACGTCGCCCCGCCCGCGCCCCGGGTGCTGCTCACCGAAAGCAATCCGCGCGTCCACCCGGTGCTCGCGCCCGAGGCGCGTTACCACAGCTTCAGCCAGGCCGGCCGCTACACCTCGGCCTGCAGCCCGCTGATCGTCGGCGACCCGCTGCTCTTCGGTGCGCCCGCCACGCCGGGAGAGGAGAATGCGCTGGTGTGCGAACCCGTCCACGGCCTGGTGCAGCGGCTGCGGCTCACGCCCGATGGCGCGACGTTCAAGGCGGAGCGCGCGGGCGATGCGGACGCGGATTTCTTCGCGAGCGCGGACCGCTGGTGCCGGCCGGTGATGGTCCGGACGGGGCCGGACGGCGCGCTGTGGGTGGCCGACATGTACCGCTACATGATCGAGCACCCGCAGTGGCTGCCGGCGGTCGGCCAGCAGGACCTCGCGCCGCACTATCGGATCGGCGACGATCGCGGCCGCATGTATCGGGTTTTCCCGGACGGACGGCGGCCCGCCGGGGTGGAGGCGATGGGTGGCCTCAGCGGGACGGAGCTGGTGGCGCGGCTCGACGCGGCCAACGGCTGGCAGCGCGACCAGGCCCAGATGCTCCTGCTCTGGCGCGCGGACCGCGCCGTCGTGCCGGCGCTGCGGCGGCTGGCCGCCGACCCGGGACGACCGCTGGGGCGCATGCATGCCCTGCACACCCTGGAGCAGTTCGGCGCGCTCGACGACGCGACCCTCGTGGCCGCGCTGGCGGATCCGACCGCGGGCGTGCGCGGGCACGCCCTGGTGCTGGCGGAGCGGCGCCCCGCCGACGCGGTGGTGGCAGCGGCGGTCCGTCTCGTCGACGACCCCGACCCGAAGGTCAGGCTGCAGCTCGCCTTGTCGCTCGGCGCCTGGTCGCAGCCGGCCGCCGGCCGTGCGCTCGCCGCGCTGGCGGGCCGCGACGGGGCCGACCCGCTCGTTCGCGGCGCGGTGGCCAGCGCGCTCGTCCCGCACCTGGCCGCCTTTGCCGGGGAGTTCGAGGGGCCGGAGGAGCTGCGCGAGGCGGCGTTTCGGACCGCGCTGGGCGAGAAGCGCGACGACGTGATCCGGAGCGGGCTCGAAGTTCCGTTGGCGCGGGCGCACCTCGACGACGCGGCGAGCCTGGCGCGGGTGCGTGCGGCGCTGCTCCTCCTGCGCGGCGCCGACCTCACGCTGGAATCGCTGGCGGAGCGGCACGCGCACGACCCTCGCTGGGAACGGCTCGTCGCCCGCAAGGCGGCGGTGCTGGACGAGGTGCAGGGCGCCGGCGCCGGCGCGCCGGCTTCGCGCGACGCGTGGCTGACGACCGTGCTGCTGGGCGACCCGGCGGAGGAAGCGGCCGCGATCGAGCGGCTCGGGCACCTGCTCGCGCCCCGCCACGGGTTGAGCCCGCTGGGCGACTACCTCGGACCGCTGGTGCGCACCGGTTCCGCCCGGGTGCCGGAGTGGCTGCTGCAGCACTGGGAGCAGCGGACGCCCGGCGAGCGCGGGGCGATCCTCGACGCGCTGCTGGGCCGCGAGGCGTGGGCGGAAGACCTGCTGGCGCGGATCGAGGCGGGTCGCCTGGCGCCTGGCATCCTCGACGCGCCGCGCCAGGCGCGCCTGCTGCGCCATCCCAGCGCCGCGCTCCGCCGCCGGGCGAGCAGCGTCCTGGCCGCGGGGGAGAACCGTCCGCGAGCACAGGTGCTGGCGGCGTTCCGGCCGGCGCTCCGGCTGCGCGGCGACCCGGAGCAGGGGAAGCGGGTGTTCGCGCAGGTGTGCGCCGCCTGCCACGAGCTCGAAGGGGTGGGGCAGCCGCTGGGCCCCGACCTGCGCTCGGTCGTGGACCACCCGGCGGAGAAGCTGTTGAGCGCGATCCTCGACCCGAATGCCGACATCCAGCCCGGGTATGCGGCGTATTTCTGCGAACTGCGGAACGGCGAGCAGCTCTATGGCACCATCGCCGCGGAGACCGGCGGCAGTCTTACGTTCCGGCTGGCCGACGGCAGCACGCGCGCGGTGGTGCGCGGCGAGATCAGGAACCTGCAAAGTTCGAATGTCTCGCTGATGCCCGAGGGACTCGAAGCCGGTCTGACCCTCGCCTCGCTGGCGGATTTGGTCGCGTACCTGAAGCAGCTCCGGTAGCGCATCCCGCGTGCCTGCGATCCGCCACCTGGTCTTCTTCCGCCTCAAGCATGCCGCCGGCTCGCCGGCGGAGCGCGCCTTCCTCGCCGCGGCGCAGGCGCTCGAGGCGCTGCCCGGGGTGGAGAAGTTCGAGCTTCTGCACCAGGTCGGGCGGAAGAACGCCTTCACGCTCGGCCTCGCGATGGAGTTTGCCGATGCCGACGCCTACGCACGCTACAACGCCCACCCGGAACACGTTCGTTTCGTCCAGGAGCGCTGGCTGCCCGAGGTCGCCGAGTTCCTCGAGATCGACACCACACCCTATGGGACGGGTCGCTGACGCGCCGGCGCGATCGGCTTGCGTTCGACCCGCTCCTGGCCGTTTCCCTTCTGCCATGAAACTCCGCCTGCTTCGCCCCCTCTGCCTCGTGATCGTGCTGGCCGGTCTGAGCCACGGAGCGTCCGCCGCTCCGGTCGTGCCGGACAAGGTGATCGTGCTTTACGACGGGAAGACCGTGAAGGATCTGAGCCAGTTCTACAAGTGGCTCGGGCCGCTCGGGCGCGATCACGACCCCAACCAGGTTTTCACGATCGTGGACCGGATTGACGGCGCGCCGGCCATCCGCGTCAGCGGCCAGGACTGGGGCGGCATCACCACCCGGCAGGAGTTCGCCAACTACAGGCTCGTGCTCGAGTTTCGCTGGGGCTCGGTGACGTGGGGCTCCCGCCAGGATCGGGCGCGCAACAGCGGCATCCTGCTGCACTGCTTCGGAGAGGACGGGAACTACAAGAACGACTTCAAGGGCCACTGGGTCAGTTCGATCGAGTACGAGATCCTGGAAGGCCGGATGGGCGACATCATCCTCGTCGGCGGCTTTCAGCGGGGCCGCACCGAGAAGATCCTGCCGCGGCTGACCATGACGCAGACGACCGAGCGCATCTGGGACCCGAACGGGAAGCCGAAGGAATTCGTCCCCGGCATGGGACACCTCCACTGGCAGCACTGGGATCCGCAGTGGAAGGACGTCCTGGACTTCCGCGGTCCCCGTGACCTCGACAAGCCGCACGGCCAGTGGAATCTCGCCGAGGCCGTCGCGGACGGCGACAAGCTGGTTTACTACTACAACGGCGTGAAGGTGATGGAGGGCACGAAGGTGTGGCCGACGAGCGGCCGCATCCTGTTCCAGTCCGAAGGCGCGGAAATCTACTTCCGCCGGATCGAGCTGCACCCGCTGGGAAAATAGCGCCCGCCCCTGGAGGAACGCGGACGCTTCCGGCCGCACGGCCGCACGGCCGCGTGCCCGCGTGCCCGCGTGCCCAACAGACATCCAAAGGAACGGAAACGTGCGCAGAACAAAGGAATGATGTAAGCAACATCATATCGATGTTGCAAACAGCCGTTGGGTGCGTACGGTTCATCCCGAACCTCACCCAAGCCGGAGCCGCCCGACACCCCAGCCACGCGGGCGGCGCTCCGTTCCACCTCCACGTCCATCGCGTACGTCTAGTGCGGGCACGCGCCGCCGCCAGGTCGCGCTGCCGCCCCGTTTCCCCGCTCCGATGAAAATCACCGTCTCCTGCCTGGGCGCCGCGCGCGCCGGGCTGCCCCCCGCGCTCGCCGCGTTTGCCCTGGGAATCTTCGCCACGGTCGCTCCGCTCGCCGCCCAGACGGCACCCGCCCGTCCCGCTGCGACGGGCACCGATCCGGCGCGCGACATCACGGTGCTCTCGGCCTTCGAGGTCACCGAGCAAAGCGGCCTGGGATATCGTGCCACGCAGACGCTGGCCGGCGCGGGCATCGCCACGGAGATCCGCGACCTGCCGAGCTCGATCTCCGTGCTGAACCGCGAGTTCATGGATGACCTGATGGTCACCAACATCGAGGAGCTCTCGAAGTTCTTCATGTCGGGCGAATTCGAGCCGGCGCCGGAGGCCTCCATCTCCTCGGGCGGCGCGGTGCGGATGCGCGGCATTCCGACGGGCAACCTGCGCGACGGCATCTATCACCCGGCGATTCTCGACAGCCATGCGATCGACCGCGTCGAGATCCTGCGCGGCCCCAACGGCTTCCTCTATACCGGCGCCGGCGCGGGCGGAAATCCCAACCAGGTCACGAAGCAGGCCTTCATGAAGGATGCGCAGACGGTCCGCGCGGTCTTCGGCTCCTACGCGCTGCACCGCGGCGAGCTGGACATCAACCGGGTCGTGCTGAACACCGAGCGGCACAAGCTCGCGATGCGGGCGTCGCTGGCGTACCAGAAGTCGGATGGCTGGGCCCATCATGCCGAGCGCGACTTCACCGGCGCGCTTTTCACGATCAACTACCGGCCGTTTGGCGGAAAGACCAACATCAATGCCGTGATCGATTACGGCCGGGACTTCGTGATCATGACGCCGAAGATCCTCTCCGACCAGTTCAGCACCTCGGAGCGCACCGGTGCCACCACGGCCTACACCGTCACCACCGGCGGCCGGACGTTCCTGCCGGCCCTCGGCACCATCATCGACACCGTGGGCCAGCGCCGGACCTCGGGCACCAACATCGGCATCACCGATCGCAACTTCATCCGGCCGGAGACGAACTTCCGCGGCCCGGACGGCTTCAACCACACCTACAATACCTCGCACGGGGTGACGATCGACCACCGCTTCACCGACGAGTTCAGCGTGCAGTTCACCGCCCGCCGCATGGAGGTGAAGAAGGTCACGCGCACCACGATCGGCTCCTCCCAGGCCTCGATCTACAAGGACGTCAATCCCACGCTGCCCGACGGCCTGCCGAACCCGTACTTCAACCAGTACTACAACGAGTACTCGAACCGTGAATACTACTTCACCGAGCCCACGCACTACTACCGCGCGGCCGCGGTGTACGAGCTGAAGCTGCCGTTCACCACCCAGCGCATCATCGGCGCGGCGCACTATCACATCTACAACCCCAACTTCCTCTCCTTCTCCGAATTCGTCGACCCTGCCAGCGGCAACTTCCGGGGTGCCTTCGTCAACGAGAACACGCTCGCCGCCTACCGGGCGAACCTGACGACGCAGAACAACAACCGCTTCTACCGCCGGTTTTACCTCCGCGACGGCGACAGCGCGGCGCTCACCGGCGCCGACGTCATCCGCGGCCAGTCGATGTACCTGCGCGACATCACCGCCGACGGCAATGACGGCCGGCTCTACCGCCGCGACTACTGGAACCAGGGCGGCAGCATCGGCGCCACCGGCACCTACTTCAAGGAGCGGCTCCATTCGTTCGTCGGCTGGCGCTCCGACTCCTTCGAGCGGCAGACCGGCAGCCTCTTCTACAACGTCGCGCAGGACACGCCGGGCAACTCCCGCCGCCCGTCCGAGATGTCCGCGCTGGATTATACGCTGCCCAGCCACCCGCGGCAGAATCCGCCGACCGACGTGCGCGGCGACTCCGTGAACTACGGCCTCGTCTACCACGCGCTGAAGTTCATGTCGCTCTACGCCAACTACGCCGAAAGCGTCTCCCTCAATGTCGCCGCCGGCGGCACCGGCCTCATCCCCGGCAGCACCATTCCGTCGCCCAAGGGCTTTGGCGAGGACTACGGCGTCCGCTGGCTGCTGCTGGGCGGGGCGGTCGAATCCAACTGGACCTATTACAAGAACAACCGCACCGCGGGCGCGGCGATTCCCGCCAACGTGAGCCGCGACGAACTGGCCATCCTGTTCACCGGCATCAATCCGGACGCGACCGATTCCCAGACCGTCACGGCGGAGGGCATCGAGTTCGACACCACGATCAATCTCACGCGGAGCCTCCGCCTGCTCTGGAATTACTCCAGCAACAAGCTGAGCAACACCGACCGATACCCCGTGCTCAAGTCGGTGCAGGCGGACGCGCGGTCCCGGAATCTCGCCACGCCCAACACCGACGCCTTTCTCGCCACCGTCCCGGAGGGCACGCCGAGCGCCGGCTTCACCAAGGTGCGCTCGAACCTCGTCGCCTCCTACCGCTTCAACGCCGGCCCGCTGCGGGGCCTCTCCCTCGGCGGCGGCGCGCAGTACCGCGAACGCACCTACCAGGGCAACTTCGACCTCAATCGGGATGGCTTCGCCGAGGAGCTGTGGACGCCCGGCTACACCGTGGTCAACCTGATGTGCGGCTATCGCACCCGCCTCTGGGACCGGCCGGTCGACATCGGACTCAACGTCAACAATCTCTTCGACAAGGAGTACTTCCGGGCCACTTCGCTCGCCAGCGGCGCCTGGGGCGAGGAACGCAGCTTCCGGGTCTCGTTCCGCATCGACCTGTGATGCCCGTCCCCGGTCAGCAAGAACGCTTCGCAAGGTGGAGCGGCGTGACCTCCGGCCGCCCGGACGGGACCGCCGAACGTCAGCCGCTTGGCGACAAGCGGCCCCACCGCGGAGGTTGGGTTCCGGCTGAGCCGGGGCGACGCCGTTGACGGTTGAGCAACTCCGGAGCCAGCGCGGCGGCCGGGCCTTCGGTGGGTCGCGCGCGGTCCGGTCTCTCTATCTCCCACCTCCAACGTCCAAGTGCCTCCCGCTGTGATCTGCCGGCGCGCCCTCCTCGCCGCGTTCGCGGCCCTCGCCACGTCCGGCAAGGGGGCGTCGCAGGCGTCGCTTTCCCCAGAGGAACAGCTGGCGGGTTTCAAGCTTCCGCCTGGCTTCGCGGTCAATCTTTTCGCCAGCGAAGCCGATGGGATCGTCAATCCCATCCAGATCCGCTGGGACGAACGGGGACGGCTGTGGGTGGCCGGCTCGAAAGTCTATCCGCAGCTCCGGCCGGGCCAGGAGGCCGACGACGAGATCGTGATCCTGGAGGACACCGACGGCGACGGCCGCGCCGACAAGTCGACCGTCTTCGCCGACGGCTTGATGATCCCCACCGGGCTCGAGATCGCGCCGGGGCCGGGCAACGCGTGCTACGTCGGCGAGGGCACGAAGCTATGGCTGATGACCGATACCGACGGCGACGGCCGAGCCGATCGCCGCGAGATCGTGCTGCGGGGCTTCGGCACGGGCGACAATCACCAGAACATCAACTCGTTTCGCTGGAGTCCGGCCGGTGAGCTGATGTTCAGCCAGGGACTGCACGGCTTCTCCCGCGTCGAGACCCCGTGGGGAATCACGACGCTCGACCAGGCTGGCCTGTGGCGGTACCGGCCGCGCGAGCAGCGGCTCGACGCCTTCTACGGCGGCGACAACCAGCCGCTGAACCCGTGGGGCTGGGTGTTCACGCGCTGGGGTGATCCCATTGTGGTCGCGGGCAATTCGGGCGGATTCCACTTTCCCGCCCCGGAGATGATCCGCGGCTGGCAGGGCGGACGCCGCGACTCGGTGTGGCTGCGCCAGCGCGGCCGCAAGACCACGAACCCGGAGATCATCGAGAGCGCGCATTTCCCGCCGGAGTGGCAGGGGCTGATGCTCGCGTGCGGTTTCATCAACAACAGCGTGTGGACGCTGCAGATCGAGCGGGACGGCGCGGGCATGAAGATCGCCGATCACGCCACGCTCCCGCCCGTGATCCAGAGCCGGCACGGCACGTTCCGCCCGGTCGATGTGAAGCTGGGTCCCGACGGGGCGCTGTACGCCGCGGACTGGTTCGACGCGATCATCGGCCATTACCAGGTGAGCTTCCGCCATCCCGACCGCGACAAGACGCGCGGGCGCATCTGGCGCATCACGGCCAAGGACCGCCCCTTGCTCCCGCGACCCCGCATCGCCGGCGCGAGCCTGCCGGAGCTCTTCGCCCTCCTGCGTTCACCGGACCGCTGGCCCCGCGAGCAGGCGCGCCGCGTGTTGTCGGGTGGCGACACCGCGCAGGTGACGAGCGCGTTGCAACGCTGGTGCGAGCAACTGGACCCGGCAGCGGCCGACCGCGATTTCGCGCTGGCCCAGGCGCTCGGCGTCTTCGCCGCGCACGAGACCGCGGCGCCCGGCGTGCTCGCGTCCCTGCTCGCCGCCCCGACCGCGGAGGCGCGTGCGGTGGGCACCGAGATGCTCGCGCGGTGGGATGCGATGCTCCCGGCGGACTTCGACGTATCCGGACATCTTCGACGCCTCGCGGCGGATCCGGCGCCGCGGGTGCGGCTGGCCGCGGTGGTGGCGGCGGGCAACCTCCCCAGGCTTTCGTCGGTCGACGTCGTCGTCCGGGCAGCCGCGCAGCCGCGCGACCGCTTCATCGAGCTCGCCCTGCGCGCGGCGGTGGCGGTGCTGAAACCGGTGTGGCAGCCGGCGCTCGAGGGCGGAGTGCCTGGTTGGCAGGCTGCGTGGACGGCGCCGCTGCAGGAACTCGACCGGCCGCGCCCGGCGCCGCCGGCGCGAGCCGTGGCCATCACGAAGGCCGAGCCGATCGTGCCCGTGACCGGCCGGCTGCGCGGCACGCCCTTCGTGCAGGGCAGCGTGGCAGCCGAGGTGCTGGCGCGCGGTGACGCGGTCCGAGGGGCGCGGATATTCCGCCGGCCGGAGCTGGGTTGCATCGGCTGCCACCGCGTGGGCGACGAGGGCGGCGAGATCGGGCCGCGCCTCGACTCGGTCGGCAGCGCGCAGCCCCTCGAGTCCCTGATCGGCAAGGTGCTCGAACCGCAGCGCCAGCTGGTGGAGGGTTATGAGACCCATCGGATCGCCACGCGGGACGGCGCGGTCTACATCGGCATCGTGGTCGCGGGCAACGAAGCCCAGCTCACGCTCCGCGACGCCGGCGGCGTGGAGCACGTCGTGCCGCGCGCGGACATCGTGCGGCGCGAGCTGATCGGCTCGCTCATGCCGGCCGGCCTCGTCGATGGCTTGAGCCCGGACGACTTGCGGGATCTCTTCGCGTACCTGACTCAGCTGGGCAAGGTGCGCTGATCCGGCCTTTGCCTTCACCCCGCCCATGACTCTCATGAAGATCAAGACCCTGTTGGCAGTGGCACTCGGCCTCGCGCTCGCGGGCGCGGCCGCCGCGGCGCAAGGTGCAGCCGGCCTCCTGCGTCCGCGTGACGTCGTCGCCCTCGTCGGCGGCGAGGACCTGGTGGCCGCCTGGGACCTCGGCTACCTCGAGTATTTCGTCCTGCGCCAGCGGCCGGACCTAAACGTGCAGTTCCGCAGCCTGACGAAGGAGGGCGACACCGCCTTCCAGCAATCGCGCGACTTCAACTATCCCGCGCTCGAGAAGCAGCTCGCCGACGTCGGTGCGACCGTCGTCGTCGTGCAGATCGGCCAGATGGAGAGCCTGCGCGGCCGGGATCAGGTCGCCGAGTTCGAGCGGGCGGCCGAGGCGCTGGTCAAGCGCCTCGGCGACGGCCGCAATCGCCGCGTGATACTCGTCGGACCCACGCCGGTCGCCCCCGGCTCGCCCGCCGCTGCGCGCTTCGGCGCGATCGATGCGTATCGCGACGCCGTCATCCGCGTGGCGCAGCGCCAGGAGCTGCCGTGCCTCGTCCCGGGCGAACGCCGTTCCTTCGGGGCCGCCGACTTCCGCGACGGCGTGCACCTGAACGAAGGCGGCCACATCGTCCTCGCCGGCCAGCTCGCCGACGGGCTCGTGGGCGCGGCGCCGCGCGCCGCGCCGGCCACCCCGGGCGAGCGACGCCTGCTGGCGGCGATCCAATCCAAGAACCGGCGTTGGTTCCATTATGTCCGGCCCGAGAACTGGGCCTTCCTCGATGGCGACCGCACCGTGCAGCCGGCGAGCCGCGATCACCGCGATCCGGAGAAGCGCTGGTTCCCTGAAGAGATGAAGCAGTGGCTTCCGCTCGTGCTGGAGCGCGAGCGGGAGGCATGGGACCTCGCCCGTCAGCTCCCGAAATCCTGAGCCGCTCCGCGTATCCGCTCCTCCATGACCTCCCTTCCCTGGTTTCTTCCCCTGGCCCGCACCGGCCTGCTCGCCGGCGCACTTCTGCCCGCCGTCCTGCTGGCGCAGGGCGCGCTCACGCCCGAGCAGCAGCTCGCGTCCTTCCGGCTCGCGCCCGGCTTCGAGGTGAACCTGTTTGCCAGCGAGGCCGACGGCGTCATCAACCCCATCCAGATGCGCTGGGACGAGCGCGGCCGGCTCTGGGTCGCCGGCTCGAAGATCTATCCGCAACTGAAGCCCGGCGAGGAGCCCAACGACCAGATCGTCATCCTCGAGGACACCAACGGCGACGGGCGGGCGGACAAATCGACGGTCTTCGCCGACGGCCTCATGATTCCCACCGGCCTCGAGCTCGCCGCCGGCACGGGCAACGCCGTCTACGTGGGCGAGGGCACCAAGCTCTGGCTGATGACCGACACCGACGGCGACGGCCGCGCGGACCGTCGCGAGTTGCTGCTCCGCGGCTTCGGCACCGGCGACAATCACCAAAGCATCAATTCGTTCCGCTGGTCGCCGGGGGGCGAACTCATGTTCTGCCAGGGCCTGCACGCGTTCTCGCGAGTCGAGACGTCGTGGGGCGTCAGCGTGCTCGACCAGGCCGGCTTCTGGCGGTACCGCCCGCGCGAGGGACGGCTCGACGGCTTTTATGGCGGCAACAATTCGCCGCAGAATCCCTGGGGCTGGGTGTACACGAAATGGGCCCAGCCGATCATGGGCGCGGGCAATGTCGGCGCGATGTGGTTCCCCACGCCGGAGATGATCCGCGGCTGGCAAGGGGGCCGGCGCGACCCGGTCTGGGCCTCCGGCCGCGGCCGCAAGACGACCGCGCTCGAGATCATCGAGAGCGCGCACTTCCCGCCGGAATGGCAGGGCGTGCTGCTGCCGACGGGCTACATCAACAACTCGGTCTGGACCATCGAGGTCGAGCGCGACCGCTCGGGCCTGAAGCTGGTCGACAGCACCCGGCTTCCGCCGCTCATCCAGAGCCGCCACGGCAGCTTCCGTCCGATCGACATCAAGCTCGGTCCGGACGGTGCGCTGTACGTGGCGGACTGGTACAACCCGATCATCGGTCACTACCAGGTCAGCTTCCGGCACCCGGACCGCGACAAGTCGCACGGTCGCATCTGGCGGATCACCGCGCAGGATCGTCCGCTGCTGCGCCCGCCCGCGCTGGCGCAGGCCTCGCTTCCGGCGCTGATCGAGCAACTGACCTCGCCGGACCGCTGGCCGCGCGAGCAGGCGAAGCGCATCCTCTCCGGGCGGGAGACCAGCGCGGTCACCGCCGCGCTCCGCCGCTGGTACCCCTCGCTCGATCCCCGCGGGGAAGCCACGGAGTTCGCGCTGCTGCAGGCGCTGGGCGTCTTCGAGGCGCACGAAACGGTCGAAGTGCCGCTGCTGCGTCGTGCCCTGGCGGCCGCCCGAGGCGAGCTGCGCGCCTACGCGGTGGCCACGCTCGCGCGCTGGGCCGGCCGGCTGCCGCCGGAGGTGCGGGTGCAGGAGGAGCTCCTGCGGGCGGCGCGCGATCCCGACGAGCGGGTGCGGCTCGCCGCGATCGTCGCGGCCGGCAATGTTCCGCGGCCGGAGTCGGTCGCCGTCGTGCTGACGGCCGCCGGCGAGGCGCGCGATCCGTTCATCGATACGGCGCTGCGGGCGGCCGTGGCGGTGCTGAAGCCGCACTGGGAGGCGGAGCTGGCGGGCGGCGCGGCGGGCTGGAGCGAAGCCTGGCGCGACCGGATCAAGGAGCTCGACCGGCCGCGTCCGGCGCCGCCGGCGCGCGCCGTGGCGGTGAAACGCGGCCAGCCGATCGTGCCGACGGAGGGACGGCTGCGGGCGACCCCGTTCGTCCAGGGCAGTGTGGCGGCGGAGGTGCTCGCCCGCGGCAACCCGGCGCGCGGCGCCGAGATCTTCCGCCGGCCCGACCTCGCGTGTCTCGCCTGCCACCGGGTGGGGGAGGAGGGCGGCAATCTCGGTCCCCGGCTGGACTCGATCGGCAGCGCCCAGCCGCTCGAGACCATGATTGGCATGGTCGTCGAACCGCAGCGCGAGCTCACCGAGGGCTACGAGGCTTTCCGGATCACGCGGCGCAATGGCGAGGTGAAGATCGGCATCATCGCGGCCGCCAACGATGCGGAGCTGATCCTGCGCGATCCCGAGGGGAAGGAACACACCATCGCCGTCGCCGACATCGCCCAGCGCGAGATGATCGGCTCGCTCATGCCCGCGGGCCTGCTCGACCACCTGAGCCCCGAGGATCTCCGCGACCTGTTCGCCTACCTCACGGGCCTGGGCAAGGTGAAATGAACGCTTCCTGGCCCGCGCGGCCTGTTCCGATGAACTCCCTCGCACTCCCGTCGAGCCGACGCGCCTTCCTGAAGACCACGGCCGTGGCCGCGGCGTCGGGCACGCTGGTGTCGCCGTTCGGTCGCCCCGCCACGTCGGCGGCGGCCACTGCGCTCCGACCGCTGCGCGTGGGCCTCATCTCGGTGGCGTCGTACGGGCGTGCCGGCCAGCCGCGCACGCAGGGCTCCAGCCACGGCACCGCGTTTGCCGCCATCTGCAATGGGTTCGACGCCGGCAGGCGGGCGGCGTTCACCGGCACCTTCAGCGCGGCCAAGAAGCGCAGCGCGGGCGTGCAGGCGGTGCGGATCTGGGATCCCGTCCGCGCCGCCGCGGAAAACCTCGCCGCGCTCTGCCATATTCCCCGGGTGTGCGACCGCCCGGAGCAGTGCGCGGAGGAGGTCGATGCCGTGCTCATCGGCGACGACGGCTCCGGCGAGCAGTGGAGATTCGCGACGGTCCCGCTGCAGCGTCGCGTGCCCACCTTCTGTGCGAAGCCGCTGGCCATGACCGCGCGGGAGGCGAAGGCGATCGCGGGGGCGGCCCGTCGGGCCGGCACGCCGTTCATGTCGGCGAGCGCGCTGCGTTTCGTGCCCGACATCGTCGCGCTCGCCCGGGAGGCGCCCAAGCTGGGAGAACTGCGGGTTGCCAGCGTCACCGGCAGCAACGATCTGGTCTACGACGGCATCCACGGGCTTTCCATGGCGTACGCCGTGCTCGGACGCGGTGCGGTTTCCTGCGTGAACGTCGGCCAGCCCGGCCGCCACCTCGTGCGGGTGCGGCACGCGGAGGGGCGCGATGTCATGCTGATCGTCGGCGACCGTGACGTGATGCGCTCCGGCTATCAGATCACGCTCTTCGGCACGGCCGGGTGGCGCACGGTGACGCCGGTCCTGACCGACCTTTACACTTACATGCTCGACGCGTTCTTCGACTTCGTCCGGACCGGGCGGGAACCCTATCCGATCGAGGAGGAGGTCGAAGTCATCGCCGTCCTCGAGGCCGCGAAGCGCTCGCTGGCGGAGCAACGCGAGGTGACGGTGGCGGAAATGCTGGCGGACTGACGGCGCAGCCGGCAGCGAGAGCGTGCGCGTCGGTGTGTGCAACAAAAGAAAAGTGTTGCATTACATAAAAACACGCCCTTGCTCCCGCTGACCCCGCCATCGCGCCCGCACCATCGGTCTGGCTACCTCCGTGAGAGTTCGTTCCCTTCGTTTCCCTTTCCCCTCCCTCTTTGCCCGCGTCCGGGCTGGTTGGCGATGCTTGCTGCTGGGCGCGGCGCTGGCCGGCGGGACGCGTGCCGAGCTGGCGCTCAAGCCCGACGACACGCTGCTGTTCTACGGCAACGCCATGGTCGAGCGGTTGCTCGAGCACGGCGAGCTCGAGGCCGCCTTGCAGCTCGCGCATCCGGGGAAGAACCTGAAGGTGCGGAGCCTGGCCTGGGCCGGCGACGAGGTCGGCTACCAGTTGCGGCCCGATGGTTATGCGGAGCACATGAAGGGGCTGCTGGCGCAGTGGCCGGCCAGCGTGGTGGTGCTGGGTTACGGGATGAACGAGTCCTTCGGGGGGGCAGCCGGGCTCAAGGAGTTCCGGGCGCAGCTCGATCTCTATCTCCGTGAGATCGCCCGGCGCCATCCGTCGGCGAAGCTGGTTTTCCTCTCGCCGATTGCCTTTGAACCCCGTTCGGCGCCGGAGGCGGAGGCGCGGAACCGCGACCTCGCCGCCTACGTCGCCGTGCTCGCCGAGGCCGCCCGCGCGCGGCAGGCGCTCTGGGTCGACCTGTTCGCCGCGAGCCAGGAGGCTTACCGGCAAAGCCCGGTGCCGCTCACCCAGTATGGCCTGCACCTCAACGCCGAAGGCTGCCGCCGCCTGGGCCGGGTCGTCGCCGAGGCGATGCTCGGCCGGGCAGCGCTGGCCGGCATCGACCCGGCGCGCGTGCCCGAGGTGGCGAAAGCCGTCGCACAGAAGGCGCACCGCATCGAGGTGCTCGTCCGGATCAAGAATGCGGTGCTCTACTTCGGCCAGCGGCGGCGTCCGCATGAGTACGCGGCCGAGCTGCCGCGCTACCACCAGTTGATCGCGCAGGCCGATGCCGTGATCCAGCAGCTCGTACGGCGGCCGGACACGAAGTTCTCCGACTACCCGGCGCCGTCGCTCCCCTCGCTCATCGACCGTTCGCGCGGCAGCGCGCGCGCCGGCAAGGATGCCGGCGACAACCGGCGCGGGGCCATCGAGGCGGTGATTCGCCAGCCGCGTGACCAGCAGGCGGAATTCACCGTGGCCGACGGCTACGAGCTGAACCTGTTCGCCTCTGAGGCGCAGTTTCCCGAGATGGCCAACCCGCTCCAGCTCGCCTTCGATGCGCGAGGCCGGCTCTGGGTCTCGACCATGCCGTCGTTTCCGTTCACCGAGCCGGGTCTGCCGTACCCCGACAAGGTCGTGATCCTCGAGGATACCGATCGCGACGGGAAGGCGGACAAGCTGACGGTCTTTGCCGAGGGCTTCGACGCCCTCGACGGCCTCGCCTTCCACGAGCGCGGCGTGATCGTCTCGGCGCAGCCGCGGCTGTGGCTGCTCGAGGACACCGATGGCGACGACCGCGCCGACCGGAAGACGGAGCTGCTCCGCGGCGTCGACGTGGCCGACACCCATCACGGCGGCATGGTGTCGGTCGACCCGCGGGGCGACGTGATCTTCTGCGACGGCGTCTTCAACCGCTCGCAGTTCGAGACGCCGTTTGGCGTCGTGCGCGGGGCCGATGCGACCACCTACCGGCTCAACGTCGCCACCGGCCGCATCGAGCGGGAGTGGCAGCAGATCACGCCGAATTCCTGGAAGGTCGCCTTCGACCGTTATGGGACGATGTTCCAGCGTTACGGCGGCGGGCCGGTGAAGGACGGCCTCGCCCACACCTGGACACCCTACGGCGTGTACCATCGCAACGAGTACGGAAACGTCTTCAACTACGCCAAGGGCGCCGGCGTGACCATCGTCTCGAGTCCGAACTTTCCCGACCAGCACCAGCAGTCGCTGGCCGCGGGATTGCTGCTCGGCACGTACAGCGTGACCGTGACCCGGACCGACATCGCGACGGGGCCGCACGTGGATGCCGGGCGCATCGACCTCTTCTCTTCGAAGAACCCGGTCTTCCGGCCGACCGACATCGAGTTCGGCCTGGATGGCGCGATGTACGTGGCGGATTTCTGCACCGTCCTGATCGGGCAGGGGCCCAACCCGAGCCGCGACACCGGCTGGGACACCGAGCACGGCCGCATCTGGCGGCTGGTCTACAAGGGCAAGCCGGTGGTCCGGGACTGGCCCAGGATCGAAGGTGCAACGGCCGAGGAACTGCTCGCGCTGCTCCGGCATCCGCAGGACCTCGTCCGGGCGCATGCGCGCCTGCGCCTCCGGGCGCTGGGGACGCGCGCGGTGCCCGCCGTCGAGCGCTGGGTCGCGGCGCAGGCCGGCCGGCCGGAAGCGGATCAATCGACCCTCGAGGCCGTCTGGGTATTGCATGCCGCGGGCGAGGTGCGGCCGCAATGGCTCGGGCAACTCCTCGCGTCGGAGAATCCGCAGGTTCGTGCCGCCGCGCTCCAGCAGGTGCGACTCCAATACGACCGGCTGCCGGCGGCGAAGACCCTGCTGGAACGGGCCGCGGGCGACGCGCACCCGCGGGTGCAGATGGCGGCGATCCATGCCGTTTCCCACCTGCGTCCGCGGCATCCGGACGTGGAGGCGACCCTGGCCGGGCTGCACGCGCACCACGGGCCGGTGGCGGACATGCGCGCGACGCTGTCCGCCGGTACCACGCCGCTCCGGCACCGCTCGATGCCGGTGCTCGATATCGCGCCGGAGACCCGCGTGGTGCACTGGCTGACCGACCAGTCGCCCCCCGCCGAGCCTCCGGCTCCGGCGAAGAAAGGCGCGCTGCCGCCCGTCGTCGATCGCACGTACACCACCTATATCGATGCGCAGGCGGCGCAGCCCGCGCTGCTCAGCGTTCGCCATGGTTTCCTCGACATCAAGATCAACGGTGTCCTGGCCTTCTCCCTCGACAACGGCCTGAGCCCGGACCAGCAGGTCGGATTCGACCTCCAGCCCGGGCTCAACGCGGTCGAGATCACCTTCCGGCGGATCCGGCAGCCGCCGCCGGTCTTCATCTATGACTCCCTGGGCCAGCCGCTGGCCGGAGCGACCATGCCGCAGTCGATGTCCGAATTGAACCGGCTCGCCGCCGCGTGGGAGAAGGCGCATGCCGCCGATGCCGGCGCGTTGCGCGTGCAGGCCGTGCCGCACCAGATGCAGTTCTCTCCGACCGAGCTGCGGGTGAAGGCCGGGCAGCCGGTGCGGATCATCTTCGAGAACCCCGACCTGATGCAGCACAACCTGCTCATTGTGGCGCCGGGCACGATCGAGGCGGTCGGCGAGCTGGCCGATCTCATGGCGACGGCACCGGACGGCATGGCGAAGCAGTTTGTCCCGGCCTCGCCGCACGTGTTGCACGCCACGCCGCTCGTCGAACCGAAGGGGCGGTACGAATTGAGCTTCACCGCGCCCGCCGCCCCCGGCCGCTACCCGTACGTCTGCACCTTCCCAGGCCACTGGCGCATGATGCGCGGGGTCCTGGTCGTCGAATAACGCTCCCGCACTTTCTCCCCCATGAACACCAAGCCGCGTTCGTCATTGCCGGTCGGGCCCTGCCCGCACCGTTTCGGGCCTGAGCACTCAACCTTGTCCAGCAGCGGTCGCCGGCGGTGGTCCGCAGGCGTGCTGCTGGCGCTGGGCCTCGTATCCGGACTGCGGGCACAGCCTGCGCCTGCGGCGAGTCCCGCCACGGGCGAAACCAAGGAGGAGGCGATCAAGCTCTCCGTCTTCGAGGTCACGGCCGACGCCGATGTCGGCTACCGGGCGACGCAGACGCTCTCCGGCTCCCGCACCGCCCAGCTCCTGCGCGACACGCCGAGTTCGATCTCCGTGCTCAATCGCGCGCTGATGGAGGACCTGATCGTCACCGACATCTCCGAGCTCTCGATGTACAACATCTCGGGCGAGATCGGCACCAACAACGAATCGCCGATCAGTTCCGGCAACGGCGGCACCGTCTCGCGCGGCACCAACAGCACCAACCTGCGCGACGGCGTCGTGTTCTTCGTCAGCCTGGACAGCCACAACATCGACCGCGTCGAGCTGCTCCGCGGCCCCAACGGCTTCCTCTACACCGGCGGCGGCGCCGGCGGCATCTCCAACCAGGTGACGAAGCAGGCCACCCGCAAGCCGACGCAGACCGCCGCGTTCATCACGGGCTCGAAGGACCTGTACCGCGCCGAGTTCGACCTCAACCGCCCGCTCTCGGACAAACTGGCGTTCCGCATGTCGATGGCCTACCAGCGCGGCGGCGGCTACCAGAATCACACCGGGCGGAAGTTTCGCGGCTTCTACGGCACGGTGAACTACCGGCCGTTCGCGAACACCAACATCAATGTGAGCGTCGATTTCGGCGAGAACGTCGCGATCATGGCGCCCAACATGCTCTCGGACCAGTTCTCCACCACGGACCGGCTGGGCACGACGACCGCCTACACCGCCACGACCGGCGGATTCACGTACATCCCGGCGCGCGGGCTGGTGTACGACACGGTGACGAGCGCGACGCGCCGCAGCACCGGCACCAACCTGATCCTCTTCGACGGCAGCATCGTCGGCGACAAGCTCAACCTCCAGGGCCCGGGGGCGTACAACAAGACCGACCACTACGCCCACAGCATCTCGATCGACCAGAAGGTGGGGGAGCGGCTCAACGTCCAGCTCCTCGCCACCTGGCAGGAGGGCATCCGCGAGATCGGCATCAAGGGCGGATCGTCGCAGGGCTCGGTCTATCGCGACACGCGCGCCACGCTGCCCGACGGCCGGGTGAATCCGTACGCGGGCGAATACTACACCGAGTTCTACCACGGCATCCGCAACTATCCCGAGCCGATGCAGAGCTACCGGCTCTCGTTCGTCTACGACCTGAAGTTCAGCTTCATGACGCAGCGCATCATCGGCGGGCTCCACTACCAGAGCCAGGAGCCGCTCGACGAGCAGTGGGCCGAGTTCGTCGATCCTTCCAATCCCGCGTTCAAGGGCACGCTCATCAACGCCAACACGCTGGCCGCCTACCAGAACAACGTGACCGTCCTCTCGCAGAACCGCGTCTACCGCCGGTTCTATTTCCGCGACGGCGACGGTGCCGACATCACGAAGCGCGGCGCGATCCCGGGCCAGACGAAGTTGATGCGCGACATCGTGGTCGACGGCAGCACCGGCCGCCTGATGAACCGCTACTACTGGAACGAGGGCGGCATGATCGGCGCCACCGGCACGTACTTCAAGGATCGTGTCCACTCGATGGTCGGCTGGCGCCAGGACTCGTTCAACCAGGACCCGGAGCGGGATTTCTACAACGCGGTCACCGGCGAGACCTACCAGCTCCCGGGCAACGGCCGGGTCCGCTACCGTGCCAAGCCCCGCTCCTACAACTTCGGCGGCGTGCTTCATCTCACCAAGTTCCTCGCCCTCTACGGCACCTACGCCGAGAACGTCGTGCTCACGACCACGGCCGGCCAGCCCGGGCTCCTGCCCGGGACCACCCAGGCCGCGCCCAAGGGCTTCGGCGAGGAGTACGGCGTCCGCTGGCTCTTCCTCGATGGCCGGCTCGAGTCGAACTGGACCTACTACAACACGTACCGCCGCGCCGCCGCCGCGCCGTCGCAGCAGGTGCGCGATGAGCTCGCCCTGCTCGTCCCGGGGCTGAACACCGCGGGCAACGACGCCCAGGACGTCCTCGCCTCGGGCATCGAATTCGACACGGTCGCCAACCTGACGAAGAACTGGCGGCTGGTCTGGAACTACTCCAGCAACGAGCTCGAGACCGCGGAGCGTTATCCGGACACGAAAGCGGCGAAGGCGATCGCCAACGCGGCGGGAGGCCAGACGCCCGTCACGGATGCGTTCCTGGCCTCGGTGCCCGACGGCACGCCGGTCGCGGGGTTCACCCGCGTGCGCTCGAATCTCGTCACGTCCTACCGCTTTGAAAGCGGCCCGCTCCGCGGTTTCAGCATCGGCGGCGGCGGCCAGTATCGGAAGGAGTCCTATCAGGGCAACTTCGACCGCGACCGCGACGGTGTGGCCGAGATGATTTGGACGCCCGGCTACTTCGTCGGCAACCTCATGCTCGGCTATCGCACGCGCGTGCTCAATCGCACCGTCAACCTCGGCCTCAACATCAACAACGTTTTCGACAAACAATACTATCGCGCCTCGAGCCTCTCGACCGGCGCGGTCGGCGTCGGCCGCGACTTCCGTTTCTCGGCCCGCATCAATCTCTGAGGCCGAGCCCGGGCGACGACGTTCCGTAGGCGCCCGGATGTTCAAAACAGAAGAATACTGTTGCCGAACACGAGCCGCGAAAGTCCCCTTCGGGCCGGCCATCCTCCGGCCCGTCCAACTCACAGCCCCTTCATCGACTCCGGCGCGGGCCGCGCCGGAGCCCAGATTTCATGCAAAGAATACTCGTAACGGGATTTGGTTTCATGGGTGGCATCCATGCCCAGGTGTATGCCGCGCTCCCCCGCGCGCGCCTCGTCGAGCT
>ERZ761602.2344-NODE-2344-length-30077-cov-4.913797_pt1 | contig 30077 bp, 25 predicted proteins | sample MGYA00512165_ERZ761602 | MGnify/ENA primary metagenome ERZ761602 (study PRJEB28899, sample SAMN02445085) | bioreactor sludge metagenome | biome: EBPR sludge; isolation source: Thorneside wastewater treatment plant | place: Australia: Brisbane, Thorneside...
ACGGAGCTTCGATACGAGAAGCATTCCCGCACTCATTTCACATATGCAGTATGCCCTCGATTCCATTGACGTCGTCTCGAGTAACGGAACCGCCCAAGATCTGATTAAGTCATTGGAAAAGCCAAAAGGTGGTCGCCCAACCTATGGACCTGCGTGCAACATCGGCCTCTATTCCAATGGAATGCAAAAGACGAAAGTGACAGGTTTTGCGATTCGAAAAATCATCTATGAGAATGCATATGAATTTTAACGAGGCGAGATTGATTGTATGTTTTACGCTTTGAGTGCAGCGGCGCTTCTCTTTGTCTCTGCAAATCCGCTGCATCCTATACAAGAATTTGGCAACATTCCTCCCACTAAACGCTGCATGCAGGTCGTGATGAGCTTAGAGCGTTTCTTGTCCATGCCAAAGTTCGATGCCGCCAGATTTGATGCGGTTGCCCCAAACTTCCGCACCCATTTCAACGATCAAACGATGTTTGCCGTAGCGGATAAATTGCACGAATTGAGATTGCAACAATTTGACACGGATCCGGAGCACGAGACTTATCCCATGTGGGACGAAACGTCTCTTCCCAAAGATTTAGAACTGGATTCGCCCAACATCACTCATGGGCAAGTGAAGGGGATCTTACGCGCCTATGAGGACTACCGAAATCTAAGAACGAAGGCCTCGGAAGTCTTTGCGGCCATTGAATCTAAGTTTCCCGATTTTTTTCATTTTATTTCCGAAGTTCCACGTCCTTGGGCTCGATACTATTATGTGTTCAAATTTTTTCATGATTACATGAGCAAGTTACCGCCCTCCGGTACGAGAAAGCATTCCGACTCGAATAAGCCCATGGTGAGAATCGCCATGGATTCAAGCTTGGAGAATAAATCAGGCGAACTGAATTCTTTCAACTCGACGTGGCGGCAGTTTCTACACAATATTCGAACTCAGTTCGGTGCAGACCAGTACACCAACGTCGTTTTACCTGAGCAGATTGTAGAATCTCGAAGAGATCAGCACGCTGATTTAGCAACATTTGAAAATTTAGAACTTTCTTCGGGCCCTCTCACGGACTCTCAAAAAACCGATTACCGCACACTCGTCGATCGGATCCGGGCGAATCGATACGACTATGATCAAGCGCATCTTAGCGCCACGCGCGCACCCACACCCCAATTCGAACTGGGTGACGATCGGATGATTGCTCAAGCCTTAATCCGTGGGGTCGATATTTTCTTCACCAGGGACTTAAGATCGGTCGACAGCCTTGCACAACATGAAAATTTATCTCGTCGATACGGAAAGTATTTTACCTACACTTTAAATGGAAAGGCCTATGAAGCAGTAAAAGTCGAGATCGAGGTGAATGGGAGAACCTATCACATGATCATGCTGAAGATTCGATAGAGGAAAAAAGATGAAAACTCTTCAAATAAAAATTATTGCCGCGCTCTCCGGTGTTATTTTTCTCTTTCAGGTTTCTAACACCTTTGCGGGGCCCTCCATCGCAGAATGCATCGCGAGAGTTCTCGAAACCAGCCATGCTTTAAAGCCAAATGCCACTTTGGATCTGGAGCTTTTAAAAGCGGCGGAAACAGCATCCCCTTCCGGAGTGCCACTCATTACTTTAATTCGATACGAAACCCATGAACCGGTGACTCTTGCTGAAATCAAGGCCCTCGAAGCACGCGCCGAAGCGTCTCAAGTGGAAATTCTTCCTGAATTCAGTCCGCTCCTCGGAGGAAAGGGAAATAGAGATGCTGCGACCTTTGTAGTGATGGGAACCGCAGACGCTCAAATGAACTTTTTCTCCGACCTACAAGCAAATGTCGTCAAAGATCGCGACCAACTGACTGCCAAAATTCTCAATTCCCAAGAGAAGCAACCCGTTCTTCGCAGTTTTTTTGCCCGCCTCGAGCTGAAACGATTTAACGGGAGTGCAGAGCTAGCTAAGTTCATTGCAACCTTGACAGGAAATTCTCTCATTCAAAATGAGTCGGATGGTCAAATTTATGTGGCGGTGAAGCGCGATCAATTTCTCAATTTAATGGAAGTTAAATCTGCCTCGAGAAGTTTTGCAAAAAATGGAGCGACTCTTCAGACAGATGAAGTGAGCCAGATCCATGAAGAGCTGGATGCCTTGAGAACTCGCACCAGCCACTGGTTAGAACTCGGAGATTTCGTGGTTGTTTCCTCACAACGAATCTCGGATCTGATGGAGTTGAGTGATCGTCATGTCGAAGAAGTTTCGGCTTACAATTCTCAGCGATTTGATCCCGAAGTGTTTCAAGAGATCATTGCGCGAAAGACGATTGCTCCTCAGGTAACGGAACCTGACGTGAGCGAATCGACAATTGAGGGTTCGAGTTTCCAAACTCCTCTCGACATGGAAATGGGCTATGGACGAACCTCCATTGGCATCCTTCGAAATAATTTAGCCCCTTATCGCGAAGCGGTTCGCTCTCAACATTGGATTGCCATCACGGACGGACGGGGCGGACAGCGCACGAATCGCGCGATTTTGATGGATCCCGAATGGGGTGCAACGGCGCGTCTGGAGGAACTTGAGAATGCCTATCGAACCGCCGCTGGACTGGATTCAGCTTCTACCATTCCCGCATCCATCACGGATTACTTTAAAAGCATTCAAGGCCTTCCTCTTAGTAGCTCGGAAAATTCAGTTTCCAGCAATTTGCTCACCAACACCACTAAGTCTGGTGCGGATCTCATTCAAAGTGTGCGGGAAAAGAGAACGGGCACGATTCTCTTTTCGCTGGCACGAAAGGAGCGAGCCTATTTTCTAATACCGATTATTCCAGCAGACGCTGTCGTTGAAAATCCAGCTCCACCGCCTTCGGCTCCCGTAGAGGCTGTTGCGCCTCGAGTAGAGACTGTTGCGGCCCTCGTGGAGACGCCCCCCAATTCCCTGCCAGCACCGGCTCCTCTAAAGATTACCCAAGCGGCTCCCTCTCTAACCATCCCACGATCTGAACTTTGGAATTTGCTACCTCGACCGAAAGATATGCCTGCGCCCGAAGACACCATTCCTTCATCGCTTTCCTCGCAAGAACTTGCGAACGCTTCCACTCGCCAAAACCTGGTCCGCCATTTCGCCCATGGAAAAGCCTCCCTCGTCATCACGTCACAGGATGGGACCCCGGTGGGATTAGCCGTGAGCCCCAGGGAATTTAAGAAACGCGGAATGCAGCTTCTCAAAGATTACGACCAGCAGCTCTACAATGCGACAGCGGTGGCGGAGTTCGCAAATCTGTATGCGAAACGCGCTGAACAGAGCGGACATTTTCGCACTCGCGACCTCGATGTTCGAGACGAAGGGGATGTCACGGAATTGTTAAGTGCCTTTGACCGAAGCTTTTCAATTGTTCGATCTGATGAATTTGATCGAGACGGGTTTATTCTCCTTCGATTTAAACAAAGTTCTGTAAAAATGGATGAAAACACAAACGCAGAAAATAAGACGTTGCAGTCCGTCCCTTCGCCTAATGAAGATGTCGATGACTTCGTCTTGGAGATGGACTCCATTGTCGAACAATTGCTCGATCCGAAAGCAACTTTCGACTCCACCTTTACTCCTGAACTCGTCGGTTTACTCACTCGCATGAACACCTCCATCGAAAGCAATACCGTTTTGAAGGCGGAACTCGCCGCCCTATTTGCAGAGGATCAAATTTCTCAGGCGGAGGCCCAGTTGGGGCGCGTTCCAGAGGCCCACCGAAAACTTTTGGAAGACACCTTAAAGAAAATGAAGATCGCTGTAGTTTCTCATCAAGAAGAAATTACAAAACTACAGGCGGAGCGTGACGCAGAAACCGCAAAGGCCGCAAACGCGCAGAGAACTGCTGGCTTAATTCAAAGGGCAATTAAGATGACCCATGAATCGCCTGAAAAGCTGGCGAGACTTCATGATACCTTTGACGGCTCGTTAGCAAAATTGACGGACGCTCAAGTTCAGAATGTTGGTGACCAAATTGTCTTCCATCCCAAGGTCGCCGAAGATGTGAAGAAAATTTCGGTCCAAACAGTTGAAGGTGTAGCGAGTTATCTCGGATACATCGCATCGGGAGGTGCGGCCTCGCAAATCATGATTGTTAAAACGCTCCCTAAAGGACATGGCAGTAAGCGAGTCGCGGGCCGCTACATCGTGATCACCGTTCCCTTTCAAGGAAAAATTGCCGTCCTCGGAATTGTGCCTGCGCAGGGAGCAGGGAGCGACAGCATGGATACGCAATTGCGAAGTCGGGCTGCAGATCTAGGATTTTAGTCCAGGGACGCCCATCGAGCGAGGCGCTAACTTAGCGCCCGACCATGACACTTCTCATCGCATTAAACATTTTATTCATCTTGGGCTTACCACCCGAGCATCCGCATTCTGAAAAGCCTTCGAACGCGAAATGTGCAGCGATGGTCAGTCATTCCCCTCTTTCAAAATCCAAAAGTAACTTCGTAGCTTCTCCCCTAGGATCGGATTTCACTTTTCTCATCGAAGAGCATAAAAAGCGTCCGTTTATATTCCGAGGTGCCGACGATGAAAGACCTCATTATGCACAGTTTTTAAGTGAGGCGATTCGACAAACCCCCTCTCTTAACGTCGCAAAAATTGAAATCCTCTCGTCTCCGAATGCAAATGCTTTGATTCAAAAATATGATTTGCCCATCCTCGATCGAAAAATTCCCCGGAATTTTAGCCGATGTGATTTCATTAAAGGAAGGAGTGGAACGGAGATCTTGAATCAAGCGGCTCAGGAATACCCCGCGCGAAAGATGATCATCGCTGGGCTGAAATTATCGATTCTTGAATTCACGCTATCGTTTGAAAAATGGAAGTCGAATATACTAACACTTTGGCATAATTCCAGCGCCGATGAAAAAGAGAGTATCACTCAAATCTTTAGGGATCATTCACCGAAGTACTTCGCCACGCCGGATCATTTTAGCAACTTCCTGAATCAGGAGGACGCCACTGAAATCTATCAAAGCTTAAGACCCGCCCTTCTCAGCCTTTCCATTTCCACTCTCGCCCCGAAACTTAGAAATCAAGTTGCCGATTACTGGGCAATTTCAGTGATTTTTGGAATTCCAGATCCTCATCCTTCCAACTGGATCATTGACGAGAGAAATGAATTTTGGGTGATCGATATCAATCGGATATCGCGAGCTTTTGAGCTAGGCGCGGTGACCTATGTGAATGAAAACGGATTGACTCCTCTAGGATCAATGGAAGTCACCGAAGAAACCGTGGGTTTACTGAAAGCCTCGATTTCACCCGAGATGTCTCAATTCATTCGCCGCTTGAAGCGAAAGGATGTCATCGATTGGAGTCGAAGCGCCCGCTTTCAAATTTCCGATGTTGAGATCAACGGGATTTTGTCCCGCGCACAGATGATTTTGGAAGGAAGTCCTTCATTTTAAGTACCACCTACTAAGGGCGGTCTGAAAATATTTACTTTCTTGATCTAATTCTTAGGAGAAAGGTCCTTATGAAACACGAACTCCCCCCACTTCCCTATAAAAAAAAAGCTCTTGAGCCTTTCCTTTCGACGGAAACGCTCGAATTTCATTATGAAAAACATCACCGCGGCTACGTTGAAAAATTAAATGAACTGATAGTCGGCACGCCCTACGAAGAGATGGCGCTTGCCGATTTAATTCGGCAAGCGGAGGGTAAGATTTTTAATAATGCTGCCCAAGTTTGGAATCATACTTTTTATTGGAATTGTATGTCGCCCGACTCCACCCAATTGAGATCGCACGACTTTCAAGAGATTGTCCGTCACAATTTCGGCTCTCGCGAGGAACTCCTTCAGGAGTTCACAGAAGCAGGCAAAGATTATTTCGGCTCCGGTTATGTATGGCTCACCCTCGATAGCAACGGGAGTCTAAGGATCGAAACGATGACGAATGCGGAAAATCCCCTGACGCAGGATCGAATCCCCTTACTCACCGCCGATTTATGGGAACATGCCTATTACATCGACTACCGAAATGAGAGAGCCCGGTATTTAAATCAGTTCGTCAAAAAAATTAACTGGGAATTCGTGGAGAGGAATTTTCAAGAATTAGGAAGTGCGGGAGTTTCATTTAGACAAACTAAAGCCTAATCTATTTCCCGCTCCGACTAAGGTGTGCGGTTTTTAGGCGAGAGCTCCATTAAAATCTGGCTATGGCGTTACATTTGGCTTCGCTCGAGCGCTCGAATGAGAGCTTCTGGAAAATTCAAAACGCTAAGGTCATGAATCGTTATCAGGACTGGCGTCCACTCATGGGGGAAAGACGCACCGATGTCGTCGTGGTAGGTGCGGGCGTTACCGGCTTATCGACGGCCCTCGAACTTGCGGCCGCCGGAAAAAGTGTCATTGTTTTAGAGGCCAGGACACTGGGGATGGGCACCTCAGGCGCGACGAGCGCTCATGTCACTTATATTCCCGACATGGGATTAGCCTCACTTATCAAAGACTTTGGATTTGATGACGCAAAAAAACTTTTGCGCGGCCTTCGCGAGTCATTTCAAGTGATTCGATCCCGAGCTGCTAAATCGGTAAAGTGGAAAACTTTGGACGCTCTATTGATTGCAAATGACGTGGGAGATGAAGACGAGCTTGCTGAAGAACATGAAGCAGCACGCTCGCTTGGCATTCAAACGGAACTTCTTGATCAGTCGCGCCACTTTTGGACGAGTGGAAGGACCTTAAAGTTTCCCTCGCAGGGACAGTTCGATCCCATCTGCTATTTAAATTCCTTAGTGGATGACGTTCTTCAAAATCGCGGTGAAATTTTCTTTCACTCTCCTGTCACGGATTTTGATGAGGCCGCGGGTTGCGTCTACGTGGTTGGAGAGTCTTTTCAAATAAAGTGTCGTCATCTTGTTTTGGCGACCCACTCCCCGCTCGGAAAAGTTCTTTCGGCGCAAACGCGGATGATTCCGTATTTGTCTTATTTGATCGCGGCGAGGCCAGCGACTCCGACCTTAGCCTCCGATAGCCAGTATTTGGTATGGGACACCGCAAAGCCCTATCACTACATTCGCTCGATCTGTGACGAAAATGGCCCCCTACTCTTGTTTGGAGGCGCCGATAAAAAGGTAGGCCGTTTGGATTCTCGCGTTCTTCCATACCGCAGTTTACGCAGAGATCTCGATGAATTCATTTCGGTGAAGAGTATAGATTATCATTGGGACGGCGAATTTTTTGAGCCGGCGGATGGTCTTCCGTTCATTGGTCACGTTCCATTTTCAAATCGAGTTTTTATCGCGACAGGATATTCGGGGACGGGCCTCACCTTCGGCTCGATGGCGGGCCGACTGCTTCGAGATCAGATTCTCGATCAAGCGCAGTCAAAACCCCTTCTGGATTTACTCAAACCCTCGAGACTTCATGTGGGGCATGGAATACGCGAAATTTTGGATGAGAATGCATCCTTCGCGAAACATCTTGTGGTTGATCGACTTCTCGAAGGTCGTTCCAAAGTGGCCGCTGACCCCCAACATTTGCGCCCGGAAGAAGGCGCCATTTTGCGAGAAGGAAGTAAACTCATAGCGGCCTACCGCGACCGCATGGGCAATTTGCATTACTGCGATGCCACCTGCACTCATGCCGCATGCATCGTGAAGTGGAATCATGGCGATAAGACTTGGGATTGCCCTTGTCACGGCGCTCGATTTTCCTGCTTTGGAAAGAAATTAGAAGGACCTGCCTTGAAGGACTTAAAAGCAATCGAAGTGCTCAGCAGCACTTCTACGATGGCACTTGCTTCGAGCGCCGATTAATTTTGAATGGACATCATTTAAAAGGCTCTTGCACATGCACCATCCTCTTTACTTTTTCTTGCGAAGGTCTTCGAATTTCTTGGCTCAATCGAGGTCGCATCTTTTCTTGATCCATTTGCATAGAAATTACTCTTCCAGTTCGAGCGGATTCATACAGCGCTTGAATGACTTCCACATCCCTCAATCCTTCCTCCGCGGAGGGCTCAATCTGCTTATCGTTTAAAATACAATCGGAAAAGTAAATGAGTTCCGGCGCAAATTGATCGCGCTTCGGAAATCGAGTCCTCTGTTCTCGTTCTCCGATGCGAAGACGATGGGTGATGGGACTTTGCCATTCGTAAGCATTTTGCACCTCCAAACTTCCTTTCGTACCGACCACTTTGTAAACAGCTTGATCCGCCGATCCAAAGCTCGACACAAAAGTCGCGAGGCGATCTTCAGGAAACCTAAGTGTAGCGATCGTCGACTCATCGATGGACTCAAATCTGCGTTCCGAACTTGTCGCACTCATGGCAAATACTTCGATCGGTTCGGATTGAAAGAGGTATCGTGCCGCATTCAAACAATATATTCCTATATCGTAGAGAGTTCCCCCACCCTGTTCGATGGGATTAGTGCGAATGTTGCCTTCTTTGACCTGCATCGAAAAGGTAGAAGCAAAGTATTTAGGAGATCCGATTTTTCCGCGCTCGATCAAAGAAACGGCCTTTAAATTGGCCCGCTCAAAGTGAAGTCGATAAGCAATCATTAGTTTCACTCCATTAGCTTCCACAGCGCTGAGCATGCTTTCACACTCTTCAACGGTAACGGCCATCGGTTTCTCGCATAAAATATGGACTCCCGCCTCCGCAGCCCGCTCCACGTATTCTCGGTGAAGGTGGTTAGGAAGTGCGATATAGACAGCATCGATTTCGCCTCTATTAAGAATGTCTTCAAAATCGGCGTAATCCCCGTTTAGCTTCGTCTTATACTTCCTTGAAAGCGCACTCAGTTTCTGAGGATCGTCTGATATCAAAGATACCAATTCGGAGTTTTTCTTTGCATTGCGAAATGCCGGAAGAACGGCCGCCTGAGCAATATATCCCAGACCAACGACCGCATATTTCACTTTTTTATTTTGCATGAACGCAAAATATCAAACAGGTCCAGCTCTAAATTCTCTCTAAAGTAAGAATTCGTTATAGACCCTTGGCAGATCTCAGAGTCTTGCAAGTTCGATATTTCTAACTCATCTGAATCGTATCGAAGAAGAGATCGAACATTAAAAAGGAGTATTAAAAATGACGGACTTTAATAAACGAGATCAAAATCAAAATTCGCATCAACAACAAAAGGATATCCAAAATCAAAAACGTCCTGATGCATCAGGCAAAGGCTTCATTCCCGGTGAAGAGAATCGGGATCGATCCGCAAGCAATCGAGGCGAGGATAGCAACGAAGGTTGGAGCCCGAAGACGGAAAGCGGCTCTTCCACGCTCGATGAAAAAAATATGCAAGGGAAACAGCAATATCCGAACAATTCCAATGACCGAAATCGCTAATCGGTGACATCGATTGAGAGCGGAGTGAAATACCTCCGCTCTTTTTCGTTCCCCTCGCGAAAACAAAGGAGACTTTTCATGCGATCTAAGAATGTCAAAACTTTAAAAAAACTTAAGAATAATGCTCATCCGGCCAATGTTTATGAAAAGTTGAAGGAAGATCACCGGAAAGTCGAAAAGCTCTTTGAGAAAGTGCTTAAGACTTCGGAAAAAAATTTCGACGATCGTGAGCCTCTCTTTAACGAAATCTATCAAGAACTGTCGGCTCACGCGGATGCAGAGGAAAAGATTTTTTATCCTGTCACTGAAGGTGAAGAAAAAACGAAACAACTCACTCTAGAAGCTTACGAAGAACATAACCTCGTGAAATTGCTCCTTGAAGAGTTGAAGGAGATGGATTCTCAGAGCGATGTTTGGATGGCTAAGATGAAAGTTCTTTCGGAAGTCGTCAAACATCACGTCAAAGAAGAGGAAGAAGAACTCTTTCCCAAAGCAAAAAAGGTGATCGATAAAAATCTTTCTCGTTCAATGGCTGACGAAGTTGAACAAGAGGAAGAAGAATTCAAAAAGGCAGGATAAATGTATGAAAACGACTGAAATCTACTCCACAACTCCCACCACCAACATTCGGCACTGGGGGCCCGGATTATGGTCCGGCATCATCGCCGGGTTTTTTATAGCGCTTCTCACATTCTGGATCATTTCCTACTTAGGCATTGCCATAGGTGGTCACACGGCCGCCGCTGTTGCCCTTGATGAATTGGACTCGGTAGGAATTGGCGCATCCATTTGGCTCTTGGTCGCCTCTATTGCAGCGTGCTTTCTTGGCGCATACTTTTGTAGTCGAATTGCTTCTTATGCTTCATGGAAAGCGGGAATCGCGGAAGGCTTAGTCGTAAGCTCTACCTTCTTTATGTTTCTAGCGCTGACATCGGGAATGGGCCTCGCAGTGGTTGGTCAAGGAGTTGCCAAGACAGCGGGCTTGGCCGCAGGCGCTTCGGGACCGATGCTTGCAAGGGCCGAAGTTCAAACCGTGATTGGAAATGCGCTGAGCGGTCTTTCGTTGAAGTCGGATCCATCCACCGTCGTTACGCGAGTAGGGACAGATCTCTTGCAAGGAAACACTCAGGGCGCTCGAAATTACTTAGCCTTTCAAACTGGTCTTTCTGGAAGTGAACTTGATGCAAGATTGCGAACTCTACAAGCTTCCATCATCCAAGCCGGTGAGGAAATTAAATCGAAAGCTGGAACGACATTGGCGATGATGGGTTGGTTTGCATTTCTCGCAACGCTTCTTGGCACAATCGGAGCCTGCGTAGGAGCAGCAGTAGGAGCAAGACAAAATGTGACGTCCCCCCTACGCATGTGGGCTACCGCCCCGGTTTCCGACGTTGCGTAACGAAGAATTAAGCCAGGTGTCCGTGTATGATGGGGCTGCGTCACACCACTTTCTGGAAGATAGCTCTCGTGGTTGTCTGCGGCACCTGGCTTGGGCTACACGTCGTCCTTCCTTGGTATCTAACGCGCGTAGCGAATCGTGAACTTGATAAAATTCCCGGCATCGATGGACAGATTGAAAGAATAAATTTTTACCTTTTAAACCTTTCATTGGTCGCTGATAAAACGACTATCCAAGCGAAAGACGATTCGTTCAGCACAACCCTTCCTCAGGTGCGATTCTCACTGGATGGAAGTGAACTCGTTCGATTCAGACTCGCTGGAGAAATTGAACTCCTTTCTCCAGAATTTGAATGGAAAGAAATTCCAAAAGCTGAGGCAAAGGCAACTGAACAGACTGAGCTTCCGAAAGATCCTCGATTTTATTCCACCGGGCTAAGATTGAGGCGGCTCGTTCCCGCGGTGCTCCAGGGATTTTCAATTGAAGATGGTTCCCTATCTTTGGTCCTCCAGCCCCAGACTTTAAAAGTAAAAGATGTTCAGTTGATCTTGGATAATGTTGCAACTCGCCGTTCAAAACAAAAAGGTCCCGCCCAATTGAAGGCCACAGCAACTCTTCCCGGCGAAGGAAAGTTTGAAACTTTCGGCGTGTTTGATCCGCTCGATCCGTATCCTGACGCTAAAATAGAATTCAAAATTTTAGATTTAAAACTGGCTTCCCTGGCACCTCTCAGCCGCAGTCTTACTAAAATTGATGCCGAGAAAGGCACGTTGGATGCTGCCGGTGAAATTGCTACGACCAAAGGAGTTGTGGAAGGCTACATTAAACCTCTCTTTGAAAATGTGAGCGTTACCGAACAAAGAAAGGGCCAGGGATTTTGGCGAACGGTTTGGGAACATATCGTACAAGGGGTCGTTTCCATTTTTGAAAATGACGAAACCGATAAGGTCGCTGGGAAAATAAGAATTCGCGGCGACCTCACACAACCGGGCGTGAGTTTTTGGGATATTTTCAAAACCACCTTCAAGAATGCATTTGGGGAGCCCCTCACAGCGCAGTACGAGCGCTCGCTCAAATTGAAGCCCACGCTGCCAAAGAAAAAATAAATTACCAGAAAAATTAAATTGTTATGTAAAATTAAATTGCCGCACTCGTGCGCCGCACTCATTTATTAAGTCCTTTCCTTTCACTACGGCTCTGCATTGAAGAAATTTCTCCGCAATCCGCAAACAGTTTCCGACTCGTACCGTTAGAGAGGTTTGTGAACTAACTTGCTGCGTAGCACCAAATGGGGCGGCGCAGATGGAGATACTAGATTGAGAATTGGATCGATAAATAGCGCCGGATTCGCCCACTCGCTGAATCGAACTCAGCAGGCGATCTCGCGTTCCCTGGAGCGGTTAAGCTCCGGTCGTCGAGTCAGTTCGCCGCGCGACGATATTGCGAGCTACCTGCAAGGATCTCGCCTATCATCGCAAGCGCGCGGCTTACGAGCGTCTGCGCTCGGACTCAATCAAGCTCAAGGCTTGGTGGCGACGGCTATCGATGCCATTCGTACGCAACTCGATATCGTAGGACGCATGCGAGAAATCGCCTCTCAAGGCGCTTCCAAACATCTGAGTGAACAACAGCGCAAAGCTTTGCAAGCGGAATTGAAATCCATGTTTGAGGAATTCAATCGCCTGACGAATGAGACGGAATATGACGGTAAAAAGATTTTAGACGGCAGCGCGGCACTCGCTACGGTGATGCTCGGACTGAATCCTTCTTCCGCGGTGAACCTCTACACCCCCAATCTCACCGCTTCACGCACGTTTAAAAAGCTTGCGGGAACGGGCGTGTTCAACGACCGCACGACACTCGGCGTGGGCTCGACTCCCTCAGGTGTGAAATCAGGTGACCTCGATAATGACGGCGATGAAGATTTAGTTTCTGTCGACGGATCGGGAACGGTTTCTGTCATGCTGAATAATGGATTTGGAGTTTACGGAGCGCGTATGACAGCTGTGGTCGGCGCGGCCACCTACTCCATTGCACTCGACGACCTGGACGCCGACGGAATTCTTGACATTGTCTCTGCGGATCAAGGCGATAACACGGTTTCTGTATCTTATGGAAACGGAGACGGTCGGTTCACATCACGAGTCACGATGTCTGCATCCGGCGCGCCAAGATCGATTCATACGGCAGACATCAATGGTGACGGCATCTTAGATATTCTCACCGTTGGAGCGAGCGCCGCGACCGCGCAAAACTTTGCTTCGGGCATTTCGGAAATTTCTTACTTCAATATGATTGGCGCGGGCACTCGAGAAATTACCGAACTTACGATGACCACGGCTGGCGGCGCGGGCCTTCCTGAAATCACAGAGTTTGATTTCGACCCAACCTCATATCGTGAAATTACGGATGTCACCTTGCCGGCGGTAGGTGGGGTACAAGAGCAAACGCGATACACGTTCAATGGCGGTGGCAGCGCGGTCGCGGAAATCACTGAGATTACGGTGACGGACATTCCAGCTCATTCCAGCTTTGAGACAAGAGAGATGGGCTTCGGTGATGGAAGCTCCATCAATAGTGGCGATTACTTCACGCTCGATACGGGAGGATTCAGTGGAAACCACTACTATGTCTGGTTCAATGTTGACGCGGGCGGAGGAGATCCTTCTATTGGAGGACTAACGGGCATTGAAGTTGCAGTTTCTTCTGGAGACTCCGCATCGGATGTGGCTGACGCAGTCGAAGCTGCCCTCGCAAGTGACGCCCCTGGAGAATTTAACGTCACAGACGGCGGCGGCGGCGTACTAACTATTGCAAATTCAAGCTACGCTTGGGCCGAAGACACCATCACGAGCAATTCCAGCGCTGCAAATATCAGCCTCTATACTCAAGGTTACTACGAACTCTTCGACGTCACTCACGGATTCACCTTCAACACGATTAACGGCGACCAAGACTATTACGTCTGGCTCCAAATTGACGGCACCACTCTGGATCCCTCGCTTGCGGGAACCGGAATACAAGTGAGCGTCGCATCGACGGATAGTGCCGCGGATGTTGCCAGCGCAATCGCAGGGGCCATTAACTCGGCACTGGGTGGAAGCCCCGCTGCAGCAGTTGGAGATGTCGTCACCCTCACTAACGCTGTCGCTGGAGCCGTCGCAGATGGTGTAGGAACCACATCTTCTCCTGGAAGTAACATGCCCGCGCTACTTTCTACGAGTGTGACGCAACAGGGAGCCCCGGCATCTGGTTACGTACAGAGCTCGTACTTCACCCTTAACTCGCCGAGCACAAACTACTACGTGTGGCTGAATATTGATGGCGGCGGTGTGGATCCCGCACCTGGCGGCACCGGCGTACAAGTGAACATCAATTCAGCTTGGACCAACGATCAAGTTGCGGCCGCAGTCGAAGCTGCGATTGACGCCATTGGTGGCACTCCATTCAGCGCAAGTGTCTCGACAAATCAAGTCACCGTCACCAACACTGCTTATGGAACAGCAACGGATGGTGGCGCCGGAGATATGGGCGGAGCGATTACACCGGCCACGCTGATTCAAGGCGTGAATCGCGCGTACACTGGCGGAGAACATTTCACTCTCGCAGCGCCGTCTGGAAGTTACTACGTCTGGTATCAAGTGGATGGTGCTGGCGCAGATCCAACTCCGGGTGGAACTGGCATTCAAGTAAACATTGATGGCAATTATACTGCCACTCAAGTTGCATCCGCCACTGCAACGGCAATCGACGCACTCGCACAATTTGCAGCATCCAACGTCGGCGGGACCGTGACGATTACAAATGCTGCCGGCGGAAGCGTCACCGATGTTGCCAATGGAACGGTGCCCGTTGGATTCTCACGCACTGTGACGCAACAAGGTACGACGTCTTCGATGGCCAATGGCGATTACTTCCTCTTGAAGTCGCCTTCTACCAATTACTATGTATGGATCGACGTGGCGAACACCGGAGTCGATCCAACTCCCGGAGGCACGGGCATCGAAGTCAATGTCGGTTGGGACAACACCGACTCTCAAGTCGCTACCGCAGTCGCCGCCGCTATAGATGCGCTTGGGGACTTTGCAGCGTCGGCCGTAGGCGACACGGTCACTGTGACCAACGCTGCTAACGGTAACGTCGTGGATGCATCCGATGGAAACATGGGCGGCACCTTCTCCGTCAATGTCACCCAGCAAGGCGTTGCCGGTGGCGGAGGCGATATCGCAGCGGGCGATTACTTCAATATTCACTCCACGAGTGGGGCCTACTATGTTTGGTTCCGTGTTGACGGCGTGGGCGTAGATCCGACACCTGGCGGTACAGGAATTATGGTCGACATCTTATCGGGCGATACCGCCACGCAAGTTGCCACCAAAGTTGCAGCGGCCATCGATGCCACTGTGCCGTTCATTGCCAGCTCACTCGGCGACGTTGTCACTCTCACCAACGCGTCGCAAGGAACCGCGACCGACGCAACGGATGGAAATGTCGGGGGCGCATTTGGAGTGAGTGTCACCACTCAAGGTTCAGATTCCGCTCTGGAACCCGGCGATCACTTCCTTCTGAGTTCAACGACGACCGATTACTACGTCTGGTATAGCATCGGAGGCACAGGCAGCGATCCCGCCGTCGCGGGCCGAACCGGCATACAAGTAAATATTAACTTTGGAGATTCCGCTTCCACCGTTGCCACCGCCACGGCAGCAGCAATCGATGCTCAAGCGGATTTCATTTCGAGCGCTCTTGGCACCGCCGTCACCGTGACCAATGCAACAGCAGGTCCTACGACCGATATCTCCAACGGAACAATCACCGGATTTGTCCCCACGGTCACTCAACAAGGCGGATACAACATTGATGTAACGGCAAACACGATCACGCTGGCCAATCACGGATTTACAACGACGCAAGCCGTAACCTTGACCACCACGGGCACATTGCCAAATCCGCTTCTCACGGCGACGACCTACTACATCATTGCGGTGGATGCGAACACCTTGAAACTTGCAACCAGCTCCGCAAATGCGCTTTCAGGAACGGCAATCGATATCACAACCGTAGGAACCGGCACGCACACGATTACACCTTCGGGCACCGTTCCTGTGATGCACGCTCTTCTTGGAAATGGAAATCGCACATTCTCGCCCTATGCAATGACGGCCCTCGTTGGTGGAACACCCACCCACATTACTTCGGGCGACCTCAACCGTGACGGCATCATCGATCTCGTCGCTCGAGATAGCGCGGATAATACGATTTCCATTTTGATCGGCAATGGCGATGGAACCTTCCAAACTCGTGCAACTCGCACGGTCGGCGTGAGCGCCTTGTCGCATCATGATATTACGAAGCTCGCTGATATTAACGGCGATAAGATCCTTGATATTCTTACGCTCGATAGTAGCGACGATACTCTTACAATCCTCCTTGGCGTGGGCAACGGCACATTCGGATCTCGTGTAACCATTGCAACTGGAGATAGTCCCTACGGCTTGCAAGTGGGCGACATCAATAATGATGGTGCACTCGATGTGATGACCGCCGATCGCGGAGACAGCACGCTGTCCCTTATGATCGGTAACGGAGATGGCACATTCCGAACTCGCCGAACCATGACTTCAGGAACGAATCCTTCGGGTCTCACACTTGTGGATCTTGACGGCGACCGAGTGCTGGATGTGGTAAGCTCCGATGAAAGTAGTTCGACGTTGTCCATCTTCAAAGCCAAGGCAGTCAGCGTATCGGCGGTCGGAGATCTCAATGTCCATTCCGCGGACGCTTCTGAAAATCTAATCGCGATTTTGCAAGATGTTACCGAAAAACTGACCAGTGAAAGTTCAAAACTTTCGGCCCTTCACGACCGTTTGGAATCGGCGAAGAGTCATAACCTCCTCATGAGCGAAACTCTTGAGGAAGCGCGCGATCGCACGGTAGGACTCGACTACGCTGTGGAAGTCGCGGAATTCGTCCGACTGCAGATACTTGAAAATGCACAAACCGCCATCGCGGCTCAAGCGAACCTGCAACTGAAACTCGTGCTGAACCTGTTGAGATTCTAAGGATTTATTCCACCAACGGACTTTAGTCCTGAATTGTCATGGAGATCGAATCCAGGTGGCTCCGCCTTGCGAACCTCCTGGGGATTCGCTAAATGACTCTCTTATGCGGTCAAAATGGAGCATTTCCATAGGAGCTAAAGTAGCTCTCGTCTTCAGCGCTCTTTTTTTAAGTGCGGTAGAGGCTCAAAGTTCAGTGGAGACTAAGCCTATCCGCATTGGTGTGATTGCCGTTCCAGCAACCGGCCTCATTGATCTTGCAAAAGAGAAGGGATTTTTCGCTGCGGAGGACGTCGAGGTGGAACTTGTCCGCTTTAGCCTTGGCCGACTGGGGATTGATGCTCTCATCCGTAAGGAGATTGACCTGGCCGGAGCCTATGAGGGCCCCGTCGCCCGATACATTAAAGCAGATTTTCCTTTAAAGATTTTAACTACGCTACACCTAGGCTCAGATGACACGGTTCTACTGGCCGGGCCTGGTAGCGGAATCAAAAAACCAGCTGACATTGAGGGGAAGAAGATCGGCTTTGCTTACATGACGAGCTCCGAAACGTTTTTCGACACCTTTATAAGACGTTACGGCCTCAACGGTGCAAAAATCCGAACCGTCGATCTCCGACCTCAAGAGTATTTGGAGGCTCTGAGAACAAACCGCGTTTCGGCAATTGTCGTTTGGAATCCCGAATTGCAGCGGATTAAAAAAGAATTAAACCTAACCGAGGAATCGGAATTTTACGTCAATTCTTTTTCCGAACATTCCTTATTAGTAACTCTTCCTGAAACAGTCGCACAGCGAAAACAACAGATTCAAAAAGTGATGCAGGCCCTGCTGAAGGCAGAAACTTTTGCAAAGGCGAGCCGGAAAGAAAGCATGAGTCTTATATGCACATTGATTGGACTCGATCCTTGCGCTGAAATCTATGCCAAGCGCCGCCACTTCGATTTGCAGTTAGGACTTACTAATTTTCTCACCACCAATTTAAACTCTCAGCTCCTTCAACCCTCTTCCATTGCTGGGAGATATGGCTCGGTACCTCACTACATCGATGCGAAAACTTTTTTTGTTCCCGAATTTTTGCAGCGAATCTGTCAATCTTGTGTAACGGCGTTTTAATATGGCCCAGAAGAAAGTTAGAAATAAATTTCTCATTCCCGCCGTCGTTGTCCTTTGCCTTCTGACACTGGCTGGAACGGTGAGTTTGTATTTCTCAAATAAGAAAAAGTCGAACTTCGAGCAAATTTCAGACCGACTCGTCAAAGTGACGGTGCTTACAGAAGAAATTCAACACTCAGATTCCAATCTTCTCTTCCATCTTTTCCAGTACATTCTGCACGGACACGTGGCGTATTTGGAATCGATTCGACATTCTCAAGCAAAAATTCTTTCGAGCTTGAGAGAGCTTCAACTTCACACCTTTGAGGATCGAAATCTCGAGGTGTTAAATAATCTCTACCGACGCTACGAAACCACTTCTCAGCTGGCCGATGAAATTGTGGAAGAGGTGCGAGTAAAGAATATTCCGAAAGCTCGAAAATTGTTCGAACAATATTTAGCCGAGAACAATACTAACATGGCTAACTTGAAGGACCTTGAAGCGCTAACTTTTCAGCATTCTCAAAGTCGGTTGGAAGCATTCAAAATAGCCTATGACTGGATGACCCGAAGCATTGCTCTTGCCGGTTTAGTGACGGTGGCCGCTTTGATCGCGCTCCTTCTATTTTATGAAATTATCTTTTTACGACCGCTCAGTATTCTCACTCGTAAAATTCGAAAGACCGCCATTTCGGACTTCACCTATGAAATTCCCGCGATTTATCGAGACGAGTTGGGTGAACTCAATGTGGCTTTAAGTAATGCCGCAGCCGAGGTTCGTCGCAGAATGGCTGCCGAAAGACAGTTGAACGAAAAGCTCCATCATATGAATCTGGAATTACAAAATTTCAGTTATGTGACGACTCACGATTTGAAAGAGCCCCTTCGCAGCATGACACTGTATGTGCAACTTATTGAACGGCAGTTTTCAGAAACTTTACCGGAGAAAGCAAAATCGTACTTTCAAATTGTAAAGGACGGATGCGATAGAATGAATTCCATGGTGAACGGACTCCAAGCCCTTTTTCGGATGGATCACACCAAGAACACCTATCAACCCGTAAATCTTGAAGACATCGTGCGTTCGGCGATGGATAATTTAAAATCTCTCATCCTGGAGCGGAAACCGGAAATTACTTACAGCGACTTACCCCGAGTTCGGGGAAATTCCGCTCAGTTGATTGAGCTCTTTCAAAACCTCATCGCAAATGCGATCAAATATAATGAATCTGACAAGCCGACCATTCGCATTTGCTCAAAACTCAATCCGGATGATCCAAACACCTGGAAGGTTTTTGTCGAGGACAACGGAATTGGGTTTGACATGCTCTATAAGGACAAGATTTTTAGGCTCTTTTCGCGCCTTCATTCTCGTCAAAATTATCCCGGAAGTGGAATTGGCTTAACCATTTGTCAAAAAATTGTGCACCAACATGGAGGAGAGCTGGACGTTCATTCAGCCCCCGGCAAGGGATCCTCCTTTTACTTTACGATTCCCGTTCTGGAGGAAGAAGAACGTGCCACTGGGCAAATTCCCACTGGAACTTTGGGATCTCCCCGCGTCAGAATGGTGAAGTGATCGTCAGCCTCAACTTCGTTTTATCTGGGTTAACATTTTGCAGTTTCTTATCGCTTAGAAAACGAGGCCCCTCCTTTCGCGCCGCCAGCTTTCACATGGGACTTTTTTGCTTGGCGACATTTTTTGGAGGAATGACCCATGCGGTGGAAGCAAATGTTCCACTTTTGAAACATTTTATAGACGACATAAACTCGAACCTTCCGAGCTATCTCAATCTAGGCTCGGCTCGAGATCTCTTCATTCGCCTTTGGTTTTTGACCTTCATTTTCATCGGAGCCACCGAATACTACTTCATGCATATTTTTCTCCATCCGGCAGCACAGGCGTTAAATTTGGGAGGGATGATTCGATTCATCCAGGGAGTTTTTCTCGTCTTTTGCTTATCGGCGATATTCACCTACGACTATGCGGTTGTTCTCATCTTTCATCTTTTTTCTCACTTCGTCGTCATTGCCTTTTCTCTCTATCTCGTTTTCCAACGCGGCCTTCAGATTTATCTTTGGCTCGTCGGCCTATGTCTTTTCAATTTGGCGGCGGGGGGGCTATGGGCTCTTATGGGACTTCACTGGATCTCCTCTTTAGGATTGCATCCCAATGATTGGTATCATCTCTCCCTTATGGCATTTGTCCTCTGTCTTCATGCTTTGCTCACCCGGGGAAGGCTCGTCAGTCGCTTACCATCTTTGGGCGGTTGACAGTCAGCTTTGGTGGTCTAAATTGAAGCCACCATTTATTGAGAAGGAGTTTTTATGGCAGTTCAAATTGATATTGGCATTCCGGAAGCGCAACGTACGACGATCGCTAATGGCCTGAAACACCTACTGGCCGACACGTATACCCTCTATTTAAAGACACATAATTTTCACTGGAACGTCACTGGCCCTCAGTTTAACAGCCTTCACATGATGTTTATGACCCAATACACCGAACTCTGGAACTCGGTGGACTTGATCGCTGAACGAGTGAGATCACTGGGCTTTCACGCGCCTGGAAGTTATTTGGAGTATTCCAAATTGACGATCATCAAGGAAACGGAAGGTCCTCTCTCCTCCGATGAAATGATTCGAGAGCTCGTAAAAGGCCATGAAGCCGTCTCTAAAACGGCGCGCGGCGTATTTCCGAAGGCAGAAGAAGGCAATGATGAAGCCACACTCGACTTACTTACGCAACGTTTAGCAGTGCACGAGAAGACCGCGTGGATGCTTCGAAGTTTGCTGGAGAAATAGACCAGAAAGCGAAAACGTCTTAAGGTCGTTTTCGCTTGTCGAGTTTGTATTTCGCGATTTTTTTCAACAACCCCTGACGAGTAATTTGAAAAAGTTCAGCGACTCGAGATTTATTCCAATGATATTTGTTCAAGGCCTCTGAAATAATTCCCTTCTCATACGTGTCGACGAGAGATTTCAACGTAAGACCCTTTTCAATCTCTTCGATGGGCGACAAAGATTCGATAATCTTCGAACTCAAATCTTTTACTTCTACAAAGGAATGAGATTCCTTCATCGCAACGATACGCTCGACTTCATTTCGAAGCTCTCGGACGTTTCCAGGAAATCCATGGGTTTGAAGCTTAATGAGAGCATCTTCTTTCCACTGAATGCCCTCTTTGCCCATGACCTTCATGAAGTATTGGATGAAATGCTCCGCCAGAATTGGAATATCTTCTTTACGCTGACGAAGGGCTGGCAATTCTAATTCCACCACATTCAGTCGGAAATAGAGTTCCTCTCGAAATGCGCCCATCTGTACCAATTTTTTTAGATTGCGCTGCGTGGAAGCCACAATGCGCACGTCGGTCTGAATATTATCTTTGCCACCGACTCGCGTGAAAACCTTCTCCTGAATGAGACGAAGAATAGTGTACTGCATGGCCAGCGATAGATCCCCGATCTCCTTTAAATATAGAGTTCCGCCGCGGCACAGTTCAAACAATCCTTCCTTCGTTTCATAAGCTCCCGGGAAGGCGTTTTTTTCATAACCTCGCAACTCAGCCTCGATGAGATTCTCAGCGATGGAAGAACAATGAAGCGTTCGAAAAGCACCTGAGGACCGAGCGCTTCGTTGATGAATCATTTCTGCAAGAAGCTCTCGACCCGTGCCAAGCTCACCATTGATCAAGATAGGCGTGTCCCCTTGAGCAAATTGCGGAATCTTTTTGAGCATGCTTCTCAGCGGATGATTCGCCGTGACCATTTGATTGAAGGTGTGGCGATTCACCGCTTCTTCACGCTCTCGCAACGAAAGCGCTTCTTCGAAAAATTGAGAAACCTCTCGCGTGAGAACTTGAAGCATCTGGGTAACGATCACTCGCTTATCCGAGCTAAATCGTGGCAGCGTACGATATTCCAAAATGGCTTTTCGGCGATCCTCCGCGGAGAGCATGAGAATTTTGAAACGCTCTTCCAAAACGACTTCCGCAGGAACGGGATCTTCAATCACAAATCCGCCCATGCCCACAAATCCCAAGCGTTCACCGCGCAGAACAAGTGGCACGACCATTTCGGTAAGACCGAGGGCATTGGTTTTAAAGACGGTATCTTGAAGACGATAACTTTCTTCCATCACGTCTTCACGTGTGGAACGAAGAATTTCCGAGCCCACTTCATTTTTTTCAATGCGCTCCACAAAAGGATGCGAACCTTTTAACCACATCGGAACGGGAATCCATTTGCGATCGCCGTCTGACCTAAGCTCTCGTCTCACCACGTAGAGATTGAAAATTCCCAAGTGGCTGAGTGCGATAGAAAGAGAATGCGGTGCGCGCAACTTCTCCAGACGATCCCAGTCCAACTGCGGCACCAAATCCGCAGTTAACTTTCGTCCCGCTTGAGTGAGTGGTTGTACCGGTTCAGATTCGTCATGAACTCGAGAATCTGTGTTTTGACCCGGAAGACCTGATTTTCGAAATGCCCCCTCGTCCATAAGTAAAAGTGTAACTTAAGTTGCCACGCTTGGGAGGGGGATCGCGTTAAAGTGCTTCGAAGGCAATGGCGATGCCCTGGCCACCGCCTATACACGCACTTCCAATGGCTCGTGGAAATTGACGCGACGCCAAAAGATGCGCGATATGCGTGCTGATTCGGGCACCCGTCGCTCCTAATGGATGGCCCAGCGAAATCCCACTTCCGTGAGGATTCAGTTGCTCATCGGAAAGTTGGAGCGCCTTTTTTACCGACAGCACTTGGGCGGCGAAGGCTTCGTTCACTTCGACGTACGGAATATCTTTTAATTTCCATCCCGTCTCACTGCACAAATTTTGAATCGCCGCCACAGGACCAATTCCCATTCTTTTCGGGTCGCACCCTACCGACGAAGAAGCCACCACTCGGGCCATGGGTTTCAAACCCGTCGTTTTTTTCCAACTCTCCGTAAATCTAGCGTCGGCTACGATGAGCGCAGCGGCGGCATCATTCATTCCAGAAGCGTTCGCGGCGGTGGTCACCCCTCCAAAAACAGGTTTTAGCTTGGTCATTTTTTCCAAATTGGCGTCGTGACGAATGTGTTCGTCGCTATCAAATAACTTTCCGTCCACATCCACCGAGACAATTTCCGCCTTGAGCGCGCCTGACTGGGATTGCTTCGAAGCTCGCTGATGAGAGAGGAGCGCCCATCGATCGCAATCGTCTCTCGAGATTTCATATTCTTTAGCGAGCACTTCGGCCGTTTGGCCCATAGGCATCTGAATGTAAGCGTCCATAAGCGACTCCCACAAAGAATCAATCGTGGCGGGAGGACGGGAAAACTTAAAGCCTTCGCGAACTCCTCGAATAATTAATGGAGTGAGCGACATGTTCTCAGCTCCGCCGACCAACACGGGGCCCTGATCAACCCACAACTGCGCCTGCACGAGCGCTTCAAAGCCACTGCCGCAAAGTCGATTGACCGTGAGGCTTCCCGAAGAAATTTTTACACCTGCTTTCAAGGCGATATGTCGAGCCAAGTAAATTCCGTCTGGACTCGAAATGGAACAAACGTTTCCAAAAATACTATGAGCCACTTGATCGCCCGAAACCTTAGCATCCGAGAGAGCCGCCTTTGCAGCGACAACACCAAGGTCGACCGGCGAAAAATTCTTTAAGGTTCCCATGAACGTCCCTACCGGCGTTCGTCGAGCTCCTAAAATATAGAGTTCATGCTTCATGAAATGCTTTCTCCCTCTTCCTTAAACCTTGTCGCCCGGCGGTTTTGATCCTTTGTAAGATGTCTGAGCTCTCGAAGGCGCAGCTGGTGGCTGATCTTGTTTCGGAGCTTGAAGCTCTTCCGAGTCGAAAATCAGTCCCGCTTCCAGGGTCATTTTCGAGAAGCGCCCCGACTTTGTTTCCTCGGATTCAACTTTGGAAACGAAATCTTCCACAAACGCATCCATCACTCCGGATGATTCCAGCATTTCTTTTTGACCCTCCCGAATCGCTTCCAGCTGCTCTTTAGTAACGGTCTGCGCCCCCGTCACAGATTTTACACCCGCAATAATGCCTGTAATTTCCTGCCGAGTTTTTTCCGTCACATGTACCTCGGAAACTGGGCGAAATTCGTTTCCACTGGCCTTACTTTCCCCTTCAAACTGAGACTCTGATTGCAGCAAGCGACGCCTCTTTCGCGGAGAAGAAGAAGGCCGATCCAAAGGTTTCGAATTTTCGGAGTTTGCACTCTGTGCCTTTGCAATCTTGTGAATGAGAATCAAGATCCCAAAAATGACCGCAACGCTGATGAGTCCTAAGAAAATCGGATCGTCGAAAAGAGCGAGCGGATCCAAACCGGCGTTCGAGTCCAAAGCTTCCGGCTGCAATGTGACAGAGCTCGGCAAGTTATCGGCGCTACTCCCACCGGATGGGACATCGGGAGAAGTGGAAGGTGCCGATGATGGCGGTGGGGCATTGGGTGGTGGAGCACCCGAAGGAGCGTTCCGCCGTCCTGGCACTCTCTGGCCAATAAGCAAAAGTGTCTCAATGATAGGCCCACCGATCACCCCATTAGTTTAAACAACGCGCGCAGGAATGCGAACTTAAGAATTGACGTAGAACGCCTCAGCCGGAAGATGAATGCCATGAAATTCTTTTTAGACACCGCCAATTTGAATGATATTCGCGAAGGCGCAAAAAGCGGCCTCATCGACGGTATTACGACCAACCCCTCGCTTGTCGCCAAAGAAAGTCGGCCTTTTCACGACATTGTCCGGGAAATTGCCACGATCATCAATGGTTCGATCAGTGCAGAAGTTATTTCGACGCAATATGAGGACATGATCAAGGAAGCGAGGCCCCTCCTCCAGATTGGCAAACAAATCACCATCAAAGTTCCACTGACCCCGGACGGACTGCGAGCGTGCCAAACGCTTTCGAGCGAAGGTCATAAAGTGAATGTCACGTTGTGTTTTTCAGCGAATCAAGCATTGCTTGCTGCTAAGGCGGGAGCCACCTTTATCAGCCCTTTCATCGGTCGTCTTGATGATGTCTCCGTGCAAGGCATGAAACTCATCGAAGACATCGTAAGGATTTATAAGAATTATAATTTTAAGACGGAAATTCTGGCGGCGAGCATTCGCCATCCGGAGCATATTCTAGCGGCAGCCCTTGCAGGTGCGCATGTGGCGACCATGCCCTACTCCGTTTTTCAAATGCTCTACAAACATCCTCTCACCGATATCGGCTTGGAGAAATTCCTAAGTGACTGGAAAAAAGTGAAGGCTTAAATCGTGAACGAGCTTCAGAATCAGTTTGAAAAGGCATCTCGCGACGTGCGAGACCTTCCCGACCAATCCAATGATGTGCTTTTAAAGTTGTATGCGTTGTTCAAGCAAGCCACAGTGGGCGACGTGGAAGGCAAGCGCCCAGGTATTTTCGATTTGCGGGGCCGTGCGAAATTTGATGCGTGGGCGGAAGTCAAAGGTCAATCGAAGGAGCAAGCGATGAAAAGTTACATCGCCTATGTCTCGCAAATTAGCGCTCAAAAATAATATCTGATTCCCAAGCCGCCCTGAAACATTCCAAAAACTTTGGGTGCAAATCCGAGTCCTGGAGCAATTTCCAAAAAGACGCCGAGCGCGGGATCTGGATTCAACCATTCCGCCCCGAAAGGAAATCGCGCAAAGGCATTGGCACGCGCATCGCCCGCTTTGGGATTGTCCTTACTTGCAATGCGAATACCGCCGCCCACTCCCAAATAAAGAGCGATTTTTTGGAGTTGCTCGTCGCCCTTTGGAAAGAGACCTGGAAATTGATAAAGAAAGTCGCCGTAACCCATAAAATATTCGAAAAATGAATAGGTCATGGCCGCATCGATGGCCATACGATGTTCGCCGTCCAAAAAATATTTTGCGCTAATCCCTGTAGGTTCGCCGAAGATTGCTCCGAGCCCAAAATTAGTTGTGCCCATGGCATGTGTGGGTATGGATGAGCCGAGCTGACTGGCCGTGAGAGCCGCTGCGATGATCAGAAGTCTGAGTGCTTTCTTCATGGTCGATTTCCTCCCCGTTAAACTGAGCCCAGTTTAGCGCTAGAACCTGGTGAAATTACAGAGGTTTTTGATTACAAAGTCGTGATGTTCGTCTTGGAGACGGGATGCTAAAAGATCTCGACGAATAGGTAGTGAGATAAAGCGGAGGAACTCAGATTCATGTTTTTAGCTTCACCAAGCATCGACCAAACGGGAGTGGAGGAGCGCGTTCAGCGACTTAACACTCGAAGCATTAAGAAGAACTCCAAAATGGACGCCTTAAAGTTGGCGATGAGCATGCTCGACCTTACGACGCTCGACGCAAAAGACACGGAGGGCAAAGTGCGACAACTCTGTCGAAAGGCTATTCGCCCGCACGATTCTTTCGACGATGTGCCCTCGGTCGCGGCTGTGTGTGTGTATCCAAACTTCATTGCGATCGCCAAGGATGCTCTCAAAGGCACGGATATTAAAGTGGCTGCTGTGGCAACGGCATTTCCGACGGGAATGAGCTCTCTGGAATTCAAATTGAAAGAAACCCGTTGGGCGGTGGCTCAGGGCGCCGATGAAATTGATATGGTCATTTCGCGCGGAAAATTTTTGGCAGGAGATTATAAATATGTCGTTCGGGAAATCGAGCAAGTGAAAGAAGCCTGTGGCCCCGCTCATTTGAAAGTGATTTTGGAAACCGGCGAACTTTCCACGCTCGACAATGTACGACGAGCCAGCGATCTCGCCATGGACGCCGGTGCGGATTTCATAAAAACATCCACGGGCAAAATTCAGCCGGCTGCGACTCTACCGGTCACGCTCGTGATGCTCGAAGCCATTCGAGATTTTTATTATCGAACGGGAAAAAAAATCGGAATGAAACCTGCCGGAGGAATCGCCACCGCAAAGCTGGCGCTGCAGTATTTGGTGATGGTGCGAGAAACGCTTGGAGAAGATTGGCTCAATGCCGACATGTTCCGCTTTGGAGCGAGCACACTTGCCAATGACATTCTCAGACAAATCGCCAAAGAAAAATCGGGTGTCTATCAATCTTACGACTACTTCACGAAGGACTAAGTTATGGCCAAAAACAATTCGAAATCTGCAAAAGCAAAATCAGCGGTAAAGTCCACCCTGCAATTCAACACGTCTTGGTCTTACGCCCCGGCGCCGGAGAGCGCTGATCATGTGAAGCTACAAAGTTCCTACGATCTCTTTATCGATGGAAAGTTTACGGCTCCCGCGAAGGGAAAATATTTTGATACTTTGAACCCCGCCACTGAAAAAAAATTGGCGTCTGTGGCAGAAGCGACGACTGAAGATGTGGATCTCGCGGTTCAATCGGCTCGCCGCGCTTACGATAAAGTATGGTCTAAGATGCCGGCCAAGGAGCGTGGCAAATATATTTTTAGGATCGCTCGAATTTTGCAGGAGCGCGCTCGAGAATTTTCTGTATTGGAATCCATGGACGGAGGTAAACCAATTCGTGAATCTCGCACGATCGACATTCCCCTCGCAGCGGCGCACTTTTTTTATTACGCCGGTTGGGCAGATAAATTGGAATATGCCGTCGCCGGCAATCGTCCCGTGCGAGCACTCGGCGTGGCCGGGCAAATCATTCCCTGGAACTTTCCGCTGCTGATGGCGGCATGGAAGATCGCTCCTGCATTAGCTGCGGGCAACACCGTGGTATTGAAACCTGCAGAAACCACGCCTCTTACCGCTTTGAAGTTGGCGGAAATTTTTCAGCAAGCTGATCTCCCGCCAGGCGTAGTCAACATCGTGACCGGCGCCGGTGCGACGGGCGCTGCGATCGTGCAACATCCGGGCATTGATAAAATTGCCTTCACGGGATCGACTGACATCGGAAAGGGAATTCAAAAGGCGCTGGTCGGTCGAGACACGAAGCTCACGCTCGAACTCGGCGGTAAAAGCGCGAACATCATTTTTGAAGATGCCGCGCTCGATCAGGCGGTTGAAGGCATCATCAATGGAATTTATTTCAATCAAGGCCATGTCTGCTGTGCGGGATCTCGTCTCTTTGTTCAAGAGAGTGTGGCTGGGATGCTGATTCGAAAGCTGCAAGATCGCATGCAGACGCTCATCGTCGGAGATCCTCTCGATAAAAATACCGACATCGGTGCCATCAACTCCCGACCGCAGCTGGAGAAGATCGAAGAGTATTTAAAAATTGGCGTGAAAGAAGGCGCTGAGCTTTTCCAAACGAAGTGCGAGATTCCGAAGAAAGGCTTCTGGGTGCGACCGACTCTTTTCACCAATGTGGCGCAGTCGCATCGTATCTCGCAGGAAGAAATCTTTGGCCCCGTTCTCACCATGCAGACTTTTCGAACGGTGGAGGAAGTGGTCGAGAAAGCCAACAACACCCCCTACGGATTGGCCGCTGGAGTTTGGACGGACAAAGGCTCGAAAGTTTTCAGCGTGAGCTCGCAACTGCGAGCCGGTGTGGTGTGGGCAAATACCTACAATAAATTTGATCCGACCGCTCCCTTTGGCGGTTACAAAGAAAGTGGCAAGGGACGCGAGGGAGGTCTGCATGGACTCCTTCCCTACTTGGAGGTGGCCTGATTATGAGCGATAAAATCAAAAAATTTGAAGATAAGGCCCGTGAGAAGTCGGAGGCGGAACTTTCCCAAAAGCGCTTGGGTGTGATGAAGACTTACAAACTCTATGTGGATGGAAAATTTCCGCGCACAGAATCGGGACGCTATTACGAATTGAAAAATTCCGAGGGCGCAATTTTAGCGAATGTCTGCCTCTCCTCTCGAAAAGATTTTCGAGACGCTCAGACGGCAGCACGCGCAGCCACCACCAAGTGGGCGAAGGCGTCTCCTTATAATCGCGGACAGATTCTTTATCGAATGGCGGAGATGCTGGAAGGTCGAAGCGCGCAATTTGTAGAGGAACTCACTTCCGAGGGTCTGACGGCTTCTGAAGCGCGCAGCGAAGTAGAGCAATCGATTGATCGTCTGATTTATTATGCGGGCTGGTCCGACAAGTATCAGCAGGTGTTTAGCGCGGTGAATCCCGTGGCGAGCTCTCACTTTAACTTTTCCATGCTCGAGCCCACCGGTGTCGTGAGTTTAATCGCTCCTGAAGAAACAGGATTGCTGGGACTCATCTCAATGATTGCTCCGGCGATCGTCGGCGGGAATACGGTCGTCGTCCTCGCCTCTTATTCGAAGCCCCTTGGAGCCATCACGTTCTCCGAAGTTTTGGCGACTTCTGATTTGCCCGCAGGCGTGGTGAATATTTTGACGGGAACCCGGGCAGAACTCATTTCACACATGACATCTCACATGGATGTAAATGCGATTTCTTACGCTGGCAGTGAGGAGAAAGAATTGAAACCCCTTCAAGAAAATGCCGCTCTCAATGTGAAGCGAGTGTCTCTTTGGAAGAATGAAATGGATTGGTCGAGTGAGGAATCTCAAAGCCCCTATCGAATTCTAGAACTTCAAGAGACAAAGACGACCTGGCATCCTGTGGGAATTTAAATCGAGCAAGCGCGGCATCAGCTCTCACTCCAGATAGAACAGGTCGAGTGTGCTTCCAGACTCATCCCCTTCAGAGGATCGCGGAATGCAACGACTGACTGGCCCATCTGGTGAGATACAGAACCGAAGGCTTTGACCCAGGCATACTTTTCATCTTCGCCTTCCCGATATTGAACGCAGACATTGAAGATTCCGGCAGGATCTAAAAGCTTTTGTTCCTGTCGAACGATGATCACCTCCGTGGGAATGCCATATTTTAGATTGTGACGATCGGTGCGAAGAACCTTCCACCACTTCTGAATGGCATTTAAAAACATCATTGGGCCCAAAAGGAGCAGCGAAAAAATGAGGAGAATATCTTGAGGGGATTGTTCGTAGAAAATGAGGGAGGGCTGCTGGATTGGCTGAAATCCGTATAGGAAAACGACCAAAACCAGCAAGCCTCCACACGCCATCACGTACAGGAGAAAATTCAATAAACTCGAGAACAAGAAACCCCACCGAAACCTCAACGACCTTTCGAACTTCACGTTCAGAAGCATTGATGCTTGCGACGGAATAACCGACATATCCAGACAATTGCAAAAATCGTGCACACGATTAATGCGATCTAGACGGCGTATCTATACGTTCTGCGAAAAATTTGCGTAATAAAACCCACCGTAATTGGATTAATTAGGGACAGTATAAGTA
>ERZ761602.2345-NODE-2345-length-30072-cov-260.216711_pt1 | contig 30072 bp, 14 predicted proteins | sample MGYA00512165_ERZ761602 | MGnify/ENA primary metagenome ERZ761602 (study PRJEB28899, sample SAMN02445085) | bioreactor sludge metagenome | biome: EBPR sludge; isolation source: Thorneside wastewater treatment plant | place: Australia: Brisbane, Thorneside...
CGCTGGCGCAAGGCCGCGGCGATGCCGGCGAAAGCCTTTTCGAAGCCGGCGCCGGTCTCGGCTCGATTCGCGCCCTGCGCACCCGGCTCGAGAGCGAGGCGGAAAGCCTGTTCAAGCCACGCGCTTCGAAGTCGGCCATCTACCGCGCGCTGGCCGAGCACGAGGAAAGCCGGCGGCAGGCGCGTGAGGCCACCGTGCGGCCGCTCGACTGGAGCACGGCGCGATCGGCGACGGAAGCGGCAGGCAAGGACTACGAAGCCGCCCGCGCCGAGCAGCTGCGGCTGCACACGGAGGGACGGCGGCTGGAGCGGCTGGCGGCGATCCTTCCCGATGTCGCCGCGCTCGGGCTGGCGCGGCAGCAACTCGGCGAACTCGCCGCCGTGCCGCTGCTGCCGCCGTCAGCGGCGAGCGAGCGGGTGGCGGCAGTGACGCAGAGGGCGGAAGCGCTCGCCGCCGAACGGGCGGCGGCGTCACGCCTGCAGCAGCACCAGGGTGCGCTGGCGGCGATCCGCATCAACGACGCCGTCCTCGCCGATGCCGCAGCCATCGAGGCGATTCACCACGCCAGCGCCGCCTGCCGTGAAGCAGCCCTGCAGTCGGCGCGGGCGGCAGCGGCCATCGCCGCGGCGCGCGGCAAGCTCGACCTCGTCAGCCGACAGATTGGCGGCGACGCGGAACCCGTGGATGTGCTGCAGTGGATCCCCGATCCGACGCGGACCGCCCGGATCCGCGCACTGATCACCGAGGGCGCGACGCTCAAGGCCAGGCAGCAGGCCGATCTGGCGAACCGGCAAGCGAAGACGCTCGAAGTCGCGCAGCTCGAGGCAGCGCTGCGCGAGCTGCAGCAGACGCCGGCGAGCGATGATCTCGGAAACTACCTCGATTCGATTGCCGACCAGGGCGATCCGGAAGCGCGGGCGCAGCAGCTCGACGACGAGGCGGCGGCAGCAGCGGCCCGGCTCGAAGCCGAAGCCCGTGGCCTGCGGCTGCCGGCGGCGGCCGTGGCGCGGACGACGGTGCCGCTCGACGCCGAGTTGCAGGCATTCCGGCTGCAGGACGAGGAGTTGCGCCGGCGCGAACGCTCGATCCGCGAGGCGATCGAGAAGCTCGAGGACGATCTCGCCGCCCTGCGCGGTGACATCAAGGGTCTCGAGATCCGTGGCAACGTCCCGACCCGGGAGGCCCTCGCCGCCCTGCGGAGCGCGCGCGACGGCCTCTGGCGCGCGCTCCGCCGGCATTTCCTGCCGCTCGCCGACGCCGGCGTTGCGCGCGATCCGCCGCCACCGGCCGGGGCTTACGAGCTGGCCGTCAGCCGTGCCGACGAGGCCGCCGACGAGCTCTTCGCCGACGCCGAACGCGCCACCCGCCATGCCGGGTACCGCGTCCGCGAGTCACAGATGGAGACTGCCCTCGATCTCGACCGCCAGCGCGCCGCCACGCTCGCCGGCGACGCGCAGGAACTCGCGCGGCACTGGGCGGCGCTGCTGGCGGCGAACGGCCTGCCGCCACTGAAGATCGGCGAAGCGGCAGCCTGGCTGGCGAGGCGGGAAGCGTGGCAGCAGAAGTTCGACGCCAGCCAGGCGCAGCGGCTCGAGGCCGAGCGGCTGCGCCGAGTGGCGCAGGACGTCCGCAACCGGCTCGGCGAACTCTGTGGTCGACCGGAAACAGCCGCCCAGAAGGCAGGCGAACGCCTGTCGGAAAGCCTGGCGCGAGCGCGGGCGATCAACCGCCGGCACGCCGAGCAGCGCACGCAACGGCAACTGAAGAGCAGCAGCCTGGCGAACGCCGTCGCGGTACTGCAGCATGCCAGGGCCGCCGCCACCGACAGCGGTGCCGCGGTCGCCGACTGGGCGACCCGCTGGGCGGCGGCGATGGCCTCGATCCGGCTCGCCGCCGACGCCAGCGAAGCAGAGGCAACCGCCCGCCTGCAGCAGCTTGCCGATCTCGTCGACGCTCGCGACACCCTCGACCGATCGCACAAGGAGCACGACGACGCCCGCATCCAGATCGACGACTTCCAGACCCGTCTCGCGACGACCTGGCAGCGGGTCCGCGGCGAGCCGCTGCCGGTCGACGACCGCAGCCCCGACCTCCTCGCCGCCGAGCTCTATCGCGAACTCAACCTGACGCGTTCGCTGCAGGAGAAGCGGAACACCCTGAGCCAGCAGATCGCCGACGACCAGCAGGCCATCGACGAAGCGCGGCTGACCGCCGGCGAAGCGGCGACGGTCCTCGAACGGCTTCTGCGGCAGGCCGGTTGCGACACGATCGAAAACCTCGAACTGGTCGAGGGACTGAGCGCGCAACGCAGCGCGCTGACCGCCGAAGTTCTCGGCATCGAAGCGCGGCTCGTCCGGGCGGCCGGGCTGCCACTGCCGGAAGTCCTCAGGCAGGCGGCCGGCCAGGAACCCGACGCCGTCGCCGAAGGCCTGGCGCGGAATACGCAGGAGAACGAGCGCAACGTCGCCGACGTGCAGCGCTGTCACGAGCGCTACCTCGCTGCCCGGCAGCATTTCGAGACGATGGACGGCTCGGCGGTCGCCGCCGACGCGCAGCAGCGGATGGCGCAGCACGCCGCGCGCATCGCCGAACTCGCTGCCGACTACGCTGCGGCGCGGATCGCCGCGGCGGTTCTGGCACAGGTCATCGACGCGTACCAGAAGCGCAACCAGGCGCCACTGATCGACAAGGCGTCGCGCCACTTTGCCGCCCTCACCGGCAACCGCTACAGCGGCGTCGTCGTCGACTACGACGACGACCGGCAGATCCTCAAGGCAACGCGCGCCGACGGCGAACGCCTGCACATGGAGCAGTTGAGCACCGGCCGCCGCGACCAGCTCTTCCTCGCCCTGCGGCTGGCAGCGATCGAAGGCCATCTCGACAACGGCGAGCCGTTGCCGGTCATCGTCGACGACATCACCATCCAGTTCGACGACGCGGCGGCCGCCGCCACCTTCAGGGTCCTGGCCGAGCTGTCGCAGCGAACGCAGGTTCTCTTCCTGACGCATCACGAGCACCTGCTCGACGTCGCCAGCGCGGCGGTCGGCAACGATGCCTACCGCTCGCACCTGCTGTCGGCGTGAAGCCGGCAACTCAGGCCGGCGCCGGGCGTGCCGTGGCGCGATCGGGCAGGAGACACGGAAGCCCGGTTGAGCCTGTCCGCCGGCATCGCTGAAGGAATGACTGGAAGCGCAGCATGGAAATGATCATCGACGTCATCCTCAAGGCTGGTCGCTCCGCCGTCGAGCTGGCCTTCTTCGTCCTCCTGCCGGTGATGGTCGTGATGCTCTGCCTGATGCGTCTGCTCGAAGCGCGCGGCGTCCTCGACACGCTGGTTGCGCGGCTGACGCCGCTGCTGCAACCCTTCGGCCTCAATGGCATGGGTGTCTTCGCCGCGCTGCAGATCAGTTTCGTCAGCTTTGCCGCGCCGATCGCCACCCTCAGCATGATGGAGCAGCGCGGCACCTCCGACCGCCACCTCGCCGCGACGCTGGCGATGATCTTCGCCATGGCGCAGGCCAACGCCGCCTTGCCGATGATGACCATGGGCCTGCACCTGGGAAGCACGCTGGCCTTTTCGCTGCTCGGCGGCCTGGCAGCCGCCACGCTCACCTACCATGTCTTCGGCCGCCACCTCTCGGCTGCCGAGGAGAACCTCGACGAAAGCCTGCAACATCCTTCGGCTGCCGGCGCCAAGGGCGTGCTCGACACGATCAACCTCGCCGGCGCCGAGGCCTTCCGCATCTCGGTCGGCGCCATTCCGATGCTGGTGCTGTCGCTGGTGGTGGTCGGCGCCCTCAAGCGGCTCGGCGTCATCGACCTGCTGACGCAGTGGCTGACGCCGCTGCTCGCCCTGGTCGCCATCGATCCGGCGCTGATCCTGCCCTCGCTCACCAAGTACCTCGCCGGCGGCACCGCGATGATGGGGGTGATGGACGAGATGCGCCGCGCCGGCCAGATCAGCGTCGAACAGCTCAATGCGAGCGCCGGCTTCCTGATCAACCCCTTCGACCTGCCCGGCGTCGCCTTCCTGATCTCCGCCGGCCGGCGCGTCGGCGCGGTCTGGAAACCCGCTGCATTGGGCGGCTGCGTCGGCATCCTGCTGCGCAGCGTCGGCCATGGGTTCTGGGCTTGAGGCGGCCAATGACAAGCTCGGCCTTGCCGGCACGCATGCTGCCATCGGCACGCGACGCGCGCCTTCGTCGATGCCTTGCCGGGCCACGTGCCCAGCGATCCGGCGCGCCTGCCCGGACTCCCCGACAAGCCGCGCCGGATCGCCGAATGGCGCCATCCATGACCATCCGCGAGGGATCCCAGTGACGCCTTCACCCCACCGCCCGACGTCCCTCCCCGACACGCCGACGCTGCTCCTGCTCGCCAGCCTGTACTGCGCGCAGGGCCTGCCGTCGGGCCTGTTCGCGCATGCACTGCCGGTGCTGCTGCGCCAACACGGTGTCGATCTGGCCGTGATCGGTCTGCTCAAGCTGCTCGCCCTGCCGTGGATGCTGAAGCTGCTGTGGGCGCCGTGGGTGGACCGCATCGCATCCGCTCGCCTCGGCCACCATCGCGGCTGGATCCTGCCGCTGCAGGCGACGATCATCCTCGGCGTCGCCAGCCTGGCGGTGGCAAGCCCGGCGCTTCTCTTCGGCAACGGGCTGCCACTGCTGCTCGGCCTGATCCTCGCCATCAACCTCGCCGCCGCGACGCAGGACATCGCCACCGACGGCCTGACCGTCCGCCTGCTGCCCGAGCGCTGGCGCGGGCTCGGCAACAGCCTGCAGGTGGGCGGTTACAAGGTCGGCATGATCGTCAGTGGCAGCGGGCTGCTGCTGGTCATCGATGCGCTCGGCTGGCACGTGGCTCTCGGCGGGATCACGCTGCTGCTCGTCCTGTGCACGCTGCCGGTCTGGCGCTTCGCCGAGCGCGAGCGGATGCCGCATGCGGCCGGTGCCGCCGAGACGGCTCTCGGGCCGCGCCTGCTGCTCGCGCACTACCGCGGGCTGCTCGCCCAGCCCGGGATGTTCGCCTGGCTGGCCGTCGTGCTCGGCTTCAAGCTCGGCGACGCGCTGGGCTCGCCGATGATCAAGCCGATGCTGGTCGACCAGGGCTGGACCAATGCCATGCTCGGGCAGTTGACGCTGGTCAGCAGCGTCGCCGGCATCGCCGGTGCCGTACTCGGCGGCGCGCTCTACGCGCGGCTCGGCGCCCACCGCTCGCTCTTCCTGTTCGGCCTGCTGCAGGCCGCCGGCATCGCCGCCATGGCGCTGCTGGTCGGCCACGGCGGCAACGTCGGACTGGTCTATGCGGTGGCGCTCGCCGAGCAGGTGGCCGACGGGATGTCCACCGTCGCGCTGTTCGCCGTGATGATGCGGCGCTGCCGCCCGCAGCACGAGGGCGCCGACTTCACCCTGCAGGCGAGCTTACAGGTGCTGTTCGCGGGGCTGGTCGGCGGCAGCAGCGGCGTGCTCGCCAAGACCGTCGGCTACCTGCCGCTGTTCCTCATCGCCGGCACGCTCGGGCTGGCCGCGCTGGGCCTTCTGCGCGCCGGCATCGCGGCAGCGGAAAGCAGGCCGGCAGTGTGAGCCGGAAGGGCCGCTCGCGCCGGGATCCCGCGGCGGGAAACGGCGCCCCGTCTGGCGGGCTCAAGGAACGGTCCGGGACCCGGACTCGAAGCGAGCGAGCAGACCATCGTAACGCGCCGAGCGCGCGGCGAGCAATCCGCTCGATCCGTCCAGAACCTCGGCGAAGAAAGCCAGCGTCAGATCGACGGTCGCTGCCTTGACGAGCGGATTCAGGTCGCGTCCGCCGGGACCCAGGCGGTCGGTGAACATGCTGTGCGCGCCGTCGCGAAACACCACCAGCGCCTTGTGCGCACTGCCGGTCGCCGCAAAGACGCGCACCCGGTCCGCATAGTCGGAGCGATAGCCGGGAATCCGAATCTCGTCGCCCTGCGCCGTAATGTGCAGCGTCGGGATGCCGATCGGCCGCACGACGGCCTCCGGGTCGGGCTCGCCATGGAAGGGCGGCGCACTGATGAGGACGGCGCCGACGATGCGTCTGTCGCGGAAACTCAGCGTCCCTTGCGGGCGCGCGAACACCGCCCCGGCGGCGAGCAAGGCCGTGTTGGCGCCGTAGGAATGACCGGCAGCGAGAATCCGCGCCGCGTCGATCGTGCCGGCAAGCTGCGCGTCGTCGAGCACCTCGTCGAGGGCAAAGCCAAGGTCACGCACCCGGTTGATCGCCTCGGCCTCGTCCGCCGCCCCCTGCAAGCGCGACACCATGTCGAAGGGGTTGCCGCTCCACAAGCGACTGTCGCTGCCGGCATGCTGCACGTGCAGGCTGGCGTAGCCCTGCGCTGCCCAGTTCGCGCCAAGATAGGTGTAGCCCTCGCGCGAACCGCCCATGCCGTGCGAGAAGACCACCAGCGGCACCGACCCGCGGCGCGCGGTCGCGGCGGGCAGGTAGAGTTTGGCCAGTACCTCGCGCTGCCGCTCGCGGTCGAGCCACTGGAAGCGGAGCACTTGATAAGCGGCGGGCTGTGGCACCAGCCTGGCATCGACCAGCTCGGCCTGGTGGCGTGCCGACCAGGACTCGACCAGCCCGGCGGATCGCCCATCCGGCTTCCCGGCGCAGGCAACGGAGAGGCCGGCGCATGCCACCAGCGCCAGCACGGTGGTCCAACGGATCGTTGTCATCGAAGCACGCCGCCCAGGAGACCCTTGTCTTGTCAAACACACTCTGAGTATCCCGCGTCGCGCAAGTTCAGGTGCCGAGCGAACGGTCACAACTGTACCGTTGAGACACCCGTGATGATGCAAATGATCACCGATCAGTGCTGCAGTTGCCCATAGAGCCGGCTGTACAACCCGTCGCCCTTGATCAGCTCATCGTGCTTGCCTTCCTCGATGATCTGGCCACCATCGAACACGTAGGCCCGGTCGGCTTGTTTCACCGCGCTCAGGCGATGGGCGATGATCAGGGTGGTGCGTCCCCTGAGGAACCCGCGCAGCGCCTCATGCAGTCTCGCCTCGGTGTCGGCGTCGAGCGCCGAGGTCGCCTCGTCCAGGATGACGACCTGCGGCGCGGACAGCACCATGCGGGCGATCGCCAGGCGCTGGCGCTGGCCACCCGACAGCCGCACGCCCTGGCGGCCGACGATGGTATCGAGGCCGCTCGGCAACTCGCGCACGGTATCGGCCAGCTGCGCCACCTGCAGCGCCTGCCACAGCTGTTCGTCGGTGAGTTCGCGGCCCAGGCTCAGGTTCGCGCGCACCGTGTCGTTGAACAGCGCCGGATGCTGCAGGACCGTGGCAACGTGGCTGCGCACGACCTCCATGCCGATCTCGGTCATCGGCACGCCTGCGAAACTCACCGTGCCGGAGTCAGGCGGATACAGACCGAGCAGGACCTGGACCAGGGTCGACTTGCCGCCGCCGGAAGCACCCACCAGCGCCACTTTTTCTCCCGGCCGGATGCGCAGGCTGACGCCGTTCAGGACGGGGGTATCGCCGTAGCTGAAGTGCACGTCCGCCACCTCGACGCCGACCGTATGCTGGCCAGCGAAGGGGTCCTGCCGGTGCGGGTAATGCGGCTCATCCTTCAGCTCGAGCAGGCGATTGATTCGCCCCAAGGCCGCCTTGGCGGCGTAGAAGGCGTACTGGATGCCAAGGATCTCCTGCACCGGACCCATCATGAACCAGAGGTAGCCGAACACCGCCATCATCTGGCCGATGCTGAGATCGGAATACACCACCATCAGCATGCTGATGGCGCGGAACACGTCGAAGCCGAACAGGAATACCACGAAGGACAGCCGCCCGGCCGCATCGCTCTTCCACGAGAAAGCGGCGGCGTCCGTGCGAATGCCGCGCGCCCGTTCGATCACCAGCGCGATGTAGTGGCGCTCGCGGTTGCTGGCGCGGATCTGCTGGATCGCATCCAGGGTTTCGGTCAGAGCCTGCTGGAACAGCTCGAAAGCACCGTTTTCGCGCTTCTTCAGATCCTTCACCCGGGTGCCCAGAACCGTGGTGAAGTAGATCACCGCCGGATTGAGCAGCAGGATGAACAGTGCCAGCTGCCAGTGCATCCACAGGAGGACGACGGCGGTACCGATGATCGACAGCAGCGCCACCAGGAACTTGGACACGGATGCGCCGATGAAGGTGTCCATCGCGTCGAGGTCCTTGACGAAATGCGAGGCGACGGCGCCGCTGCCAAGGGTTTCGTACTCCGACATGGCGATGCGGCCCAGACGCTGCAGCATCTGCTCGCGCATGCGGAAGACCACGTCCTTGGCGATCAGGGTGAAGCTGCGGCCCTGCCATACGCCGAGGATCAGCGCCGTCAGCCGCAGTGCCAGCGTCAGCGCCAGCACCGCGCTGATGTACAGCACCGGCCCCTGCCAGGCGGCGGGCGACTGGCTGTTCAGCCATTCCACCAGGCGACCGGGTTGATGCAGCAGCACCTCGTCCACCAGCAGTGGCATCAGCAGGGGAATCGGCACGCTCGCCACCGCCGCCAGGATGGCGACGATGTGCGCGCTGATCAGGTCCGTTCTGTGCTCGCGGACGATGGCGAGGACTGACTGCCAGGTGTATTGGTTGGACATGATTTGTGGACCGAAAAGAGGCGAGAGGACGAGGACAGAGGAGACGAGAGGGACGAGAGCCCGACCGCGCTGGCCAGCGACAAGGTCGTCCACGCTCCCCCGCGGTGCGCCACCTCGGGCTGGGTGAGCAGCCCGGGATGTTCATGCAAACATGACATGCATCAATGACCGACTATTTTAGTCGGTGTTTCAATCAGCCCCTCGTTGCCAGCATCGGATGACAACAAGGGATCCCCGAAGCCACGAGACGATACTCAAGCCTCAGGAGCAGACGCGTCTCCGGGGAGAAGAATCACTGCACAATTCGGGCCGGTCAGCGCTGGCATGAGGTTGAGCCGCGCTGCTCAGACCGATGGGTCGGTAACTTCCCCGATGCCGTCGCGGAGAACGACCCAACCCACCGCATTCGGCTCCACCGATCGATGGGTTGCCGACCGGCTTCTTCGTCATGCATGATGAATCCTGAAGGGCTGCCGGCACATGCACCACTCTTCCATGGGCTCGACCGCGAGGAGATCGCGCGGCTCGCGCAGCACTAACGGTTCGAGCAGCGCTTCCGCCACCCGGAGCAGCAGCTTGCGGCCACCGTTGACGGTCACGCCTGACGACGCACCCCTGCTGATGAAAGGCAGAGTGGCGGTCAATGCCATTGGAGCGTGCCGGTAGTTGCGGTACATTGGCGAGACGCCGCGCTTGTGGCTCCGCGACGTGCATGCGTACCAGGAAGAGTTGCTCCCCCTGACTGCAGACCATGTCCAACCCCTTCTTCGACCAACCGATCCTCAACTCCCCGTACAAGTGCCCGGCGCGGCACTGGGAACTCAACGAGGAGGGGCAGCCGACGGAGAAGATCCTCGAAAGCCGCCGCCGGGCGCAGTTCATCACCCCGATCCCGAAGCCGAAGAAGCGCAAGACTGCCGCCAGCCAGCAAAGCTTCGTTTTCGATGACGGCAAGGGACTGTCAACCCAGGAGCAGCAGTACGACCCCACCTCGATCATCAACGAAGTTCGCGGGCATGTGGATTCCTGGCGTTCCCTGCCCAACGCCAATCAGTGGCAGGTGACACCGGAGACCGCCCGCCTGCTGCAGCACTGGCGTCATCATCGGTTCAGCGGCATTCGACCGTTCTTCTGCCAGGTCGAAGCCGTCGAAACCGCGATCTGGCTCGGCGAGGTTGCGCCGCAGTCCAGGCACGGCAAGCGCGTTCTCGAGCATCTCGCGGCGGCGAACCGGGACGCCAATCCCGAGTTGCTGCGCCTCGCCCTGAAACTGGCCACCGGCGCCGGCAAGACGACGGTGATGGCCATGCTCATCGCCTGGCAGACGATCAACGCGCTGCGCCGGTCGGGCAGCAGGAACTTCACCCGCGGCTTCCTGATCTGCGCGCCCGGCCTGACGATCAAGGACCGCCTGCGCGTCCTGCAGCCGAACGACCCCGACAGCTACTACAAGGACCGCGAACTGCTGCCGGGCGACCTGCTCGACGACATGAGCCGCGCCAGGATCGTCATCACCAACTACCACGCCTTCAAGCTGCGCGAGCGCATCGAGATTTCCAAGGGTGGGCGGCAGCTCCTGCAGGGGCGCAGGGGCGATGACCTCAGAACGCTCGAGACCGAAGGCCAGATGCTGCAGCGGGTGATGCCCGACCTGATGGGCATGAAGAACATCCTCGTCATCAACGACGAGGCGCACCACTGCTACCGGCAAAAGCCGCAGGACGCCGATGAGGAAGAACTGAAAGGCGACGACCGCAAGGAAGCCGAGAAGAACAACGAAGCCGCCCGCCTCTGGATTTCCGGCCTCGAAGCCGTCAACCGCAAGCTCGGTACGACCCGCGTCATCGACCTGTCGGCGACGCCCTTCTTCCTGCGCGGCTCGGGCTACGCCGAGGGCACGCTGTTCCCGTGGGCGATGAGCGACTTCTCGCTGATGGACGCCATCGAATGCGGCATCGTCAAGCTGCCGCGCGTACCGGTGGCCGAGAACATCCCGGGCAACGAAATGCCGATGTTCCGCAAGCTCTGGGAGAACATCAGCAAGGACATGCCGAGAAAGGGCCGTGGCCGGGGCGAAGACCTCGACCCACTGAGACTCCCGACGCGCTTGCAGACGGCACTGCAGGCGCTCTATGGTCACTACGAGCAGACTTTCAGGCTGTGGGCGGCAAAGGGCATCAAGGTGCCGCCGTGTTTCATCGTCGTTTGCCAGAACACCGCCATCTCCAAGCTGGTTTACGACTACGTCTCCGGCTTCCAGCGCAGGAACGCCGATGGCAGCAGCACGCCGGAAGTCGGACGGCTGCCGCTGTTCCGCAACTCCGACGAACACGGCAACCCCCTTCCCCGCCCGAACACGCTGCTGATCGACAGCGAGCAGCTCGAAGCCGGCGATGCCCTCGACGACAACTTCCGCAGCATGGCGGCGGACGAGATCGAGCGTTTTCGCCGCGAGATCGTCGAGCGCTCCGGCGATGCCCGTTCCGGCGACCACATCAGCGATCAGGAGTTGCTGCGCGAAGTCATGAACACCGTCGGCAAGCCCGAACAGTTGGGTGGCGCCATCCGCTGCGTCGTCTCGGTCTCGATGCTCACCGAAGGCTGGGACGCCAACACCGTCACCCATGTGCTCGGCATCCGCGCCTTCGGCACCCAGTTGCTCTGCGAGCAGGTCATCGGCCGCGCGCTGCGCCGCCAGTCCTACGAGCTGAACGAGGAGGATCTGTTCAACGTCGAGTACGCCGACGTCTTCGGCATCCCCTTCGACTTCACCGCCAAGCCGGTGATTGCGCCGCCGCAGCCGCCACGCCAGACGGTACAGGTCAGGGCCGTTCGCCCCGAGCGCGACGCGCTCGAGATCCGCTTTCCGCGGGTCGAAGGCTATCGCGTCGAGCTGCCCGAGGAACGGCTGACCGCCGACTTCAACGACGATTCGGTCCTGCAACTCAGCCCCGACCTGGTCGGCCCGTCGATGACCCGCAACTCGGGAATCATCGGCGAAGGCGCGGACATGAGCCTGCGGCACCTCGGCGACATGCGGCCCGCGACACTCGCGTACCAGCTGGCCCAGCGGTTGCTGTACACCAAATGGCGCGATCCCGGCGAGGAGCCCAGGCTCTACCTCTTTGGCCAGCTCAAGCGCATCACCCGGCAATGGCTCGATACCTGCCTGGTCTGCAAGGGTGACACCTACCCGGCGCTGCTGATGTACCAGGAACTCGCCGACATGGCCTGCAACCGGATCACGGCGGCGATCACCCGGCGGTTCCTCGGCGCGCGTCCGATCAAGGCGTTGCTCGACCCCTACAATCCCACCGGATCGACCGCGCACGTCCGCTTCAACACCTCGAAGACCGACCGCTGGCAGACGAGTTCGCAATCCTGCCACATCAACTGGGTGATCCTCGACAGCGACTGGGAAGGCGAATTCTGCCGCGTTGCGGAGTCGCACCCCAGGGTTCGCGCCTATGTGAAGAACCACAACCTCGGCCTGGAAGTCCCCTATCGCTACGGCTCCGAGACGCGCAAGTACCGGCCCGACTTCATCGTGCTGGTCGATGATGGCCACGGCCCCGATGACCTCTTGCATCTGGTGGTCGAGATCAAGGGCTACCGGCGCGAGGACGCGAAGGAGAAGAAAGCGACCATGGACACCTACTGGGTGCCGGGCGTGAACCATCTCGGCAGCCATGGCCGCTGGGCGTTCGCCGAGTTCTGCGAGCTGTACCAGATCGAGTCCAATTTCAAGGCCAGGGTCGAGGGCCAGTTCGCCAGGATGATCGAATCACTTGTGCAATAGACGGCACATTCGATGCGACATTTCCGGCGACAAGTTTCTTTGTGAATTGTTCTATTTCGATGAAAAGTAACGATTTTTTGCAATGGAACCGCGGACATTGTGAACGACAGGATCTTCCTCGCCGGAAACGTGGTGTGAAGCTCGGAACCGCAAGCGCCATGCTTGACATACACACTTGAATATGTATAGTCATGGTCCATGCGCTACACATGGGACGAAACCAAGCGGCAGGCCAACCTGAATAAGCACGGCCTCGATTTCTCCGATGCGGAAAAAGTCTTTGCCGGGCCGTTGTTGCTGATCGATGATCAGCGAGCGGACTATGGCGAGCAGCGCATGATCGGCATCGGCCTTCTGGATTGCCTGGTGGTGCTGATCGTGCATGTCGAATCGGACGAGGCAATCCGCATCATTTCCATGCGCAGGGCGGACAGCGATGAAACAGACCTTTTCTACCGAAACGCCGGATATTTCTGACGACGCGCCAAAGCTCACGCAGACGGACTTCGAGCGTGCTCGCCCGCGAATCGCTGGAAAGGATGCCAGCCACGCCGAATGGCAAGCGGCCGTACGGGCTCGCGTGGGCAAGCTGCGCATCAACATCATGCTCGACGCGCCGATCGTTGAACACTTCAAGGCGCTGGCCGGCGAGCGCGGCTACCAGACGATCATCAACGACACCCTGCGCCGGGTGATCGAGACCGGCCACCTCGAAGCCGATCTACGGCGGCTGATTCGCGAAGAGCTGGCACGCCGCTGAATTCACATTCCTGCCCAGCGCAGGATAAGAAATTCAACGGCATCATCGAGAGCATAGCAGGGCATGACCATGGCCAGACCCGGCAACACCAAGACCGTCGAAACCCTCACCCACGACGAGGCCCGGCGCAAGAACATCCCGACGGCCGAATACCAGTCGGTGCTGCCGACCGAGCAGCAGCAGCCGAAGCAGGTCCGCTACCCGCGCAACACGGATCTCGATCCGCAGCTCGTCTGGCGCGGAAAGGACGAGCAGGACTGGAGCGACCTCGTCGTCGCGGCGCCACCGCTCTACATCCAGGAGAAGGTGCACCCGAAGGTGCTGATCGACGACCTGCTGCGCAGCACCAGGGAGCGCCAGCACGAAGCCGGACAGATCACACCCGATCTCTTCGCCGATTTCAACGGCATCCCCAAGGGCGCCGACAAGACCGATTTCTACCAGCACGACCAGAACTGGAGCAACCGCATGATCCTCGGCGACTCGCTGCAGGTCATGGCCAGCCTCGCCGAGCGCGAAGGCCTGCGCGGCAAGGTGCAGTGCATCTACCTCGATCCGCCTTACGGCATCCGGTTCAACAGCAACTTCCAGTGGAGCACCACCAGCCGTGACGTCAAGGATGGCAATGCGAGCCACATCACGCGCGAGCCAGAGCAGGTCAAGGCGTTTCGCGATACCTGGCGCGACGGGATTCACAGTTACCTGACCTACCTGCGGGATCGGCTGACCGTGGCGCGGGATCTGCTGACGGAATCGGGGTCGATCTTCGTGCAGATTGGCGATGAGAATGTCCATCGGGTTCGGGCGGTGATGGATGAGGTGTTTGGGGACAAGAATTTAATCAGTCAGATTGTTTACCAAACAACGCCCTATGCAACGAGCGACTACTTGGCCCCCGTTTACGACACAATTTTGTGGTATGCGAAGGATTACAGGCTCCTGAAATTTCGACCGCTCTACAAAGACAAGTCAGATTTGCAGAGCTTCGGACGGTTCAACACCTTGGTTTCACCGGACCGCGGAACGACCAGGCCGAGGACAAAAGAAGAAGTCGCGTCAGAAATAGTTCCAGAGGGTTGGCATTTGTTTCAGCCTGTCTCGCTTGTCTCTCCTGGCCCCTCGAACACCGACCAAAACTTCGTTGTGGCTGGCACGACATTTCTACCGCCTGTTAACTCACATTGGAAAACAAGAGTTGAAGGGCTAGCTCGTGCAGTCCGTGCCGGTCGCATCCACCTAACAGCGACGGGCGTCCGATTCAGGAGCTTCGTTGATGATTTCTGCATCTCAGTAACACACAACATCTGGACGGACACGGGCGGTGGCATATCGAGCCGCTCTGATGAAAAGCGATATGTTGTTCAGACGAGCCCCACGGTTATCCAACGCTGTCTTCTCATGGCCACCGACCCCGGCGACCTCGTCCTTGACCCGACCTGCGGCTCCGGCACCACCGCCACCGTCGCCGAGCAATGGGGCCGCCGCTGGATCACGATTGATACCTCACGCGTCGCACTCGCGCTGGCCCGTGCCCGCATCATGGGCGCCCGCTATCCCTTCTACCTGCTCGCCGATTCCCGCGAGGGCCAGCTCAAGGAAGCCGAAGTCAGCCGCAGCGCGCCGAGCACGCAGCCGGTACACGGCAACCTCCGCCACGGCTTCGTCTATGAGCGCGTGCCGCACATCACGCTCAAGTCGATCGCCAACAACGCCGAGATCGACGTCATCTGGGAGCAGTGGCAGGCGAAGCTCGAACCCTTGCGCGAAGCGCTGAACGCGGCGCTCAACAGGACCTGGCAGGAGTGGGAGATCCCGCGCGACGCCGACCAGTCCTGGCCCGACCCCGTGAAGAAGCTGCACGCCGACTGGTGGCAGGCGCGCATCGGCCGGCAGAAGGAAATCGACGCCTCGATCGCCGCCAAGGCCGATTTCGAGACCCTCTACGACAGGCCTTACGAGAACAGGAAGTGCGTGCGCGTCGCCGGTCCCTTCACCGTCGAGAGCCTGTCGCCGCACCGGATGATCGGCGTCGACGAGGACGACGAACTGATCGACGGTTTCCAGCAAGACCGCGCCGAATACACCGCCCGCCAGTCCTTCGCGCAGTTGATTCTCGAAAACCTCAGGACCGCCGGCGTGCAGCAGGCGCACCGGGAAGACCGGATCAGCTTCACCGCGCTGACGCCGTGGCCGGGCGAGGGAGCGATCTGCGCCGAAGGACGCTATCTCGAAGGCCAGGAAGGTGAAATGCGCGAGAAGCGCGCCGGCATCTTCATCGGCCCCGAGTTCGGCACCGTGCAGCGCAGCGATCTGGTCGAAGCCGCGCGCGAGTGCGGCGAAGCCGGTTTCGACGCGCTGATCGCCTGCGCCTTCAACTACGAGGCGCACGCCACCGAGTTCAGCAAGCTCGGGCGCATCCCGGTGCTCAAGGCGCGCATGAACGCCGACCTGCACATGGCCGCGGACCTCAAGAACACCGGCAAGGGCAATCTCTTCGTCATTTTCGGCGAGCCGGACATCAGCCTGCTGCCGCAGGACGACGGCAAGCTGTGCATCAGGGTGAACGGCGTCGATGTCTTCAAGCCGCAGACCGGCGAAGTCATCAGCGACAGCACCGACGGCATCGCCTGCTGGTTCATCGACACCGACTACAACCAGGAAAGCTTCTTCGTCCGCCACGCCTATTTCCTCGGCGCCAACGAACCCTACAGCGCATTGAAGACGACGCTCAAGGCAGAGATCGACCGCGAAGCCTGGGCCAGCCTGAACAGCGACACCTCGCGTCCGTTCGCGAAGCCGAAGTCAGGGCGGATCGCGGTGAAGGTGATCAACCACCTCGGTGACGAAGTCATGAAAGTGTTCCGCGTGTAGGACCGGCGATGTCCAGAGCCTGCGGGTGGAAGCGCACGACCCGAGCAGAATGGCATTGCTCGCGCTTTTCAGGAACTCCAGTCTCATCAACTCGCTGATCGCCGTCCGATCGCGCTGCTCCGGCCAGTCCCAAGAGAAATCCGCGAGCGGCTTGAAGCGGCCAATGTGCGCCTCGGCGAGACGGCGCTCCGAAATGCGCCGGCTGTGTCGGCAACGGCAAGACCATTGCGGATGCCGAACGCAGCATGCGGATTGCCGTCGCGCAACACATCGATTCGCCACCGATCCGCGGCGAGGACGCAGCCGCGTCAGCTTCTCGCTTTACACTACGTGGACTTCATCGTGCAAACAGTGCCATGCTGTGCGGCCAAGAGAAATGAGGCTGCAGTTTCGAAAGTGAGGAATCCTGCCGTATGCCCAGTTCTGCGCTTGTCCCCACGGCACCGATGGCTGCCGGCAATCTGACGGACGTCACTGTTTTTGGCGTCGCCTCGAGCGGCAAGGTGCCGCAGTGGGATGGCCACGCAACGCCTGTCGGCATCCTGCTGCGCTGGTTTGTCCGGGCGGAGTTGGGTTATCCGCAGCTCGGTTTTGACGTGTATCGCGGCACGCTGTCGGATGTGCCGCCGCTGCCCTTCAACGATCTGAATGCGCCTCTTGTCAACGGCCGAACCACATGGACCTACGCCCAGCAGATCACGTTGTCGTGTGCCGACGGCCTGTTGTTCGAGCCGACTACGCTCGCCGGTTGGTGGCGCTTGTTGATCAGGTCGACGCGGTCGCCGGTGCGCGTGCGCTTCATCGGCCCCGCATGGTTGATCGATCTGCGCGCGGATGAAGGCACAAGCGGTCTGGCGGCGATCGGCAAAGTCGACGGCACCGAAGTGCTGCGCGCCCAGCTGACAGCGCCCGGTGAGACGCTGCAGTGGCGCAACCGCGGCATCGATGAACTGGAACTGGTGGGTGACGGATCGTTGTCGTCGATCGGCTATCGGCTTCGCGACGACCCCGCATCGTGGACCTTGTTGGCGCATCGCTGCCTGCCGGTGATCGATCCAGCCTACCCGTGTTCGCCGCAAATGGCGACGACCGCAGAAGACGAAGCGCGCAGTCGCTTGCCGGCCCCCGTCGCCGCTGAATGGCCCGGGCGTTTTGCGCAGACGTTTGCGAACCTGTTGCCTTCGCTGCGGCGGCTGGCGACTGGCGCCGGTGCGCAGCCGCTACCTGCCGCCCAGGGCTACCCCGATGTGCACTTGAAGATCGATGAGCAAGCGTTGATCGCGCTCGGCGCACTCGATCCGCACGGCGCGCGCCTGCTGGGCCTCGCCTACGACGACCCATTGGCGGGTGCGCTGAACGGTCGCGAGTTCGTCTACAAGGTCGTCGGGCGTTGGCTGCATACGCCAGTCGAGCTGGACTTCCAGGATCGCCGCCTTGATGCCAGACTGCTCGATCGCGAGTACGACATCACGGCCAGGCTGCGGGCTGGCTCTCGTACGGCCACGCTCGCCATCGAGTTTCCGCAACCCGTCTACGCCTTTGCGCTGCAGTTGGTCGAGGTACAGACGGTGGAGTGGAGAGCCGATGAAAACACGCCGGCTGCGCGCCAGGGAATGTTCAAGCTTGAACGAGAGCACACTGGCTGGCTGCGTCTGCCGCAGGTGCAGCGCCTGCGCTTGAAAGCGCGTCTCAAGCGCAGCGCGACCGGTTCGTCTTCGGCAGCTTCGAGCGGCATCGTCGCCGCACTGCGCTGGAGCGCGATGTTCGAACGTAGCGGCATCCTGCCGGGTATCGTCGCCATCGAGCCAGGCGCACCGGCAGCGCCGACGGCCCTCACCGTACAAGCGGTTCCGGCATCCTCGCCGGCATCGATCGCCACCGCAGCGCTGGACTGGAACCTGCCGTCCGACGGTCGCGGCGCGTTGCCTGAACAGGCCACGGTGTGTTACCAGCTTGGCCGCCGCCGCCTCGCGGCGGATCCGGCCAACGCAGTGGCAACGCCGGCAACGATCGACCCCACGGACTTGCTGTATGCAGGCGCCCCCCTTTATCCGGCCGCAGCGCAGACCGCCCTCGCTTTCGGACAGCGCGTACTGCACATGGATCGCAACGCCGGCCAGGGCCTGAGTGCAGGACGCTGGGCCTGGTGGGTGCGCGGCGTGGACCTCTTCGGCCGCGTGAGCGATGCCAGTCCTTGGGCGCAAGTCGGCATCGTCGACCAGGCGCCGCCGGCAGCGCCTGTGTTGGTTGAAGCGCAGTGGGTGCAGCGCGCACTGCCGGCGGCAGCGGTGATGTCTCTCGGTCGCTCGAGCGAAGCGGCACGCTGGCTGCAGCGCAGTCAGGCGCCTGCTGGATTGGTGGCTTCCTGGGTGTTTGGTCCCGATCAGATGGCCAATCACACCGACGTCGACGGCTTCGAACTCCATCTGCGGCGCCCATCGGCAGCGGGACTTGCGTACCCCGATCCATGGCCCGTTCCTCTCGCGCGCTTTGGTCCGGCGGCATTGTTTGCCGACGGCAACGTCACAGCCGTGACCGTCGATCCAACGTTGAACGTCAACCTCAGCAGCGCGCGCCTTGTTCCTGCGGCACCCTTTGCCACCGCTGCAGCGGCCCCGCGGTACGCCTGCGTCACTGATGTCGCTCTCGACGGTGCCAGCAGCGTGTTTGTCGGCGGCACGCTGACCACCGGCGCGCTGACGCTGCCGGTTATCGCCAACGGTGACGGCGATGCGCTGGAAGTCACCGTGCAACACGCTGCAGCGCCTCCCGTCGGAACCGCGCAGTTGCGCGCAACGGCAGGCAAGCTGCTGACGATCACCGTCAACATGCCGCCGCTCAATCCGGCGGCCGGACTTCGCGTCCGCGGCGGCATGTTGCAGCTGGGCTCGCGCCGCTTGCCGGTGTTGCGCCGAAGCGGCAATGAGTTCTTGTGCGTAGCCGACGGCGCAGCGCTTGCCAATGGCATCGCAGTGCGCTGGTTTCCAGTGTGGTCGATCGCGCTGGACGACAATGGTTTCGGCCCAGGTGCATCGCCCGCAGTACCGGTAGCGCACGCGCAGATCGCAGTGCGTGCCGTGCGCGGCCTGCAGCGCCACGGCCCGCGATCCGCGTTGAGCGCATCGCTGACCGTCACCGCGGTCTACCTCGACAAACCCAGTCCGCCCTCTTTCGGCGCGATCGCTTTCGACCCATCCAGACACTGCGCCCGGCTCGCCAGCCGCGCCGATTGGTTCGGCAAGTCGCAGTTCACGCTGCGCTGGAGCGCAGCAAGCTCGGCGCCGGTGGAGGATCGCCGTTACATCGTTTTTCGCGCGCTCGGCGATGAAATCAACCGCCTCGATCGTCGCGCGCATGCCGCAGGCGGACGACGCAGGAATTCGTTTCCACAAGAAGCCGACTTCCCGACGGGCGTGTATGCCGACGCAACGCGCCGCGGGCGCGTACAAGCGGAGTTGGGCGCGCTCAACGCAGCGCTGTCGGCAACGCCCGCGAACGCCGCTGCCGTCGATGCCGCCTATGCAGCGCTCACAATCGACACGCAAATGCTGCTGGCGCGACAGGACTACGCCTGGCCAGCCTTCACCGCGCTGCACAGTGCGCCGCTCGACGACAGCAGCTTCACCGACACGCTCGACGGACGCTCGCATGGCCACTGGTTCTATCGGGTGACATGCCGCGGGGCCGGTGGCATGGAAAGCGCGCCATGCGAACCGACGCCGCCGATTTGCTGTCCCGACGTCGTGCCGCCGGCCGAACCGGTGGTGCAGATGGCACTGGCTGGCCCCGGCTTCGTGAAGTTGCGCTGGCTGGCAAGTCCCGACGCCGATCTGGATCACTACGACATTTTCGCCTCGCGGGATCCCCATGCGGGCGCAGAGATCGGCAGCGGCCTTGCGCCGGTAGCCACGCACACACCGACGCCGAATGCGATGAACGCGATCGAGGAACACCAACTGTCGCGAGCCGCAGGCAGCTGGTGCTTCTGGATCGTCGCAATCGATACCTCGGGCAATCGCAGCGCCCCGTCGGCGATGCTGCGCGGCGCCTCGCTGCAACCGCCACCGCAGCCTCCGATCTGGATATCGGCACAGCGTGCACCGGCAAGCAATGCGAGCCGCATCGAGTTGCGCTGGCGGCACGACCAGGATCAACGCCTGTCCTGCGGTGTCGAGCGCCGTTCGGCGCGCGGCGGCTACTGGGTAACCATCGCGTCATGGCTGCCGCGTGGAGTTTACAGCTTTGACGATGTGCCGCCCGACATCAGCGCCGGCTGGGAATACCGCCTGCAGGTGCGCGACCACCTGCAGCAACACGCCAATGCACGGCCATCGATCGCCGTTCCGGGACTGTAGAAATGCCACCGACCATCACCGAGCTGGAAGACAAGTACTTCGATCCCGCGCTGGGGCTCACGCGCTATTACGGCGACGTGGAAGTGATTCCGCATGTGGATGGGGTTGCGTACTTTTCCGCGATTGCAGATTCACTCGATCTCTGCCAGGGACCTGGCGACAAGATCTACATCACGTCTTTCATGTTCAAAGGCGTGTTCGACCTTCGCGCCAGGAGCCGTTCCGCTACAGGTCCCGGCATCAATCTCGGCCAAAGGCTGGTTGCGCTTGCCGCCAGAGGCGCAGATGTGAGACTGATTCATGCGTGCCCTTTTTACAGCACCGGATTGAAAGGCGGAGCGTTCGACAGCGACGACCTGATCTTCAACATGGGCGTTGTTGCTGCCAACGAAATCCTGATCGGGCGCGGCGGCATCAACGGCGTTGCCTACAGCAACATTGATGATGCACACCAGTTGCGAAGGCTGGGAAGCGGCTGGCCGCTGGCAGGCCGCGTTCTGCTTGACTGGGGAGGATCATCGCCCGACTCTCGCCACGACAAGTCCGTCATTGTTTGCAGCGCAAGTGCCAGACAGGCTCGCGCTTTTGTCGCAGGTATCGACATCTTGCAGGAACGAGTTTCCACGCCCGAACACCTTGGTCATCTCAATGTCAGTGCAAATCCTGACGACTCCACTGATGCGTGGTCTTGGCACGATGCCGGTGTCGAGTTGCGCGGCAGCGCGGCGCTGGGCGTGCTCGACAACTTCATCACACGCTGGACAGAGACGGCAACGCTGCCACCACGTCTGCTGTGGCACGACGGGGGAAAAAGGCTGTTCAACGGTTTGATCGAGCCGTCAGCCCCAGCGCGACCGACCAACGTCGTGCATCCGCAGACCCCCGCCGGTTGCAGCGTTCGTATCTTGCGAAGCTATGAATCTGTTCGCGCGGAAGTGTGGAAACTGACCAAGCCGACAACGCTGATTCCCTGGCACACGCTGCCTGCGGCACCGATTCTCGAAATCCTGAACGTACTGACGCGCGCCATTTCGCGCGCCGAACGCTATATCTACATCGAGTGCCAGACGCTGAATGCACCAAACGACCTGACGGCTGACTACTACAGGCACGATGATCTTTTCCCCTCGCTCTCGGCCGCATGCGCGCGAGGTGTCCGAGTGATTCTTCTCTGCAGCGAGATGTCAAGCCCGGCGACGTTGTCAAATGAAATTCAGGTACAGATTCTCAGTCGACTGACGCCAGCGCAACAGGACAACTTCTGCCTGTACCGCGTCGAAGGATGTCGCATGCATGCAAAGATCATCATCATCGACGATGAGTTCGCCAGCATCGGCTCCGCCAACATGTGGGATCGTTCCATGCGCGGACTGGAGACCGAACTCAACGTTGCCTATGTTCACCTCGGTGAGCGCAATTCCATGGTGGCCGATCTGCGCGTGCGCCTGTGGCTCGAGCACCTTCGAGTCGACTCCGGCAACGGCAATGCTGCGAACGAGCTGCGTGACCTTGATGCCGCTCTGGGCATCTTTCGATCGAGCTGGGCAACCACCAGCATCTCCTTCGCCTATCCGAACAGCAAGCTCCGGGAGATTGCTGCGTGAGCAATTCGGTCTACTTCCCACTGTCCGAGATTGCTGGCCGAGGCGGCTTGCCATTCGGTGACTTGCTGGATGAGGTGCAGGAGCACATCTGGATCTCCCTGCCCGAGTCCGATCGCGCCGCGAGTGAAACGCGCATCGAAGTCTTCGTCGATCAACCGGTCGGCTTCAGAGTCCCCGGAATTCCTGCGCTCGAACTGGCACTCGGCTCCGTGACAGGCGGCCTGAATGCCACGCTGCGCGTGCGGCATGCTCCGGTTGGCGGCGTCCGCATCGAGCTGCCGCTGGCGCTGCGCATCGACGCCGACGTGCTGCGCCCGCTGCAACCCAACTCCGTCAAGCCCGACCTCACGCGCAAGACGCTCGACATCAGCCTCGGCAGCGCGCGCGTGGGCTTCGATCTCGACGGATACTTCACCCTCGATGTGACCGGCGGCATCACGCTGCCACGCTGCATGATCGGCTCGACGGGTGTGATCCTCAGCGCGACCAACGTGCGCTGGCTGACACCCAATGCCTCGTCTCTTCCGGCGACGCTGCCCTCCGGCTTCACCGGTCTGCACTTCGAAGGCGCGACGATTGAAATTCCTGAGCTGCCGATCGGCCAACTCGCGATGCGCGATGTCTTCCTCGGCACTGGCGGTTTCAGCGGGATCGTGCAGTGGAGCGATGCCAGCGCGGAGTGGAGCGGCAGCGGCAGTCAGGGCAATTTCACCGGTGTTGCGGTCGGTCAGTTGGCGGGCTTTCACGGCGCACTCACCAAAGTCGCTCTCGGTTTTCAGCAGAACGCAATGACTGCGTGCGAAATTGAAGGCAGTCTATTCGTCCCTTATCTCGACCGGGTGTTGGGCATCGCACTCGGACTCGATGGCAACTTCGGTCTCACTGCCACCGTGCGGACGCCGACCTGCCGCTTCGCCGACGTGGCGTCACAGGCCATGGCCGCCCAACCGGGACCCAGCGGCTATATCCTGCGCGCCGATACCGCAGCATTCACGCTCGACATCAGCCGTGTCCAGTTCAACGCCGGCGGCAACGAACCCGCAGCGCTCACGCTCTCTGGGCGCGTCGAGCTGAAGCTGTCCGCGCTCGACTTGCCTGCCGTAGTGTTCCAGGGTCTGCGTATCGACACGAACGGCCAGGTCGCGGTGGAGGGCGGTTGGCTCGATGTCGTGCAGGCGAAGAGCGCAGACCTCCGAGGCTTTCCGCTGCAGATCACCAGGATCGGTTTCGGTGCCGACACGCCGCGCAAGCGCTGGATCGGCTTGAACGGCGGCATCAAGCTCGCCGAAGGCTTGCCGCTGGGTGCGTCGGTCGAAGGCCTGCGCGTGACTTGGGATCTCGACAGCGGTCAGATCGGTTTTTCGCTGCAAGGCATCGGCTTGCAGGTGGAGGTGCCGAAGGTCTACAGCTTCGACGGCAAGGTAGCCTTCTTTGAAAATGCGCAAGCCAGCGGTTTTCGTGGCACGCTGAAGCTGACGCTGGAAACGGTCAGGCTCACGATCGATGCGTCGCTGATCGTCGGCCGCACCACGGATGGCACGGATTTCTTTTACTTCCATCTCGATCTCGACCTGCCGGCCGGCGTTCCGCTGTTCAGCACCGGCGCTGCGATCTACGGCTTTTCCGGGGTGCTCGCGGCGAACATGACGCCGGCGCGGCTGAACAGCGAGAACTGGTACCACGGCTACTACAAACGTGCGCCGGTCGGCGTGACGGATGCTGCCAAGTGGGCCATCGCCCGCGATGGATTTGCGCTGGGCGTCGGCGCCACCATCGGCACGCTGCCCGACACTGGCTTTTCCATGTCGGCCAAGATTCTGTTGCTGCTGGTGCTGCCCGGGCCGCAACTGCTCCTGCAGGGTCGCGGCAGTTTCTTGAAGAAGAAGCCGGACCAGAAGGATCCAACGGCGGAAGGTGCTTTCGAAGCGCTGCTCGTGCTCGACGTACCGGCCAGGCTGTTCCAGGCCAACCTGGCCGTGGCCTTTTCGATTGCCGATCTGGTCGAAGCGGCGGGCGGGCTCGACGCCGCCTTCAGCTGGAGCGCGACACCGCCCGCGGACCTGTGGCATGTCTATCTCGGCGAGAAGACGCCCGCGGAACGTCGCATTCACGCCACGCTGTTCAGGCTGTTCCGCGGCGATCAGTGGTTGATGGTCAACAGCGCGCACAGCTGGCCGCAAGGCTTGCCGAATCGCGAAGGCCCTTTCGAAATCGGCGGTTCAACGGGGCTGAAGTTCGACTTCGATTTCACCGTTGTCAAGGCTTGGCTTGATGCCTCCATCACCGGCCAAGCCGCGGTCTCGCCAAACCCGCAGCAGTTCAAGGCCTCGCTGGACCTGCGGGGCGCTGCCGGCATCTCCGCACTCGGTCTATCGATCGTGGCCGAGCTACTGGCTCAAGCGCAGGTCAAAGCGCCGAGTCCATGGCACGTGTCGATCCTGGTGGAGGTCGGCATCGAGATCGAACTGATCGTCACGCGCTTTGAATTCCACGTCCGTCTACCGCTGGATTTCGGCGATGCGAACGCGCCGCTGCCGCAACCGGTACGCGGTTTCATCGCGCTGCACGCAGACCATGCCAAGGCCGACGAAGCCCGTCCGCTCGCGCAGGCGATCGTCGCGCCCGATGCGCGCCCACTGTTGGTGTTCGACCGGCCGGTGCAAGACCGCACACGCTTCGGCGCACCGGCACGCGACAACACGGCGGCTGACGATCTTGGCCTGCGCCAGGTTTCCTATCGCCTGCAGCACGTGGTACTGCTGGCACGTCCTCCCGCAGGGACGACAGCCGGCGACAGACTGGTCGCTGCCGCGGGCGAAGTCAGCATCAACGGCAACACGGCGAGCTTCATCGGTCTCGTGCAGCCAGCCGATCAACTCCCTGACCTGAGCAACGCGGAATTGACGCTGATTGCGCCGGGACAGATCATCGGTCCGATTCAGCTCACCGGGGGCGGCGGCAACAGCGCTGTATTGAGTCAAACAGTGGCCGCCGGCGACTACGCGTATCGACTCAGCGCGCCGCGGCCGCGCAGCAACGTGCAGATCACCGCTGTGCGTACTGCCAGCCTCGGCGGTGCAGAGGTGACCCTGGCGGCGGCGCTGTCCAACCCGGCAAACTATCGCGGCGGCACACTGGTCGTCGGCAGCGCCAAATGGCAAGTGCTGGATGCCAGCAGCAACACTTTGCGGCTGCGCGTTGCCAGTGCAATGCCGGCCTTCGGCGCAGCGATGATCGAAGGGCCGCAACCTCCAACGCTCGACGGCAAGTGGTATCCGGCCGGCACTCCGGTCACCGGGCCTGATTCGTCCACGCGCTTGCAGCTGTGGGCGAAAACCCCATTCAGTTTCTTTCGCCACAACGAGGCCAGCAGCATCGAGGGACTCGATGCCTTTCAGCCTGGCTATGCCTGCGGACCGCAGCCTGTCGAAGAACCGATCTGCACACATTTTGAAGATCTGCTCCTCGGCGCACTCGGCGGCGCGTTCCGCACGAACGGCGTAGACGGCACCGCCAGCGGCACCGTCACCGTCGCCGCAGCCAACGCGAACCGCAGGCGTCTCTTGCTGGGCGACTTCACGAGCAACAGCGGCGCCGGCCGCGTCGTCTTCGAGTTCGCCCCGCCCGTCGATGCAGTTTGGATCACCGCAGAGGCTCGCGAAGGCGGCCGCATCACCGCACTGCGCGACGGCGCCGTCATCGGCAGCGCCCCGCTGCAGCAAAAGGAACAACGTGCAGAGTTCAACGGCGGTATCGACCGCCTTGCAGTGGACGGTACCCTCACCACCGTTCACGCGCTGTGTTTCACACCGGGTTGGACATGCGTGAGCTTCAACGCTGCGTTTCCGCCGCCGCAAGCCGGCAGCACCGTTTACGCGGGACTGCGTTTTCAGTCGCATGGCAGCATGGCCATCGTGCAGGGCCAGCTGCAAGTCGACGCGCCAACACGCTTGAGCGACAACCTGTTCGTAGTGCATGGACGCGACTCGCTCGGCCGCATGCTGCTCGGCCGCAAGACCGAGGCGATGGTCGCCGAGGTGGACGCAAGCGACACCGACGGCGATGCGTCGCAGCAGTTGCGCTCAAGTGCACAGGCGATGACGATGCCGCCCGCCATCGCGGGGGCATCTTTTTCCCCTCTGATCGAGACAGCCAACGCAGCAATCCAGCCGATGCTGGAACTTGCGGTCGCACGACTCAGCAAAGCCACCTTCACCGAGATTCCCGGTTTGGGGCCAGTGCGTTTGAAACCGGGGTTCACCGCCTTGCCGGGTCCAGACACCGGCACCGTGAACATCGCTCCTCACATCACACTGTTGCCTGACCGCTACACGCGAGTCGAGCCGTGGCGGTTGAGCGATATCGACAGCGAATTCATGGCGCCGCTGCGCCCGGGCATCGGCAAGGTCTGGGTTGGTGGCGGCGAGGTCTCGATCGTCACCCTGACCATCACACTCCCGCGACCGGTCACGCGTGTCCGTGTGCGCCTTGGCAACACGGCCGACGTGATCGGCTTTGCCGGCAGTGCAGAAGTCTCGCGCAGCAGCGGCAACAATGGCGACGTGGTGAGTCTGAGCGCGGGCGCTGCGCATCTCGGTTGGATCGACCGCATCCTGTTGATTGCAGGCGGGCAGTTGCGCATCAGCGAAGTGTGCGCCGACGCCGGCAACTTCGGCTGGCAACGCCATGAACAGTGGAAGTGGGCCGACAGCGTGCGCCGCAGCGTCGAATCGATGTACACCGAAGATCCGGTGCTGCAGCCCGGAGAATACCAATTGCGCGTGCACACCAGCACCGTGATGACCGGTGCGCAACCCGAAACCCTGTTCGATCAGACGACGGCCGTGTTCACGGTTGGCGCGCCAGCAGGTTTTCCGCTGGCTCCGCACGGCGGCGTGCAAACACCGACGTATCCGCAAGGCGGTCCGCTCACGGATCTCGCGACCTATGTCGCCGGCACGATGCCCGCTGCCGGCGCGCCGCTGTGGTACCGCCATTACGACACGGCGGTACGCTTCAACGAGAACTATGTGACGCGCATGTATCTCGAAGCCGGGCACGAACTCGGCGTGTGGGTCACCAACCCGAGCGGAACGGCAGTGCGCAACGGTGTGCGGCATGTGTGGAGCCGCGCGGACAATGCGGTCGACGCCTGGACCGAACGCTTCATCCGCACGCTCAACGGTGACGGCAGGGATCCCTGCGCCACGGTCGATGTCTCCAGAATCGTGCAGCCGGAACAAGTCAGTGCTGGCGCGGGCGAAGCGCTCGAGCCGGCGCGCTTGCACGCCGCTGAATTGCGCAGCCGCAACAGCGGTCGCGTCTTGCATCGATTCGAGTTCACCACCTCAGCCTTTGCCGGACTTCGCCACCACTTTGCCGGCTTCGACGGCCGCTGCCGCGTGCGGGCGCGATCGGCCACGGCACAGGCCACAACGCAAACCCTCGCGCAGCGGGTCGACGCGCGCAACGTCTTGCTGGCGCAACTGGCGCAAGCGGTGACCAGCGCCATCGCGGCAAGGGCTGCGGCCACCGCCCAGGCGACCGACGTCACACTCGACGCCCAACGCACGGCGCTGGCTGCGTTGACCCGACTGCGACAGCAACTTGGCAGACAGGCAATGGCCGACTTTGATGCGCTCTGGGCAAGCTGCATCGGCACCGAGCCACCACCAGGCTTGCCGCAAGAACTGCGCCTGTACGCCGTGACCGATCACGCCGCGCAGCCGTTGCTGCTGCTCGAAAGCCCCGAGCCGATTGCGTGGGAGCGCCTGCGCTTGAGACTTTCACGCAGCAACTCAGTCGCGCTGCGCAAGCGCATGATCACCTTCGACGAACGATTTGGCCGGCCCGACCGCAACATGGACGTGCAATTCGGCGGTTTGCGTTGGCGTGGTGGCGTTGAGCTGTGGGTGATTGATGGCACGGTGCAAGCGCGCGCAGCTGAGCCACTGCAGCTGGAAATCTTCACGCAGCGCGCGCAGCGCGTTGAGTTGAGCCTGCACATTGCCGCCGGTGGTAGCGCAGTGGTGACCACGACACCGTTGTTGCCGGGCGGCGCCACGACGCACAGCGCGCCCGTAACGGCGGCGCTGAACACCACGGTCACGCTGACGGCACCAGCCGTCGGCTTCGACAGTGTGCGTCTGAGCGGCAGCGGCGTTGCTCTCGCAGCATGCACTGTGGTGGAACCGCTGTTGCCGGTGCCGCCGTCAGGGCCGCTGCGCATCATCGACATGCAGCTGCCGACAACAACTGCGCCGCTGGATCACGCACTCGATCTGATCGCGCTCGAATCTGCGGCAACCGATGGATACACCCTGCGCTGGATCGACGCATTGAATCCAGCCGCCGACCAGCTCTACAGCGTGTTGCAGGCGTGGCCGTTGCCGGCGGGTCAAGTACTTCGTCTCGTTCCAGGTCGCGCATCGGCAGCCGCTGCCGGTGATGCCATCGTGCAAGCGGGCGGTCCGGGCAGCGCACCGGCCAGCAGTGGCGCCGTGCTGCAGATGATCGCCCCCGACGGCCGCGTGCAACAGGAGTACGTCGCACTGCCGACCACCGCAACGCAGGATCTGCTGGCCTTTCCCAATGCCGATGGCACGCGTGCATTCCTGGCGCTGCCGGCATCGGCAACGACGGCCATCGTCGCCGGCGGCTGGGTCCTGCGCGCGACCCTGTCCGGCAACGCCGGGCCAGACTTGGATCAATGGTCGATCGGTGGTGCCGTCGTCGATGAAACCGCAAACCTGGTTTTTCGCATTGAGTAGAGCAATGTCTCAACTACATGGTCCCGGCAGCTCGCCGCTGACGATGCGCCCGGCCTCGCCCGTCTCCCGGTAGACGGCGTCGATCCAGAGCTCGGGTCAGTCGCCCTCGATCGGGCGGTTGAGGAACGCAGCGACGGGCTCGTCGAGCTCGGCACAGGGCCGGCTGACCTGGCTCCTGGACACACCGCTCAGGCCTGCCGCCTTGCCCAGGTCGTCCACCGACCGCAGCAACGTCGAAGCTTGGGGTATTCCTTTTCGTCCTGGACAAATTCTGGACAAGCAGTTGACATTCCTGATTTCGGCGTTTAGAGTGTCGACAAATTGATTGCTGTCCAGGACAAAGTTACGAAAGATTGAACATGGTCAAGGAATTGAAACGTTCGCTGCTGGTCGCGGGACTGCTGACACTGGGGGTCGTTCCGATGGCTTCCGCCGCCGCATGCCCGCCCTTGCTCAACCACAGTTTTCCCGCATTGCTCGACGGCAAGCCGATGCCGCTCTGCCAGTACGCCGGCAAGGTCATCCTGGTGGTCAACACGGCGAGCTTCTGTGGGTACACGTCGCAATATGATGGGCTGGAAAAGCTGTATGCCCGCCTCAAGGACAAGGGCCTGGTCGTGCTCGGCTTTCCGTCGAACGACTTTGGCGGGCAGGAACCCGGCAGCGACAAGGAGATCGCCGACTTCTGCCGCCTGACCTATGGAGTCGAGTTTCCAATGCTCGCCAAGACGACGTTCCAGGGCAGGGATGCCAACCCCTTCTACCTGAAGCTGGCTGAAATCACCGGCAGCAAGCCGAAGTGGAACTTCCACAAATACCTGATCAATCGCGATGCCTCGCGGGTCGTTGCCTACTCCAGCTCCACCAAGCCCGATGACAAGGATCTGCTGAAGCAGGTCGACGAATTTCTCAAGTAGAGAGATCGCCCCGGCCCCAGGGAGCCCATGCCATGAACGCACCCGAACACTTCCTCCTGCGCGACCTCCAGTCGACCGCCGACCGCCGCTGCCTGGCCACCCGGAACGTCGGCGTCAAGGGCTTGCGCGATCCGCTGCAACGCGCGACGACGAGCGCCTGAGATCGCCATGCCTGCCCCTCCCCGCCTGCTCATCGGCCGAGTCATGCACCGCCGCCTGCGGCCGGTGGTCAACGACTTCAGCTATCCGGTCTTCTTCGTCCAGCTGCCGCTGGCCGATCTGGCGGCGGCAAGCGGCCCACTGTTCTCGGTCGATCGCAACGAGCTGCTCAGTGTCGAGCGCAGCTGCCCGCTCATCCGCATCGACCACGACGACGCCGAGGGCGAGT
>ERZ761602.2347-NODE-2347-length-30058-cov-12.143286_pt1 | contig 30058 bp, 22 predicted proteins | sample MGYA00512165_ERZ761602 | MGnify/ENA primary metagenome ERZ761602 (study PRJEB28899, sample SAMN02445085) | bioreactor sludge metagenome | biome: EBPR sludge; isolation source: Thorneside wastewater treatment plant | place: Australia: Brisbane, Thorneside...
GGTGCCGTCGGGGCCGCGACCCGGCGCCGGGTTGCGGGCCAGCGTGCCGGGGCGCAGTGGGGTGCGGGGGGGCCCAGCAGGTTCGAAGGCCATCAGGTCACCGAGACCTCAAGGACGACGACGAGGTCGGTGGCGTTGTTGAGGTCGACAGCGGTTGTGTCGTTGACCAAGCCCGACACGTTCAGGTCATCAGGCCACGCGTCCGCCAGGTTATCGGCCGAGGACCCCACGAAAGTATGGACCGACCCCGCGGGCCATTGTGCAAGGGTGAGCGCGGTTTCGGACAGGTCCACGCTGCAACCAGTGCCCGCCACTCCGACCAACGCGACGTGAACCCGCTCGATCGCGACAGTCTTGCCAGTGGCAAAGTACGGAAGGCGGTTCACCAGCGAGAGGGTGATCTCGTCCGCGTTCTCGTCCTGCGCCAGAGCCCAGGCATCTGGGTCGTCGCGCCGCGCGCTGATGGCCACCGTGAATCGGCTGCTGGTTGCGGTCTCTCCCAGATCCGTGAAGCCACCCGTCAGCAAGGCCAACTCGGCGGAAATGGCCGCGTTCCGCGCTGCCCGATGGACCTCGCCCCCATCCCGCGCGGTGTAGCGGAGGTGGAGGACCACATCGCCAACGGTCTGCCAGTCAAACTGGGGGTAATCCTGATTGGCGAAGGCAAGGTGCCAGGACGACACGGCTCCGCGCCGCTCGAAGGGCAGGTACCGAGGCTGTTGCGGGTCGTTGGAGAACAGGCCGCCGTCCTCGAAGGCCGAGCTGGTCACGATGGAGGGGTAGGCCGTGGTGACTTCCGAAGCGAGCGCGCCCTCCGCAGAAGCCCGCACCGCCGAGTTGTGCAGCGTGAGACGCAGATTGACCTGTCCCGTGGAACCGGACACGCACGCCACGGTGACCGCCACAGACACGATGCGTCGGTCGACATGCCCCGGGCAGTCCAGGTCGAAGAGCACTTCGGGCAGGTCCACGTAGCACTCACCTTCCTCGCGCAGGCGGACCAGGGCGAGCGGATCGAGTCGCGCGATGGAGATGTGCTTGACCAGCTCCAACGGGCGTGCGTCATGGGTCAAGTAGGCCAGGTCCATGCGCTCCAGATCGAGCTGAAGTCGTTCGCCAGCAAGTAGCCCCTTGCGCGAGCCGTCCCAGTGAACGGCCTGAACGAACGTGTCGCCACGACCAAGCTCGTGGTTGTAGCAAGCCTCGGCGATCTTGGCGGTCGAGTGAGCGAGCTGCCAGGTCTGGAAGTGAAGCGTGGAGAGCTGCCCAGCCATCCAGTCGAAGAGCTGCTTGTTGGTGAACTTCCGCTCCATCCACTCGCGCACTTCCGCGGAATGACGGATCTGCAGCTCCTGGTTCTTCACCTCCCGCCTGGCGATCTCGACGCGGATCTCCGCGCCTGCGATCTGTCGTTCCAGCCCCTGGAGTTCCAGGGTGGCGACCTTACTCTGGTGCTTCCATTCCTCCGCACGTCGGCGGTAGGTCGCGCGGGTCGTCATCATGCCCGCTTCGGCTCGATTGCGGGCAGACCGTGAGCCGAAGAAGCCGCTGAATGCCATGGCGGTGCGGCTCAGCAAACTACCCCCGATGTGCACCTTCGGCAGACCTCCGCCGATTTCGAAGTCCGGGATCATGCCCACCACACTTCCCACGTTCGCCGCCCTGGAGCTCTGCTTCTGCAGGGAATCGGCCTTCTTCGTCAGCTCGACGCTGTGCTCCTCCAGCTTGATCCACCCGGTCTCAATCAGCCGCTCGTAGTAGGCGTGGCGGGCCTCCACGACCCTCTGGCTCTTGCGCAGCCCCTCCAGGGCCTCCCGGGCTTCGTCAAGCTGCTGCTCGCGCACATCCCGCACGGCCGCCAAGAGCGCGGCCTCGTGCGTCTGGCGAAGGAGCGCCAACGCTTCCGCGTCGCGCTTCTCCAATGCCGAGAGCAGGCCCTGCCCCAGCGACCGCACCGTGCCGGCCAGAGCCTGGGCCCGACCGTGCATCGTGGAGAAGCGGTAGTGACCCACCGACGCCTGGTCGGCCAGCGCGGTCCCGATGTCAATTCCGGCAGCGGCGGCTCGCACGAGCATGGCCGGATCGATTGGCGGCTGGAAGAGGGGCAGGGAGCGCACCACGCCTGCGATGTTCATGCCGTTTCGGATCTTGAAGAGGCGGTCCTCCGCCGTGTCCCAGAACGACAGCAGGCGGGTGTTGAAGGGCACGCAGAAGTAGGTGGTTTGGCCGATGGTGGACACGACGGCCGACCCGCCCATGGCCCCTACGCTTCCGCTTGGCGTGAAGGCCGCATTCTCGATGGCCACCAGGGCGTTGCTGAAGGAGTCCAGGTCGTCCTTCAGCTGGTCGTAGGACTTCGGCTCCGGGCGCTCGGCATCCTCCAGCAGGGCCGGCCGGTCGCCGAGGAGCTGCCGTGCGTAGACGTAGATCTGGGTGGCCTCGTTGATGCTCTCCAGCGTGTCGCGGGAGAACAGCGCGTCGCCCCAGGCCAACAGCGTGTCCAGGTAGCGCATCACCAGCGCGCGCTGGTAGGTCCCCGGTCGCAACCGGGCCAATGCATGGGGGTTGAACGGCTCCTTGGCCCAGGCGGCCACCTGCGCCTCGAAGGCCGCCGCCGCATCGGTGTCGCCTCCCTCGCCGGTGAACGCGATCCAGTTGGTCACCGGTGCGCTGGTCGGCTCAAGGAAGGGCTTGACCTTCCACCAGGTAGAGCCATCAACCAGAGCGGAGAAACCGGACTCCTCGGCGCTGGTGCGGGTCCGCGGGTCGAAGATGCAGTGGAACCAGTTGATGGACTCTTGAAAGCGGCCTGCGTCGGCCAGGCGAACAGCCAGGTAGAACGGGAGGTGGAAGAAGGTCTCCCAGTTGTAGAGGCTGTAGGCGCCTTCAAGGCTGAAGTCGATCTCCTCGACGGGGTAGGGCTCAAGGATGGCGGCGGTGGGGCCGTAGCGGCCTTCGAAGTCGCCCTCGGCTCCCACGATCGCTTGGCGGAAGAGGTCTCCGGCCATACCCGCCGGGGCGGGGTCCAACAGGCCCATCACTCCGCCCCGACGAACCTCCTTGATGAACCGGCAGGCGTAGGGATGGTAGAAGGGCCAGAAGCGGTAGGATCCCAACACCTCGACGAGGGAATCCGCACTTGAGGAACCACCGAGCGACGACGCGATGGCGCGGAGCCGGGAAACCGCCTCCGAGGCCGACAGGCTCTCCTTGGCGGCGACATAGGGGATGAGCGCGTCGGCTTGCTCGTCGTCGATGGTCTCGTTCTCGTCTTGGTCGATGACTGCGCGGGTCCCCGAGCGATACGAGTAGACCGCCGACAGCGAAGGAGCGTCCGACGAGGCGGAAGCCTCCAACCCGTCGCTCTCCGGAGGGAACGGCTCGACGAAGTAGACTCGCTCGTCATCCCCGACGAAAAATGGTGACTGACTGACGAAGTCCTGCCACTGGGAGGGGACGACGATCCAGGCGTCTGGGATCGTGGTGAGCAACTCAACCGCACTGGCATTGCCGGTGTAGGTGCCTTCGTCATCCACGGTACCCACATAGACATCCAGGTCCTCCAGTCCATCGGTCGGACTTTGGGAGACCTGGAACCTTGGTGCGGACCAAAGGGTACGATCGGTCGCCAGCCGCGTGGTTCCAAGCTGCACGTCCAGGGTTTCGACTTCGAAATCCAACGTGCATGGGTTCAGCGTGAACTTCCCGAGGTCGTAGAAGATGCTCTGCGAGAACTCGCCGGGCGTCGTGCGTGTCGCAAGGCACCGAATGCTGAGCATTCCCTCGTGGCTGATGCTCGACACGAAGTGATACCGGGACGTGTCGTTCTTGGCATAGTGGGGGATCGAAGACAGGGCCATCGCCTGGGCGCCCAGAACCTTGGCCGACCAGGCCCCGTCGCTGAACTCCGACATGCCCAGCCGGATCTCCCACCACTCGTTCGGCGAGGACTCTTCGCTCTCGGCACTCGCCTCAGTGAACTCCGCCCAGAACAGCATCAGGCGGCGGTTGTAGACCACGGGGATCAGGTGGTCGCCAACCACGCCACAGGCCACCTCCTGCCACGATGTCCAGGTCGAGGAGTCGATCCGGCAGCGATACCAGTAGGTGGCGGGCACACTCCGCGTCCGCGCAAAAACATGGAATCGATCGATGGATCCGTCGGTGTCGTCTTCTCGTTGCGCATGGCAGGCGAGGACCTGGAGGTTGGCCACCTCCAGCACACTGCTGAGGTAGGCCAGCGTGACTTCTTCCACCCGCTTGTCGGTGGCGTCTCCTTGCGCCAGTTCGCTCTCCATTGTCTCAAAGAAGGGGCTCTTGTCGTCTCGCAGCTCCGGCTCGATCCAGTTCTCGGGGTACAGGAACACCTTGCGAGCGGCCTCCCACACTCGGTAGGTGCGTCGCCATTCCCAATCGACCCGGTCTTCGTCGTTGAAGCACTCGCCGACCTCCTCGCCCTCAAGGCCGAAGAGCGCTCGATGCACGAAGAGCTGAACCGTCGCCGACGCCTGCACGATTCGGCTGGTCAGCAGCTCAGGGTTCATGCTGACGTCGATCAGGTAGTGTTGGTAGACATCGTCCGCGTCCTGGAAGGTGCCCGTACCTTCGGCGATCAGGTAGTCCACCAGTGCGTCCCGTTGGGCTTTTCGAATGGGGTCACGGACGAGACGGGCGACCTTCGCCCAAGCATCTTCGGTCGCGTACGTGGACCGGCATGCCTGAACGATGGAATCCGACTGCACGACCTCGAAGTCACCAAGGCTTCCGGGAGCCGCCCAGGACGCGACCACCTCCGGCGTTGCGCCGCCCTTCCGGATGAAGCCCATCTGGTCCAGGACCTTCACCATGTCCTCGACGGATGTGATGCCGGTGTCGATGAGGGTGGACAAATGGTCGACTTCCCAGCCGGTTCGCTCGGCGATGACCTCAGCGCTTGGGTCGACCAGCACCTCGGCGAAACTCGGCGTCGATCCGGGCAACCGCGATCGCTGGAGGAACAACCTGACGGTGGTCCACAGCTCCATCATCGCCGCGGCGTCGCCGCCAACTGGAAGCCGGAGTGAGCTCGGGCCAGCCGTGAGGGTGGCTGGCGCAAGCAAGGACCATTCAGCAGCCCGGTCGTTCCACGCGTCCAGCTCGTCGGCGGTGGCCTGAACCTTGTCGATAAGGAACAGTGCCTTCCACAATCCTTCGATGATCGCGAAATCTTCGTGCCAGTCCTCGCTGTTTCGATCGATGTCGGCCCAGGGATCGGATCCCGAACCGGTCTCACTTCCGGCGGTGTATTCCGTGCGCAAAAAGCGGGTCAGCAGCGTGACATTGGCGAGGACGGCAGAGGCATCCACAGGAGGATTGACCATGCACGCCGCGTCGAGCGTGCCCTCGGCATCTTCACTGAGCGTTCCGCTGCCCCCCTCCCAGGTCACCGCGGTGGTGGAAGCAACGGTCACGGGTGTTGCCGCAGCGATGGAGGCGGGAAGGTCGTCCAGCTCCAGATCCGCGGACGCAGTGCATAGGGTGCCGGCCGAAACCAGCCCAACAAGGCTTGCGCCACCCAGAACCGTGGCGATGGGCAGGGTGATGGTGGTTCCAGCGCTCCTCGTCCCTCCCGAAGTCTCAACGTCGGCGGTAAGCGTCACCACGCAGGCTCCCGCGGTGACCGGCGACGACGCCGTCAAGTCCACGTGCGAGTCGGCCGCGAGAAACAGGTACGAGGGCACGGGCTCGGAGGCCCCCAACTCGTACGCTGCCCCAAGGACCACGCGGGTCGCCAGGAAGTCCATCGCCGCCCGAGAGATCCCAAACTCTTCGGAAAGTTGCCGGGCGACGGCGTCCAGACGCTCGGCTTCCGCCGAAGCTCCGTCTAGCCCGGAAACCGTGTCCCGCAGACGGCCGAGGACTCCCCGGATCCAGTCGTCCGTCGGCGCGACGCGCTCTGCGCGGTGGTGGCGGACCACGTAGTCCACTTCATCCACCGTCCACCCGCTTGCCAGCAGCGGATGCACACGGTCCAGGAACTGGAGCATGGCGTAGGGACCGTTGAAGGGCCCGGCGTTGGGTGAGCCGCTGCCGTCGGGGGGAACGCCGAAGAGATCGGCGAGCCGCAACACCTCGGTTGGCAGGAGCTTGAGCACGCGTCCCAGCGAGCACCACCGAAAGAGCAGCCCCAGGTTGTGAAGTGTGATCGACGGAACATCACCATCGCCTGGATCGTGGAGGTCGAGCACTTCGACCTGCTCCAACGCAGTGATCAACGCAGTCAGTTCGGACTCGCTCACCTGGAGGACAGCCCGCACCTGGGCTAGGTGGTCGGCAAGCAGGAGCGGGGGGCTGATCGCTGCCACCTCGTCACGGCCTGCGTTCAAGGCGAAGGGAAAGCCTGAAGCCTGCTGGACCACGAGCGGGAACAACGACGGGTTGAGCCAGGTGCGGTCATAGAGTGACGGCGACGGCTTGGCTTGGGTGTCGCGGTCGATGTAGGTGTCGAGCCTCCCGTGTGGAGCGGACAAGGACCCGAACCACCCCGACAGTTCCACAGGCGTGAGGCCAGTGAGCCGCGACAGGCGCAGGACCTCCGACACCTGTAGCAGGGTCGTGGACGACCAGGTGGTCGGGTCGCCGTGGCCCAAGGCGCCGCATACCCGGTCCAGATCGAGGAGGGACCAACCGGTCGCGCGCCAAAGCCGAAGCACCCGCCGCATGGCGGTGAACTGGACCGGCTCGGGCGCCGTGTAGGGAGGGGTGGTCCCGCTCGCGCGCATCAACACGTAGGAAGCAATGTCGTAGGGGTCGGCGTCGGCAATCTGACGGATCTCCAGTTCGTCCTCGCCCGTGTAGGGATTGGCCAACCGCGTGTGCAGCAGGTCGAGAAGCTGGACGTACGTCACCCCGGTTGCGCGACAGAAGGCGCGGACGGTTACCTCTTCCGCGGTTGCTGCGGGAACCGGGATCGACCAGTAGTCGCCCTCGGCGTCGCTGCCCGTGATGGCACCGGCACCTTCCTCCGAAAGCCCCAGGTCTTCAACGGCGATGTCGTCGGCCGTGAGCCCGGCATTGAACGCCCGCATCAGATCGCCGCGGTCGATGTCCAGGTTTCGCAGGAACGTGCGGGCCGTCACCAGCGGGAGGTGGAACGGCGTCATGAAAGACTGCGTCGCGTCTCCAAGCCTTCCCGCCGCGTAGGCTTCAGGGGTGGTGTACTGCGGTGAGGCCAGCATCTCGGCCGTGGCGACCTCACTGCTGTGTGCCGTCGAGAGGCCCGATCCGACCACGACGGCTTCGAGCACTTCCAGCGACAAGTCGATGTAGGGTAGGACGCGCTCGGCGTTCTCGCAGGTCAAGGGCAGGTGGGCAAGGTCTGGCCGACGGTCAAGCAAGGCATCCAGCGCAGAGGTCCACGACGCCATGGAGCCGGTGGGCGGCGTGCGCTTTGACAGCCAGTGCAGCAGGTCGACGAGATAGGCCGAGGGGCCGTGAATGGACTGGCACCAGGCGCAGCGTGTCCCCACGGGCGAGACGAACATCTGGCCGTAGGCCGGAATCTCGGCATCGGAAACCGAGACGTCCTCGCTGGGCACAAACGCCAGATCGGCCTGCCCAAGCGCAGGGTGGGCCGTCAGGTAGAAGGCAGCGGCCACGGCCGCCTGGCTCTGAGCCGCAGCGAGGATCTCCTGCCCTTGGCTCTCCAATACGGGATCGCCCTCCGCGTAGATGTCGAGGAACCGTGTACGACCCAGCGACACCACATCGCGTGCCGACCTCAGGTTGGTCTCCGCCAACCGCTGAAGTGCTGGACCCGCGTCCAACACCGGGACGAGTCGCACCAGCCGCTGCGCGGTGCGCAGGAGATCAAGCTCCTCGTCTTCGACACCCGTGCCCAGGTCCAGGCCCGCGGTCAAGCTAAGTCGCGCCGTGCGAAGGTCCACCGTCCCGTTGCCGCTTCGGCTCAAGATTGTGTCCACCTCCAGGGCGACGCCAGCGTCCCCAAGCAGCGCCGTCCGCAACGCGCGAGCGGGGAAAGCCAGCGCGCCATGGTCGCGGAGAAGGGTCAGCAGAGCGGCCCGGCGTTCTGTGTCGTTGTCGCCTTCCAGCCCTTCGGGCAACGGACTCACCGAGTCGGTCTCGACCGAAGGGGAGCCGGCCACAACCTGCCAGGTCGCCAAGTCCCAGGATCCCACGTCTTCAACAGGATCCTCGCCAAGCTCCTTAAGAATTGCCAGCACCGTCGGAGCATGTCCCAGGCCAATCATTCCGAGGCGGATGAGTCGCTTCGCCTCGGTCACGTCGTCGGTGGTCCATCCCGCCAGACCGGCGACGTCGGTCCAGAACTCGGCATCGGTTCCGTCGAACTCGGCGAACAGGGTGCAGAACTCGCTGATTTGCGTGTCGTCAAGGGAATGGGTGTGCGCCAGCTCCTGCGATGTGCGGAGGATCTTGCGGAGCGAGTCGCTTTCCGTGGAGTCGAAGGCTCTTGCCAATGCCTCGACCAGCACCTCGAGGACATCTTGAACGACCACTCCCAGGCCGATGATGTTGGTCTTCCGCGCCTGCGAGAGGGCGGCGCCTACCCGCGACGGAGGCCGGGCCAGGATCTCGCGCCGGCTGCGGGGGAAGCCCATGCGTAGCAGCCCGTACACGGCCTCGGGCGTCAGGACTGAGCCGGACGCGCTCATCTCGTCACTCAGTCGCTGCGCCACCGCTCGATCCGCGACCTGCTCCATGCTCCAGCCCGATCTCGCGGCCAGCCAAGCCACGCGGCGGGTGTCCACCATCAAGAGCTTGGCACCGAGGCCAGCATTGGGGTGAGACCCTCCCGCACCGAAGATGGCCTTGGACAGCTCGATGGACAGGCGGGAGAACTCCGAGGGGCCCCGGAGGGCCTCGTCGCAGACCGTGACGAGGAAACGCAGCGCGCCGCCGTTGTAGCCGTACCGTACCGAGGACCTTCCGACGGTCCGGGGAGGCGAGCCGGGCTGCCAGACCTGGACGTAGATGTCTCGGGGTAGTGAGGAGACCGTTCCGATGCTGAACCAGCCGTCCATCAGGGTGTCGACCGCGGTCGAGGTAATCTTGACCTCTTCGTCCTCTTCTTCGCCAAGGGCGAACCCGACTTCGTAGAGGTCGACCTTGAGCCCCACGAGGGGCGTTCCATCGGCGTGCCGGACGATTCCATGCACGGCATTCGTTGCGACGTTGCCCGAAATCGAACCGGGCGGCGTCTCGTCCAGGACCGCGCAAGCCACCGGCCACTCGACGCAGACAACAAGCTCATGGGAGTCCGTCGTGGCCGACACCGTGGTGTGGCCGTGGGTCGTCAAGGGAATCGCGCCATCGAATACCTGGACGTCGTAGAACCCGGCGTGATCGTCGTGGCTGACGGCCGACAGGTCGAAGACGAAACGGCCCTTGGCACTGGTGCGGCACGAGCCGATCTCCTCGGTCCCGCGCCCACGTGCCTTGCCCAGAAGCCGAACCGTCAGTCCGACCTGCGGCTGGGTGGTGCCTTCCTTGATGACGATACCCGCGACCCGACGACATCCGCTCATTCCAGGACTCCTATGCAATGAGTAGAGCCTACTATGAGTCGAGCAGCAGGGTTTGTGAATTCGCGCGGGCAGGACTGAGGCAGTTTGAGGCAGATTCACAGGGTCAAATGCCGCTACCCCGCCTCCACCCCGATCTCCCCCCACGTGCCCAGCGGTACCGCCTTCCGCATCCCCGGCCGCAGCCTCACCGCGAACTCCGCGACGAAGCCGCCCCCGCCCAGCGCCTCGACGAATCGCGGCCCCGCGGCCTCCTTGCTGGCGATCTCCGCGGCCAGCTCCTGGCGCACGACCTCGGCGACCGCCGCCGGCACGATCAGCACGAGCAGCCCGCGGTAGTTCCTGAAGCCCAGGTCCCCGACGAGCTTCACGGGGATGCTGAGCCCGTCGCCGTCGGGGATCGCCAGCGGGTACACGTCGAGCACGGCGCCGCCCTCGCCGGGCCGCTGGTGGCGCGGGGCGTGCATGAGCGGCGAGAGCAGGTCGGCCAGGGGCACGCCGAGGAACGCCTGGAGCCCGTCGAAGGACAACGGCCCCAGGCGGACCTGGGTGGTAGGCACGGTGAGGTTGACCCGCAGTGCGTCGGGGGCCTGTGCGAGCGCGGGGTTCACGCGGCCTCCGCGTCGGGCACGTCGATGACCCGCGCCCGCCGCGCCTTTCGGGGCTCCGGGGCCTCGACCGGCGGCGCCTCGACGACCTGGGGCTCGACCACCTCGGCCTCGACAGGCGGATCCCAGGTGACGGGCTCCTCCTCGGCGTCGGCCTCGGGCGCGTCGTGCTCGATCATCTCCTCCTCTTCCTCGTCCTCGCGCTCCTCCAGCGCGTCGAGCACCTCGGACTGCGCTTCGGCGATGTCGTCGAGCGCCCGGCGCATCGGCGCCAGGTGCTTGAGCGCCGCCAGCCCGGAGAAGTCGAGCCCGCCGAGCAGCGCCTCGATTCGGCGCAGGCTGGCGTGGACGTCGGCGAGGCCCTGCACTTGCCGGAAGGTCAGGTGCGCCTGGTGGAACGCCTGCTCCCCAGGCGGCAGCTCGACGAAGTCGGCCATCGACTCGGCCAGCTCCTTGCGGGAGCGCACGTCGAAGCTCGGGCCGTAGAAGGTGTCCAGGGCGCGGGCCCACAGGGGGCGGGCTTCGCTGGCGGAAGGCAGACGGGTGGCACGGCGGTTCTCGGGCATCGAGACCTCCTTTGGGGGTGAAACGGGGTTGTGGGATCAAGCCGCCTTGAGGAGATCCTCCACATTGGGCGGCGGGGAGTCGTTGGCGACCGGCGGATCGGCGGTCGCAGAGGCAGCCATCTTCAGCAGCTCGGCCAGCTCCTTACGGGTCTTCTCGTCCTTGAGGAGCTTGCGGACCTCGGGGCTGCGCAGGGTCTCCAGCAGCTCGGGCGAGGCATTGACGGTCTCGAAGAGGTCGACCATCTCGGGCGAGAGGCCGAGCTTGGCCGAGGCGACGACGCGGCCGAGCGTGCCCAGTTCGCTGATGAACTGGCGGCCCAGCTCCTCGCGCACCTTGGTCTCGCCGTCGTCAGTGCGCCGCCCGCTCTCGACCTCGTAGGCGCCGATCTTGAGCTGGATGAGGTCGCCGGACAGCTCCTCGACCACCCCCTGGAGGCGCTGGTTCTGGCCGTTGAGGACGACGATGGTGCGGTTCTGGAGGCCCGCGATGTGCGAATAGGTGTTCTGGGCGAGGGAGATGAGCCGGGTGTAGCCGTCGCCCAGGGCGGTCCAGACGCGCTCCTCGGGGCCGACGATGACGGCGGGGAGCGGCGTCGGGGGCAACACGGTGGGCGAGGGCGCGGCGACCAGCGGGTAGTCCTCGCCCTCCTCGCGCTCCATGTGCAGGGGGTTGCGGGCGACGAAGCGCGCGGAGTGCAGCAGCGCGTCTCCCTTGGGCCGCCAGAGGCAGACCTTGAACTTCGCCGTCCCTCGTCCGGCCATGTTCGAGGCGGCGACCTGGCGCAGCCAGCGCGAGGCGGCGCGGGCCAGATCCTCGCCGGAGGGGTCGTCCAGATCCACGGCTTGTGCCAGCTCGCCGAACTCCGCGGGCTCGTCCTCCATCTCCATGAGGAAGGGGGCGAGGTCGGTGGCGCTGAAGTCGGCGCGGCCCAGGGGCTCGCAGGAGTGGCGGCCGGTGACCTCGGCCAGCGAGACGTAGCCCAGGTCCAGGGCCAGCTCGCGCAGGCGGCGGTCGGTGGTCTCCAGTCCTTCAAAGGTGATGTCTTGCATCGGCTTCCCTGGGTGGGTGGATCTGCGACGGCGTTGGCTCCGTCTGACCCTCGAAATCTACCCCCATAGGCCCGAATTCACACGGAAAACCACTTACCGCCGAACCTACCGCAGGGTGTGAGCGCGGCTGGTGAATCAGCCGCCGACTTTCCGCGCGAGATCATTCGCCAACCGCCCGCCGACCGCCCTCTTGACGGTCGCCAACCGCCAACGCCAGCCGCACCAACCGCCCTGACCGCCGGCCAGCCGCTTGGGGCGGACCGCGCGCGGTCGGCGGCGGATGGCGGAAGAGCCCACCAGCGCTGCATTCCCGGCGTAGACATTGGGGCGTGACCGGTGAGCACCGGCAAGCAACGGACCCCACCCGCGAGGAACGGATGACGACCGCACTCAGCAAGGCAATGCAAGGCGAGAAGGTTCCCGACAAGCAGCAGAAAGGTGCGCTTGCGGAGGCCGTCGGCAAGCTCAAGAACCTCGGAGGCCGGATCAGCAAGGCCAAGGAGAAGTCCGAGGCGGTGGCCGACGCGGTCATCGCCACGGCCGAGATGCAGGGCGCCGCCTTCGGGGCCTCCTTCGCCGAGGGCTACTTCGGCGAGGAGAAGATGGACGTGGGCCCGGTGGACCTTCGGGTCGGCGGCGGGCTTCTGGTCGGCGGCTACGGCCTGTACCAGACCATGACCGGCAAGGGCGGCAGCCACTCGCTGGCGATCGGCAACGGCCTGCTCGCCGTGGGCCTGGGGCGCGTCGGCCGCAACGCCGGCAAGGCCCTCGCCGAGAAGAGGGACAAGAGGGGGCAGGAGCAGCCGACCGCCTCTGTCCCGACGCAGGCGGTCCCCGCGCAGATCCCCGCCGCCCAGGGCGACTTCGGCGACCTGGTCCGCGACATCTTCCTGACCCCCAACTCCAGCGGCGCCGAACCGGTGGACCGGGCCACGCCCGAGCGCCACCGCCCCAGCCGCTTCATCCGCGCCTCCTGAACAAGACAGGCGCGGGCTGATCCCCCAACCACGAGAGAGAGGCACACGCACATGGCACTTCGACCCCTGGGAAACGCCCGCGTCTTCAAGGACAGCAGCACGGGCCAGCTCGTGGTGGACAAGACCACCATCCGCCGCCACGCCCGCCGCCCCGGCGGCGATGACGAGGCGGGAGACGACTTCGAGGGCCGTCGGCGTCGCCGGCGTCAGGCTGCCCGCCGCATCAACGAGGACATGGAGGACGAGGACATGGGACGCGACGACTGGGACGACGAGGACGAGGATGACGAGTACACCGACGACGACCTCGGGGACGAGGATGTCGGCGACGACGACCTGGGCGATGACGACCTGGGCGACGATGATCTCGGGGACGACGACCTGGGCGATGGGGAACTGTCGGCCGACGACCTCGGCGACGAGGTGGCCGGTCCCCGGCGCCGCCGCCGCCGCCAGGCCCGCCGCCAACGCCGGCAGACCCGCCGCAAGAGCCGCCGGAGCGCCCGGCAGGGGAGGAGCACCGTGAAGTGGGGTACGACCGCTCTCGCGGGAGAGAGCAACACGCCGGCTGCGGCGGGCGACTCGATCACCATCACGATCCGGCCGCAGCACTGGTTCAAGTCGAAGGACATCACCTTCACCGGCGACACCTCGGCGAAGATCGACACGATCTTCTTCGGCGAGCGCCCGGTCTGGAACAACGCCAGCGGTGTGCCGGTGAGCGTGTTCTCGTCCACCGGAATGCTGCGCGGCCTGCTGGCCGGGCAGAAGATCCGGCCGGGCCTGGACATCATCATCAAGGGCACCGCCGGCTCGACGACCGCCACCACGGCCACGCTCATCGGCCTCAAGCCGATGAACAAGACCTGCTGACCGGCGGAGGCTGAGCCATGGCCCTCCCCCGCCTCTCTCGCCGCTCCTGCCAGGAGATGCTGGCGTCGCACAGCGACGGCGCCGACCTCGCCTTCGTGGATCTGCTGCGGGCCGAGGCGTGCGGGGGGGCCTGGCGCATCGTCGAGGCGTACTCGGCTTCGGGCGGCCCCTTCGAGCTGCACGCGGCCTGGTCGGGCGGCGAGGGCATGGGGCAGGAAGCGAAGATCACCGTGCCGCGGGCGACCCGGCTCTCGGTCTACGCCGCCTCGCTCTCGCTCAAGGTCGCCAACCTGAGCGAGCGTGCCAACCGGGTCGGATGCAACGTCTCCGACGGCTACTGCGTCTCGGGCAACCAGTTCGAGGTGCGAGGGGTGGGCGCCATCAACGCCCCTCCGGATCTGACAATCCCGCCCTTCGCGACCCACCTTCGGGTGGACTGCGCCGACCGCAGCCATCTCTCCAGCCTGGTGGTCAAGGTGTACGACGGCGTGGGCGTGCTCCAGGCCGAAGTGCTCGGTGACGAGCAGCCCAACCCCGGCCTGCCCCTGGGCGGCGCGGGACGAATCACCCTCGTGGCCCCCGACGACCTCCGCTTTCGCGGGGTCTTCCTCCTCTCGATCTGAACGGAGCCTCCATGCGCCTGCATCGCAACATCGTCCAACTGCTCCTCGGCGCCTCCAGCAGCGAGGACCGTACGGGCTCGATCTTCCGGATCCTGCCGCCCAGCGACGACGCCGTCAGCGACGGCGACCAGGGCTTCCAAGTCTACTTCGGCCTGACCCAGAGCGGCGGGGCGACCAGCCCGACCAGCCGGGCCAAGCTCCAGACGAGCGTGGACAAGACCAACTGGATCGATGTGGTCCTCTCCACCCAGCTCACCGCCGACGGGGCCAAGTTCGAGACGCTCGACAGCGCGGGGGCGGCGACGCCGCTGCTGACCTTCGTGCGTGCGGTGACCGTGCTGGGCGGCGGCACCAAGCCGGCCCACACCGTGGACGTTCGGCTGCTCTCCACCGCTCCCTACCGCCTGCGGAAGGAGAGCTGAGCCATGAACATCACGGTGGCCCTGGCGTTCTCCGAGTGGGAGGCCGTGAGCTTGCTCAACTGGCTCGCGGGCGTCAACGCGCGCATCCTCCTGGAGAACCCGGCGCTGCCGGGACTGTACGAGTCCGGCGTGGTCTACAAACGGGAGACCGAGGAGACCTGGTCGGACTACATCAACCTCCTGGCCCAGGGCTGGGAAGACTGCGACAGCCTCGCCGCCGCCCGCGCGGGCGAACTGCGCGCCCGGGGCTGGCAGGCGCTGAAGAAGGGCGACGGCGGCTTTGAGGATGCCCGCCGCCGCAAGCTTCGCTATCTCCACGCCGAGGTCTTCCTCCGCACCCGCTCACAGCCTGACCAGCCGGGGCTCTACCACTGCCTTGTCCGGTACCGGGTGGGCTCGCGCTGGTACCTGGACGATCCGAGCGCTCGGCTCGGGATGCTCGACCAGCGGCTGTCTGGCCCCGAAGTGGCGCAGCGGCTCGCCCTGCAAGTTCGCCGTGATCGAAACCGGCCCGCGCGCCGGAGGAGCACCTGATGTCCCGCTACGCCCGCGTCGTGTCGATGGAGACCTGGAACCGCCAGAACGGTGAGGACGAGGCCGGCTTCGAGGGCCGCCGCCGCCGTCGCCGCAAGCAGCGGCGTCAGCAGCGCCGGGGCCAGGGCGCTTCGCGTCACAGTCAGCCGACCCGCACGATGGGGCGTCGGTCCTTGGGCGGCGGCTACCCGCAGGACGAGCGGGCGACGCAGGCGCACCCGCGCGCCCAGGCGGCGCAGTCCCCCGAGTACGTCTACGACGACGGGCCCGAGGAGGACGAGGACGAGCTGGAGCCCGAGGGCGACTTCGGCGCCCCGGTTCGCCGGGCGACTCGGCAGCCTCGCCCGGGAGGCCCGCGCCAGGGCCTGCTCCAGAAGGGCGCGGGCAAGCGCCTCCGTGAGGGACTGGCCCCGCCCTGGAGCGCGGCGATCGCGCTGGGCCCCAACCTCAAGATGAAGGCCCGCAAGGGGTTCCGCGCCGCCGTGGTCGAGGTCAAGCCCGGCCTGTTCGTGGTCGCGGAGGTGCCGGAGCGGTCGGTCGAGTTCGGACTTGGGCCGCTGCTGCTGGCGCCCGCGCTGTTCAAGACGCTGGGACGGGCGTTCCGGCGGGACCGGGCGGGTCAGGGCCAGCCGGGTGTGCAGCAGCAGTCGGCCTCTCCTCCTTCGCTCCCGCCGCCACCGGCTCGCCCGGCGCTGCCTGGACCCACGGCCGAGGACGAGCGTCTCGCCCGCTGGCTCGACGACGACATCGCCGCCGAGCTGGGCTGCCGCGCCTGCGAACGGCGGAGCTGAGCCATGACCTGGGACGAGCTGAAGGCCACCTTCGCATCCCGCATCGCCTCCACGTACGAGGCGACCATCGGGCGCCTGTCCGCCGCGATCCAGGCCACGCCCACCGCCTTCGAGGCCAGGGTCACCGCCTTCTTTGCCCTGCTCGCCGAGTGCAAGGCCAACCTGGACCGCATCCAGGCCCGCCTGCCCAACCCGCCGCGCACCCAGGCCGACGCGGCCAACGTGGCCCGCTACACCGAGATGAAGGCGCTCTACGACGCGCTCGTGCTCGGGATCTCGCAGAACGCAGTGCAGGTGCCCCAGGTGGGCATCGCGCCCGCGGTCGTGATCGTGGTGGGCTCGGTGGGCCTGTCGGTGGCCGGGGTCGCCTGGGCCGTGGCCGCCTGGGAGTACGCCGCCTCGCTGCGCGACCAGACCGGCTTCATGGCCCAGGAGCTGGATGCCCGCGTGCAGGCCAGCCAGCGCGGCACACAGCTCCAGCCGACGACGGCGACCCCGCCCTCGGCGCCCGCTCCGGGCGGGGGAGCCGTGGGCGACGACGACAAGAAGGGCGGCGCCTGGGTGTGGCTGCTGGGCATCGGCGCCGCCGCTGCCGCCGCCGCCCTCATCGTCCCCAAGCTCGGGAAGGGGTGAGACGTGGCTGAGAAGTTCCTCCTCAAGATCGTGGGCGCCGACGAGGACGTACCGCGCCTGCTCCTGGCCTACGGCCGCGCCTGCGGCGGCGAGATGGCCTTCGTCATGCGCCCGCGCGAGGATCGCGGCGTCCTGGTCCACCAGGTCAAGAAGCAGCGGGCCCGGATCTGGCGGACGGTCTCGGGGCAGGCGCCCACGCACGCCCCCGAGGAGGAGATCGAGCCCACCGTCGCGGTGGCCGAGGTCACGCGGATGAAGTCGAGCCCGCCGCCGGCCGGCCCGGCGACGCTGCGGGGCGCCTGGACCGGCGTGCTCTACTGCACCGACGGTCGGCCCTCGATGGTGCTCGCGCGAAAGGTGGCCTCCTACGGCACGCTGAAACTCGCGTCGGGCGCGGACGGCCGCTGGACCGCCACCTTCGAGCGGGCCCCCCGGTGGTTCTCCAAGGCCGCCCAGGAGTCCGTCCAGCGCGACGGGCTGGCCGAGGCGATCCAGGCCGGCATGGGCCTGGTCGTGGGGCTGGTGAGCGAGGCGTGCAGCTTCCGCGACACGCGCCGCCGCAACGCCGTGGACGCCGAGTACGCCGTGGCACACCCCTACCAGCCGCACCGCGCGCCCAAGGACCCGACCGAGCGGTACCGCCCCAAGCCGGGCCCGGCCTACCGGCTGCGCCAGGACGACGCCGGCTTCGACGTGCTCGACGCCGCCGGCAACGTGGTGGCGCGCTTCGGGGCCCGGGAGAAGGGCAAGGCCGAGAAGCACCTTCGCGCGCTCAACAAGGGGCAGCTTCCCGCCGTCACCGTGTCCGTCGACGTGGCCAGCGCCTTCGGCATGGGCGGGCTTCCCGGCGTGACCGTGGTGCCCGCGCTCGACGCGCTGCCTACCCCCGAGCCACCCACGGGACCGACCTCGGCCGCGCGGATCGCCGCCGCCACCGAGAAGGAGGCCGAAGCCCTGGCCGAGCTGGCGCTGTCCTCCTGGGGCGCCTCCGACGCGCCCGAGCTGCTGCGCCGGGCTGGGCGGCTCATCAAGCACGCCCAGGCCCTCGCCGCCTCCCCGCTCTGCACGGGGAAGGAGCAGAGGTCGGCGCTGGAGGACATCCGACGGGCCGCGGGCGCCTACCAGCAGGCCGCCGACGCCATCGGCCGGGGCGAGAGCCCCGACGTGGTGACCACGCTGCGGAGGATCTCCGAGCGGGTTTCGCTGGCGGCGGCGCGGGCGGCGAAGTCGTGCGCCGCGGGGCAGCAGAAGCTCGGGCTGGAGCGGCCGCCACCCGTGTTCCCCCGGGGGAACAGCGAGGCCAAGCCGGCGCGGGGCCGGAAGGCGAAGACGCCCGAGGTGGATCCGGCCAAGGACAAGGCGCTGGTGGATGCGTTCGCCCAGGCGATCCAGGCCGCTGCGGCGCAGATGGGGGCGGCGTGAAGCCGGTGCTGCTACTCGGGCCGGCCCTGGTGCTCGCGTCCGGCGTCGCGGGCGCGGTGGCGGGGGAGGGAGTGCCCGCGGTCCCCGGGGGGATGCCGACGCTGGACTACCTCCTCACGCTGGGGCCCTACGGGGCGCTGGTGTGGGGGGCGTACCTGCTCGGGAAGGGCGTGAAGGTAACGATCCAGGTCGAACTGTCGGAGCGGGATCGGGAGCTGCTGGAGAAGATCGGTGGGCGGGGTGGGGCGTGACCCCCGCCGCCGCCCTCCTCGACCGCATCGTCCCCATCGTGCGCACCCGCCTGCCCGTGGGCGTGGACGCCGACTACTTCGACGACTTCCTCGACCGCAACCGTCCGGCCCTCGTCGCCGTCATCGAGGCCAACCTCGCCCCGCTCCTGCGGCGCATCCAGGCCGCCAGCGCGGCCCCGACCGAGGATCTCCCCGAGCTGTGGAGCGCCGCCCAGCGCACCGCCGCCAACGTCGCCGCCATGACCGTCGCCGCCGCGCTGGCCGCCCAGGGTCGCGCCGCCACCGCCGACGAGCGCCGCGTGCTCGCCGGCTACTCCGGCTGGGGCGGGCTCTCGATCCGCACGGCCGCCGGCCGCTTCCCGCCCGGCTTCCCGGTGCCCGAGGAGCGCGGGCTCATCCACGAGTTCTACACGCCGACCCGCGTGGCCCGGGAGATCGCCCGCGTCGTCGGCCCGCTCCTGCCCGCCGGCGAGATCCACGCGCTGGAGCCCTCGGCCGGCATCGGGCGCATGGTCCGCGCCTTCGAGGGCCTGCCCCGCGTCTCCTGGCACGCCGTCGAGTGGTCGGACCTGTCCAGCCGGATGCTGGCCGCCCTCCGCCCCGACCTGGACCTCTTCGTCGGCCCCTTCGAGCGATGGGTGCGCGAGCGCGGGCCCGACTGGCAAGGCCGCCTCCAACTCGTCGTGAGCAACCCGCCCTACGGCATCCGCGGCGCCTCCATCGCAGAGGACCCCGACCGGGCCTACCGCGAGAAGATGGCCTACCACTACTTCCTGCGGCGGGGCCTGGACCTGCTGGCCCCCGACGGCATCGGCGTCTTCCTGGTGCCCGGCGGCTTCCTCACCTCGCGCTCCGCGGGCTTCGTGTCCCTGCGCGAGAAGGTGCTGAAGCGCCACCACCTCGCCTCCGCTTTCCGGCTGCCGTCCATGCGGGCCAACGGCCGCGAGGCGATCTTCCCCGGCGCCATGCTCGTCACGGATCTGCTCTTCTTCCGCGCCCGCGGCGGCGAGCTGTCCGAGGTGGACGCGGGCGACCGGGGCGTCCTTGCCGGCCACTACTTCCAGGAGTTCCCGGGCCACATCCTCGGCCGCGAGGTCGGCCGGGATGCCGGGGAGGACGACCAGACCAAGGCCCCGCGCTGGGGCTACCAGGTCATGGGCGAGTTCACGCGCCTGCCCGACCTGGTGGAGCGCCCCGTCTGCTCGGACTGCCAGGTCATCACCTTCCCGACCGGGCGACTGTCCCCGCGCGGGGACAGCCGGGTCGGCGTCACCCGGCAGACCGACGCCGAGGTCACGCACCTCTCCCGCGAGCTGGCTGCCGCGGTCACCCTCGGCCTGCGCGTGGACCGCTACCTGGCCCTGGTCGCCGCCGAGAACGCGGACGAGCCGCCGATGCTCTGGCCCGAGCTGTTCGAGGCGCTGTCGGCCTGGCGCAAGACCCACGGCAACCCCCACGGGCACGTCGAGCTGGTCAAGCTCGCCCGGGGTGGCACCACCGGCGCCGAGCGCTTCCTGTCCGCCTTCGACCGGGCCGGGGGGCTCATCGAGGGCCTCCGCCACGCGCCGCCCAAGCCCGAGCCCCGCTACGCCGGCCGGGTCGAGGACGTGGCCGCCCAGGCCGAGCTGCTGTTCCGCAGCAACCGCTCGCTGTCCGTCGCCGACCTGCTGGCCTTCCACCGCTCCATCGACGGGCGCTTCGAGGCCGCGCGCCTCACCGCCGAGCTGCTGGACGCAGGCTGGTTCCTCGACGGTGACCAGTGGGACCAGCTCGTGCCCGGCGAGGTCTACCTGACGGGCTCGCTCTGGCCGAAGTACGACCGGGCCAAAGCCCAGGGCGCCGACGAGCAGGCCAAGAAGCTCCTCGCGGCCATCGCGCCCGCCCTCTTCGACGACATCGAGGGCGTCTCGGCCCGCCAGGGCTGGGTGCCGCTCGACCTCGTGACCGAGTGGATCAACGAGACCTGGAGCCGGAAGCAGGGCTTCGACGACGTGGAGCTGGCGCGCGCCCAGGGCCTCGTGCATCCCAGGGGCTGGGCCTACGACGAGCTGAACAAGAAGGACCGCGAGCTGCACCCCGAGGTGCTGCTCCTGGTCGGCTGGATGAACCACGACAAGACGCTGTTCAGCCCGCCCAAGAAGTACGACGACGAGGGCGAGAAGGACATCGACAAGGCCCGGATGAAGAAGGCCGCCGAGTGGGACGCCGCCTTCAAGGGCTGGGCGGGCGCCACCCCGGAGCGCCGCGCCAAGGTCGAGCACGCCTACAACCGGCAGTTCAAGGGCTTCGTGGCCCCCTCCTACGCCGCGGAGGCCCTGCCCATCGCCCGCTGGAAGAAGGACGGCCCCCGCCTGCACCCCCACCAGGTCGCCGGCGCCCGGCGCGTGCTCGCCAACCGGGGCGGGCTGCTCGCCTTCGACGTGGGCGTCGGCAAGACCTACACCGGCATCGGCGTCATCGCGCGGGCCCGGCAGGAGGGCTGGTGCAAGCGGCCCGTCGTGCTGGTCCCCAACTCCATCGTCTGGAAGTGGGAGGCCGACTTCCGCCGGGTCCTGCCCGACTACCGGGTCGCCGTCATCGGCAGCAAGCTCAAGACGATCAGCCGGGGCGAGCGCAAGGGGCTGGCGACCAGCGACACGGACACGCCGCAGGAGCGGGCCGAGAAGTGGACCCGCTTCCAGGCCGGCGAGTACGACGTGGTGCTGCTCACCTACACGGCGCTGGGTCGCACGCGCATGAACGAGAAGGCCGTGCGCGCCTACGCCGAGCAGACCGAGGCGATCCAGCGCGAGGTGGCCCTGCGCCGCCGCAACGCCGCCAAGCGCAAGAAGCTCTCCGAGCGCGACGAGGCCATCCTGCGCGAGGGCATCGCCGCCTGGGTGGCCCAGCAGATGGAGCTGGCCGCCGGCTGGGACTACGACCCCGGCATCGCCTGGGACGACATCGGCGTGGACCTGCTGATGGTGGACGAGGCCCAGAATTTCAAGAACCTGTACCTGCCCGAGGACCGCGAGGGCGGCGTGCCCCGCTTCATGGGCAACCCCGGCGACGGCAGCAAGCGCGCCTGGCAGCTCGACTTCCGCTGCGCCGCCGTGCGCCGCAAGACCGGCGGCGCGGGCATCGTGCTCCTGAGCGCCACCCCGGCCAAGAACAGCCCCCTGGAGTTCTACAACCTCATCCAGTACGTCGATCCGGCTGCCTGGTCTCGCATGGGGATCCGCGACCCCGAGCAGTTCATCGACCGCTACCTCCGCATCGAGATCAAGCCCGTCGTCACGCCCAGCATGGAGGTCGAGGAGCGCGGCGCCGTCGTCGGCTTCCAGAACCTCCATGAGCTGCGCGACGTGATCCTCCGCTATGGCGAGTTCAAGACCGCCGAGGATGTCGGCCTGAAGCTCCCCGAGCCCAAGGTCGAGATGGTCGAGGTCGACATGGACGCCGGCCAGGACGCCAAGTACGACGCCTACGTCCGGCAGATCGAGGCCGCGCTCAAGAGCGACGACCCCTCCGACAAGGCCAAGATCCTGGGCCTGCTCGCCCGCATGGCGCTCGTCGCCATCCACGCGGAGCTGGACGAGGGCTACGGCTGGAAGAACGCCGACCAGGTCAACGACGCCAGCTCGCCGAAGTTCGAGGCCCTGGCCGAGCGGGTGCTCGCCAATCGGACCTGCGGACACATCGTCTTCGTGGACAACGTCGCCGCCCACCGCTGGGTGAAGGACACGCTCGTCTCCGCCGGGATCGCTGCCGACCGCATCGGCGTGCTCAACGCCGAGGTCGCCCCCGCCGCTGCCGACCGCCAGCGCATCGCCCGGGAGTTCAACGGGGACGCAGAGGCCGGCGAGGCGCCGAAGTTCGACGTCGTGCTCGCCAACGCCATCGCCTACGAGGGCATCGACCTCCAGACGCGGACCTGTGCGATCCACCACCTGGACCTGCCCTGGGAGCCCGCCACCCTCCAGCAACGCAACGGGCGCGGGGTGCGCCAGGGCAACACCCTGTCCGCCATCGCGATCTACTACTACTTCTCGCGCCGCTCGCAGGATGGGCTTCGGTTCAACCTCATCCAGGGCAAGCGCGGGTGGATGACGCAGCTCCTGAAGAGCCAGGACCGCGACACCAACAACCCCGGCGCCCAGATGGACATGGGGCCCGAGGAGATTCTGCTCCTCATCAGTCGGAATCCCGAGCAGACCCGGGCCCGACTCGAGGCGGTCCGCGCCCAGCGGGAGGCCGAGGCGAAGAAGAAGATCGCCAGCGAGGCGAGCAAGCTCCTGCGCGCCATCAACGCGCGCTTCCGGGGGGCCGAGCGCACCCGCGACGCCATCGAGGCCGCTCGCCTGCGTGGAGAGGCCGAGGAGCGGCTGAAGCACCTGTCCCGGATGAACCCCGAGGCGTGGCCCTGGGCCCAGCACGCCGGAGTGGTCCGGCAAAAGCCCGTGCTCGTGCCCGAGGGCGGCGGGCCTGTCTACGAGGGCCTGCGCGTCGGCATCCCGAGCGCCTGGAACGCCGACCGGATCGAGCACGTCGAGTTCGGCCAGGTCAGCCGCGACGGGCAGATCGCCATGCGTGCCGCCGGCGAGGTGGCGTGGAAGCTGGTCAAGTCCGACGACGCGCGGCTCTCCGTCCTGAAGCCCGAGCACTACGGCGCCGACTGGCCGCCCGACGACGAAGCCTTCACCGTCCGCGCCGTCGAGCAGCACGCCGAGAACCGGCTGCGTCACCAGGGCGACTGGCCGGGCATGGGCTGGCAGCAGGCCCCCGACGCCTGGGTCGAGCGGATGTGGGGCCACACCGGCGAGCGCATCGTCGCCGCGCTGGCGAAGGTCTCGTACTACAACGCCCAGGCCCAGCGGGTTCCTGTGATGGCTCCGGCTGGATTGCGGATCGCGAAGGCCGAGGCGGTCAGGGGCTTCGCGGGCACGGTGACCGTGCTTCCGCCCACCGAGGCGGGATGGCGGGCCTTCCTTGCGGCCGCGCCAGGGGCAGGGCTCAAGTTCGGCGAGCTCGCCGAGGCCGGGCGCTGGTGGTGGGGGCGGAACGTGCCGCGGAACCTGCTCTCGGGCGTCGAGGAGGATGGGGATGAGGATGAGTCGATCCGGGAGGCGGCGTGATGCCCGCCCCCGTGCCGCTCTTGCTCGGCGGGGCCGGCGGGCTCCTGTTGCTGCTCGCTGCGGCAGCTCCCAGATCAGCGGAGGCCCGCGTCCGCGCGGCCGCCTCCTGGCCCCTGCCTCCGCTGCCGGCCCGCTGGCTGCGGCTCTCCTCGCCCTTCGGCTGGCGCATCCACCCGATCCACGGCGACCGCCGCCACCACGACGGCATCGACCTGCCCGCCCCCGAGGGCACCCCCGTCACCGCCCCCGAGGTCGGCGTCGTGGACCGCGTGGACCACGCCGGGGCCGGCCGGGGCGAGATCAACGGCAACGCCGTCTTCGTGAAGTCCGCCACGCGGCGCTGGGCCTTCCTGCACCTGTCGCGCGTGCTCGTCGCCCCGGGCGCCCGCGTCCAGGCCGGGCAGACCCTCGGGCTCGTTGGCAGCACCGGGCGCAGCACCGGCCCCCACCTGCACCTCCAGGTCTACGACGCGGCGGGCCGGATCGTGGACCCGGCCCCCCTCTTCGCCGCCGGCACCTTCACCGGCCAGGCGGTCGCGTGATCGTCGCCGCCACCATCGGCCACGCCGGGCGCCCCTCGCGCCTGGCCGACCGCGGCGCCGTCTTCGAGGGCGTCGAGGAGACCTCGGCCGTGCGCCGCTACACCGATGCGCTCGACCGCGAGCTGCGCCGGCTGGGCCACGGCTGCGTGCTGCTCTCCGACGGCGAGTACCGCGAGCAGTGGGCCCGAGCGGACGGCGTGGGGGCAGGGGTCTACCTCAACTGCCACGTCAACGCGGGTGGCGGCGACCGGGGGCTGGTGCTCCACGACCATCGCAGCGGGCGGGGACGAGCCCTGGCCGAGGGCGTGGCCGGCGAGCTGGGCCGGGCGCTCGGCTGGCGCTGCGAGGCGCGGGCCTGCCGGCCGGACACCAACGGCGTGCCGCGGGACGCCGACTTCAGCGAGGCGTTCGGGACCATCGCCGGGGTGCGGGCGGTGGCGCTGTGCCTGGAGCCGTACTTCCTGGACGGGCCGCGACGGGCAGAGTTCCTGGCGCGGCTCGACGAGGTCGGGGCAGCGGTGGCGCGGGGGATCGACGGCTGGGCGAGGGCGGCGTGAACGTGGTCGAGGTCTTCGCCGGCACCGGCGGCGCCTCTCTCGGCCTGCACCGCGCTGGCTGGGCGCACCTCGCCTGCGTCGAGCGCGATCCGGCCGCCGCAGCCACGCTACGCGTCGCCGGGTTCCACACCGTCGTGGCCGACGCCCGCGACGTGGACTTCGCCGCCTTCCGGGGCCATGCTGCCCTCCTGTGGGCCTCCCCACCCTGCCAGCCCGGCAGCACCGCCGGCCAGCGGCGCGGCGCCGCCGACGAGCGCGACGGCTGGCCCGTCACGCTGGCCGCCATCGACGCCTGCCGGCCCACCTGGTTCCTGGCCGAGAACGTGCTCGGCTGGAGCTACCACCTGGACCTCTGCGGAGGCGGGCAGGCCGCCTGCCCCGCCTGCCACCTCGAAGGCGTTGCCGCCGAGCTGGGCCGCCGCTTCCCCTTCACCGGCCAGTGGCGCCTGGACGCCGCCGACTTCGGCGTCCCCCAGCGGCGTCGCCGCCTGATCCTGTGGGCCGGCCCGCTGCCCCTGGACCCGGACGGCCCCGCACCCTCCCACGCCCGCCCCGAGGCCGCCGAGGACCAGGGCCTGCGCCCCTGGCTCACGATGGGTGCGGCCATCGGCGACACGCTACACCGCGGGACCTGCGACCGCCGCGCCTGCTACCCCTGCGACGAGGAGCACGGCCGCGCCTGCTCCGAGCCCTGGCGCCTGGACCGGCCGGCCCCCACGGTGACGACGGCGGAGAAGAAAGGCACGCGGGCCAATGCGGTAGCCGACTGGAGCTTCAACGGCGGGCCCGACCGGGCCTCCGACGCCGCCTTCCTGGTCGCCGGCATCCGCCGCATCGACCTGGACGAGGGCCTGCGCCTCCAGGGCCTCCCCGCCGACTGGCCCCTCAAGGGCACCGTCAGCCAGCGGTACACCCAGGTCGGCAACGCCGTGCCGCCCGCCCTCGCCGAGGCAGCCGGACGGCTTGTGCTGGCCGCGCACCGGGCCTGGACGGCGCTCCAGGCCGCCGGGGTGGACGGCGCCGACTTGGCCCAGGCCCTGCGCCGGGGTCGCGTCTCCGTGCCCGGGAGGGTCGCTGCATGACGGGCTCCTGCTCCTGCTCCCACCCCGTCCCCGCGCCCGGCGCCGTTCCGAAGGCCACCGGCCGGGTCCGCATCGACCGCGCCGCCCTTCGCCGCGAGCTGTCCGGCGTCGCCGAGGTCCGCGAGGCCATGACCTCGAAGCTGTCCGGTCGCCCCTCCGCGAACGTGGGCACCCTCTGGCTCCTGCTCACGAGGTCGGTCTACAGAAGCGGCGATCTTCCCTGGCTTGCCACGAGGGAGGCGGCGCAGAACGGACTTGACGCGGCAAGAGCGGCGATCCGCGCCCGCCAGATCAAGGCCGGCGAGGGCCGCTTCGAGGTGACCTGGGACGCGGGCGAGGGCTCGTTGACCTGGGCGGACAATGGCGTCGGCATGAGCGCCGAAGAAATCATCGGGAAGTTCCTGGCCATCGGCGAGAGCGGCAAGCGCAACGCCGACGACTCGGGCCAGGCGGCGGGCGGCTTCGGTGTCGCCAAGGCCGTGATCCTCGGCGTATCGAGAAGCTTCCGCTGGCGGATGCACACCCGCGACAACCTCGCCATCGCCGACGGCATCGACCGCGACGTGCAGGTCTACGACGCCCCAGCGCGCCAGGGGACCTCGCTCACGGTCTACGACATCGACCCCGAGCTGGTCCGGTATTGGGACCGGGCCCGCGGCGTCTACGTGGACATCGAGGACCGGCTGCGCGAGCTGCTGGCCGCCAACGACGTGCCCGGCTTCACCTTCGTCTTCAACGGCGAGGAGGTGCGCCCCATGTTCAGCCGGCGCGGCGGCTCGCGTGTCGCCGTCGAGGGCTCATGGGGCGAGGGCACGACCGCCGCGGTCAAGGCGTACCGCCGGCCGCCTGGCGACCGGGGCGGGGCCTGGTACCTGAGGCTCAACGGGCTGTTCCAGGTCAAGTTCCCCGCCCAGCGCGGCAACCTCAAGGCCGACGTGGTGATCGACCTGACCACCACCGTCCGGCCAGGGCAGCGCGGCTACCCTTTCAACGCCGCCCGGGACAGCCTCCAGGACCGGGCCGCGTGGACCTTCGCCGACCTGGTCGAGGAGGTCGAGAAGGAGTCCGAGTCGGTCGGCCGCTCCGAGGAGGACGAGTTCATCGACCCCGAGGGCGACGACGACGGTGAGGGCACGGGCGCCGACATCGCCGCCCAGATGGCCGACGCCTTCGCCGACGCCGATGTGCGCCGGGCCATCGCCGACGCGGCCGGGGGCATCCTCGACTTCTACGGCGCGCAGGCCCGGTACGCTGGGATCGAGGAGCCCGTCGCCTCGGCCGCGCCACGGGGCACCAAGGCCGGCCCCGCCGACCAGGAGCCTCGTCGGGGCTGGGTGCTCCCCGCCGGGATGGCTGCCGCCCGCGAGGCTCCGGTCGAGAGCGACATCGAGGCCCCCTCGGACGTGGTGGCAGCCAAGGTGCTCCGCGCCGTGCTCACCGAGGCCGACGATGCGGGCCGGGCCATGGGCGGGACGCGCGAGGTCGTCGTCACCGAGGAGGTCGACCAGGCCCTCCGTCGGGCCGAGGTAGGCCAGCAGCTCGACGGCTGGCAGACCCGCGCCGTCGAGGCCGCCATCGACCGCGCCGCCGAAGCGGCCCTCGCCCCGGGAGGTGGCGGGCTGCTCCAGGCCGTCGCCGTGTCCAAGGCCCACGGCGCGCTGGACGCCATCACCCCGACCTGGGCGAGGTCCTTGGATCGCGCCGAGGGACGCCGCGCCCGCAACCCCTTCGGCCGCTTTGCCGGCCTGCGCATCGCCAAGAAGACCTACGACCGCCAGCGCGCCTGGCGTTTCAAGAAGGGCTACGCGAAGTGGGTGCCCTACCTGCTCGCGTGGGACGGCACCCTGCGCCTGGTCGCCTCCGAGGCCCGCATCCGGCGCGCCTTCCGCCCCGGCTTCGTGCTCGACGACGGCGTGGTCGGCGAGGCCATCGAGCGCCCCGGCCCGCGCCGCTTCATCTTCATCCACCCCGACCGCTTCGCCCAGGTCGTGAAGGCCCACCGCGAGCGGCCCCTCGCCATCGCGGCCTTCCTGCACGGGATCGCCGTCCACGAGCTGACGCACCTGGATGGCCGGATGGGGTTGGGACACGACGAGTCCTTCGTCGCAGCCCGGGAGGACCTTGGGGCCGCCACCGCGCACCTTCTGCCGGCCATCGCCGTGCTGGTCAGCAAGCTCCTGCGCCTGCCCGAGGCGCCGAGCGAGGACGCCCGCCGCGCCGCGCGCCTTGAGCGGCAGCTCGCCCACTCCCGACAGGCAGTGAAGGAGCAGCGGGCGAAGATCGCCGCCCTGGAGCGCGAGCGGGAGCGGCTGCGCGGGGCGGCGCACCCGGCGACGCGGGGCGGGCTCGACGCCGAGCGGCTGCTCGACGCGGCGGCGATGGCGTTGCGCGCGAACCCGCCGCCGGGGGTCGATGCGGCCTACGTCGATGCCTTCCTCGGGCGGCGGCGGCGGGAGCTGGTGGGGATCGTGCGGGGGGCGTTCTCCCGCTGAAGTGTCGGCGGTAAGCGAATCCCCGGGCCTGTGGACCCCCCTTGCGGTACTCGGATGGCATGACTTCCAAGCCCACCAAGCCCCGCGCTGCGCTCTACGCCCGAGTCTCCACGACCGGCCACGGCCAGGACGTCGGCCTGCAGCTCGACGAGCTGCGCCAGGTCGCGGCTCAACGCGGCTGGGAGATCGCCGGGGTCTACGAGGATGCCGGCGTGAGCGGCACCAAGACCTCCCGCCCCGGGCTCGACCGGATGCTCGCGGACGCCCAGGCTGGCAAGCTCGACATCGTGGCGGTCTGGAAGCTCGACCGCCTCGGCCGGAGCCTCCAGCATGTCCTTGCGACCCTGGACCAGCTCAACACCCAAGGGGTCGACTTCGTCTCCCTCCGCGATCAGGGGCTCGACTCCACCACCCCGGCCGGCCGGCTGTTCACCGCCATGATCGCCGCCTTCGCCGCCTTTGAGCGTGACCTCATCCAGGAGCGCGTCGTCGCCGGCATCCGCCGGGCCCAAGCGGCGGGCAAGCACTGCGGCCGGCCGAGGAAGGAGATCGACCTGCGGCCCGCGGTGGCGCTGCTCCGCGAGGGGCGCGGGCTCAAGGACGTGGCCCGCATCCTCAAGGTGCCGCGCGCTACGCTGCGCCGTCGGCTGGAGGAGGCGGGGCAGTGGCCGGTGGCGCGGGAGGCCGGGCAGCGGGAGGCGGCAGTGAGATGAACTTGGCCACCTGAACCTCCGGCTTGAACGTCACCGATGGGGAGCTTGAAGTGGCCTGCGCACAGGGAGACTCAAACCGCGAGGCGACGACCCGAACGTCTTGTTCAGGCTGAAACCAGGACGAAGTTCGACAAGCCCTTACCGCCCGCGGCGATCACCGTTTCGCTGCTGGTGCCTTAATGATTGGCCGAGGAGCGTTTCCCAACAGTAGCTGTGGCAGTAATAGTCCGCGTCCCCAACCACCTCGCCGTCGAGTACCCCGAGCGTGGGCACACTCCCAACGCCCACCCCAGCTGGTTTGGCCAGGCGACTCTGAAGGGTGCGGGACCCCGAATCGGGGAACTCCAACATGATTTCGTCTTCATCGAGATCGAAGTGTGAGTCCAACAGGGCGACACCGAAGCGCTCCGCCTTGCCGTGGGCCTTCAACCCGTCGCGAAGTGCCTTGAAGCAAGCCACGTCGGTTTCATCGATCGGGGGAACGTCCGCAAGGTCGGGAAGTTGTGACCACTGAACCGGTGAAGGCATCCTTCCTCCTGGACCAACCCACCATGCCCGCAGTTCCGCATCCGGGTCGAGGCGCCCGGGATGAAGGGGACGAAGGGCTGGACGCCTCCCGGTGAGGAGAAGCCGGCCCCGACGAAGCAGGCCCGCCCTGAGCCGGGAGCCCGAGCCCGTGCCTGGCGGCGGATGTTGGACGAGGGGGTCTACGCGAGCCAGTCAGAGTTGGCGCGGGGCGAGGGAGTGTCGGCGGCTGCGGTGAGCCAGGTCATGCAGAAGTTGGCACCGACCTAGCCGTTGTGACCGGTAGAGTGGCCCGGCGGTCCTACAGATCCGGAGGCCACCGCGGTGCGGTTGTCGCCGCCGACCTCCGCGTGGCCGCAATCGCTGACCCAGAGCCGACCTCGGCCCCTCTTGTGCCCCCGCCGAGCCGCATCGGAGACGTGGCCTTGCGAAATCACGATCAGGCGCGCCTCTCCCATTGTAGAGTCCAGCTGAAATGTATGGAGCGCAAGCGATGATCGATGAGGAGTATGGGTTCCGGAGGCCGACCAAGGCCCATTTTGCTGGATCAGCAGGTCCAGGCGAGGAGATTCACAGAGGCGGATTGGACCATCTCAGCACCAGGCGCAGAGTCTCGACTGGCATGGCGCGAGTGCGGCAGGTGACCTGATGGCCTTCGAACCCGCTGGCCCCCCCCGCACCCCACCGCGCCCCGGCACGCTGGCCCGCAACCCGGCGCCGGGTCGCGGCCCCGACGGCACC
>ERZ761602.2348-NODE-2348-length-30045-cov-5.948249_pt1 | contig 30045 bp, 23 predicted proteins | sample MGYA00512165_ERZ761602 | MGnify/ENA primary metagenome ERZ761602 (study PRJEB28899, sample SAMN02445085) | bioreactor sludge metagenome | biome: EBPR sludge; isolation source: Thorneside wastewater treatment plant | place: Australia: Brisbane, Thorneside...
TCATCCCCTGCCCCTTCTCCCTCCCGGCACAAACCATCCGGCAAGGAGAAGGGGTCCGGATCCCTTCCCTACCACAACAAAGAGCCCCTCCCCGCGGGATCGCGGGGAGGGGCTTTCGGCACGGAGGCTCAGTTGAAGAACCCGACCGACTTGGCGAGACGAATATCGTCGCCGCCCGTAAGTTCGTCGAGGTCCTTGAGCGGGATCTCCTTATTGGCGGCGTCCTCGACCGAGACCTTCAGACAGAGCGAGCGCAGCTCGTTGACGAGGATCTTGAACGACTCGGGGATGCCGGGCTCGACGAGCGTCTCGCCCTTGACGATGGACTCGTACGCCTTCACGCGGCCCATGACGTCGTCCGACTTGATCGTCAGTAGCTCCTGCAGCGTGTAGGCCGCGCCGTAGGCTTCGAGCGCCCAGACTTCCATTTCGCCGAACCGCTGTCCGCCGAACTGGGCCTTTCCGCCGAGGGGCTGCTGGGTGACGAGGGAGTACGGGCCGATCGAGCGCGCGTGGATCTTCTCGTCCGCCAGGTGCTCAAGCTTGAGGATGTAGATGGTCCCGACGGTGATCGGATTCGGCACGCGATCGCCGGTCAGGCCATCCCGAACCGAAGACTTGCACGAGTGGGGATCGATGCCTGCCCGCTGGAACGCGTTCTGCTGGATCTTGTCGAGGATCGCGGCATAGACTTCCTTTGCGGCCTTGTGGGGAGCACCCATCGTGTCGGGCACTTCCTCCGGCTCCCACTCGTCGAGATCGACGTCGAGCAGCTCTCCGACGGTCTTGACCGGCGGTGCGGCCACGATCCGGGCGACCCGCTCCAGGGAGGGCTCGTCGAGTTGCTTGAGGCGCGCCTCGATCAGCTCGAACATTCCCTCGACCTCGAGATCCTTAGGGAAACGGATGTCGAGGTGAAGTTCGGTGTTCATGTACGCCGCGAGAACCTGCCGGCGCATCGACTGGGCCATCCGGTCGAACTCGTGGAGGATTTCCTGCTCCGTCGCACCCTCGAATGCGGGGCAAACGTATCGGACGCCGAGATGGCGCCCGGCGTAGCCGAGGTGCGTCTCGAGAATCTGTCCGATGTTCATGCGGCTCGGAACGCCGAGGGGGTTGAGGACCACGTCGACGGGCGTCCCGTCCTCGAGGAAGGGCATATCCTCGACCGGAAGGATCTTGGAGATGACCCCTTTGTTCCCGTGTCGTCCGGCCATCTTGTCGCCGACCATGATCTTGCGCTTCTGGGCGATGTAGACCTGGACGGTCATGTTCGTGCCGGCGGGAAGCTCGTCACCCGGAATCTGGAGAAGGGGATCGTCGGTCCGATCGCAGATCAGCCGCTCGCGCTTCTTCGACTCCTTGTAGACGTAGTTGATCGACGGGCTCAGATACTTGAACCGGCTGAAGACCTTGACATCGACTACGGTTCCCTTCTCACCATGCGGGAGTCGGAGGGACACGTCACGGGTTTCCTCGGCCTTCTTTCCGAAGATCGCGATGATGAGCCTCTCTTCGGCCGTCATTTCGGTCTGTCCCTTGGGGGCGACCTTTCCGACAAGGATGTCCTCGGGCCTCACCTCCGCACCGATGCGGATGATCCCGTTTTCATCGAGGTCCTTGAGGGCCTCTTCGCCGACGTTCGGGATATCCCGGGTGATCTCCTCGGGACCGAGCTTGGTGTCGACGGCTTCGACTTCGTGGCGCTCGATGTGGATCGAGGTGAACACGTCGTCCTTCACGAGGCGCTCGCTGATGAGGATCGCGTCTTCGTAGTTGTAGCCGCCCCACGGCATGAAGGCGACGAGGAGGTTCTTGCCGAGAGCCAGACGCCCGTCATCGCAGGTGGGACCATCGGCGAGGGCGTCGCCTCGGAGGACGTGGTCGCCGAGGTTGACCATCGGACGGTGGGTGAAGCAGGTCGACTTGTTGCTCTGCACCATGTGCATGAGCTTGTACGTGTCGAGCGCTCCGTCATGCGCCCGAACCCGAATCTCATCGGCCGTCACGTACTCGACGATCCCGGCTCGCCGCGCGATCACCGCCGCGCCGGAGTCGACCGCCGCGGTGCGCTCGTAGCCGGTGCCGACGAGCGGGGCTTCCGACCGAAGACACGGTACAGCCTGACGCTGCATGTTCGCACCCATGAGGGCGCGGTTCGCGTCGTCGTTCTCGAGGAACGGGATGAGCGCGGTGGCCACGGAGATGATCTGGACCGGCGAGACATCGACCAGGTCGACCGAATCACGCGGAACCGTCGGATAACTCGCGCCCCCGAACTCCTTGTCGCCACCCGGACATCGCACTTGGACCTTCTCGTTGAGGATGACGCCGTTCTCGTCGGTGAGCAGGTCGGCCGGCGCGATGCGGAGCGAAACGTCCTCCTGGGCGGTCAAGTACACGATGTCGTCGGTGACGCGGCCGTTTTCCACGCGCCGATACGGCGTCATGATGAAGCCGAACTCGTCCACGCGGGCGTGGGTCGTGAGCTGGCTGATGAGTCCGATGTTCGGACCTTCCGGCGTTTCGATCGGGCAGATTCGCCCGTAGTGCGATCGGTGGACGTCGCGGACTTCGAGCTTGGCACTCGTACGCTGGAGGCCCCCCGGGCCGAGGCTCGACAGGCGGCGCTTGTTCGTCAACTCGCTCAGCGGGTTCGTTTGGTCCATGAACGTGCTGAGCTGGTTCGAGCTGAAGAAGCTCTTGATCGACGCACTCACGGGCTTGACGCTGAGGATGATGCCGGGGAGCAAGTTGTCCTGATCGGCGCTGGTCATCCGCTCACGAGCGACCTTCTCCATGCGGACAAAGCCGAGTCGGAGCTGACTCTGAAGCAGCTCACCGATCGATCGGACGCGCTTGTTTCGAAGATCGTCGATGTCGTCCCGCTCGGCTTCCTTGAGGAGGTACGGCGTCATGGCGCGAAGCACGCCGGCGAGGTCATCCGAGGTGAGATTGCGGACGTTGATCGGGATGTCGAGGCCCAAGCGGCTGTTGAGGAACCGCCGTCCGACCTTGCCCAAGTCGTAGCGCTTGATGTCGAAGAACTGGTTGTAGACCAGTTGCTTCGCGGCATCCTCGGTCGCGGCCTCGCCCGGGCGCAGGCGCTTGAAGATGTCGAGGATCGCCTCGCGCATGTTCGTGGTCTTGTCCTGCTCGAGCGTCGCTTCCGCAAGCTGCTCGACCACCAGCACGTCGATCGACTCGAGGCCCATCGACTCGATTTTCTTGGCCGTCTCTCGCTCGATCCGCTCAAGCTTGCGCACGATCAGGGTCTTGCCCTCGTGGATGTCGTCGAGCGGGCGCTTGCCGGTGAGATCGTCTGCTGTCGGGTTGTGGAGCGTTACCTCCTCGCCGAAAGCCCAGATCATCTCCTCGTTGGTCGAAAGCGGAGACTCCACGGTTGCTTCGGCGGTCAGGAGCTGCTCGGTCAGGCCCGCGAGCACTCGCTTGGTGAGAATCGTGCCCTTCTCGAGCAAGACCTCGCCCGTCTCGGGGTCGGCAAACGGCTCGCCGAGCTTCTTGTGAAGCGCCTTCCCGATCGGGCGGCGCGACTGAACGCGACCCCGGAGCTTATCAGGAGCGCTCGAGTCGAAGAAGCAGTGAAGCGCCTTGATCAACTGCGTGATCGGGAGCTTCTTGGTCTGGCTGACCTGGGTGTGCACCACCATGTTCGAATCGGACTCGACTTCGAGCCACGGGCCCTCGCTGGGGATGACCCGCGCCGAGACCAGGACCTGCATCGCGCTGTCGACGCCTTCCTCGAAGTACAGACCCGGCGAACGGGAGAGCTGCGATACGATGACGCGCTCGCGCCCGTTGATGATGAACGTGCCCTTGTCGGTCATGAGGGGCAAGTCACCCAGGTAGACCTCGGACTCGATTTCCTCGCGATCGCGGCCACCGAAACGTACGGTCGCCTTGATCGGGGCCTCAAACGTCATATCCCGTTCGCGGCAGTCCTGAATCGAGTACTTGGGCTCGCCCAACGTGAACGAGACGAATTCGATATAGTTAGTCTGAGTGAAGTCCCAAATCGGGGAAAATGTTTTGAAGAGTTCGGGAAGACCCTCTTCAAGAAACCATTTGTAGCTGTTGAGCTGCAGTTCGATGAGATTCGGCACCTCGAGGAAACGGCCGATTCGCTTCGAGGTGGGCTGAATAACCCTCATTCACGCCTCCGGAGTAAGTTCGCGAACGTTCACTATACCTGTTTCCAGGCGATCCGTGCCCCCTGCGCGCGTCTATTTCGAGGGCGTGTCGCGCTCTTGCTTGCGCTTCTGGAGGCGGCCGAGGAGCGCGTCGATCCGGAGTCGAGCGCCGAAGCGCACGTCGTTCGGAAACTGCCGCCAAATCACGAACGGCTCGAAGCTCCCGGCGATGAACGAGAACCCGTACTCCTTGTCGTACCACTCGCGCCGGTTCACGTCGTACTTGCCGAGCACGCTCGCTTGGATGTTCCCGAAGTTGAAATCGGCGCGGAGGTGCCAGGCGTGGGTCGAGAACAACGGATCGAAGGCGAACATCGGAGTCCCGGACTCGAAGCCCTGGACGTAGCCCGCGCTGACCTTCACCGTCGGGTTCGGTCGGTACGACACACCGGTGAGGGTCCTCAACCAGGTGTATGAGTCGCCGGATCCGACGTATCCCGCCCCATCCACTCGCAACCGCGCCGACAGGTTGTTGGTGAAATCGAACTCACCCGTCGTCCAGCTCCCGTAAAGAACGGCTCGCTCGCGGAAAGGGTCGGCGTTGCCGGGACGAAGACTCTGCCCCCGAACCTGGACGTACCCCCCACCCCTTCCGATCGGTCCCCCGATTTCGCCTGCGATCTCCCAGCGTTTGCTGATCGCGGACGGATCGACGATGCGCCCGCGGGTCCCTTGGTTCCAATAGCTCCCGGCACTGAGGGTTCGACGCTCGTTGCGCAGGTACTCGTCCTCGGTCTCCACCGAAGGCACCGCGATGCTGTCCAGGTAGCTTTCGCCGAACCGCTCCCCAAGATCGGTGCGCGGTGCGATCAACCCGGTTGCTTTGGTCGGTTCCACCCCGCTCCAGGCGAACTCAAGGCCGTAGCTGGGAAGCGCGCCGGGAAACGCGCCAAGGATCGCGCTGAGACTGGCTTGGTCGCCGAGCAGGGTCGAGCTGTTCCAGGCCATCCCGAAGCCGTTCCCTCGACGAAACGAAATGGCAGGCAGCCGGAAACCGGACACTCGGCGATCGAGGCTGAAGGTCGCGCGGGCCGGGTATTGGAGGATCCGTCGTCCGAACATCTCCAGCGTCGGATGCTCGGCATATCCGCGTCGTCCAGGCTGTAGCACGATCCGACGCGACCGGATCGCGACTTCCCGAGGCTTCTGGAGACTGGGCGTGCCGTACGCATCGATCAAGGTCCATCGACCGGGCTCGATCTCAAGTCGCTTCACGAGAATTTGAATCCGATCGATCTCGATCGCGACGTTCTCGGCGGAGCCGGTCCTCTTGCCCCAATCGAAACTCAGGTTGCTTCCCTCGAGCGTGCCGTCGGGATCGATAAGGCGTACGTTCCCTTCGGCTCGGCCTTGGCGATTCGCGGAGTCGACGAAGAGCGAGTCCGCATAGAGGGTGGTCGGACCGTACGTTGCCTTGATCCCGCCTCCGAAGGTCGCGGTTCGATTTGCGAGATCGACCTTCTTGCTGCGCCACTCGACGAGCAGGACCTCGTCGACACGCTCCACCTGCACTTGCAACGTCGTGACGACGCGTGCGATGCAGGGGAAGGGAGCTGGGTTGAGGAGCATCGGGTGACTGACGAGTCTACCGCGGGCACCGACACCCCGATCTTCGACCCAGCTTCCCGGCAAATGGGCCGGGGATACGCAGAGGTTTTTCAAAAGTTCCCCAAAATCGCGAGAACCTGATATATCATGGGGTGGAGAGTGTTTGTTTGGTCGTTCGGTTTTGGCAAGGGATGGACTTGCGGACGCCGGGCCGCCTCGCACGCGGCACCACCACCTTCCGGCGTTCAACTTCTTTCGTCGAGACGATGGCCACATCACTGAGAGGGCTTCGGCCTTATCGTTACTTGAATGCATTCGGAGGTTCAATTCAATGAGAAAGCTTCTCTTGTTGGCTCTGGTGGCGTCGGGGGCTGCGGTTGCGCAGGCCGAAGACGTCATCTGGGACAACGGTCTTCCCAAGACCACCATCTTTAATGGCGCCGAGTCGTGGCTCGGCTACAGCTCGGGCAATCTCGGCGGAACGCTCACCCAGCGCTGGTGGGCGGAGCCGTTCACCGTCCGAGCCGGCGGCGCGACGATCACGAGGGTCACCGCCAACTGGTTCACCCCGGTTGGTTCGGACGCCGTCGACGTCAACTTCATCATCTGGAAACGGACCGCGCTGAACGCGCCCGGCAACGATCCCGTCGTCGGTGGCGCGGATATCTTCGCAATGGGCAAGCTGGGCGACTGGAGCCTTGGCACCCACGATCCACGCTTGCCGCATCCGGACGACACCACGTGGTGGGGCGTCCTCGCGCCGGACAGCTTCCTGCGGTTCATGTACCACGACTATCCGCTCACCGGGACCGGTGGCGTTTCGGGACCGATCACGCTGCCGGCAGGTGACTACTACTTCACCGTCTACGCGGACGGCCTCGGTACCGGCAACGTCACGGGCCAGTCCAACATCGCCTGGCTCAGCGGATCGAGCGGCGACAATGCTGCGCTCAACCCCGACAACTCCTGGCGCGCCACGTCGTGGCCGCTCAGCATGGGTGTCGGCGGCTTCCAGTTCTATGCCCCGTCCAACGTGGTCGCCACCCCGTTCATGGGTGACCCGCGGGAGCGCTGGAACGTGGCGTTCCAGCTGTTCGGCGTGACTGCCCGCAAGGCCGGTCAGGTGTCGGGCACGGTGAACTGGAACAGCTTCGTCGGCGTCGCCCCCGGCCTCACCGATGACATGAGCTTCCAATGGCGGATCCCGCTCCTCGAGACCGGAACGACCAACGTCATCAGCTTCCGGTACCCGTACATCATCAACTCGCAGAGCTTCAGCTACGGTTGGAGTTCCCCGGTTGCGGATGACCGGTCCTATGATGCGAAGATCTCGTTCCGCTACTGGCTGCGCCGTACGTTGAACTACAACCCGGCGAACAACTACACCGGTGCGGACTTCAACATGGTCAACGGCGATCTCGTCGTCGACAACGACATCAACTCCGATGACTTCGACGCTCTCGTCGCGGGCTTCGGATCGAGTGGTGCCGGCGGTACCAGCACCGATCCTGCCGGCGACATCGACGGAAGCGGCAACACCGACTCCGACGACTTCGACATCCTTGTGGCCAACTTCGGCACCGTCGGCGACAACTAAACTCGCTGAGGCTGAAATCCGACCGCCCGTCCCCTTCCGGAAATGGGGGACGGGCGGATTTTCTTTGTCCGTAAGGGCCAAACCTAAAGAGATTCCACGTCTCGCCAAAGAATTCACACGGGAGATCACCGGGTTTATTCGAACCGGCCCACAGGCATTCAGGACGGACACCGAGCATGCGGATCAACACGAACGTACCAGCGATGAGCGCTCTTCGGAGCCTCGACCACTCCCAAGGCGAACTTGCGGGTGTCTTGCAGCGCCTCAGCACCGGCCTCAGAATCAACTCTGCAGCCGACGATCCCGCCGGACTGATCATCAGCGAAGGGATGCGGGCGCAAATGCGAGGCCTCGAACAGGCGGTCAAGAACTCGCAGGACGCCGTCAACATGGTCAAGACGGCGGAGGGAGCTCTCGACGAAGTCCAGCGCCTCCTCCGTGATATCCGCGCCCTCGCGGTCCATTCCGCGAATAGCGCCGTCGTCGACGCCAACGTCGTCCAGGCGAACCAGACGCAAATCGTTTCGACCCTCCAGTCGATCGACCGCATTGCCAACTCGACCCAGTTCGGGAACAAGAAGCTCCTGGACGGAAGCGCCGGCACCTACGCGACGTCCACCAGCCCCAACAACGTGGCGAACCTGTTCTTCGGAGGAACGTTCAACAACAACTCGATCACGACCAATTCCACCGTCACCCTGGTGATGACCCAAGCCGCTAGCCAGGGCTCGGTCGCGGCGACGCGCACGTTTGCGACGGCGGCGACCACGGTCCCGGCCGGGTCGTTCACAATCAATGGCCGGACCTTCACAACGCGCGCGAGCGACACCATCCAAGACGTTCTGGACCAGATCAATGCGGCCTCCGGCATTACCGGCGTCACCGCAAGCTGGACCGCGGGTGGCGCCGTCACCCTCACCACGATCAAGTACGGCTCCGATCAAGTCGTCAACTTCTCCGACACGAACGGCGTTCTACTTACAGCCCCTGGTTCCCCCGCCCCAGGCGTCGGCGTGGATGCGACAGCCGACGTCGTCATCGATATGAATGGCTCGGCGGCGGGCGGGCTCACGACCGTGGCCTTCACTGCGGGCAAGGGCCTCCAGCTTCGGGACAACAACGGCAACGTCATCAACCTCACCTCCGCGGGCAACGCCCTCGGTGCGCCGACCGCGATCGGCAACATCACGTCGGGAACGGCCCAATTCCAGATCGGCGCGTACGACAACCAGGCGGTCGCGTTCGCACTCCCGGTCGTGTTCGCCAACCAGTTGGGAACCTCCGCGATCTCCGGCCAGAGCCTTGCCGATATCGACGTCACGACCCAATCGGGAGCTCAGGCCGCCATGCGAATCATCGACGACGCGATCTCGCAACTCGCCCAGATGCGCGGTCGCCTTGGCTCGTTCCAGAAGGACTTCCTGCAGTCGACCGTGCGCTCGCTGAACGTTGCCAACGAGAATCTCGCCGCGTCCGAAAGCCAAATCCGCGATGCCGAGATGGCGGGTGAAATGACGAACTTCACACGGCTTCAGATCCTGCAGCAGAGCGGCACCGCGATGCTCGCCCAGGCGAATCAGCTTCCGACGAGCGTCCTCAGCCTGCTACAGCAGTAAGCGCCCCTAGCCTCCGAGCCGATGATGCTGGTCGAGCTCTGCTTCGGCTTGCCGTACCGATCGCATCTCGGAGAGTACGAGGTCGATCGAAGACGTGCCCTCGATGCCGGAGGTGTGCTCCTTCCCGATCGACTGGGCCATTTGCTCGGTCTCCTCGTAGAGGAGCTTGATCTTTTCGGCGATCTCGCGGACGTAGGGGAAGATTTGGGGCAAGTGTGGGCTCCGGTAGACATTGCGCTTCTCGTCGCCGAGCTTGTAGCCCGTGAGCCCTTCGATCGCGTCGACGATGTCGAGATCGATGAAGTCCTCGATCTTATCGCGCCAATCATCCTTATCCTTTCCCCGAGGTCGCCCGAAGCAGGACGAGCAAAGAATCAAGGCCTGCTCCATCGCCGTGTCGGCGGCCGCGAGGACCTGGGACCGGAGGGCTTGGCGATGCGATCCGGCCGCGTTCCACGTCGCGCCGTCCAGCGAGGTGCGGATCTTCATGTAGTAGAACGCGCATGCCTCGAGGAGTTGACCGGCGACAGGATCGAGCTCCTTGTGGAGTCGACGCCGGTGGAGCGACCCATGGAATTGCTGGACGACGCCGTAGGCTTGGAATCGTCGCTCGTCCTCGGCGGTTCGGCTCGCGCGGTTGCGTCGGAATCCGAGCGCGGTCCAGATGCCGACGCCGCCGAACATCGGGATTGCGGCGAGGATGCCCACGAGCGGATTCACGAGCGCGAGCGCGAGGGTCACGACCCCGGCACCCACCCCGCCGATCGCCGCGCGCGTGAAGAGCCTCGCGTCCTGGTCGGCGTAAGGTGAACGCGCGACCGCCTGGTCGAGATACTCACTCAGATGCGGATGTGGCTTCGACTTCCCAGAAAAGAACATGGATCTCAATGGGGCATACGTGCCGACCAGCCCGGTACGTTGCTCACTGAAGGCTACCTGGGAGGTAGATTCCGGTTCGTGGCGGACACCCTCGCAATCGCCAAGGACACCGCGATCGTTCTCGGAACGGTCATCGCCCTCGTCACGTTTCTCAGTGGCGGACTTGAGTATGTGCGCCAGGGCCATCAAGCGCGAGCCACACACTTCATCCAGATGCGCCGCCGCTTTCTGGAGACGCCTCAGTATCGCGAAATGCTCGACCTCCTCGCGACCGACGATGTCGCGCTGCGGCACGCGTCGATCCAAGAGAAACGGAACTTCGTCGGCTTTCTCGAAGAGGTCGCCCTCATGGTCAATTCGGGCCTCATCCGGCTCGATGTCGCTCACTACATGTTCGGCTACTACGTGCTCTTGTGCGATGCGAGCGAGAACTTCTGGTATGGCCTGAATAAGCAGGATGTTTACTGGAGCGTCTTCCGCCGCTTCGCGTCGACGATGCGCGACCGAAGCAAAGTTCGCGAGAAGCTCAAGGCTCTCCGCTTTTGACAAGCCAAGCGGCTCCAAACACCCCTGCGCTGTCTCCCAATCGCGGCCGGACCACGCGCGGAGTCGTCCCGCAGGGCAGAAAGACGTGGGGTGCCATCGCCTCGCGCGCCCGCTCCGCGAGGCCCGGGGTCTGACCGACACCTCCCCCGAGCACAAGGGTCGTCGGATCGAGGATGTTGACCACGACCGCGATCGCGCGGCCAAACTCCTCGATCAAGTGGTCCCGAGTCGCGTTCGCATCGGCGTCCGCGAGTGTGGCGATCTCCTCGAAGGGGCGCATCACGCCGGTGCGACGGGCGTACCAGGCGGCAAGGGCAGGACCGGAAATCACCGTTTCGACACAGCCGCGTCGCCCGCAGTAGCACGGCTCGCCCTCTGGATCGAGAGGGTTGTGTCCCCATTCGCCCGCAAGTCGATTCGCCCCCGACCAAAGACGTCCATCGACGGCAAGTCCGCCGCCGATCCCCGTACCGAGAATCACGCCGAAGGTCAAACCACGAGGGCCGTGTCGCGACTCGGCCAACGCGAGGCAATTCGCGTCGTTCTCGATGAGGACTTCGACCCCCAACGCCGATTCCAGATCGGAAAGAAGGGGGCGACCGTTCAGGCACGTCGAGTTGCAGCCGCGCATCAAGCCGGTCGACGGGTCGACCGATCCCGGCGTCCCGATCCCGATCGACGTCGGACGTCGTCCGACGCACGCGCACAGCTCCTTCAGGAGTTCGTCGATCGCCGCAATCACGGCGTCGTAGCCGACCTCAGCTTGACTGGGAATGCGGCGACGGACCTGAACGGTTCCGTCTTCGGCGAGTACGACCCCTTCTAGTTTCGTGCCTCCTAGGTCGAATCCGAATCTCATGGCTCACCCGCGACTTCCCTGTCGATTGCATCCCACAGGGCCGGGCATCGTTCACGTGGGATCAGGGTCGTGATCTGCCGGGTTTGCGCGATGTAGCGCTCTCGTTTCGTGCCGGTCCGGGTCCGCTTCGAGTCGATCACGTTGGCAAGTCGATCCGCGAGTTTGATCACCTGCGCTCGATCGGACATCCGCGCGATGCCCTCCAGGAGGAGCCGGCTCCGGAGCTCGACGAGCTCGGCCTTGCTCAAGGTTCGACGGATCTCCTCATCGGGCTCGTCACGGGTGAGCTCACGCACAAGGTCGGTGACTCCGGGTCCGAATCGTCGTTGGAGGGTGGTCCATTGCACCCCACATTCCTCGACCACGTCGTGGAGCACCGACGCGCAGAGCATCTCCTGATCGGTCACTCCGGCCGTGTGGCGAACGTGAAGGAGGACCTCGATCGGGTGGGTGACGTAAGGAAGCGGCACGGGGCCATCGCGGTGCTGACCCGCGTGGCGGTGGGCGGCGAAGCGGATCGCCTCGGTCAGATCGGGCTGGCTCACGCAGCCTGTTTACCCGCTGGGCTACGGTATCCTCGGTGGGCCCCATGCTCGTGACCCCCGAATTGGCCTTGGCGTTCCGTGCCGAGGTCGAGGCTGCGTCCTCGATCATCGTCGGAACACACCTGAATCCAGACGGCGACGCGCTGGGCTCGGCCCTGGCGATGTCGCACTTTCTTGATGACCTCGGCAAGCCACACCAGGTCTTCTGCAATAATCCTGCCCCCTACAACTTGCGCTTTCTCCCCGGGGCCGGTCGCGTCCAGCTCGAAGGCACGGTGCCTCCCGGCACGCTGGGAATCGTCCTCGATCTTGACGCCCTCCACCGATTGGGGCGCGTGCGGCCGCTGTTCGAACAGTGCAAGCGCCTGATCGTGGTCGATCACCACGTCCCTCACGAGAAACCCGGGGACTTGCGTATCATCGATCCCGAGTCTCCGGCAACGGCTCTGATCTTGACCGACCTGCTCCTTGCCTGCCACGCCGTGATCAGGCCCGAGATCGCGACGTGTCTACTTGCCGGCATCGTCACCGACACCGGCTCGTTCCGGTTCCCGAATACGACGCCCCACGCGCTGACCCGCTGCGCCGATCTTCTCGCTTGCGGAGGCGATATCGTCCGGATCGGGGAGGAGCTGTACCAGAAGAAGCCGTTGCCGGCTGTCAAGCTGTTGGGCACGGTGCTTCACAAAATGCGGCTCGAGCTGGATGCTCAGATTGGATGGGCGACCCTTTCAACCCGTGATTACGCGGCTGCTCACGCGACCGAGGAGCACACCGAGGGCCTCGTGAACGAGATCTTGAGCGTCGATTCCGTGCGCATCGCCGCGCTGATCCGGGAACCCCAGCCGGGCAAGGTCCGCGCCAGCATCCGCTCCCGAGGCGAGGTCGATGTCACGACGGTCGCCCGCGTGTTCGGCGGTGGCGGCCACCGCAACGCGGCCGGATGCACGTTCGAAGTTTCGCTCGAAGAGGCAGAACGTGGTCTCGTCCGGGAGATGGAACGGTGCTTGGCTTCCTCCTGATCGACAAACCGCTGGGGATCACCTCCCACGATGTCGTGAACCGGATTCGACGCGGTCTCGGGACGCGGCGGGTCGGGCACGCCGGCACGCTCGATCCGCTCGCCACCGGGCTCCTCGTAGTGGCCGTTGGCCCCGCGACCCGGTTTCTTCAGTACCTCGAGTTGGAGCCGAAGGAGTACCTCGCAGCGGCCCGGTTCGGCATCACCACCGACAGCCAGGACGCGGAGGGGACCGTCGTCCAAGAGGGTCCGGTACCGGTGGACTTGGCTTCGGCCATCGCCACCCATCTTCTTTCGTTCGGGGGTGCCATCGAACAGCTGCCCCCGATGTACAGCGCGGTGAAGAAGGCGGGCAAGGCGCTCTACGCTTATGCCCGACGCGGAATCGAGGTCGAGCGAGAACCGCGAACCGTCTACATCGACGCCTACGATCTGCTTGAAGTCAGCGGCGCGGAGGCGAGATTCAGGATCGTCTGTTCGGGTGGCACGTACGTCCGCACCCTGATTCACGACCTCGGGGTGGCGATTGGATGCGGGGCACACATGACCGGCTTGATCCGCACTCGGGCCGGTCGGTTTCATCTGTCCGAATCGGTCAGCCTCGACCGAGTCGGCGTCGGCGACCTGATGTCGCTGGCCGACGCGCTGGTCCACCTTCCTAGCGTTCGACTTCCCATTGCTCAGGTCCAGATGATCCGGGAGGGCCGATCGGTGCCTGGTCCCGAGCACGCCGAAGGTCGGTACGTCGCCCTCAAAACCGAAGACGGCGCGGTGTTCAGCATGGCCCGATGGGTCGGCAACCGATTGCAGCCGGAGTGCGTTATCTCCTCTGAGGCGCTGGAAATTGGTCCACTTTGAACCCGACTGGCCACGACGGAAACTGACCGGGCACCTGCTATGGTTTCTGGCGTGGGCATTCGTGACCACAGTCGGGCTCTGTCTCACCCCGAGCGCCAACGGCCACGGAACGCATACCCAACTCGGCTTGCCTCCCTGCCCGAGCGTCATCGTTTTTCAGCGACCCTGTCCGGGATGTGGTCTTACGACCAGCTTCACGTCGCTCCTCCATGGCGACTTCTCGAGAGCATTCGCGGCGCATGCCGTTGGGCCGATCCTCTACGCGGCTTTCACATTGAGCGCCTGGGCGTGTTTGTACGGGTTCCTTCGGGGCCGCCGCTTCAACACCGACAGTCGGGCATTCTCGTTTGCCCTCGGGACCCTGGTCACGGTTCTGGTCGCCTTCGGTCTGATCCGCTTCTTCTCGGTTGCGAATCTGTCGGTCTTCTCGCCCCCGATGACTCAGCACCACGGCCGCGGGAACCGATCCTAGCTCGGCCATTCGATCGTCGCCCGGACGCGGCCGGCCACTTCCGGGCTCACGAGCCGGCCGACGAGGGCGAGGGCGAGATCCACGCCGGCCGAGACTCCGGCCGAGGTCGCGAGGTCACCGGTATCCAGGATGCGAACTCCCTCGACGACCTCTGCCCTCGGGGCGACTTCCCGGAGAACGTCATAGGCTCGGAAGTGGGTGGTAGCTTGGCGACCGTCGAGGAGGCCGGCGCGACCGACGAGCAGCGCACCCGTACACACCGACGCGATGACGGGAGTCGAAGCTCGCCGACCGCGAAGCCAATCCACGACCGGATCGTCCTGATTGATGCGCCGTGTCCCGGGTCCGCCAGGCACGACGATCAGATCCAACGGTGGGCAAGTCTCCAGCGACAGCGTCGGGACCACGCTGAGCCCTCCGCGAGCAACGATCGGCGTTGTGTTTGCGAGCGTCAGGACGTGGCACTCGGCGAGGGAAAAGACCTCCAGGGGGCCCGCGAAGTCCAAGACCTCGACGTCGTCGAAGAGCAGAATGCCAACGTGCATGGAGCCGAGTATGTCCGGCGTGTACACTGGGAGACGTGACCTTCACTGTGGCCTGCGCCCAATTCGCACCGCGAAAAGCCGACGTCTCCCAGAACCTGGACCGCATCGCCGAAATCACCCGCCAAGCCTCCGATGCCGGCGCGGACCTGGTGACGTTTCCTGAGAGCGCCACGAGCGCGTACTTCCTCGAAGGCGGGGTCCTCGAATCGGCGCTGACAGCGGAAGCGCTCCACGCCCAACTCGCTGCGCGACTGACGTCGATCGAGCGGCCGGTCGATGTGATGCTTGGCTTTTACGAGCTCGAGGTCGGCAACCTCTTCAACAGCGCCGCATACTTCGAGTTCCAGCCGGATCGCTCCGAACTGGTTCACGTCTACCGGAAGTTCTTCCTGCCGACCTACGGTGTGTTCGATGAAGAACGCTTCGTTTCACGAGGCCACGAACTCGGCGTCTTCCGATCCCGACTCGGCCGCTTCGGAATCCTGATCTGCGAAGACGTTTGGCACAGTATCCTGCCCACACTCTGTGCCGTCTATGGTGCAGAGGTCCTGTTGATCCCGAGCGCGTCGCCGGCGCGCGGTTTCCGCGATGGCGTCCCCGAGAACCTCAAACGATATGAACGAATGCTCCGCGGGATCGTCGAGGAGCACGGCGTCTATGCCGTCAACACCCACCTTGTCGGATTCGAAGGCGGTAAGGGCTTCGTGGGCGGCAGCTTGGTTTTGGATCCCCACGGGCACGTACTTGGGCAAGCTCCGATCGGTGAGGATCACCTCCTGCTTGTGGAGATCGACACCGACGTCGTCAGCATCGCCCGAGCCCAGACGCCTCTTCTTTCAGACTTACAGAGTGCCTGGACCGACATCTGCCGTCTTGCCGCGAGGGGACGATGAGCCTCACGTTCCGACGCTGTGAGACGGATGCCGACGCCGAGGCTCTGGCCCGCGTGCTTTCCGTCGTCTACCGTCGGGGTGAACCGATGCCGCCCGAGGAAGTACTCGAGGAAACGGAGAGCGGTTACCTCGCGTTCGACGGAAGCACCGTGGTCGCAGGCTTCATCGACTACCCGATGCGGGTCACTCGGGATCGGGCGGCCCTGCCATGTGCCGGGGTCGCCGCCGTCGGCGTGCTGCCCGAGGCAAGGCACCGACACGTCGGGTCGGCGATGATGGAATGGTCCCTTGGGCAACTGCGCTCGGAAGGCCGGGTCCTGAGCAGCCTTTATGCGTTTCGGGAGCCCTTCTACCGGAAGTTCGGCTACGAGGTCGTCGGCTTTCGGCGTCAGATCACCGTCCCATCGAACCGCCTCCCAGACCTCAAGCCCGAACTGCCGGTCCGATCCTTGGACCCCGCTGACGTCGAGACGCTCGATCCGGTCTACCGGGCGTTCATCGCGACCCGCACCGGAGCGAATCTCCGCGAACCGTGGCAGTGGCGTAATCGGATGGGCGAGAAGCCACCGATGATCTACGTCGCCGGAGATCCGATCGAGGCCTACGCGTGGGTTTCGATGGAGGGCACGTTTTGGGACGACGTGAAGGTCGGAGAGCTCGCCTGGTCGACTTCGCGCGGCTATCGGACGATCCTCGCCACCCTTGTCGGGCTGTGCATCAACCGTGGCTCGCTCATCTTCCATGAGCCAAGCGACGGCCCTTTCGCGATGGAGTTTCTCGATCAAGGCGTCAAGATCGAACTCCACCGACCGTTCATGACGCGGGTCCTCGACGTCCCTGGGGCCCTGCGAGCCCTGAAGCCGGAGGGTACAGGTGCCTTCACACTGGAGATCGACGATCGCTTGCTGCCCGATCAGCGCGGCCCCTGGCGCGTCGAGTTTGACAGTGATGTCGTGAGCGTCGAAGCCGCGAGCTCCGCGACCCTCGCGATGAACGTCGGGACGCTCGCGCAAGCCCTGATGGGCGAGCCCGACGTGCGCCAACTGGTCTCGGCCGGGCGGATTCGAGCGTCGTCGGAGGCCGATCTTGCGTCGATGGCGAGATTTCTGCCCCCGCGATCCTGCTACCTCATGGATTTCTTCTGAATGGCACGAACTCTGCCAGGACCGCACTCGATGACTCGCCGCCTGCTTCCGACTCGGGCGCTCGCCCTCCTGTTGGCGATAGGTTTCCTCGACCTGATCGTGACCGCCGTCCTTCATGCCCAGGGCATGATCATCGAGTTGAATCCCCTGATGCGACCGTTGATCGAGCGAAGCGAATGGCTCTTTGCGGCGGTGAAGGCGATGACCCTCGCGATCGCGTGGGTGGCGATGGTCTATTACGCTCGGATCAACCGCGACTTCGTCCGCAAGGCCTGCATCTTCGGAAGTGCCGCCTACGTGATGATCTGGACCGGCTGGTTCTTCGGCTCCCTCTAAGCCGCTCCCGAAGGAATCGGGTCAATGCTCTCAAGCGTCTCATAGCGCGTGTTCCGTCGCTTCGCCGCGTAGCCGGCGTCGCCGATGAGTCGCTCGAACTCGTGGGCATTCAAGATGAACTTGTTGCCCGCCGCGCTGACGACATTCTCCTCGATCATCACGCTGCCGAAGTCGTTCGCCCCGTATCCGAGCGCGAGCTGCGCGATCTTCGGTCCTTGCGTGAGGATCGAGACCTGGAGGTTGTCGATGTTGTCGAGGAAGAGCCGAGACACGGCGACCGTGCGCAGGTAGTCGAAGCCGCTTGCCTTGACCGGGATCGGGAGTTGGGTGTCCTCGGGCTGAAAGTTCCAAGTGATGAACGCTCGGAACGGACCACATTCGTCTTGCAGGTCACGAATACGCCCGAGGTGCTCGACACGATCATCGAGCGTCTCCACGTGACCGAACATCATCGATGCCGTGCTCCGGATCCCAAGCGATGAAGCCGTGCGCATGCATTCAAGCCACTCGTCGGTCGTGTCCTTGTAGGGAGCGATGATCTTCCGGACCCGGTCGACGAGGATTTCCCCGCCCGCTCCTGGGATCGAGTGGAGACCGGCCGCCTTGAGACGTCCCAGGCAATCGTCCAGCCGCAGCTTGCTGATGTGGGCGATGTAGATGATCTCGGCCGGGCTCAGCGCATGAAGGATGACGTTCGGATACGCCTCGAGAATCCTGGTGAAGATCCGCTCGTAGTAGTCGATCTTCAGCTTGGGATTGAGTCCGCCTTGGAAGAGGATCTCCACCCCGCCCTGCTCGACGGTGTCTCGGACCTTGTCTAGAATCTCTTCGTCACTCAGCAGGTAGCCCTCGCCATGACCCGGGACGCGATAGAACGCGCAGAACTTACATCGGACCCAGCACACGTTGGTGTAGTTGAGGATCCGCCCGACGACATAGGTCACGGTCGAAGGATCGGTTCTCTGGCAGCGACGATGGTGTGCGAGCGTCGCGAGGTCGGGAAGACTCGGGTGATCGAAAAGAAATCGAGCTTCGGCGGGCGTGATACGCTGGTCGGCAAAGACCTTGTCGGCAATCGTGTCGATCGAAAGCCGCTCAGGAGCGACGGTGGCCATCGACCTCTATTGTACTTGGCGGGAGGATGCCGGCGGGGCTTGCCGAAGTACGGACTGTGTCGATGTTGCCTCTTGCCATCCTCGTCGTCCTTCCCCAGGGCGAGTTCGCCGACCGGGCGGTTCCGCAGCGTGCTCCACTCGCCGTGTCCCCTTTCGTGAAGCTGCCCACGGGAAGCATCCGGGCCAAAGGCTGGCTGGAAGTGCAACTCAAGCTCCAGCGAGACGGGTTTTCCGGCCGGCTCACCGAGATCAGCGGCTACCTGAATAGCCAGGACAACGCATGGCTCGGCAACACGGCCAATCCCCGAGCAGGCTGGGAGGAGCTTCCTTACTGGCTGAAGGGCCAAGTTTCCCTCGCATACGTTCTGAACGACGGCAAGCTGATCGAACAGTGCCGGCCCTGGATCGACGCGATCCTGGGAAGCCAAAAGCCCGACGGATGGTTCGGTCCCGAGGCCAACAGGACTGGACCGCTCGGCACACCCGACCTCTGGCCGAACATGCTCGCCCAGAGTGTGCTCCAGACCTATTACGAGGCCACGGGAGACAACCGGGTTCTTGACTTGATGAAGCGATATGTCGACTGGCTCGCCAAGCTCCCGACCAAGGACCTCGTCGATCCGCGCCACTACTGGCATTTCTATCGTGTCGGCGATCAGCTATCCAGCCTCGTCTGGCTCTACAACCACACGGGCTACACACCGATCCTGTCCCTGGCCCCGCGGCTCCACCAGGCTTCGGCGAAGTGGGTGGACGGCATCGTCAATCGACATGGAGTGAACTTCGCCCAGGGTCTCCGCGAGCCGACGATGGCGGCTGTGTTCTCGAAGCAATCCCGCGACGCCGAGGCTTCCGAACGGAATCTGCGTCAGTTCCTAGGCGAGTATGGTCTCCCGGCCGGCATGTACGCCGCGGACGAGAACGCTCGCCCGGGCAAGGACGACCCGCGACAGGCGACCGAGACTTGCTCGGTCGCGGAAATGATGCTGAGCGGCGAGCAGATCATGCTGGTGACGGGAAAGCCGATTTGGGGGGACCGGGTCGAAGAGATTGCCTTCAATTGGCTCCCGGCGACTATGACCGCAGACCTCAAAGCGCTGCGCTATCTCACAAGTGGCAACATGGCCGTCTCCGATGCGACCGGCCACAGTCCCGGCATCGAAAACGGCGGTCCGATGTTTCTGATGGATCCTCACGACCATCGCTGTTGCCAACACAACGTCGGGATGGCTTGGCCGATGTTCACCGAACACCTTTGGTTCGGGGTCGACGGCGGCGGACTGGCCGCGGCGATGTACGCCCCGTCCGAGGTGTCGGCCCGGGTCGGCGGCAACACGCCGATCACGATCGAATCGAAGACGGACTACCCATTCTCGAGCACGATTGCGTTCTCCCTCAAGCCGGCTCGCGCCGTGCGATTCCCGCTCTGGCTCCGGGTTCCGGGTTGGTGCGCCGCGCCTCGCGTCGCGATCAACGGCAAGACCCGCACCACCCCGATAACGAACGGGTTTCTCGTGCTCGACCGCACGTGGGAGCCGGGGGACACCGTCGCATTGACCCTGCCGATGGCGGTCAAGACTCGAGCCTGGCCGCAACATGGTGGGGCCGTCAGTATCGAACGTGGGCCGTTGACGTACTCGCTCCGGATCGCCGAGAACCCGGTGCGCCATGGTCGCTCCGACGCTTGGCCCTCCTATGAGATTCGGCCAAGATCGAATTGGAACTTCGGGTTGGAAGGAGGCCCGAAAGCCATCCGCGCCAAAGTCCTGCGACCCGGCACCCAGCCATGGACGGCGAGCACCGTGCCGATCTCAATGACCATCGACGCTCGGCGGATCCCGGAATGGGGGCTCGACATGTATGGGCTCGTCGGGACGCTTCAGGCGAGTCCGGCGCGAACCACCGATCCGAAGCGCCAGATCGAGCTCATCCCGATGGGCGCGGCTCGACTCCGAATCACCGTCTTCCCCACCGTCTCGGCGACCGGCGGCACGAAGTGGGAGAAACGCCCCCAGCCGGTGACGCCGATTCCGGCGACCTACTCCCACCGGAGTTGGTGGGACACGGAGGCCGCGCTCAGCGATCGCCTGACCCCGGACAACGTCAAGAACGAAGAGTTACCCCGGTTCACCTGGTGGGATCACAAAGGGACGACCGAGTGGGTGCAGTACCGTTTTCCGGAGACCCGAACGTTCCAAGGAGCGCGCGTTTACTGGTTCGATGATGAAGGCAAAGGCGGATGCCGCATTCCCGAATCGTGGAAGCTCCAGGTACGGGTGAACGACCAATGGCAAGACGTCGAGGTCGACGGCGGGTACCCGGTGAAGAAGGATGCGTGGTGCTCGGTCCGGTTTCGGCCCATCGGCGGCAAGGAGATCCGGCTGGTGGCTCAGCTCAGACCAGGGTTCTCCTCGGGAATCCTCGAGTGGGAGTTGAACTGACCTCCCCCGCTCACAAGTGCTCGGGGACGAGGGAGGCCAGGGAAGCACTCAGCCGACGAACGCCGCTCGGTTCGCCTGCAGCCAGCCGGAGAAGGTCTGCAGGTCGGGGTTCAGATGGCGGGCAAAGTCGACGTCCCGAACTCGACAGAAGTCGTCATTGAAGTCGCGCTTGAACTGGAACATGTTCCCGAGGTCTTCCGCACCGGGGAAACCGAACCCGCGATAGACCTCCGGGGGAACCTCATTGTAGCGAACCTCCTTTCCGATCAGGGCCGTAAACGCGGCGGCCATTTGAGCCCCGGTCAGGTGCTCCCCGGCGACCCCGATCGTCTTCCCGATGAGGGCGTCGCCGTCCCGGAAGATCCCGAAGGCGCACTTCCCGATGTCCTCAGCTGCGATCGCCGGCAGCGGCTTGTCGCCGATGGGGAAGGTGATTCCTAGGACGCCATCCGGACCTGGAGTCGGCCCCATCCCGAAGTGGATGAAGTTGTCCCAGTAGAACGAAGTCAGGAGATATGTCGTGGGGAGATCGGCGAACAGCGCGTCGGCTTCACCTTTGGCGTCGAAGTGAGGCACCTTGAAACGCTCCATCAACGTGGGCATCCGATCGCTCTCCAAGGGCACCCAGCGCCGCGTGTCCTCGAGCGTGGACCAGATGACGTGACGGAGTCCGGCGGCCTTGGCGGCGGCGGCCATGTTCGCCGCCTGATCGATCTCCTTCTGGGGAGTGAAATGCTCCCAGAAATTGGTCAGACAGAAAGCGCCGTAAGCTCCGTCGAACGCCCTTTGGACGGAGTCGCGATCGTCCAGATCGGCGCCCACGACTTCGGCCCCGGCGGCGGCGAGAGCGCGAGCTCTTTCCGAGTTGGGGTCCCGGGTGATCGCTCGGACTTTCAATCCCGATTCGGGATGGGCCAAGATCGCGCGGACAAGTCCTCCGCCCTGAGCTCCCGTGGCACCGACTACGGCAATGATCTTCTCGTTTGACATGGCGAGAGGATACTTGCCTGCGCAATTACATTGCTGGGGCTCAATCGGGACCCTGGCCGCGCAACAACGCCAGAAAATCGAATGGGCCGACGTCCGGAGGACGCCGACCCACACGACTTTGCCTTGGATTCGGGGTCCTAGGGTTACGCCTTCTTGCGGCGTCGAGCGAGGAGCGCGCCGAGGCCGGCGGCCAGGGCGAGCATCGTGCCCGGCTCCGGAACGACGTTGAATTTCCAACCAAGGTTGGCGCGCGGGTTGCCACCGTAGTTGAACGTGGCCCCGGCCGGACTACTCACGAAGTTGCTGCCGGCCGCAGTCGTCAGGAAGACCTGATCGGCGCTCGTGCCCACCGTCGGCGGGTTCATCACGAGCTGACCGAGGTTGTCGAGCTGGGCCGCGGTCGCGCCGGTCCCTCCGACATTGTTGTCGAAGGTGATTCCCGCCCAGATCGGTCCCGCGGCATTGAAGAGCGGAGTGCCGAACACGTTCGCAATCGACGTGAAATAGACGTTGGCCGAGTTCGCCGTGAATGCGATCGGATTGTAGGTGATTCCGCCAAGCAAGGTTCCGGGAGCTCCCGCGTTGTCTGCATAGAATCGGACGCGAGGGCGGGCCGAGACGGCGACCGAATTGAGGTTGCCGACCGTGAACCAGAACTCGACGATACCACCCGCACCGACCGGGACGATATCGTCCGCAAGCAGCTTGGTGATCGTGTTTCCGGACTGGAGAGCCGCACCGCCGCTGGGCGCGACGCCGGCGAACGTGTCGCGGATGTTGTTGTAAATCGGAACGCCGATCTGGCTGTCGAAGCCAAGGTCGTCGAACCTCTTGGAACTCAACGACGTGGTAGCCACGAGGTCAGCGTTGATCCCAGAAAACTCCTGGGCCGAAGCCACTCCCATAACACCGAAGATGAAAGCCGAAGCTAGAACAAAGTTTCTCATGTACTCCTCCGTTTTCCAGTTGCAGGCAAACGACAGAATCGTGACTGAGAATTCGGCGATTCCGGCAAAGTTAGCAGGGTGTCCCCCGTGAGGGTTTGCCACCGGTCATCGCGGGTAGCCTCCGGCGATGCAGGAAGCCGACGTCCTCGTGATCGGGGCCGGGGCGGGTGGGATCGTCGCGGCCTGGCGGGCAGCGTCGCTCGGCGCGAAAACCGTGTTGCTGGAGAAGACTCCTCGGATCGGCACCAAGATCCTGATCTCCGGCGGCGGCAAGTGCAACATCACCCATGACGGCCCGATCGAGACCGTCCTCCGGGCGTTCCGCCCCGAGGAGGCGCGCTTCATCCGCCCCGCGTGCTACCGGTTCCCGAACCACCGCATCGTCGAGATGCTCACGGATCGTGGACTGAACGTCTACACCCGTCCGGATGGCCGGATTTTCCCCGTCGAGCAGACCGCCAAAGATGTTGTCGCGATCCTGCGCACCTATCTCGATGACGCGGGAGTCGACCTCCGACTCGAAACGCCGGTCGAGTCGATCGTGTCCGACGATCGCGGAGTCTCTGGGGTCCGAACCAAGCACGGCCCGATGGCATGCCGCCACGTCATCCTCGCCACCGGCGGTAGCAGCTATCCGAACTCCGGCACGACCGGCGACGGATGGCCGTGGGCGCGCTCCCTCGGCCATAGCCTGGCACCGATCCGCGCCGCTCTTGCGCCGATCTTCCTCCCTGGGCAGGAAGCACGCTCGGGGATCGCGCTGCGGGACATCGTCCTCAAGGCCCGACAATCGGGCAAGGTCATCGATCGCCATCGGGGTGATCTGCTCTTCACCCATCGGGGCATCTCCGGGCCGGCGACGCTCGAAGTCAGTCGCGCGGTCTCCGAGCACTTGGAGCAGGGCCCCGTGACCTTGGAGGTGGATCTGCAGCCAGATCAGAGCTTCGAGGAGCTCAGTGCGGAGGTGAAGGCATGGCTCGCCGAACATCCGAAGCGCCAGATCCGGGGATTGGCGGAGGCGTATGTCGCTAAGAGCCTCGCCGGGGACCTCCTCGCGGACGCTGAGATTCCCCCCGAGACGGTTGCCGCCCAGCTCCCGCAAAAGGCTCGAAACCGACTCATCGAGGTCCTGAAGGGATGGTCGTTGGGTTCGGTCGAAGGGGTCTGGCTCGACAAAGGTGAGGTTGTCGCGGGCGGCGTCTGCCTCGACGAGGTCGATCCGCAGACGATGCGCTCTCGTCTCTGTAGGGGTCTCTACCTCTGCGGCGAGGTGCTCGACCTGGCAGGCCCGGTCGGGGGCTACAACCTCCAAGCCGCCTTCGCGACCGGTTTCGTCGCCGGGGAAACGGCGGCCGGCGACGCGACCTCCTGATTGACCACCAACGCCCCCGGATCACGCCACAAGGTGGGCGGATTGCGTTGCAAGGTGGGCGGATTGCGTCACAAGGTGGGCGGATCACGCCACAAGGTGGGCGGATCACGTCACAAGGTGGGCGGATTGCGTCACAAGGTGGGCGGATTCGGTCCGCGCCCTCGCTAACTCAGTCCGCGCAATCGCTAACCCAATCCGCGCCCGCGCGAAACCAGTCCGCGCCCTCGCTAACCGAATCCGCGCCCCCGCGAAATCAATCCGCGCCCGCGCGAAGTCAGTCCGCGCCCTCGCGAAGTCAGTCCGCGCCCGCGCGAAGTCAATCCGCGCCCTCGCTAACCCAGTCCGCGCCCGCGCGAAGTCAGTCCGCGCCCTCGCTAACCCAATCCGCGCCCTCGCGGATTGCGTCCCAACCCGTGCACCCACGTCCAGCGATGGACGCTGCTTTGACTTCGTGAGCTTGCACCCTCCTGCTAAGCGCGGAGGCGCCCGCGAGATCCAAAAGAACCCGCATGCGGGGGCGCGGTACCATCCTGTCGCCGCTATCGCGGCGACGAAGGAGACCATCATGGCCACACGGATCGGAATCAACGGTTTTGGGCGCATCGGACGGCTTTCGCTGCGCACGCTGATCGAAAGGTACAAGGGGGCGTTCGATGTCGTCGCCATCAACGACCTCACCGACACGAAGACGAACGCGCACCTCTTCAAATACGACACGACCTATGGACCCTTCAGAGGCTCCGTCGAGCACGACGACGCCTCGATCACGGTCGACGGCGACAAGATGAAGGTCTACGCCCAGACCGAGCCCAGCCAGATCCCCTGGGACGAGCTCGGCTGCGAGATCGTGCTCGAGTGTACGGGTCGGTTCACGGATGCGAACCTCGCCAAAGGCCACCTCGAACGAGGCGTCAAGAAAGTCGTGATCTCGGCGCCGGCCAAGAACGAAGATGTGACGCTCGTCCTTGGCGTCAACGACGACATGTACGACCCTGCCAACCACCGCGTCATCTCGAACGCATCCTGCACCACCAACGGCCTCGCCCCCGTGGCCAAAGTGATGCACGAGAAGTTCGGCATCGACCGCGGACTTCTGACCACGGTCCACGCCTACACGAACTCGCAGAAGACGGTCGATACCGCTGCCAAGGATCTCCGCGACGCGCGCGCGGCGGCCGAGAACGTCGTGCCGAGCAGCACCGGCGCGGCCAAGGCGGTCGGCCTCGTCATCCCCGAACTGAAGGGCAAGTTCACGGGTATGGCGTTCCGGGTGCCCGTGCGAACCGTGAGCGTCGTCGACTTCACCGCGATCCTGAACCGCGAGGCTTCGGTCGAAGAGATCAATGCGGCGATGAAGGAGTACGCGGAAGGTCCGATGAAGGGCATTCTCGCCTACACCGAGGAGGAGCTCGTTTCCAGCGACCTGATCGGCAACGAAGCGTCGTCGATCTTCTCGGCGGTGGATACCGTCGGTATGGGCAACTTCGTCAAGGTCGTCGCATGGTACGACAACGAGTGGGGCTACAGCTGTCGGATCGCCGATCTTTGCCACTTCTTGGTGAAGAAGGGCCTGTGATCTCGGTTCTTCTCTCGTCCGTCCTCGCGATCCAGGGCCCGCCCGCGCTGTTCACGCCGGGCGAGCCCTGGGCTCTGAACTTCGCCGCGCCTCCGCGCATCCCCCTTGTCGGCGATGTCGACCACGACGGTTACGCGGACTTGGTCTGCGTCTACCCCGTGGGCGACGCGATCATCGACGTCAGCCTCAACACGAAGCTGGGGAAAGCCGGGGTGCCGTTTCAGGCAAGGGTCGGATGGGGGAAGAACTGTCGAGCTGCGGCGATCGGGGAGTTCACGTCGACACCCGGAGCCGATGTCGTCGGGCTCTTCGGGGGCAACGTGCTCCGGCTGGCATGGGGCTTCGGCGCGGGATTCCAGGATGAGTCCGAGTGGATCAAGCTGCCCGGCCCCGTCGATCGGCTCGCCACGCTCGATGGAGGTCTACGCCTCCTCGCGTGGTCGTTTGCGACCGGGGTCGGCTATCTCGTCGACACCCGCTCCTGGCCGATCCCGGCTTCCCCCAAGCCCGGAAACCTCCGGAAGGTCAAGATTCCCGTCCAGAGCCAATGGGTCGGGAGCGGCCCGACCGGGGCATGGCTGATCCAAAACGCGAACGGCAAGGTTGGAGCCTTCCCTGATCCCAGTGCGGGCCGCGAGGACGTCCGATTCGCGCCGCTTCAAAACGACCCGACTTCGCAGCCCGCCTACTCCAACGGCCTCCTTGCCCTGCGCGGAAAACTCTCGAACGGGATCCCGCTGATACAGCCGCCAAAGTACGCTACGGCGAGCGGACGTGGACGGAGCGTGGCAACGGTCACCCGTTGGCCTGACGTTCCCGTCGTCCAAGCCTTCGGCGACGTCGACGGGGACGGCGACCAAGACTTGTTCGAATTCCGCTACGGCCAAGAGCCCCACACGGCATGGAGCATCGTCATCCACCGCCGGTTCACGGAAGCTGACCCCGACTGGGATCGCGACGGGCTCGACAACACCGAAGAAGTGCGAATCGGCACCGATCCGCTCAAGGTCGATACGGATGGAGACGGCCTCCTCGATGGGTGGGAAGTGCGTGGCTTCCGGAATCTGGACCTCGCCAAGCTTGGCTGCAATCCGCTCCAGGTCGACCTCGTGGTCCTCATTTCGCGATTCGCCAACGCGAACAAGGAGATGGTTGAGAAGACGTTCCAGCAGATCGCAGCCTACTACAAGAGCCTTCCGAGCCCCAACCCGGACGGATCGACCGGCTGGAATCTTCACGTCCGGTACCTCGACCCGATCGAGGGTGACGATCAAAAGAAGGGTTGGCCCGAGCTGAGGGAGATGTTTCGGCCCGCCAATCTACGCGGCGTGGTTCGATGGATGCAGGTCACGCCGTGGGGCGGCGGCCAGGCGGACCAGCTTGGGGACGGCGGTGGCTGTGGAGGCGACGGCGACGTCCTTTACGCGACCTTTATCCATGAATTTGGACATCAACTCGGCTTGCCACACGAAGGATTCTTCGGCCCGGCGTGGTGCCCGACCTATCCGAGCCTCATGAACTACGCGTACAGCTACGGGCTTGAGGACAGCATCAAGCGAATTCGCTACAGCGACGGCCGCCTCGGCTCCACGCTCCTCGATGAGAACAACCTGAGTGAAGTGCTCCCGCTCCCGATCGAAAAGGTCGACTTCCTGGCGAAGGGGCCTTACCGCTACCGGCTGAAGGCGAACGGCGCGACGACCCTCATCGACTGGAACTGGAACGGCGTGTTCGGAGAAAAGAACGTCACCGCCGACATCAACTACTCCTACTCGACGAGCGCGGGCGTACGCGATGAGATCGACCGGGTCCACTCCACCCCTTGGCTGTTCACTCACGGCAAGTCGGCGTTCGCCCTGCTCGCGCGGCACGACCTCAAACCCGACCCCAAGATCGATCCGACCGCAAGCCTGGAGCGACCGAGCGCATTGGTCCTTCGCAAGATGATCAAGCCGTGGCAGTGGGCGCCGGCCCAACTGCTCGAATCGACCGGAGTCACGGGTGACCCGGTCGCGACGAGCTTCGCCGGCGACATCGTCGCCGCCTATCCCACGGCCCGGGGTGTCGCTCTGCGGCGAGTCCGTGAGCAGGACGCTCGCTGGGACACGAGCCCGGCGGACATCGTGTCTGCCGATCCCCAAGCCCAACCGACGCTGGGGGTGGTCGGTGATCGCCTCATCCTGTTCCTCTGGAACAAGGCGACTGGCCGCTCGACCTATCAAGTTGCGACGCTAAGACCCTATCAGGCGAGCGATGCGACCCAGATTCGCCGGCCCCTGATCTGGAGCAAGCCGCGACCCCTGTTCTTCCGAAGTACGGTCCCGCTCGGCTTTGCGGTCGACACGCTGAAGGACCAAGTCATCTTGGGCCTCGCCCAGGACCAAGACGCGAATCGACCTTCGCGGTGGCAGGTGCGCCGCTTCCGTCTGGACGGGGATCGACTCGACGAGCTGAGCTCCGAATGGATCGGCGGCATCGCCGGCGGCGAGCGTGGTCGCTCACGCCCCGTGCTCGTTTTCGATCCCAGCCTCAAGTGGGGACCTAACGGTCGGTTGTATTACTTCGGGCTCGGGCTTGTTTCGCCGGAGGCTCCGTGGTCGTGCGGCTATGTTGCGATCACGATCGACGACAAGACGGTCAATGGCGGCTGGCAAACGAAGCGCTATTACGACGAGTGGACGCAATCGCGATCCTCGCCCGGGGCATGTCTCTTCGGCGGTGAAGTGCTGTACGCGTATCGGTGGGTCGACGGTGGGCAAGGGACGAGGGATAACCTCCTCCACGTGGGCTACCGTGGCTCCGGCATCGACGAGGCGCCGATGGGCGACCATGACGACATCGGGTTCATGCGCACGTTCGGCATCGCCCACGGGATCCTGTATTTGAACCGGTAGCGCTGAGTCCAAAGTTTTTTGCGCCCTGGGCGGCGCACGCAGAAGCGGGCAGACCTGGCAACAGGGAACCTCTCCGCCTTTGGGGGAGAGGTCGGTGAGCGAAGCGAACCGGGTGAGGTGGTCTCCCGCGAGCCCGACAATTCCGGCCTCCTCAACCGGTTCGGGCGTTCGCCCTCACCGACTTCTCCTCCAGTGGAGGAGAAGTGGATGCGCGATTCCATGCCGATGGCTGGCTCAGCACACGCGTCCGCGATCCGATCGCAGCGTGACGCGGGTTCAGTACTCCAGTTGCGAAGAATAGCGGTGAGTCGTCTCGATGCGCCGGATCGTGCCGCTCTTGGCCCGCATGACGATCGACTCGGTCAGGGCGTAGCCCCGCTTGTAGCGGACGCCCTTCGGCGTCCCCGGTCGGAATCCGATCGCTTGCCCCGGCGCGGGAGGGCGTCGCGATTGTGGGGGGAGAGACGCCCCGCGGACGGGGCTTGATGGGGATCGTTGCGTAGGATTCCGCTCCTGGGAGCCGCTCGTCCGCTCCTGGGAGCCATTCGCTCGCTCCTGGGAGCCACCCGCTCGCTCCTGGGAGCCACCCGCTCGCTCCTGGGAGCCATTCGCTCGCTCCTGGGAGCCATTCGTTCGCTCCTAGGAGCCATTCGTTCGCTCCTAGGAGCCATTCGTTCGCTCCTGGGAGCCATCCGTTCGCTCCTGGGAGCCATCCGTCCGCTCCTGGGAGCGGAGCCTCGTTCCAAAGTCGGTTTGAACTAAGAGGCAAACTGAAAGGCACAAGAAGAGCGAAAATGTGGGCGACGGTACGGTATCATCGCATCGATCAACCGTCGGCGCTTCGAGCCAATTTACGAGCTGGGAGCGCACGCGACAAAGGGGGTTACCATGCCTGACTTCATCCCTCGCGACGACGCCGGCTTCGACACGTACGTCGGCAACTTCGCCACCTACCTGAATGCGAATCTCGCCAATCTCGGTCTCCCCGCTCCGCCGGCACCGCCGGACGCGGATGTGACCGCTCTGAACACGGCGCGCACCGACTGGACCACCAAGTACGCGGCCCACGTCGCCGCCCAAGCCGCTGCCGAAGCCGCCAGCATCGCCAAGGTCGCCTCGCGCGGCTCGCTGGAGGCGATCGTCCGCCGTCTCGCGCGGCGGCTCCAGGCGAGTTCGGCCGTCGACGACGCCGAGCGTGCGAACCTCGGCATCACCGTACGCGACGTCGTGCCGACTCCGGTCACGGCTCCGACCACGAAACCCGTGCTCACGGCAGACACGTCCCAGCGCCTGCGCGTGACGATCGGGTTCGCCGACGAAGGCACGCCGACGAGCAAGGCGAAACCGGCGGGCGTTCTCGGCTGCGAGCTGTTCGTGAAGCTCGGCGGGCCGCCGCCGACCGACCTCTCGGAATGCCAGTTCCTTGCCCTCGACACGAAGACGCCGTACACGGCGACCTTCGACGGGGCCGACGCGAACCAGACGGCGCACTTCATCGGGCGCTGGGTCAGTTCGCGCGGGGAACACGGACCCCTCAGCCAGACCGTCTCGGCCACGGTCCCGGCCTGATCGTCCCGCCTGCGGATGCGGCGCCCCTCGGCTCGCATCCGCAGGACTCAGCACCCGAGGTCGCGTATGA
>ERZ761602.2349-NODE-2349-length-30039-cov-10.105957_pt1 | contig 30039 bp, 29 predicted proteins | sample MGYA00512165_ERZ761602 | MGnify/ENA primary metagenome ERZ761602 (study PRJEB28899, sample SAMN02445085) | bioreactor sludge metagenome | biome: EBPR sludge; isolation source: Thorneside wastewater treatment plant | place: Australia: Brisbane, Thorneside...
CCAATAGAAGGATAAAGTGAAACGGTTTCACCATTATAAATCAATTCCCAATCAGAGGGTGATAACGGAGTTACAACCTCGTTACCACATCCACAGACGCATTTGTGTACTGCCGTACCAAATTCGATTGAGATATAGAGCGTACGCTCTTCTATCTGATCAGGAATGTATTGAACAAACTTATACTTGATCTTCACTAAGCAACATGTTTACATTAATGGAATAACTACTGTTACCTTCCTTTTCCAGATCTTGATAAAAGCCGACCAGCTTCTTCCATTTAATAATGGCCATCGCAGCATTAAGCGAGTTCAGTTCGGCTATCTGAATATTTTTTGTGTAATCATTAGCTTGATTATCAGCAAAAGATACTCGTCCGTTCCAAACATGATCTCTCTTTTCAGCAACACTCGTTGTTAAAGCAACAATGCCAATGAGCTTATCATCTACAAGATGAAGGCCCATACCAACATCAATAAACGGTTTGTTGATTTGCTCAAGATACTTCATGATAGGCTTTTTGATCTCACCTTTATCAATAGCAATAAAAACAAAATCCATAGCCTCCAACTTATGAAGTGTTGATTCCTCAACATATCCATGCTTAAAAATACCGCGATGCATCCGGGAATAAATCCCGTGAAAATAATCGACTTTCTTTTGTCTCTCTTTCAAGGTATCCATACTAGGTGCTCCAGGTGCTCGGAAGGCGTTGTGCTGCAAAAACCAATCACCATCAAAAAGATGAATTTCCTTTACGGGGGTTTTCGCTATACCATCAAGTATGTACGCACCCGTTCCACCTAACCCTATAATAGCAATTTTGTGTCCTTTAAGTTTATCAGCGACCACACCAATTCCAGCGCGCGAAGTATTACTATCATAATACTGAAAGACAGAATCTTCGTCACCTTCAGTAGGATACACTTTAAACTTTCGTTCAGTAATGGTATCATCCAAAGCTTTGGCAGGATTACAAATAATACTCAAATAGGTAGTGATCTTATCAAAGTAATTTTTGTACCCATCTTTTGGCTTACTGGAGAATGTAACATTAATAAAGATTCCTGCAGATAATGCTTGAGGTGCTGTCGAATTAATAATGGAGTGAATCGGATTGCCTTCTTTATCACAAGGAATGCCCCCGACAAAATACGCTACGTGCGTTTCCGGTGTCGTTGTTCTATCTCCTGCGAGATTTAATGTTGACACCAGCGTTCCATTGTCAATAGCCTTTCGGCTATTGACAAACGGAACATCATGAACAAGGAGGTAACCATCTCTTATCTCCAGAGACAGACCCTCTTCCCAGAGTTGAAACAAGTCTGGACTATGACTTATCAGTTGCGGTAGCATTGAATATCATTCCTTCTTTTACCTTAACTGATTCGCCCGCTACAAGTGTGCCTTGGGGCTTGTTACCCTCACCTCTCTTATAAGTCACCGTGTAAGAAATATTGGGGTTAGGTGAAACCACACCAAAAGCAAGAATAATAACTTGCTCAAATGAAATTTCCTTGCCCTCAAATTCCTTCTCACGGCCATTAACAATAATAGTATGCACTTTAACCTTGTCTACGGTTGCATCTCCGCCTTTATGTAGAGTACTCATCTTAATTTTCTCTTTTAATTATTTATTATCTACTAAAGCCGAATAATCAAAGCATCTAATGCTCGATTCGTTCTTAATGGCTCATTCGGTGATCCACCGATTCTCAAAAACGCTAATGTTGAATCCTTTCAGTACTCGTCATGTTTAAGTTGGAGAGGCTAAACTCACCACACTGAATAGACCCAGTTTGATTTGGATAATAAGGAGGGATAAAGTAGACTTGCAATGCTATTATTAAGTCAATCAGGTTTACTAGACCTGGTTTTCCCATTTACTACCAAATCAGGGGGTTCATAAAGCCTCCTGATTTTTTTATGTCCTTTTCATAGTTAATTCCTTTATGTTTACAAATATACAATTATTGAACCATTTCGTAAACATAATCCGTAAATCGAAAGTTTCCTGCCAAAGCAGCAACAAAAGGCTTATTTGGGGTCTTTATGGCATTTTTGAGGTACTGACAGATTTACAGGTTTAGTTGACATTTGTATATTAATATTATAATTTTGTAAACCAATTCCCCCTATGACCTGTTATTGTAGCAATACCGTTGCTTACGTCTGTCACACTAAAACCATCGTATATGAATCAATTTGCTGAACGGCTTAAGTCGGCCAGAGTCATGGCTGGGCTTTCCCTGCAGGATTTGGCTGATAAGCTTGAAAACCGTGTATCGAAGCAATCTCTTCACAAATACGAGAAAGGTGATTTCATGCCTGATAGTGAAATGATCGGCCATTTGTGTGACGCCTTGGGCGTCCGGCCAGATTACTTTTTCCGGAAAGAGGTAGTAGAACTTGAGGAAATTGAATTCAGAAAACTCACTCGTTTTCCATCTAAGAGTAAAAGCAGCTTGATTGAAAGAACCAAAGACATCCTAGCGCGATACCTTGAGTTGGAAGAGATTCTGAACATTGAAACTAAGTTCAGTATCAACTTTCAACATCAGCCCATTCGCTCTAAAGAGCAGGTGGAAGAGTTTGTAACTAAACTTCGTGCACAACTTAACCTCGGCCTTGATCCTATTTTCAATTTGATAGAGCTGTTGGAAGACAATCATATCAAGGTGATGGAAATTCCATCGGAGGACAGCTTTGATGGATTATCAGCATGGGCTAATAACAAACAGGTTCCGGTAATTGTATTAAATAGTAGTAAGCTAAAATCATTAGACAGAAAACGATTTACTGCCCTACATGAACTTGGTCACCTGGTACTAAATCTTGAAGGCTTAACGGATAAAGAGAAAGAAAAATACTGCCACTACTTTGCAGCAGCAATGCTTTTACCAAAAGATACGCTATTGAAGGAGGTGGGAAGAAATCGTAATAAAGTTCTGATCCCTGAGCTAGGAGCAATTAAAAAACAGTATGGCATATCCATTCAGGCAATAGCCTATCGGATGAAAGACTTGGAGATAATTTCTGAGACCTACTTCAAACAATTCATGTTCTTCATCAGTCAAATGGGCTACAAAACCGAAGAACCAATTGAGTTTGATTACAAGGGACAAGAGGAGTCTTATCGTTTTAATCAATTGCTTTTACGCGCTTTGGCAGAAGAGCATATTTCAATGAGTAAAGCTGCTGCATTGTCTAACATGAAGCTTGCCGAATTCCGAGAAAAGAACCTTGCGATTGGCTAATGAAAATTGTAGTAACGGATGCCTGCATCTTCATAGATGTAATCAAGCTTAATCTTACGGCCAAATTCTTTGGCCTTGAGTTAGACATTCATACTACCGCAGATATAATTAATGAACTCTATCCTGAGCAACAGCAGATTTTAGAAGGATACAGATCCACTACCAAATTAACAGTGCATATTCTTTCAGGTGTAGAGCAATTGTCATTGATGCAACAAGAATATCCGAAAGCGCTTACCCCTGAAGACCTCTCTGTTATTTTCATTGCGCAAAAACTTGGAGACGCAACTGTCTTAAGTAGCGATAAACCATTAAGAAAGTATGCAAAGAAGCTGTCTATCGAATATCACGGAATGCTTTGGATATTGGACCAGCTTGTTAATCAAGGCTTACTACCAAAACCAGAAGCAGTGGCAAAACTTAATGCGTGGATAAACTCAAACTTGATTTACCGAGACAATGCTGAAATTAAAGATGAAGTTGATAAACGGGTTAAGACTTGGTCAAAGTAATCATCAATTGAGCAAAAGTTTGCGATAAGTATCGAAAAGTGACTCCTTTCGCAAAAAAATGCTCACAATACTAACTCCTGGATTCATTAAAATTTGCCTAATATAGGTACTTGTAATACTTATATGAAGTATTTTTTAAAGTAAGTGGACGAGCGATCCTCGAATGCCTCTACTGGGTTGGATATAGTGATGGATTTTTCTCTTCATGCCCACTCCAACCTTGAGTCACTCAGGATTCACATCGGGATGTTGTTTATACAACTCCGCAAAGACCAGATCTCCATTGAAAATAGAAACATCTGCCGTTATAAACGCACGACCAATGGTGTGTCTACGTGCCCAATTGAGACCGGGAACGATAAACAATCGTGGCATTGTTGAGATATTCAGATTGGCTTGCTAAGCAGAAATAACATCGGCCCAGAAACCCTTTCCAGCGAGCGCAAGATTTTTAATCAACGTGTATGATCGTGTAGCGGCATCAAACGACACCAGGTCGTCTGAACCATCCGGATTGGCACGCACAAACTCATGAGAAGATTGTACCCGCTTGTCGCGATAGAACATCGGTACACCTTTTCGGAATGCATCTGCATACATCGCACGCGTAAGCTCAAGGGCATCTTGCTCGGTTTCGACAATCGTCTTACCATGCGGTAACATAATCACAGACGCCAGGTCTTCGGTGGGTATCACTACTCCCAATACTATATCTGACTTTTTTTTAATACTTTGATGTTCATCGATGCCCCTTTTCACCTTCAAATTTAAGGCACCAATCTGTTTCAAATTATGTTCTTGATCGCAAATTCAAAGGGCAAAATTTGAAATAACATGTTCAAATTTTGTATCTTCGTCAAGCCTTACGAATTGACGTTTTTATCAGGTGGAAAATCGGTGGACTTGAGTTCACTGAACTGGTAAAAAGTTGTGATACAGTGAATTAGAGAGGGTTACAAACTCCCTCCTCCTCTGCGATTACAATTTCAATCTGAACTAAAGCCTCGAAATCCTACTGATTTCGAGGCTTTTTTATTTTATACCTCTCCATTTTATTCAAAGTTGCTCAATCCCTAGGTGACCAATTCGGTGACCCGAAAAATTTTCAAAGTCGGGTCACCGAATCGGTCAAAACAAGCTGAAAATCAAGCAGTTCAAAAGATGAACATCTTGATTGCAGCTTCTCGAAAACTGATTTTTAAAACCAAAATCTAGGGAACGATGAGCGCTTCAATGAACATCCTCTTCTATGCGAAGAAAACCAAAACAACAACTGAAGGCCTGGTACCCATCTACATGCGTGTGACCATTGATGGAAACCGATTTGAAGTCAGTTCGAAACGTTATGTAAGAATTGAGCAATGGTCACCTAAAGCAGGCCGCATGAAAGGCAACCATGAAGAAGCCCGGCAAATCAATTCTTTGCTCGATGCATTCAAAGTCAAAGTTTATGACCATCAGCGGGAAATATTAAACGAGGGCAAGGTGCTGTCTGTCGAAACTCTTAAACACAAATGGTTCGGCATCGTCACCGAGCGTCCTCGCATGTTGCTCGAAATCTTCGAGCATCACAACAAGCAGATGAAAGAACTCATTGGCCAGGAGTTTTCACCACTCACGTTTGAACGCTACACCACATCCAAAAAACACACCCACGAGTTTATCAAGTGGAAGTATAATGTGGATGACATGAACATCAACGACCTGAACTTCGAATTCATTACCGATTATGAGTTCTGGCTAAAGTCCGTGCGCAAGTGCGATCACAACACCACCATGAAGTACCTGAGCAACTTCAAAAAGATTGTGAATATCTGTTTGAAGAACGGTTGGCTTCCGCGTAATCCCTTCCTGGGTTATAAAATGACCAAGCGCGAAGTGGAGCGGCCGTACCTTTCACAAGTAGAGTTAGAACGGATCAGCGCAAAGACGTTCGTTGCCGCTCGCACCAACCAGGTCCGTGATATTTTCCTTTTCTGTTGCTATACAGGCTTGGCTTATGCCGATGTCAAGAAGTTGAGCAGGTCTGAAATTGCCACCGGCATAGATGGGGAGAAGTGGATCTTCACCCACCGCCAGAAAACCGAGTCAGCAACACGGCTCCCTTTGTTGCCTCCGGCCCAGGAAATACTGGAGCGCTACAAAGATCACCCACAATGTATCAACGAAGGGCTGTTGCTTCCGGTATTGAGCAACCAAAAAATGAATACCTATTTAAAAGAGATCGCAGACGCATGTGATATCACAAAGAAAATGACCATGCACACCGCCCGGCATACATTTGCTACCACGGTAACGCTCACCAATGGAGTGCCAATAGAAACCGTTAGTAAGTTGTTAGGGCACAAGAACTTAAAAACAACGCAGCACTATGCTAAAATTCTCGATCTAAAAGTCAGTCAGGATATGAGTATGCTGCGTTCTAAGTTCACCGTTACACGAAATGAGAAGTCAGAAACTGGTACTTGATGTAACTTAACCCCGGTAAACTTCAACTTGCCGACAACTTCGGCAAGTTGTTCACACATAACGCTTCATGTTAGAGGTCGATACACATAACGTTTGATAGTTATTAAATTGTTTTGCTATCTTTCAAACGTTTGCAGTAGTGAATAGACCCCTAACTCCTAACTAAATGAAGTTTGAACTTGAATTCTTTGATGAATTCATACAGAAGGAATGCAGAAAAAGTAAAAGGGTTTCATCTAATTCAGCCATTCCAGATTTCAATAAAAAACGCCAACTCATTGAAGGAGAGATCGACCGGATAAAGAAGAGCTTCCGCAGTCATCTCTTCGATGTACCAGACGAAAGTCGCTTTGAGCTTTTTATCCAGCATCATCAATCGCACATCATTCGCCTGGCCGACAAGGTGGCTACAGTTATTGATAAGGAAGAATCGCTGAGCTACAATGATCTTTCCAAAGGGAACACTCGCCTTGACCTGTGTAAAATCCTTTTGCAGGGCTTCGAAGAATTATTGAACTACATCGAAAAGCATTTCTCCACCTACTTCAATCAAGACGAAAAGATACCGGATACCTACGCATACATTTCCTCCAAGGAGTTTAAAGAACGTCTGGCTGAATTGAACCAGATTTTTGAGGACCGGTCCCTTGATCATAGACTCAAGGAAATTGTACTCTTTCCAATCATTGAGTTCTCAACCAATCCCGATAAGGGTATCACTTACCGGAGGTTGATTTACCTGAAATACCTGGTCAATGAGCTGGTTCGATTAGCCAACAATCCAGAAAAGAAAAATTATTCCAAAGCAGTTTTCGAACACCTTTTCTATCTCAACTTCAATAGCTATCATTTTCTAACCTACGCTACAGAACGAGTTAGGCACGAGATTGAAAACTTACCCACGCTCATGTTGCAGCTTGAGCACCTTTCGTTTACACACAAGGAGCTTTCACAGTCACAGGTAAAACCCCAATTTTCGCTCAAGCCCAAACGTAGTTCGCTGAAGGATGTATTTTCCGATTGGCTGGAAGCAGAGATACAATTCATTGAGAAGAAGCGGCAACTGACCCTCATGATCCCTCCGGGAGGGGAACGGATGGAGAATGTTAACGACTTCAAAGTAAAGACTGCCTTATCTGTTCCGCAGCTGGCTTACTCCATTCGTTTATTACGTGAAGCTGGAATTATCACGAACGAAAACCAATCTGAGCTCATCCGATTCTTTGCCAAGTTCTTTAGCTCAACGCACTACGAGAATATTTCAGCTGAGAGTTTAAAGAGCAAGTATTACAAGTTCGAGTCTTCTGCTGTGGTACACATTCAGGGTGTACTTACAAAGTTGATGAACCACAGCAAGAAGGATTGCTAGTCTTTAAACATCCTGCCCAGCCCATGGGAGTTCAGGAGTTGGATCAATTCGGTGATAGTGTGGTAGCTCAGTTTCTTTTGAGTCACTAACGTATCCGCATCAAAAGCCAGGGCATCACCCAGGGTAATAAAGCCAGCGCGCAGGAATTCATCTCGAAAATTCTCGCTTACATCAATATCATTGATCGTTTGCCGAAGTACCGGATGCTGCTGGTCGATGGGCATGTAAAGATTAACTTGACTTCGAGGAAGAAAGTTTAGAAAAACTTGACTTCTTATTAAGTAATACTTGACAAAAGTAAAGCACGGGGGATGAGTGGCGGATATAACCGCCATTATCAAATAATTATTTCACGCTGAATGTCAATCCCTTCGCTGGGGTCATGGGACCCCTGGGACTGGTTTCACCAAGTCGTTACAAATTACTTCGAGCCATAACAAAACCACTTAAAAGTTATGGCAGTCGAAATCATTACCAAAGAAGACCTTCGAAACTTCAGAGCCGAATTACTGGCCGAACTCAGACAAACCCTATCGCAGCACGTTCCCGAAAAGCCGAAGCAATGGCTCAAGAGTCAGGAAGTTCGCAGGATATTGAAAATCTCTCCCGGCACTCTTCAAAACCTCCGCATCAACGGCACACTTCGCTTTACCAAGATTGGCGGCATCATTTATTACAGCTACGAAGACATCGAAGCATTGCTCGAGTCCGGAATGAAAGACAGCACTAACGCAAGAGGATAAGCCATGAACTACATCCGCCATCTTGCCGGCTTCTTTGACCGTGTGGCCAAAGACGACCGCCTTGGTCCGCTCCACGTCAGTATGTACGTCTCGATCTTTCAATTCTGGAATGCCAGTCGATTCAAAAATCCAATCTCCATTTCGCGAAGTGAAGTGATGCGCATCAGTAAAATTTGTTCCAAGGCAACCTATCACAAGTGCATCAAAGAGCTGAATGAGTTCGGCTATTTGAAGTACAAACCGTCCTTCAATCCGATTCGCGGCAGCCTCGTTTACTTGTTCAATTTCGAATCAGGTAGCGAACAGCTTCACGAACCAAACTTGACTGAATTCGAAACAGCTTCTGGTCAGGTGAAGGAGCCATACATAAACATTACAAACAGAGTAAACAATAAAACTACTTATGAGCAATCTCAAAATACAAGTTCAAATAGTGGTGGGGTCAACGAGGAGGAGAAAACCACAGGTAAAAATTCAAGACCAAAGCGCGTCCGGCAAACTGTTTTTATGCCGCCCGATCTCGCAGAAGTCTGGCAGTTCTTCGAAGAAGAAAAAAGTACAAAACTCGAGGCCGAAAAATTCTTCAACTACTTCCAAAGCAACGGATGGAAAGTAGGCGGCCGTGCCCCCATGAAAGACTGGCGAGCTGCCGCCCGCAACTGGCTTTTGAATGCTGACGCATTCAAGCCCAAAGCCAAAGGATCTACACTTCACACAACCACCGCAAAGAATTATGGAGAGCCACTCTAGTCGAAGCATTAACTTGGAGTGGTGCCTTTCCTTTTTTGAAAAACGCGGTAAAGAATTGTACGGAGAGAAATTCAAAATCTGGAAAGAAGATCACGACATCATTTACAAACTGCTGGTCTATTTCCTCCAAGACGAGGAGGAGGCCAAACGGTTGGGTATTGAACTCCACAAAGGCATACTCCTCACTGGCCCCATTGGTTGTGGCAAAACTTCCTTGATGAACTTGATGCGTTTTGTTCCCCCACCGGAGCGCAACCACATCATGAAGCCTTGCCGTGATGTGAGCTTCGAGTTTATCCAGGAAGGCTATGAAGTGATCTGGCGCTACAGCCGGATGTCTTTCAACAACGGCCACCCTAAGATTTACTGCTTCGATGACCTGGGCACCGAACAAAGCCTGAAGTACTTTGGTAATGAGTGCAATGTGATGGGTGAGATTCTGTTAAGCCGGTACGAATATTTTATCTCACAGAATATGATCACTCATTTGACAACCAACTTATCAGCAACAGAAATTGAAACTTTGTACGGTAATCGAATCAGGTCGCGCATGAGAGAGATGTTCAATCTTATATCCTTTGCAGACTCGAAGGACAAACGCATTTGACTTACGCAAACAATTGAGTAATCTGCTTTTCGTTCTTAGCAAACGACTCGCGCCCAAGCCTGTAAAGCAGCTTCAATTTATCTGTATTCGTTTCAACCATATTTGTTCCATACTCAGGTTGTGCAAATGTTTCATTGACTATAACAATATTCAGATTCGGATAAAGAAACTTGGTCAGTATCTCTGTAGTATTTGTGTTTGCATTCAAGACTCTCCCTACGAGTTGCACCAAGTTCAGCTTACTCAATATTTTAGATGAAAAGTTTATTGGCTTCTCTACATAGTTTCCAACGCCTACATTCAAAACACTAATACTCTCTTCAGGTATTTTAAGAGCTTTGTTGGCATCCATTATTGCAAACAATGTTGGATTGTTGGCAACGAATCCTCCATCTATAGCCTCTTGCGTTCCTTGGTTTGAGGTTTCCAACTTTACTTTATTAAACACGGGGTAAGCTGCACATGATGCTTGAACTGCTTCCGCTATAGTCAAACCAAAGCCTGGCTCGAAGGAAGCTTTAAGACCGTAAGCAGCATCTACATGACTTTTGAAAATCAATGGGCGTTGATACTCGTAGTTCATCGCTACTATGCCAGTCTTCGTTAGAAAAGAATCAAACTTTTTATTCTCAAAAAGACTTTCAGCATGATTCTTCAAAACTTTTGATTTACCGGCCTTTGTCCAACACCCCATGATATCGGGTATGAGCTCAAAGTATTTCTTCTCGATGAATTTAATGTCCTTACCCAAGGACAGCAGAGAAGCAATGATAGCCCCTGTACTGGTCCCATAAATCAAATCAAAATGATGATGCAATGGCGATCCCAGTAATCTCTCCAACTCATTTAAAACTCCAAGGGTGTATACACCCTTGGAGCCTCCACCATTTAGTGTTAGTATTCTAAATCTACTTGTTTCCAATTGCTAGTAAATTACTTCCGCCTTATTCAGAGCTTCATACAACGGCTTCACGGATAAATTAATATCCTGAATCAGCTCATTCAACTCCTTCTGCAATTTTACTACTTCGGTCAGCTTTGCCCCATCATCACAGAAAATTTTGCGTGTACTATTTGCCACATACAAACTGTCTCGGTAAGTGCTATCAGAAATAACCCGCTTAAGGAACAAGTTGCAGTTATCCAGAAGATCCAGTCGCTTCAGTTTGGAAGCCATTAAAAGAGACGTGTCCATTCTGAAAACCAGCGAAGCAATGTCGTAGCTGGAAACTTTTATTTCCTCGTCAGCATCTGATCGCAATGTTTTCAGCAACCTGATTAGCCTCTTCACATTACCGTTGACTTCAGCGTCCTTGGTGTTAATCCAATAAATGTGCATGAACGGATAATTCAATATTCTTCGATTGTTATCTCGATCCAGAACATTGACACCGCGGTAATCTGCATCATTTGTTTCACTGTACTTTACACTATCGTACCAGTTACAGGAAATGAGATCGATTGTTCTATTGAGACTACCCCCGGAAATAGTAAGGGCCTTGCTTCCGGAGTCATCAATTTTTGCAGCTGAATACACAGAGTCAAGTATTCGGTAGACCTTACTTCTCATGTCCTTCAAATCTGCAACCGGATTTCCCTGGTAGGGGTAGGTAGGAGTTTGAGGAGGTTCAAGTGTTACAAAACCCTCGTGTATTGTGAGCAAGTCGACATCACTGTAAAGCTTGATGTGTGTATTGGTTGGCACCGAGCCTTGGTACCTGAACGAGACATCTATCTTGTATTCCAAGAGCCCTTTTTTCAAGTGCCCCTGAATTTTCTCACAGGCCTCATACGTGTTTCGCGTATAATTGGCATCGATAGGCTCCATCGCTTCCAACGTGTAGGTTATAGCCTCACCGTACTGATTCCTTTTGAATGATTCAGAAACTGAAAACGCTTTAGTCAATACATCCTGCCTTCTTTGCTTTAGATTGTCAAGCCTTTTGTAATAGTCTTTCATCCGTTTAATCATTAAGTGATGCAACCAATCCAATAAACAAAACGAAGGCACCTAAGCCTAAAGCAAAATTAATTTGCTTACTCTCAATTTTGCCATGCTGCACGTAGTTGGCAAAATGCTCACAGTTGAAATCAATTAAACTATAAGGTTTACCTAACAGCTTAAGTGCTCTTTCAACTGCAACTTTGCGTTCAATATTACTTCCTTTGAACGCCTCCACGCGCGTAATTTGCGGGTACTCAGCAAAGAATTTTCTTGCTTCAACTACAGCCACAAATTTTCCATAAACATTCTCAGCAATCAGATCTTGGCCTTGATAATTCTGGCCAAGGTAAACTGCATGATGCTGAATAATTCCGGCAAGACTTTTTGGAGCAACGATTCGGTCCCCGGGTTTTAGTTTGTAATGATTTACTTCCATACGCTTAACCTTTAGGTGGATGAGGATCATTACCAAAACTGTCTCGTTCGCGAATTTGTCCATCCCTACCATGAATGAATAATTCAGCATTTTGATTCTTAGCAATCTCAGTTGCGATCTTGATTGCCTCCTTTTGCGTAGGCACAACCGTTGTTGCCCTATCGCTGCCTCCGCGTTTGACAGCCCAATCGCCATCGTGCGGAACTACATGTTGTGTTTTACTTTTTCCCATTTTGTTTTTAAGGGTTAAAAGTTGATCTCCAGAAACGTTGCGGATTATGGAGAGATATTGCCGGATGATTTTGAATGGCTCTTGAGATTGCCGGCTACAAAAAACTGTTTTGGAGATTACCTAAACAGTTATAGTTTTGGCGTATCATTTAAAACTCAAAAGGGAATACACTCAGGTAACTGAGCAAAAAACATCAAACCGTATTCCTTATAAAATAGTGCTGTAGGCCTCGTAAACTTCCAGCACTATTTTTTTGTTAACCACTCTAATGCCAAACTTTTTTAATGCCAAAATGGCCGTTTGCCAAATTTTGAACTTCAAAAGCTCATCGTTGCATCAGTAGGACAACTGTTTCAAATATAAGAAATATTGTGCGATTAGTCAAAATTTTGTATCTTTCGTGAAACAAAAACCTAAGAATGTCTAAAATCGACACTCAGAAACTATCTGAGATGATCAAATCGAAACGGGGAAGCATGGGTCTCAGAGAAGCAGCCAAAGATATTGGAGACGTAAGTCCCTCAACCCTGTCACGGGTCGAACAAGGCAACCTCCCCGACATTGACACCTACGTTAAGATTTGTAACTGGCTTGAAGTTTCGACTGACTTTTTCACTGATTCTGCTGAGGACACTACCGAACGAAAGATTGTCGCACATCTCAGGGCAGACAAAGCGTTGCCTAAAGAAACTGCCGAGGCGTTAATCAAAATGATTAAATTGGCCTACAAAGCGCATGAGTAGTAATGCCAGCCACATCCAAGTTAAAGTTCAAAAAGGGTTTCAAGACTTTTGCAGAGAAGAAATCTGTTGAGCTTCGAACAGAACTAGGCATTAAACCTTCTTATCCAATGCCGGCCGAAAAGCTAGCCGAGCATTTAAAGGTTCCAATTCTATTCCCTCACCAAATTCCGGACATGGATGAAGCAACATTGCGTTGCCTCAGTAGAGGGAGCGATTCCCATTGGTCGGGTGTTACCCTCAAAATCAACGAGAAATTGCTGGTGATCATCAACGACTCGCACTCAAAAGCAAGGCAGGAGAGCAGCATCATGCACGAATTGGCCCACGTAATCTGCAACCATGAAATGGGGCAATTCTCTCATTTATCACACGGTGTTTCCTTACGTGACTATGACGATGAAATGGAAAAGGAAGCTGAATGGCTTGGGGGATGCCTGCAGTTACCACGGGTTGCCTTGCACTTCCATTATAAGGTATATGGAAACTCGGTTCACGAGATAGCTGAAAAATTTAATGCCAGTCAGGATATGGTAAAATTTCGTCTTGGCGTGTGTGGCCTGTATCGGTAGGCCTTCCAGTACCCAAATCCACTAATTCAAAACTTCGGCAAAAAAACCTATATTTGCCAAAGTTTGGTATCTTCAATCCAATGGCCATCACCATAGAAAAGCCACTTTTAGAGCATTTTAAGGGCAAAACATCCGTTTCAGCCAGTGAAATCCTACGCTTTCTAAAAACCCAATATCCCGATGTAGCCATCAAGACACTCCAATGGAGAATTTATGAGCTCAAAAAGAAAGGGATTCTTCACCACGTTTCTCGAGGCACTTACTCATTCGAGGAACGCACTGATTACCGGCCAACCCTATCCCGACCACTGAAAAGGCTTTATAATAAAATCAATAAAGGATTACCCTATGCCACTATCTGCGTTTGGGATACTCGCTGGTTTAACGAATTCACAGAACTCCAACTTTTTAAGCATTTTCTGGTAATAGAAGCCGAGAAAGACGTGGCCGAAGCCATTCACAACCGGCTGGTAAGCCCCACCGTAAGTGTGTTTTTGGACCCTGACAAGGAAATATTTGAAAAGTATATCGTAAATCATGATGAAGTGATCATTGTCAAGTCAATGATATCCGAAGCGCCAGTGATGACTCACCAAAGCATCGTATGCGCTTCACTTGAAAAATTATTGGTCGATTGCCTGGCAGAGCCTGTTATGTTCAGTGCCCAACAAGCTGAATTGGATACTATTTTTAAAAATGCTTTTGATCGATACACTATCAACATTAATGCAATGAAGCGATATGCCAGGAGGAGAAATAAACTGAAGGAACTTGAAATCCGAATTCAAAACTTTGGCAATAATTGAAAATAGTGCCGCAAATTTGATATGATAGACAAGGCCTCATACGAACTGGAATGGATACGAAAAGTATCCGCATCCCTTGGCAAAAAGGGTGATCCTAAGTTATTGGAGAAAGTAATCTACGCCTTTACTCTATTAGAACAGCTTGTCGCTCATAAGCTCTACTTTATTTTCAAGGGCGGTACTTCTTTACTTCTTTCAACCAACCCGCCCCGCAGGTTTTCAATTGACATTGATATCATAACTTCTACTCCGCAAAAGGAAATTGAAGCGCTACTCGAAAAAATTGTTGCAACTGGGCTGTTTATACGATGGGCACCTGATAACGACCGCAAATCAGCAGTGGAGGCTCCGGTAGCACACTATAAGTTGTACTACAAAAGCAAAGTTGATACCCACATCCCGGAAGAGCCCATATTGCTCGATGTACTTTTCGCGGCAAACCCGTATCCGAAAGTAAAGGAATACGCTGTTAAACATGATTGGCTACTAATCGACAAAGAACCACTCACGGTAAACATTCCAGTTTTCGAATCATTACTCGGTGATAAACTGACGGCCTTTGCACCTACCACAACGGGCATCTTGTACACCAAGAACAGACCTGTGGAAATCATCAAGCAATTGTATGATGTGGGTCTTCTCTTTGATCTTTCTTCTGATTTTGAACTGGTGAAAAAAAGCTTCCTGAAAGTAGTGCACGAAGAAATTGCTTTCCGAAAGTTGGACATCACCTGGCAACACGTGCTGCAAGACACTACCGAAGCATGCCACATACTTGCTCAACGAGACCAGGCCCGGCAAGAGTTTATTCATTTACAAACCGGAATTACCAACATTACAAATTTTATTCTCGATCGGTTTAAGATTGAGGAAGCCATCACCGCATCAGCTAAAGCCGCTTACCTCTGCAGCCTGTTGAAGGCTGATAAAACGGGAGAGCCTTTGAGGTTTGAATCACCGGCACAAATAGCACCGTTAACTATAGAGAGCGCGAACCACCTAAAACTTAACAAGCTGAAGAAAACCAACCCCGAGGCTTTTTACTATTGGTACAAATCCATTGAACTCAATTCAAAATTGTAGATATTTCTATACTCGCAACGCATGAGCTTAAACACCCAATCACTCCAACCACTAATCAACTTCATCTACTCGGTGGCCGATCAGATATTGATTAACACCTACGAGCCGAGTAAATACAAAGATGTTATCCTACCCATGACGGTCATTAGGCGTTTGGATGCCGTATTGGAGCCAACCAAAGATAAGGTGCTAGAAACACACGAAAAGTACAAAGGCAAACTGAACGATCTCACCGCCTTGCTCACAAGCAAACAAAACGGTAGCGGACAGGCATTCTACAATACATCACTCTTTACATTAAAGAAGCTGTTGGACGATCCCAAAAACCTGCGCAGCAACTTTGAAAACTACCTCAACGGTTTTTCCGATAACGTGCAAGACATCATCAGCAAGTTTAAGTTCCGTAATGAACTGGAAACATTAGATGAAGCAGGCAAGCTGTTTTCTACTATTGAAAAATTCGTTTCGCCTAAAATAGACTTGCGCCCGGAGAGCTTACCGCCTTTGGCAATGGGCTATGTGTTTGAAGATCTGCTCCGTAGGTTTAATGAAGCCACCAATGCCGAAGCCGGACGGCACTTTACACCGCGTGAAATTATTGAATTGATGACGCACGTTTTGTTCTTGCCTGTGAAGGAGCAAATACAAACCGGAACCTTTTTGATTTACGATCCTTGTGCCGGTTCGGGGGCCATGCTTACCGAATCAAAGAAATACATTACCGATGATGATGGCGAGATAAAATCCAAAGCCACCATCCACGTGTATGGCCAGGAGAACACGCCAACCATTTACGCCATATCCAAATCGGATATGCTGCTGAAAGGCGAAGACCCTGAAAAAATAAGATACGGTAGCACGTTAAGTCAATACGGTTTTCCGAAAGAACTCCGCTTTGATTTCATGCTCACCAACCCGCCTTATGGCACCAGTTGGGCTGATGATAAGAAAGCATTAGGAGTTGGCGAGAAGGGTAAAATCATTGATCCGCGCTTTCAGATAAAGCAAAAGTATGAACATGCTGCCGAACCCGCTACTACCCGTGTGAATGACGGCCAGCTCATGTTTGTGCTGCACATGCTCAGCAAGATGAAAGACACCGAGCAAGGCAGTCGCATTGCTTCAGTTCATAATGGCTCTGCGTTGTTTACGGGCGATGCCGGCCAAGGCGAAAGCGAAATACGCAGGCACATTATCGAAAGCGATATGCTGGAAGCCATCATTGCTTTGCCGAATGATATTTTTTACAACACGGGCATACCTACCTATATTTTCATCATCACCAACCGCAAGCCCAAACAGCGCCAAGGCAAAGTGCAACTCATTAATGCCAATGGCGAGAACTTCTTTGGCAAAATGAAAAAATCACTGGGAAGCAAACGCAACGAGCTTACAAAAACCAACATTGATGACATTACCGGTTTATACCTGAAGTTTAAGGAAACCGAACACAGCAAACTTTTTGATAACAATGAGTTTGGCTACAGCCAAATTATTGTACACCGCCCGTTGCGCCTGATGGTGCAGTTTACTGCCAAACGGATAGCTGCTTTACGTTTTGTAAGCAATAACACCGCTCTGCGCGAAGAACTCTATAAAGAATTTGGTAACGAAGTGTATGAGAAGAAAGCAGCCGACAAACTGGAACAATGGCTGCTCAATTACTTTTTACAGGACAATGAGGAGGAAGAAGCTGAAGAAGCAGAAACTGAAGTAACACTTTCATCTTTACCAAAGAAGAAACAAAAAATTGCAAAGCAACTACTGGACACCGCCACCTGGCAACGCGACCTTGACTTGATGAACCATGCCAAAACACTGGCCGAAACTTTTGGTGACAAACTGTTTAACGATTTTAATGTGTTTGATGAACTGTTGGATAAAGAGTTAAAGAAGCACAGCATAAAACTCGCAGCCAAAGACAAAAAAGATTTACTGAGTGCTGTAAGCTGGACCGACCCAAAAGCCGAAGCCGTAATAAAGAAAAAGCACAAGGACGGCAGTATTGACTACGTAAGCGACCCTGCTTTGAAAGATTACGAAAACATACCGTTGAAAGAAGACATCCAAACTTTTTTTGAACGGGAAGTAATACCCTTTGCCGATGATGCCTGGTGGAATGCAGACGAAACCAAAATTGGCTACGAAATAAACTTTAACAAATATTTTTACCAATACACCCCGCCACGCAGCAAAGAAGCCATAGCTGCCGACCTGTTTGCCATTGAACACGAAACCGAAAACCTGTTAAAAGAAATTGTGGGATGATTGCAGAAAAAGTGAAAATCATAAAAGCAAGTTGGCTGAATGAAATTCCATCTCATTGGGAAATTGTCCGCCTTAAAACTCTTGTAAATGGCGGAACAAATGGAGTTTGGGGCAGTGAACCGAAAAACAATAAGAACGACATTGTTTGTGTTCGTGTTGCTGATATAGATGAATGGCAATACGGAATAACTGAAAGTGATTTGACGTATCGTAATATTCAGGAATCAGACCAAAATGGTCGCTTGTTAAATTATGGTGATTTGATAATTGAGAAATCAGGTGGTGGCGAAATATCTCCAGTGGGCAGAGTTGTTATTTACAATCTCGACAAGAAGGCAGTCACATCAAATTTTATGGCTCGCCTTAATGTTGTTGGTGACATCAACAAAGAATTTTTGTATTACTACTTCCGTTTTCTTTACCATAGAAGATTAAATCATCAAGCCATAAAGGCAACAACTGGCATTCAGAATTTGGACTTGTATGCTTATTTACAAAATCCAATTGCAATACCGACTCCAAAAGAAAAAGAATCTATTGTTGAGTTTATTAATCAGACATCAGGAGAAATCACCCGCTTCATCCAAACCAAGCAACGCTTTATTGAATTGCTGAAAGAGCAACGGCAAAGCATAATAACCCATGCCGTAACTAAAGGCATTGATGAAAATGTGAAGATGAAGGAAACAGTGCTGGGTAAAATTCCTGAGCATTGGGAAGTAAGGAGGTTGAAATTTTTGGCAGATGTGAGGTTTAGCACCGTTGACAAGCACAGCCACAAAGAAGAAAAGCAAGTTAGGTTGTGCAACTATGTTGATGTATACAAACACGAATACATTACCAACGATTTTGATTTTATGATTGCAACAGCAACAGATGCCGAAATAAAGCGCTTTACGGTTGAAAAAGGTGATGTAATCATTACCAAAGATTCCGAAACAGCAAATGACATTGCAGTCCCAGCGTTGGTTGTGGAGGATTTAGAAAATGTTGTTTGTGCTTACCATTTGGCACACATCAAACCAAACATAGAATTAATAGAAAGTGAATTTCTGTTTCGATTATTTCAATCCAAGAAAATCAATAGTCATTTTGAAGTTGCGGCTAAAGGCGTTACACGCCACGGCCTAAGTTATGACGACATCAACAGTGTCTTTCTGCCCTACCCAACAACTTTAGATGAACAACAGAAAATTATTCAACACATCAAAACCGAAACCCGTACTTTAGATATAGCCATCAGCAAAGCCGAGCGCGAAATTGAACTCATCAAAGAATACCGCGAGGCCATGATAGCCGAGGCAGTAACCGGGAAAATGAAATTGTAGCTATGCTTCAGGAAGAGTACACATCAGACCAGATGCGAGCGGCTTATGCCAAGTACAAATCGCATGTGTATTACGATACCACTGAGCTATTTCAACGGAAGCAACTGGCAGTATTTGAAACAGGCATTGGTGATGAGATTACACGCTCACATCCGCGTGTATATAAAATCAAAGAAGACTTCTTCCAGTTTGCCGCTATCGATCTCAACCAAAAATTTGCCGCCATTGCTGAAGGGCTCACCAACTACCATTCAAATCCAGAATTCATCGATCATTTCTTGGATCAAATAAAGCTAACTCCTTTACCAAAGAACTTTGTTGATCCGAAAAAGAGAAAGGAAATTCAGCAGAACGTACCCAGCCAGGAGAACTTTATTACCAATAAGCGTGAAGATGAAACCTACCTGGTAGACAGGCTCTCTATTTTTATAAGCCTTCCGGTAGAGCTACATCTTATCAGTGTGCTCTGGCTTATGCAGTATGGCTACCGGTTAGACAAAAAGCTGGGTGATGAATGTTTGGGTAACCGTTTGATCTTGAATCAAGACAAAACAGCCATTACAGAGGGATCAGGTCTTTTTAAGCCATACTTCAATCAGTATCAAAAATGGCGCGATCTGGCAGTTGAGGAAGCTCAAAGACGTCTTGCAAATGGAGAAAGTATTGCATTGTTAAACCTTGATGTGAAGGACTACTTCTACTCAGTAAGAATCGATTTTAAAGAAATAGAGAAAGAACTTGGCATCACTGAAGGCAGCAATCTTCACAAAGTATTTAAAAAAATACACTCCGTCTTTACAGACCTGTTGGTAAGTAAAAACATTCCTCATACAAAAATCGGTGATGAAATAGGAACAAATGTCATCCTGCCAATTGGTATGACATCTTCATATGTATTGGCTAATTGGTACCTCACCGAATTTGATGATCGAATCCGGCAGAAAATTCGCCCAATCTATTTTAGTCGCTATGTGGACGATATCCTGATTGTCATCCCAAAGCCTGACTTTGATTTCAATAAGAATGAAAGTTGTGCCGAGGTTCGCTTTGATTTCGACAAATACCGCAATAACGAATTCAATGTCAACGAATCAATTTCATTCGATTACAATAATCTTCCTTCCGTTGAAAAATATGTACTGGAAACTTTCTACCCGGTTCTAAAACTAGTCGATTTCCCTGAGCACCTTAAGTCAAAATATGCAAAGGAAGGTTCAGATAAATACATTTTCAAAATCACTTGTGCTCCTGACTGCTATATACAAAGCGATAAAACACTCTTATATTTCTTTGATGAAGGTGAGTCAACAACGGTAATTGATAAACTAAAGCAGGAACTAGAAGAGCGATCTTCTGAATTCAGAGATTTTCCGGAAGATAGCAAGACCGAAGATTCATTTGACGAACAAGCTTATCACCTGATCTTTGACGGCACTGAAGGAAAGATACGCACCTTAAAAGATTATAAGGAAAACCGCTACGGATTAAGTGTGTTTTTAGCCAAGAGAATATTCAGTGCCTTGCGTAGTTCAAAACCCGTGGATAAGAAGGAGTCAGAAAAAGTATTAAAACTTTTTAAAGGATTAAACTCACTCGATTACTATCGCCTTTGGGAAAAGCTATTCGCATACTTTCTGGTAATTGGTGATCACGAAAGTTTCATTGAATTCTATAGGCACACTACTAATCAGATTGAAAAACTTAGTTTTGAAGTGAAGGGCGACCGCCCAGGTGTAACGGAACGCGAGATAACGGCTACGCTGTTCCAGTATTTTGATATTACTGTTGAACTGGCATTCGCTCTGAATCCCACCTTCTTGGATAAAAGCACCGATATAGGTAAGCAATTCGAAATTCTTCAAAACTCCCTCAAACTCACACTTGATTTCAAAGCCGACATCAAGAATCCTCAGCCTAACTTAAGTACAATTGAGCGATTCAGAGAGAGCAACATGATTCGCCATCATTACGTTTCTCAACCTCTACTTAACTATACGAAAGGTGGAGCGGGTGACAAATTAAATCTGGTAAGCCGAAAGCTTCCGGCCAGAATTGAAAATCAAAAGCTATACGAGCTTTCAGAGCATGCGACTACATATTCTCCGCGCAGAGTTAAGTTTTGGGAGTGTTGCATCTATGTAGCTACAAAGCGAATATTGAGTGCAAGTCTTTCTGAACCAGGTGCTGAAAGAGGTGACCGGTATTTTTACACAAATATTTTACACTTTGAGCATGAAATCAATCCAGTCTATTTGGATGAAGCCTTTCAATTGTACTATGAAATAAATGTGCTCCATGGACCTAAAACAACGCTATCATTAGAAGAGTATAAAAAACAATTCTATGATCTTTTTATAACTTCTACCGACTTAGCAGGTGTAAGCGTAAGACAACTAAGGATTGAACCTGAAAAGAAGTTTGATGATAAAATCAAAATATCCTTTGCCAACATAAAGCTGGATTACAATAATTTCCTGAGTAGTCTGCGAGGTAGACCAAATCTTGGCTCCGATAGATACCAAACCTTCACAGAGTTACTGAATGCATCTCAACATGAAGGAGCAAACCTATTTTTGTTGCCCGAATGTTCTGTCCCATACGAACTACTACCAAGTTTTGCGCAATACTCAGAAAGAAATCTGATGGCGGTTGTTGCAGGTCTTGAACATTGGCGGGTAAACAACCTGTCATTCAATTTCATTGTCACCATCTTGCCAGTTGAAGTTGATGGTGTAAAAGATGCGGTAGTTGTTTACAGATTAAAGAACCACTACTCGCTGCATGAAGAAATGGATGTGCGTGGAAATGGTGCTGTTGTGCCAAAGCCGAAACCTTATCGATACGATCTGTTTAACTGGCGAGGCTTATACTTTTCGCCTTACTACTGTGTGGAACTCGCAGATATTTATCACCGAAGCATTTTCAGATCGAAGGTCGATTTGATAATTGCATCAGAGTGGAATCAGGACACGAACTATTTTTCAAACATTGTTGAGTCACTCTCCAGAGATCTCCATACCTATGTTGCGCAGGTCAACAATAGTGAGTTTGGAGACTCCCGACTAACTCAGCCAAGCAAAACCGAAAAGAAAGATTTGTTAAGGCTGAAAGGTGGAGTCAATAGCACCATACTGATAGGCGAAATTGACATCGAGGCTCTAAGAGAGTTCCAAAGAAAACATTACGAGCTGACAAAAGACGATAAGACATTTAAGCCGGTACCTCCCGATCTTAACAGGGAGGACGTTTTGATTCGGATTAACAACGAAAGGCATTTTAAGTAAAAGACAACACTGAAATGAGCACTGATACTACTGAAAAAGGATTAGAAACACTCATCACAAACTATTTGTGTTCGGTAAACGGATTTGAAGAGCGTAACTTCAAACTATACAATAAAGTAGATTGTTTAGACGAAGAGTTGCTATTCAAATTTCTGGAAAGCACACAACCGCGTGAAGTGGCGAAACTAAAAACAGCACACGGCAATAACTACGAGCAGCGCATCAAGTATCTGGTGAATCGCAAAATAAAAGATGAAACAGTAGTCAATGAAAAGTGCCTGGGTGGCATTGTCAATCTGCTTCGTTCTGAAATCACCGATGGCAATACAGGTATTAAGTTAAAATTGTTCTATGATAAGCCGGTCTCTTCTCTTAATGCAAAAGATGCCGAATTGTACGAGAAAAATATTTTCTCTGTTATGCGTCAGGTGCATTACAGCACTCAAAATGAAAATGCACTGGACATGGTCATTTTCCTCAATGGCATTCCGGTAATCACCTTTGAGCTTAAAAATGAACTGACTAAGCAAAACGTAAAGGATGCTATTAAACAATACAAGACCACACGCGATCCAAAAGAGGAACTGTTTCGCCTGGCGCGCTGCCTCGTCCATTTAGCTGTAGATACTGAACAGGTTTGGATGTGTACCCACTTGAGAGGTGAAAGCTCATTCTTCTTACCATTCAACAAAGGCAACAACAATGGCGCAGGAAATCCAATCAACCCGGCAGGAATAAAAACCGATTACTTGTGGAAAGAAATTCTTACCAAGGAAAGCATTACCAACATTGTTCAAAGCTATGTTCAGTTAATAGAAGAAGAATCAGAAAAGATTTTACCCGATGGAAACATCAAAAAAGAAAAGGTTAAGAAACTGATCTTCCCACGTTACCATCAGTTAGATGCTGTACGCAAACTGCTGGCTGATGCTAAAGAAAATGGTGCCGGCAAACGCTACCTTATCCAGCATTCGGCAGGCTCAGGCAAAAGCAATTCCATCAGTTGGCTGTCGCATCAACTAGTAGGCCTGTACGATTCATCAAATACAAAAGTGGTTTTTGATTCGGTTATTGTCATTACCGACCGTATTGTGCTGGATTCGCAAATCCAAAAGAACATCAAGCAATTCGAGCGGGTTGATGGCGTAGTAGAACATATCGATAAAGGCTCCAAGCATTTAAAAGAAGCATTGGAAGAAGGCAAGAAAATTGTCATTACCACCATCCAAAAATTTCCGCGCATTGTGAATGAAATTGGCGAACTGCCCGGAAGCAAGTTCGCCATCATTATTGACGAGGCGCACAGCAGTCAAAGCGGAGATACAGCCGGAAAGCTCAACGCTACTTTAGCAAAGGATTTTGAAGCAGTGAAAGTGGATGATGATGAGTACGTGTTCATGGACAAAGAGCAGCATGACGAACTTACCTCAGAAGACTTGGTCGTGGACATAGTAAAGAGCAGAAAGATGTTAACCAATGCCAGTTACTTTGCCTTCACGGCAACACCCAAACCAAAAACATTAGAGCTATTTGGAGTGAAGTACCGAGACGGTGAAAAAGACAAGTTTCGCGCGTATCACCTCTACTCCATGAAGCAAGCCATTCAGGAAAGGTTTATTGAGGATGTATTGCTTAATTACACCACTTACAACAGCCATTTTGCGCTACTCAAAAAGATAGAGGATGATCCTCTGTACGATAAGAAGAAGGCACAAAAGAAGCTGAGAATTTATGTAGAGAGTCATGAACTAAACATTGCCAGAAAAACAGCGGTAATGATTGAACACTTCATGGAGGCGGTTATCGCCAAAAAGAAAATGAACGGCCTTGCGAAAGCAATGATCGTAACCAGTAGTAGAAGGAATGCCGTTAAGTACAAGAAAGCTTTTGATAAGTACCTCAAAGAAAACAGCATTCCGTACAAAGCATTGATTGCATTCTCCGGAGAAATAGACAAAGAAACTGAATCGTCATTAAATGGATTCTCCAGTTCACTGATTCCGGATGAGTTTAAGAAAGTAGCCAATCGGTTTTTAATCGTTGCCAATAAGTACCAAACTGGTTTTGATCAACCTCTCTTGCATACCATGTATGTTGACAAGAAGTTGGGTGGTGTGAGTGCTGTCCAAACATTGTCAAGGTTAAACAGAACAATATCAGGTAAGAACGATACGTTTGTATTAGACTTTGCGAACACAGCCGATGAAATCAAGAATTCATTTGAACCTTACTACGAAACAACAATCCTTGGCGAAGCAACTGACCCGAATAAACTGTTTGATCTTCAGAATGCCTTGGATAACTACCATGTTTATTCCGAGCAGCAAGTACAGGAATTCTCCGATAAGATTGTTCAAAGTGTGCCAGTAGATCAATTGCATACCATACTGGATGAGGCCGCAAGAACATTCAAATCAAACTTGGATGAACAATCACAGGAAGACTTTAGGTCAAAATGCAAGTCGTACGTAAGGCTTTATGCTTTCCTTGCCCAAATAATTCCATTCAGTAATCCTTATCTGGAACGCCTGTATATGTTTTTGAACCACCTTCAAAACAAAATTGTAAGGGAGAAAGGTGAAGACCTGGCTCAAGGAGTACTGGATTCAATTGACTTAGACAGCTACCGACTTCAAAAGCAAGGCGAGTTTAAAATAACCCTTCAACAAGGTGACGAACTACTACCAGCCTCTGAAATGGGAAGTCATGCAGCTGAGCCCGAAATGGAATTGCTTTCAAATATTGTCAAAGCATTTAATGATCGATTCGGAACCCAGTTCACCAATGAAGACAAAGTTCGCAAGATGACAGCGGCATTAATGCAAGATGTGAAGGAGGACAGAGCAGCCATGGAAAACATCAATGCATCAATCAACAAGAACGACATCCAGAATGCGCAGATTACTTTCACTGACATTTTAAAAGAGAAAATGATCAACCACATTGACAGCAACTTTGAAGTATTTAAGGAATACAACGACAACGCAGAATTTAGAGCTTTTCTCGCCAGCCAGATGTTTAAGCTGTTAATAAGAGATTTGAGACCTTAGTGGAAATTCTTTCTTTAAATTTTACTCGATTCAAGTAGTCAGACTACTCAAATCCGGTATTTTTTAATGAGATGATGGAATCCCACCGCACATCCCCCCGCAGGTTATAAGGTGTTCGTCATTCCTTGCCGCAAAAGATCACGCCAGCACTCAAAGTTAGTGCTGTTGCAAGCCCACTTTCATCCGCACAAACAGCACAAACTTCTCGCCTACGGTTACGCTGCGCTTCATGCTGTCATGCCTTTTGCTTTGGCTGCGTCATTCCTCACGGCAGCTCCTGTGTCCTGCAAACCCACTTTGTTCAGTCGTCCTCCATTACACTGCATTACGCTTCGTTTGTTCCTACTGCGCACGTTCATTTCGTTTGGGTTATTGGCAAACACACTTGGCAACGCAGATAACCACAAACTCCATTCACTTCCAGCGCAACTCACTTCACTACATTCCGTTTCATTCCGTCCTCCTTCACTCAGTAAGTTTGCAGTCCACGCGCTGCCCTTGTTGTGCTCGCCTGCGCTGTCGTCCGGGCTGCGGGCTGTCATGCTTTTTGTACCTCCGCTTGTTGGCCAACGCTCGATTCAACTCCAGTCAACAACCAATCACACAGAAACAAAAAATCACGCCAGCCCTTGTGTAGTCCGGCCTTTTACACCGCACATGCCGACCCTCGGCCTACCTACATAGTTCGCAGCCGCTTCCTTCGTCAGCTCTCTCTGCTCACACCCTACCTCCTGCTCGCGGACTCACTTCGGGGAGACCCCTCCGTTCGCCTTGGGCGGCTCGCAATCCGACAAAGCCCTTCGCGCATTTGACACACAGTTCGGGACTTCGGATGAGAATTGGTGTAAATCCGAATGAGGTGAGTAATGTCAAGATGCAAGTAAGTTTCAGTGCTCCTTAATGACCGGTGTCCTAGCAAATCCCGTATCGCTTTTATCGGTGCGCGATTTTGATAAAGATGAGTAGCGCAGGAATGTCGTAATGTATGTGCTGAAATACCAGGTGCGTTAAAATATTTCTTGATCAACCTCCACAGAAACATCGGGTACATTTTTCTTCCACTATCGGTGGTGAAAAAGTAATGTGTATCATTCGTTGCTCTCGCAATTTTCTTATACTTCTGAAGCAGCTTGTTTAGTCGCTTACCAAGCGGAACTACCCGCTCGATGTTTCCTTTTCCGATTACACGAATCTGTCCCCGATGAAAGTCAACCTGATTCTTTTTTAGATTAATAACCTCGCTTGCCCGACAACCTGTTTGATAGAGAAGCTCTAACACTAGTCTATCTCCTAAAAGTGCTTTGGAATTTTTATACTCAATGCTATCCAATACATCTCTAATTCTCTCTTTGGTCAAATATTTTCCCCTTGCCTTAACAAACCGAATAGCCCTGATGTGGGCACAGGGAAATTTATCGTATTTAGTAAACCTCCGGTAGAATCGGTAAAACGATCTCAGCACCTCCAGCTTTCGATTGATGGTGCGTGGTGAAAGTCCAACTTTTCTTAGATGTTGTAAGAACAATCTCACATCAACCTGCGCAGCATCAAGTAAATTCTTTTGACAAAAGGACTTGAATTGAAGCAAATCCGTTCGATAGGCAATGATCGTATGTTGACTGTATCTCCGCACATACTTAATGTGAGATAGATATGCATTGATTTCTACCTCCACGAAAACGCCCTCACCATCGAGTCCAAAATTAAAAGAGTGCGCAAAGATAGGCTGGCCGCTCAATCCTGCGCACAAGGCTAAAGCAAGGAACTACGGCATAAACACATGCCCTCGCACATGCCTTCATTTATTCCGTTCCTCCTTGCTTTACCCGCTATGCCAGCCTGTGGTGTAGGCTTCTCTTTTATTTTTTTCGGTTTTTCTTTTCTCTTAAAAATGTTCGTGGGGGTCGCGCAAAATTTTAAAGCGCGAATTATGAACACACCAAAAATCAAAACTCACAGAATGATGGATGAATTCACAAATCAAAATCACTTCTTCATCCTTTCGAAAGGCTATAATGCCGGAAAGCCTGTATTAAACCCTTGCCCAAATTGCTTTGTAGTAATCACTTCCAATCTGGAAGAGAGAGAATATTTCTACTGGCTTTGTTACGGTCTTTGGGTAGGCGGTTTTTTCCGGCAGGTTCTCACCGGTTCGGTGATCCCATTTTTACGAATCAGCGAACTACATCAGGTGATTAACGCAACCAGATCAAAAGTTGCTTTGAGAAAGGAAGCGCTCATGAACTCACTTGAAATTTTAAATAAGCTTTCTACTCATCACGATAACCTGGTAAAGCAGATTCAACTCATTAAGCAAGCAAAGAAAGCAATCATGTATAAAGTATTGAGGTAGCTATAAAACAAAGAACCCTGACAGCTTTGTCAGGGTTCCATTTTATTCCGAATCCTTCAGGATCTTCTTCGACATCCATTTCATAAAGAGGGATATCATAAAACTGACTACTGCACCGATGCATGCTAGCACCGCAGTCTTGATGACATCTTCGGAATGGATGTTCGCGAAGATCGTGAGGAGGGTACCTCCGGCCGTTCCGGCCACGGTACCATGGTTACTATGTGTCGTCATCTACACAATCCTTTTCACCATCCACCGCGGACTGACTCACAGCCGTCATCACGCCACCGGCTACCGTGAGGTATCCGCCAATGGTGACAACGGCAACCGGCAAGCCGATGGGTGCGGTTAAGATGACACCACCGGCAGCTGCCAGGGCAATTCCAATATTGCGCAGTACCCGAAAGAATTTGGGAGTAGGCGCTTGTAGTCGTTCTGTTAATTTCATGAACTCATTGATTTAATTGTGATGAATACTTTTTCTTTTCGTTCCAAAGCTTCCAGCACAAGTGCTTTCAGCTTTTCATTCGCCAATCGAGATTGGCTTCCCTTCCCGGGTCCGGTCAACGTTGTGACAGGAGCGATGCATCCGTGCAGTTCAGTCTTGGCATCATTCGCGGGATGAATAAGAATTCCATCTCTTCCTTTCACATTCACTACCAATAGATGCTGACCACGCTTTGCAGTCGTTCGTAGCTTCAACTCATACCGACCTTCGGGAATACAAGAAACATTGCGCTGGTTCTGGAGCCAGGGGAGCTCGATGGTGTTACACACCACGAGCTTTAACTCCCCATTGGTTCCTTCAGGGTCATAACGCCTGAATAACTCCAACTCCATTAAGCACCTCCATCTACCTGCACAATCGCCAATGCATTGTAAGCCCCATTTTTCAATGGATAGAACTCACCATTCACTTGCTGGAAGAACTCAATTCCAAACGTCAGGAATATGGGTTCAGAAGTTGCCGCTGGCACACTTGTATCCAAAGTCAGGATTGGCGTTTGCGTTTCCGTCACATCAATTTCAGTGCTCCGGTTTTCGTTGCTGCTGAAAGTTCCGTTTTGGAAGTCGACCCAAGCCGCTCCCATGATCAAGCGGTAGTGTGTTGCACCCGCTGGCGCAGCCACCATGTGCTGCGGAGAGTAGTTGGCTATTGCTACCTGGCACACACCCGTACCTCGATTGATCGATGGACTGAACTGAGCAAAAAATGTTCTGCTCAACTTTGCATTGTCGTTGAATTCAAAGCCAAGCAATAACTCAGCTTCGCCATCGATAACATTCCGCTGGCCGCGTGCATTGGTAGCATCCGCCTGGATGACTTTCACCATCTCACGGGTGAGTCGGCTGGCCATCCGGCTATCGCCAGTGTTCAGAATCAATGTCCTGAAGGCTGTCCGCAGCAACTTACCGGCCGCGCCAGCGCGTCCAAACTCAGCACCGTTTTCGCGCGTGCGCGCAAAGTTTGGATCGTTCTTTATGCGCTCTCCATCAACGCCTCCTTTCTCGCGAGCGAGAAAACCGTCTTGTCCTGTTTTGTAGAAGGAAACACCTCCCATTTGTCCCTGGAGTTTAATGACTCCTTTCTGTCTTGCCATAGTTTTAAAAATTAGTTGTCCAACCTGTTCAAGGCACAGTCTGGTTAAGCCATCGCTGCAGCAATGCTCAAACGTATTTGATAAAATCAGCAAGACATAAAGCGAGCTTCCGAGTATGAACACACGCGTCATTTTCTTCCGTTATTTCACAAAATGATTTACTTTAAGTGATGAGCTTTGCCATGGCAAAGCCCATGATGAAGTATAGATAAAGCATGAGAGTAAATCGGATCATCATTTACCCAAAGGATGTACAGCTCATTACCGGAAAGAGCGAGCGTTATGGTCGGTCATTGCTCAAACGCATTAAAGCGCACTTCAAAAAGGCCGATCACCAGTTCGTAAGTGTGGAGGAATTCTGCACTTACACAGGACTAAAACATGAACATGTAACACCACTTTTAACAGCATAAAAGCGGTTCATTTATTGGTCATGTCTCATCAAAAATCTGTATTTTTATCTCATAGAGAATGAGCGATTTTGGTTAAAAAATCGAGGTGCCTAAAGAGGTGCCACTAAAACCAAAAGCGATAAAGTATATTGATAATCAACGCAGTAGAAGTTAGGAAAAACTGCCTCCTCCTCTGCAAAACAATTCAAGACGCCCCGGTTTCCCCGGGGCTTTTTTAT
>ERZ761602.2351-NODE-2351-length-30006-cov-198.375313_pt1 | contig 30006 bp, 25 predicted proteins | sample MGYA00512165_ERZ761602 | MGnify/ENA primary metagenome ERZ761602 (study PRJEB28899, sample SAMN02445085) | bioreactor sludge metagenome | biome: EBPR sludge; isolation source: Thorneside wastewater treatment plant | place: Australia: Brisbane, Thorneside...
TTATGCCTTGCGCCTTTGCGTGAGCCTACTTATTTTGCGTCTTTACGTCTTTGCGCCTTTGCGTCTTTGCGTGAGCTTAATATATTATGCCTTGCGCCTTTGCGTGAGCCTACTTATTTTGCGTCTTTACGTCTTTGCGCCTTTGCGTCTTTGCGTGAGCTTAATATATTATGCCTTGCGCCTTTGCGTGAGCCTACTTATTTTGCGTCTTTACGTCTTTGCGCCTTTGCGTCTTTGCGTGAGCTTAATATATTATGCCTTGCGCCTTTGCGTGAGCCTACTTATTTTGCGTCTTTACGTCTTTGCGCCTTTGCGTCTTTGCGTGAGCTTAATATATTATGCCTTGCGCCTTTGCGTGAGCCTACTTATTTTGCGTCTTTACGTCTTTGCAAGATTTATCATTGTCTTACACACAAGAGTTAGTAATTTGTAGCATAAATAGTGTATCTTTGCAACAAAGTTGCATAATGCCGAACAGTTACCCAACATTCTTTCTTTTTGCCCGATTAAAACAACCCCTTTTTTCATTTTTATTATTGTTGAGTTTTGCTGTGTTTGGGCAAAAATCGGCGCTTATTATGGTAAGCGGGCATATTTTTGACGCTAAAACACATGAGGCGCTTCCGGGAGCAACGGTGGTAATACCCCAAAGTACGTATTATGGCGTATCTGATGTGTATGGGGCTTATGCCATAAAAAATGTGCCGTTGGGCGAGTGGCGTTTACAAGTGCGCATGTTGGGTTATACTGCGGTAGATACCCTTGTGCAGGTTAGCTCAAAAAGTAATCACTTTGATTTTTACCTCCCTCCGTATGCCGTTGATTTGGCGGCGGTAGAAGTAGTGGGCGATATACTGAAATCGGGCAAAAAAGAGCAATCGCTTACCATAGATGTTGCCGATAAAGTGTTTTTAGAAAAAAACTACGGCAACACTTTTGTTAATACGTTAGAAAAAATACCCGGTCTTACTGCCATGAACACCGGCGTAGGCATTGCCAAGCCTGTAATACGAGGGCTGTATGGCGCCAGAGTAATGGTAAACGACCAAGGCATAAAACAAGAGGGGCAGCAATGGGGAACCGACCACGGCTTAGAAATAGACCAGTTTAGCATTGAAAAAGTAGAGGTTATTAAAGGTCCGGCATCGTTGCAGTATGGTTCCGATGCGTTGGGAGGAGTGGTAAACATTATAGCGCCTCCTATGCCTGCTATGGGTAAAAGTTTGCAGGCAGAAATAACCGGTTTATACCGAAACAATAATAACCACTTAGGCACATCGGTAGCAGTATCGGGCAATAAAGGACATCAGTTTATGAAATTCCGATTTTCGGAACAGTCATTTGCCGATTACCGCGTGCCGGCAACCCAATTTACCTACAATGGTTATGTATTGCCCATTTATAATAACCGATTAAAAAACACCGCCGGTAATGAACAAACCATATCGGGCGTAGTGGGCACAGCCGGCAAGTGGGGTAATGTGCAGGCGGTAGTTAGCAATTTTGCACAAGAAGCCGGTTTTTTTGTAGGCGCTATTGGTATTCCGCGTTCTTACCAATTAAATACCGATGGCAACCTTCGCAACCGCGATATTCCACGTCAGGTTACTCATCACCTAAAAGCTATTGTAAACCTAAAAGTAGTGTTCAACAACCAATCTATTAATACCGATATTGGCTACCAAAACAACTACCGGCGCGAGGAATCTTACCCGCACCTGCACGGTTTGGGTCCTGCCCCCCAAGGTACATTGGCTCATGCTCTTAGGTTGCAAACCATTACCCTAAACACCCGCTACAACCGGTACTATGGCAACAACCTTAAAACAACTGCCGGTTTTCAGATGCAGGCACAGCACAACAAACGGGGCGGATTTGAATTTTTATTGCCCAATTTTACCAACCTCCAAACCGGTATTTTTACCACTGCCGAAAAACATTTCCGACAAATTATGACCCTTAGCGGCGGTATTAGGCTCGATTACGGGAAAATAGATATAACCCGATTTACCTTGCCCGTTTATGCCAACGATACCACCATTATAGGATTTCAAGAAAGAGTTCCCGATATAAACCGGCATTTTTACAACTACTCTGCCGCCACAGGGTTCAGTTATTACCCCAATGATTTGCTCAACATAAAACTAAATTTCAGCAAGTCGTTTCGCATTCCGGCGCCCGTAGAACTTGGTCAAAACGGCGTACATCATGGCACATTCAGGCACGAGCAAGGCACGCCCACCCTAAAATCAGAAAGCGGATACCAGTTAGACGCCGCCCTAATGCTCAAAAGTTCGCACTGGGTAATTGAGTTTTCGCCCTACTTTAATTACTTTAATAACTACATTTTTTTGCGACCCACCGGCTCCTTTTCCCTTCTGCCCGATGCGGGGCAAATTTACCGCTACACCCAAGCCAATGCCGTACATACCGGTTTTGAGTGGCAAGTAGAGTATCACCCTGTTGATGCTTTTCATGTAGAAACCGCCGCACAGTATGTATATAATGTAAACCTTACCAGCGGTTTGCCCTTACCCTTTACCCCTCCGTTTTCGGTTTACAACCAAGCCGATTTTACCTTTCCGCATCTGCCTGCCAAATGGGTAAAAGAAGTATTCATAGCCGCCGAACATCAATGGGTTGCCCCTCAAAATCGGACCGACCGAAACGAAGCCGCCACCCCGGGTTATAACCTGTTTCATTTGGCTACCGGCGCTACCTTGGGCTGGGGTAAATATGCCCTGCAATTAAACCTGCGCGTACAAAACATTTTTAACACCGCCTACATGAACCACCTAAGCCGCTTTCGCATCTTAAACCTGCCCGAACAAGGGCGCAATATCATGCTTACAGTAAAAGTGCCGGTAAAAATGTGGTAAGGGGTAATTTTAAAACAACACAAGTAATACCAAAAGAAGTTATTAACTTTATGCATTACCAAATAAGCCCAATAATATGTTTCTCAAAAACATCAAAATAATAAACAAGGTACGCATCTGTTCTACCAATATTGAAGGGCGCTGCCCCTTGTGTGCTACTCACCAACAGCTATAAAATGGCGCGTTTGGATTTAGATAGGTGCAGCGCACCAAAATATAGGTAGCCATCATGTTAAATGCCCGATTAACAAGGTTCAGCGCACCAAAACATATCCCCACCTGTCTAAAATCCTTTTGCAGCAAGCCTTTGCACAAGCTCACAACTCCAACCCCACGTTATTTTAAGCAGCTTGGCAATCAGTCCAAATGGCACAGATAACAAAATGGGGATAGCTGTTTTGCCGGAGGGGGCACACGGTTATCATCCAAATTGCATCACCCACCAAATACTACCAAAGCAGCGCTACATTACCCTTAGCAATACGTGGGGGGTCATCGGCATCTTCGGCAAATTGGTAGGTTAATTTCCAAACATAAAGCCCCAGTGGTAGGGTTTCATTTTTATATGTGCCGTTCCAGCCGGTAGTAGGGTCGGTACTTTCGTAAACCTGTCTGCCCCATCGGTCAAAAATTTGGAAAAAGAAAAAACTCACCTCACAGTTAAAAACGGGCTTAAAAAAATCGTTCACCCCATCGGCATTAGGCGAAAAAGCAGTAGGCACAATGGGTTTGCAAACCGGCGGCAGGCAATTTTCAACTGTAACCCTTACCGAGTCGGTCAGTATGCCACATTCATGGGTAGCCTGTAGGTAGTAAACCCCGCTAACTGCTGTGGTATAAGTAGCGCCGGTAGAGCCATCTTGCCACAAGTAAGAGCCATTGGGTATGTTTGCTTGCAAGGTAATAGTTTGCCCTTGGCACAGGGTAATATCTTGCCCCAGTTCCAGCAGCGGAACAGGCGTAACACTTACGGCAGCCGTGCCCGATGTTATACCCAAACAAAAAGCATCTTCTACCGAAACAAGAGAGTAAACGCCACTTTGGGTAGCATTAATGGCAAAATTTGTGGCAGTAGTTGCCACCACCGGCGTTTGGGTAATGCCGTTAATGGCGTAGTTAATTTGCCAGGGCGCTTGTCCGGTAAGGGTTATGGGCAGCAGTAAACCGCCGCCAATATCATCTATACAAGCGCTTCCGCCACCCGAAAGGGTTGCAGTAGGCAAACAAAGTTGGCAGTTATACGAGCCGCTCACAATAGTTTCGCAGTGGTAAGAGTCAGAAACAGCAAAGGAATACGGCACACTATTCAGAATAGGGTCGCTGATAAATTCGTTGCCATTGAGGGTGCCCGTGTTTCCGGTAACGTTATAAGACGCAGCATCGCCACCCGATATGGTAAAGCTAACGGTAAAAGCAGTTTTAGAAGGGTTACAAGTGAGTTTAATGTTAGATACCTGCGGTTTTTCCTGAATAACCGTAACCGTAACTTGGTCAGATACATTACAGCCCGATAAAATGGAGGTAACGGTATAAGTAGTAGTTACAGCCGGCGAAGCCACCGGATTAGGGCAGTCTGTGCAACTTAAACCGGCGCTTGGGCTCCATACAACATCGCCAATACCTAAACTGCCGCCGGTAGTGCAGCCCAATGTTACCGAATTGTCTGCGCAAATACATACATCGTTACCGGCACATACATAATTGATACCCGCCGGAATAAAGGCGGCATTTAAAAACAATCTTTGCGCCTGAATAACCTGACCGGCAGTAGCAACCCCCGATGGAACGGCAGAAAGGGTAAAGGCATCGCCGCCGCAGTAATAAAGGTTGCCGCCTGCCGATGTCGCATTAACATCGGCGCCGGTCATAAAAATCTGGTTTACACCCACAGGCGAAGTTACCAGCATGTAGGTAAAAGTAATGGGTCGCCAAGAACTGCCGGGCAAAAGGCTAAAAGTGCCCAAACTACCCGAAACACCCGATGGAAAACTGCCTTCAAACTGCATAACCGGCAGGTTATTGCCCAAATAGCTGTATGGTGGGTTAATAATGGGGTTTAGTTGTGTTAATCCGGCAGTACTCATAATAAACCCCGAATTTTCTAAACCCAAAGCCATTTCCGATTGCACCCATAAATTACCACCGCCGCTCAAAAAACTGTTTACCGTAGGCACAAAAGCGCCCGTTACATTCAGTCCGGCTGTGGCATTAGGTTGCAAGATGTACGTATAACAGGCAGAGTTGGCTATAAAATCGGCATTAGATAGCAGGGCATAAGGTATGTTGGCAGCATCAAATGTTTGTGCAAAATCGGCAAAATTGCTGCCGGCGTTGTTCATAATACCTATTTGAGGCGGATAGCGAAGGGTGTAGCGCACATTAAGGGAGGCAGTGTTATTGAGGCGGTAAACAGCCACATTGTTGCCAAAATTGGCAATCAGGGTTGCCACATCGGGCAGTTGCGGGGTATTTTGCGGATTACATACTGCGCCGTTAATATCGGCAAGGTCTATAACAAAAGCGCTGCTTATAAAACTTTCGGTAGCCGGCGGTTGTGCCAATGGAAAAACACGGGTTACATTAGCCGAAAAATCGGGCGCATCTTTTCCTTTGGGGGTAAGGATTACCCATTTTACCGGTATCTGGTTTTGCAGCAAATGATAAACCAAGCCGTAGGCGCTAAGGTTAAGTCCGGAAAATGAAAGCCCCGTAGCTGCATCAAAAATGTTTACCGATTGTTTTGCCTCGTCAAGTGGAATAAGGTAAGAACCGGTTGCTATGGTTTGTGCAGAAGGATTTACCGGCGGAAGTTCTTGCGCATGCAATAATGATGTGCTAACGAGAAATAATAACACAAAAATGCAATGCAAAAACGCAATGATAGAAAGTTTAGAAAAATACATGCCTAATAAAGAGCGGTTTGGGGCAGAGCCGGTTTGTTCTCCCCCCCAGCTCCCTCTCAAAGAAGGGGGGAGTTTATATTGTCCGTTTTTCAAGGTTTTAGGGTGCATTTATAGGGTGATAATGCCTGTTTTTTTTCAGAAAAATAGCGTGTAGGACGGAATAAATCGGCTCTGGGTTTGGGGGGTGTGTAGGGCAATGGTCATTAACGCATTAGTGTTGCCCTGCAATAAAAAGGCAAAGGTAAACAGGCTTTTCTAAGTTTTAAAGTAAAACCATGATTGGGTAAGCAACCTTGCACATTTTTTTGTTGGCTAATAGTATTTGGCAATAGGCAGGTGGAACAAACGCTTAACTCATAATGGTACGGATGCACGGTTGTGCGTTTGTACACGCATCGCTAACTTAAAAGAAAAGGGTAAAGTTTTCCTTTGCTCTATCCTGTCTAAAAAACACCAGTCCCACTTTAAACAAGTCAATGGTGAGGGTAACTGTAGCGTGATTTTGAATAGTATTCCATGCCTTGAGCATATCGGGTGAGAGGTGAATATCGTCAAAAATCATCACTGAATTGGGGTGCATTTTGGGCAATAACGCTTCAAAATAACGCACGGTAGGTTCAAAACGATGATTACCATCTATAAAAACAAGGTCTAACCGGTCAATTTCGGGCAGTATTTGGGGTAAAACGTGGTCAAAATTCCCGATGCTGAGGCAGATATTGGTTGCTTTAAGTGAGGTAAAGTTTTGTTGTGCAATTTTGGCAGTATTGGGGCAGCCCTCTATGGTAGTAAGCATGGCATTGGGGTTTGCCGCCGCCATATACAGCGTACCCAAACCTACCGAAGCGCCCAGTTCGAGCAAGCTAATCGGTTTAAGGTAATTTGCCAACCTAAACAGCAGCCTGCCCACTTTGGGCGGCGTAGCGGCAAATTTGGTAATATTTTGAACGCTCCTGAGTTTGTTCAGTTTACCGGTTGTGGAGCCTGCGCCATAGTCTATTACTTCAATAATTTTTTCGCTCTTTAGCAATTTAAGGCGCAATTGTTCAATGGTTTCAAAAGCATAATACAAACGCCGGTCGTAAATAACCTGTTCGCATAGTTCATACACAAAAGGGGAGTGTATATAGTATTTGGTTCGGGCTGTTGTTAAATATTTCAGGTATTGCCCCACTTGAAACCATGAGAAACGCATGTGCCGGTGTTTGGTGGTAAACAAATTTAAAACTAAAGTTGCCACGTAAACGAGCAAGGCACGGAATGAAAAACACAATTCACTCCATGCCTTGCTTTGTTTATAGATTGCGTTATATTGTAGTTTATTTAATGGTAAATCCACCACTGCCTATCAGGTAACCATCGTTATACACTTCGGCGGTGTAGTTGCCTTTTATAAAGGAAGAGTTTTGTTCCCAATACATGCAGTAGTTTTCCGATTGGTTTTGGTAGTCAATGGCAGCTTTAGTAGTGTATTTCATTTGTTCGCCGGTTTCGCCCTCGGTAAATACGCCTGAACCCATCGATTCAACCGATAAAACATCGCCCTGCGGGCTAATAATGCGAAGCATAATTTCCTTGCGACCGGGTTTGGCAATAGGGTTGCGCAAAACATCAAAACAAACCTTGAGTTGGTCTGCTTTTCGGGCGCGGCTGGTAGCTACTTCCTTACCGCTTTTGCGTACATCTACTGCCATGCCGGTGATATTGGCAGCCTGCATAACCGAACCTCGCTTAACCGTAGAGCTAAGTTGGTCTTTTTGTTCCGATAGCGTTTGTTTAGCGCTTGCCAATTCTGCCTTTTCGGCTTCTGCTTGAGCCAGCGAAGCCTCTTTTTGTTGCAAGGTTTGTTCCTTTTCAGAAATGGTGCCTTTTAAGCCGGTATTTTCTTGTTGGAGTTGCTGGTTTTGGAAAGTGAGCGCTTCAATTTGTTTTTTATAATCATCGGCAGAAGTGCGCAAACCCTCAATCAATTGTCGGGCTTTTTTTAGTTCACTTGCAGAGGCATTACTTTTAGATAGAATTTTGGCAATTTCTTGTTTTTGCTCGTCAATTTTACCCTCAAGGTCGGTAATTTCGGTGGTTTTTTGTTCCGAGTCTAATTTGTATTGTTCCAACTCGGCAATAGTGCGGTCAAAATCGGCTTGAAGGGTGTTTTTTTCGGTTTCCATAACCTGAACCGTGTCTTTGTGTTGGCTACGCAGGCGTTGGTTTTGATAGAGTAAAAACATGTTAAGCAGAAACAACAGGGCAATTACCCCAATAAAAATGGCTTGACGATTATTACTTTCCATTTCTTGTGTTTTTAAGTGAAGAATTAGTAGATTTAGTTGCAAAATTGTAGCAAATGTACGATTTTTGCCCACATGATAGAGTTGAACGCTAATTTTTGGGAAAAAAGATACCAAGAGCAGGCTACCGGTTGGGACGTGGGCGCAATAAGTACGCCCCTTAAAACGTATTTTGACCAACTTTCTGATAAAAACCTGCAAATTTTAATACCCGGCTGTGGTAATGCCCACGAAGCCGCCTATTTGCACCAACAAGGGTTTACCCATGTTTTTTTGCTCGATTGGGCAAAACCACCGTTGGAACTTTTTAAAGCACAATTTCCCGATTTTCCAGAAAATCGCCTCATTTGTGCCGATTTTTTTGCCCACTCCGGTCAGTATAACCTTATTGTGGAACAAACATTTTTTTGTGCCATCAACCCCACCTTGCGTACTCAATATGCGCAGCATGTACATCAATTACTTAAACCCGGCGGTAAATTAGCAGGTGTGTTGTTCAACATTCCGCTTAATGAAGACCATCCGCCCTTTGGCGGGAGTAGAGCAGAGTACCTTACCTATTTTGAACCACTGTTTGCATCGGTCTATTTAGAAACCTGCTATAACTCTATACCGCCCAGAGCCGGTAATGAATTGTTTGTGCTGTTACAAAAGTAGGGGAGGGGTAGCGGTGTGTAAAGCCACTTATTAACAAAAAAAATCCCCAACTTATGGGTTAATAACCTCTACTGCCACAATACCGGCGGTTCCGCTGTTCCAAACCACGGTAATGGCGGCAGTGCCCTGCCCCGATACTATTGCACCGTTGCCGGAGGTAATGCTCCAGTTATACTGGTAGCCGGGTGTATTTTGTACGGAGTAGGTATATTGGGTAGTACCATCATCGCAAACATCGGTTTCGCCGGTAATAACGGGGTTGGGGGTGGTTTTAAATACTAAGTTAGTAACTGCTGAGGTGGCAGTACACGAGGGTGTTTTAATTACCCTTACCGAGTAAGCGCCGTTTTGGGTAGCATTGTAAGTGGCGTTGGTAGCGCCTAAAATATCCAGCCCGTTTAACCGCCACTGGTAGCTAAATCCTTGTCCTGATAGGGCTTGCAGGGTATAAACATCGCCCTGGCAGAGGGTAGCAGGCGGGGTAGAATTGGTAATACGGGCTAAGGGGGCACAGTTGGTAGATTCGATGCGGTAAATTACCCCCGATGAAACCGTTGCTGCTACGTAGAGTTCGCCATATACATCTTCACCAAATCCGCCAAACTGAAAATTATTGCCGTCTAAAATTTGGGTAAAGGTAAAAGGCGGAGCGCCGGCAGCATCGGCATTGGTAGTCCAAAATTTACCTGAGCAATAATCGGCAAAAAGGTATGCCCCGTGCATATTGCCAAACTGTACGCCACGGTAAACAAACCCGCCGGTTACAGAGCAGCCATTGTTATTTTCATCGTCGCTCGGATATACAAATACCGGAAAAGTATAGGTAATACCGCTGTTGCAAGCGCCTGCGCTATAAGTGACATTGCCTTCATAACATTTCCAACCGTAATTGCGCCCACCTGCGCCGGCGGGCGCAAAATTGATTTCTTCCCAGCCTCCTTGCCCCACGTCGCCCATCCACATATTGCCATTGGCGCGGTCAAAACTAAACCGCCAGGGGTTGCGCACACCCACAGCCCAAATTTCGGGTGCATAAGCGGAGTTGCCCACAAAAGGGTTGGTAGGCGGAATACCATAGGGCGAGCCGCTGTTTACATCTATGCGCAATATCTTGCCCAATCGGGAAGCAGTAGTTTGGGCATAATTTTCGGGGTCGCCGCCGCTGCCTCCATCACCAAAACCGATATAGAGGTAACCATCGGGTCCAAACTCCATGTTTCCGCCGTTATGGTTGCTGTAAGGCTGCGTGAGGGTAAACAAAATAACTGCACTGGCAGGGTCGGCAAGGTTGGGGTTGCCTGCGCTTCGGGAGTAACGAGCCACATAACTGGTGCCACAACTGCTGCCTGCTGTATAATTTACATAAAAGTATCCGTTAGTAGCATAATTTGGGTGAAAAGCTAAACCCAGCAAACCGCACTCATTGCCGGTTTGGTTTACCACGCCTGTAAGGTCTAAAAATGGGGTGGGCAGTTTATTGCCCTGTAAATCGCAAATGACAATTAACCCTCGTTGTTGCACAATGAATAACCGTTCATCGCCGCAGTTTTCAATAGATAGCGGACGAGAGTATCCGGTAGAAAAGGTTACCAAATTAATGCCGGTGGGCTGTGCCAAAACAGGCAATGCCATTACTACAAGCATAAAAATACTGCTGTACAAATAGCTGTAAAAGTTGCTCATGAGTGGGTGAGTTTGTGGTGTATGTTTAAAAAAGGGGGAATTAACTGCTTTGGCACAAGGTAAGAAAAGTAGCGGAAATGTAGGCAAAACTACCAATAATTTGAGATAAGTTAATGGTGCGGTACAGAATATATAACCAACCCACCTAAACAAAAAGCGCATCGGTTTTGCACCAATGCGCTTTTTAATACAGAAATATGTTATTGGGAGTTTATTACGAGTACCGCTCTATTTCCCAAATGCGTTTTTGCGATTTGCGGCGGCGCGAGCGGATAATGCCGTACAGAATAACTAAAACTAAGGGCAGCAAAAAACTGATTGTTTTTACGGCTTGCACCTCGCCCTTTGAGAGTTCGCGTTTAATGGGGCGCGATGTTACGCCTTTTGTGCGCAGTTCGTTTAAGCCGGTATCATCGGCAAGCCAGTCAATACCATTGGCAAATAGGTTGATGTTATCGGGTTGTTGTTGTTGACCGCGTTCGCCTTCGCCGTTTATAAAAAAGTCAGCATCAGAAAAAACAACCAATTTAGAAGGGGTACTGCCCGATATTTCGCCTTCTAATGCCGCAGCCATAATGAGGTTTTTGGTGTAAAACTCATAACCGGCTAAATTTTTCTGCACATCAAAAGTGATAGGCGGCTTTTCGGCACCCGACCTGCCCGATGATACAACCAACGGCGTATAGGTAACCGCCGGATTTTTGGATTCTAAGTTAATGGAGCTTGCAAAAGGTAGCATAACCATTTCTATGCCCCGCGTAATGGGGTGTTCGGTAAATCGGTCTATACGGGGCAAGTACGGAAAAGGTATTTGCTGGTTAAACATAAAAAAGCCTTGCTGCTGCTGCACGGTTATATTGCCGCATTTTTCGTCAATAACCAAATCTTCGTTTACCAATACGCCGTTTTTAGCCAACCACCCTTCTAAGGCAGTGCTTACCGGATTGGCAGCGGCTTGCTGTAAATCTACCACCACGCGGTTCAGGGCAATTAAAAGACCTTTGCCCGAAGATAAAAACCGGTCTAACTGCACCAGCTCTGCTTGGGCAAACGAGTCGGTAGGGGCTACAATTACCAGCGCTTTATATTTATCGTACTGGGTAGTATCGGCAAGTATTACCGGTTCTATGTTATATAATACATTAAGCTGTTGTGCTGCTTGTTGTATGGCTCGGATAGAAGTTTCACCATGTCCGGTTACAAAACCAAGATAAGGCTTGTTGGTAGCCGATAGTTTTTTAATGGCAGTAGAAAGAGCATATTCCATAGCAGCGCCGGGCTGTATAACCGGAATAATATCGGAAGAGCCTGCTTCGCCATAAGAAACCTTAGCGCCCAAATATACGCGTTGTTGTTTTACTTGGTCGCTTTCTCTTACAGTTATTACTTGGGGCTGTATGCCTTGTTGGGCAACCTCCATTTCTTTTTCCTGATTTTCATTGGGGTTTACAAATTCATACACCACTTTACCGCCTGAGCGGTTGGCATATTCTACTAATAAATCCTGAAAATCGGAGCGCACTTTTTCTATTTGTGGCGGCAGATCATTAGAAAAATAGGCAGTAACCGTTACCGGCTCTTGCAAATCGCGGAGTATATTTTTAGTAGCTCTGCTGAGGGTGTAACGTTTATCGCCGGTAAAATCGAGGCGCATAAAAAATTTGCTAAATAAAATGTTCAGCAAAACGGCAATGGCTACAATAAGCAAAATTCGCAACTGAACAGCGCTTTTAGTCAGCATAGTCAGAGGGGTTATGGTTAGTTGATGTGGATAATGAAAAAAAAACAGGTAGGTAAAGTAGTGTCAAGTAAAAGGTCAGGAGTTATTTGCCTTCCAAAATGGCAGACCGTATCATAATAAATTCGGTAAGGTTATCAATGTCTAAAACGCCGGCAAGATTTCCTTGTTCGTCTAATACGGGCAGCAGGGTAAAACCGCTTTGCTGCATCATGGGGTAAATGTCTTTAATGTCGTTATCGGGTTTTAGGTAGGGCAGGTTGCTTTCTATAAATGGGGCAATGGTTTGCACATCGGTTTCGTTAGGAAATTCGGCAAGGGCTCTGATAAGGTCTTTGCGGCGCAAAACACCTGCAATAGCTCCTTCATTGGCAACTAAAAAATCTTGGTCAGAACCGGCAAGCAGTTCGGCAACAGCTTCTTTTATGGTGGCAGATGCCGGCAAAACGGTATATCGGGAGCGCAGGGCATCTTTTACCTTAAAACCACTCAACACCGAACCGGTAACAACTGCCTGCGCTTCTGCCGATGCGCCTAAAAATACAAATACCCCGATGAGGATAAGGAACGGGTTTTTTACATAAAACAGCCCTCCCAATACAAACAGCACTGCAATAAACTGCCCAATGCGGGCGGCAATTTGGGTGGCTTTTACCCTATCCATGGTCATTGCCAATACTGCACGCAATACCCTACCGCCGTCCATAGGAAACGCCGGTATGGCATTAAACAAAATGAGCATTACGTTTACCATAATAAGGCTCACTATAAACGTAGGAAAACTGAGGTTTTGCAGGGTATTTTCTATGTTTTCGGGCTGAAACAACTCACCACTCAGGGCAAGTGAGGCAAAAAGCCACAAAACAGATGCTATCAATACGTTTACCATGGGACCGGCAATGGCTACTACCAATTCCTGTTTGGGTTTTTCGGGTATGGCTTCTAAGGAGGCAACTCCACCTATGGGCAGCAAGGTTATATCGCGTGTGCCAATACCGTATCGGCGGGCAGCAAGGGCATGACCCAACTCATGCAAGACCACGCAGGTAAACACTGCCAATACCAGTAGTATATTATACAAAACGCCGGTAGTTTGTAAACCCGATGAATAGCCATTATATACAATGTAAGCAATGAGCAGCATAAATGTCCAATGAACATATACTTTAATGCCTGCTAATTTTCCTATATTTAACGAGCCTCCCATACCATTGGTGTTTTGAGGGTAAAAAAAGTTGGGTTATTCCATTATTTTACGGCGCGACAAAATGGCTTCGGTGGCAGCTAAACAAATGCCTGCAATAGAAAGGAAGTAAAACACATTTTTAGTATCTATTACCCCTCTGCTCATGGATTCAAAATGCGTAGAAATGCTGAGGTAATCAAAAATGGAGGATAAAATACCCGACATGCTGTTTGCCAATACCTGAAATAAGATGAGGAAAAATATCCCGATGAGTAACGACAGCAAAAAGGCTACTATTTGGCTGTTGGTGATGCTGCTGGCAAAAAGCCCTATACCTATGTATGCGCTACTCATGAGCAGTAAACCTAAATAACCGCACCACACTGCACCATGATCAACCGGACCCAACCACCACACAATAAAATACCAAGGCAAGCTAAAAGATATGGCAATCAGTACCAGCAACAGGCAGGCGGTAAACTTGCCCAAAATAATTTGCCGGTCAGTAACGGCTTTGGTTAGTAGTAACTCTATGGTACCGGTGTTTTTTTCTTCGGCAAACATTTTCATGGTAAGGGCGGGTATAAAGAAAAAAAGTGTCCAATAAGCTACTGAAAAAAACGGCTGAATACTTGCCTGCCCCGAAAGGAACACATCGGATCCGTAGAGCCATGTAAAAAAACCACTGAACCCTAAGAATACGACCAGCAAGATATAGGCAATCAACGAATCGAAAAAGGTGCCTAACTCGCGTTGGGCTATAACCATTATTTTGTTCATTGGTAAATAAATTTAACTGTTTATAGGTGAAAAAAAGTTTTGCTTTTAACCCATGGTAACATTGCGGAATACCTCTTCAAGGTCGCGCTCTATGGGAGAAAGCTCGGTAAGTACCCAGTTATTTTGCACACAAAGTTGAAAAATTTGACGGCGTGAGGTTTCCCCTTTTTTGCTTTCAAAGGTAAAGGTACGTCCATCAAAATCAACCAAGGCGGCTGTTTCAATGGAGCGCAGCTTTTGCAAAACATCGGTAGGGTTGCCGTCTTCTATTTTAAGTTTGCTTACTTCGGCGCCGCTTGCCTGTTTGCGCAGTTCGCTGGGTGCGCCATCGGCTACTATTTTACCATCGTTAATAATGATAACCCTATTGCAGGTTGCCTCTACTTCGGGCAAAATGTGGGTACTGAAAATAACCGTCTTTTCTTTTCCCAATTCCCTTATAAGCTCCCTTATTTCTACAATTTGGTTAGGGTCTAAACCGGTAGTAGGCTCGTCAAGAATTAAAACATCGGGGTCATGTATCATGGCTTGTGCAAGCCCTACCCTTTGGCGGTATCCTTTTGATAATTCGCCAATGTTTTTGTGCTTTTCTTTGTCTAAGCCACACAGCCTCACCATTTCTTTAATGCGCGGTTTTACCTGCGCCGGAGCCACGCCTTGTATGGCTGCCGAAAAAGCAAGGTACTCTATTACGGGCATATCCAAATAAAGCGGGTTGTTTTCGGGCAGGTAGCCAATGCGTTTTTTTAGCGTTTCGGCATCGGTTAAAATAGAGTACTCGCCCATGCGTACATCGCCCTCGCTGGGAGCCATGAAACAGGTAATAATTTTCATGGTAGTGGTTTTACCTGCCCCGTTTGGACCCAAAAAACCTAAAATTTCTCCACTTTTTACTTCAAACGAAATGTTATTTACGGCAAACTGTGAGCCGTATAATTTTGATAAACGATCTACCTTAATATTCATGCGCTGAATGATTTTGGTTTGGCGGCAAAATTACAACTAATTATGTAAACAATGCAGTCTTATGCCTTAAATGGTGATTACTGAATGGGTTTGGAAATTTTTTTTTCGTTTTGTGGAATTTTTTTACAAAAAAGTTAAACAAAAATTGAGCAACCATGTTGTTTGTACATTCTTAAATCACCTTTTCAAAACAGATTAACTTATGAACAAGTTTTTTTGGATTTTTGCCTTAGTGTTTAGTGTAAGCAGCGTTTTATTTACTACCGGCTGCGATGACGACGACGACCAAGAAGACCCCAAAGCAAGGGTAATGGTTATTCATGCCTCGCCCGATGCGCCCGGTGTAGATGTATTGGTTGATGACACCAAAGTAAACAGCGCTCCCCTCACTTTTCCTAATAACAGCGCTTATTTAGACGTAATGCCCGGTGTGCGCAATGTAAAGGTAAATGTAGCCGGCTCAAATCCTGTGGTTACCGCTCTCAACTTTAACACACCTAATTTAGAAGCCGGTAAAAGTTATTCTGCTTTTGCAGGCAACGCTGTTGCTAACATTGAACCTATTTTATTTAACGATGATCTTACTGCACCGGCTCAGGGCAAAGCTCATGTTCGCTTTATCCACTTAAGCCCCGATGCTCCTGCGGTAGATATAGCTGTTGCCAATGGCGGCGCTGTTGTTTTCCCCAATGTAGCGTTTAAAGAGTCATCAACGTTTACTCCGTTAAATGCCGGCGTCTATAATTTAGAAGTACGCGTTGCCGGCACCCAAACGGTTGCTCTTACTTTGCCTGCCATTACGCTTGAAGCCGGTAAAATTTATACCGTATTTGCCAAAGGTTTCTTAGCCGGCACAGGCGCTCAAGCATTGGGTGCACAAATTATTGTAAATAACTAAGGAAGTAGTATTTTTCAGCTTAGTGTAGTTTAGTTTAGGTATTATTAGCGGCGGCTATCGGGAAAAAGTCTCGGTAGCCGTTTTTTTTTGAGTTAGTCCCTAATAGTATTTAGCTGGTTAACTTTGCAGCATATTTAGGCTGTACAAAAGCACAATAAGCCAATTATGTAACGCTCTCTTAGCCCCAGTATTAGTTTGTGCCTTATTCATTAGCGCTTTAGAGAGCATTGGAGAACTGGGGCAACCTTAAAAAGTATTTCAGCAAGATTTACCGGCAATACCTTATGCCAAAGCCAATTGGGTAAAACTGTAAACCGGCATAACGGTAAAGTTTCAAAATTTACCTTACTTTTGCAGGTCAAAAATACCCAACCCTTAAAACCTGCTTATGTTTTCTTTTGGTCATATACGTTTATGCGCTGTTATGGTCGTCCTTACGGGCTTTGCTTTGCTTATGGGCTCTTGTGTTTCTGCCAAAAAATTCCGCAATATGGAACACGAGCGCAATACCGCTTTTGCCGACCGCATTAATGCACAGCAGCGTATAGATAACTTAGAAGGTATGGTAAAAAAGCTAAAAACAGATACTGCTACCTGCGGTATGGCTTACCGCAACCTGAATGAGCAATATGCCACCCTTAAAGCTACCAGCACCCAAAATGCCATTGCCCTAAGCGAGCAGCTAAACCAAACCCGCAACCAACTAAGGCAGCAGGAAAAGGAACTCTACGACAAGGAAATGCAAATGCGCGAGCGCGAGCAAATGCTACAAGAACTCCAAATGGCTATGGAGCGCAAAGAGGCTGCCCAAAGAGCGCTGGTAGATAACCTGCGGGCAGCATTGATTGATTTTTCATCGGAAGATTTACAGATAGAGCGGCGCAATGGAAAGGTATATGTTTCTTTGTCCGAAAATTTGTTGTTCCAATCGGGCGATATAACACTGAACGAAACCGGTAAAAATGCCCTTGCCAAACTTGCCGAAGCATTGAACCGAAATCAGCAAATTGATATTACCGTAGAAGGACATACCGATAACGTACCTATTAAAACCGCCGTTTACAAAGATAACTGGGATTTAAGTGTGTATCGCGCCACCACCGTTGCCCGATTACTAAGCGAAGCATACGGCATCAGCGCTACCCGAATTTTGGCATCGGGAAGAGGCGAGTTTTTTCCTGTTGCCGAAAATACCACTACCGAAGGTAAAGCCCGTAACCGCCGTACCGAAATTATCCTTATGCCCCGCTTAGATGAGGTAGTGCGAACCTTAGAAAAAAACACTAAACCCAACTCTGCTACCCCGCTGCTTACCCCACAAAAAAATGCCGAACCAGACAATATACCAACTCCTATACGGGATAAAGAACCCAATAATGACCCGCCAACTCCCAAAGTAAATACGGAGCAAATTAACGATAAAGAACCCGATAATGAGAATGAGCAATAATAACCGTGCAAACATACTCAATTGCTCATGCTAAATGTACTAAAAACCTTGAAAAAACAAACACCCTATACTATCCCCTACTTTGAGAGAGGGGGGAGAAAATAACTTTGCCGATATTGACCTAAAACAAGGTATCTATAACCCCCAAAGGAGAAATTTTAACCCATTTACAATGCAGCCTGTTTCTACCACTTGGATAAGCCCTTCAAATATAGCGCTGGTAAAATACTGGGGCAAGTATGGCACACAATACCCGCAAAACCCATCGGTAAGTTTTACCCTATCTAAATCGGTTTCCACCACTACATTTGCTTGTGAGCCGCTTGCCAAAACTGCCTCTTCAATTAATGAGGTGCGCATGGATTTTACTTTTGAGGGAAAACCCAATGAGCAGTTTGCCCGCAAAATAGCCTCCTTTTTAACCTCTATGCAAACCGAGTTTCCTTTTTTATCCCGATATGAGGTAAAAATTGACTCGCACAACTCCTTCCCGCACTCATCGGGTATAGCTTCTTCGGCATCGGGCATGAGCGCTTTGGCGCTTTGTCTTTGCACCATTGAACAAAAACTATCGGGCGTTTTTACAGGGAATTTTGATGCGCAATTTTGGCAAAAAGCCTCCCGAATTGCCCGACTTGGCTCGGGCAGCGCTTGCCGCTCCGTTTATCCGCAGGCTGCTCTTTGGGGTGAGTGTAGTTTGCTTCCCCATGCTTCGCAGGAGTTTGCCATACCTTATGAGGAGTATTTACACCCCGTTTTCAAAAATTTTAACGATACCATTTTAATAGTATCGCAATCCGAAAAAAGCGTATCGAGCAGGGCAGGTCATGCACTTATGCAAGGCAACCCTTATGCTCCGGTTCGCTACGCTCAGGCTAACCAACATCTTGAAAAACTGCATACCATTTTACAAACCGGCAACCTTGAGGGTTTTATTGAACTGGTAGAATTGGAAGCCCTTGAACTTCATGCTTTAATGATGAGTTCAACGCCTTCGTATATGCTTATGCAGCCCAATACCTTAGCGGTTATTAACCTCATCAGGCAGTTTAGGCAGCAAACCGGCTTGCCTGTTTGTTTTACGCTCGATGCCGGACCCAATGTGCATGTTTTGTATCCGCACCAAGCAACCCATGCCGTTAGCGCTTTTATTAAAGAAAGTTTGCTGCCCTACTGTGTAAATGAATACTGCATTTGGGATAAAGCAGGCAACGGACCTATTTTAGGTACTTAACATGCCCATAACACTACCTTTAACAACATCATTTATTAACCACCAACTAAATTTCCGCTAATTTGGGCGCAATAAAAGTAAATAACCACACCTGCGTAGTTAGCCTTATATTAGAACACGAAGGCAAATTGCTTATGCTAAAGCGTCCGCGGCATAAAGGGGGAAATTACAGTTTAGTAGGCGGACGTGTAGAGCCTACCGAATCGGTAACACATGCACTCATAAGAGAGAGTTTTGAAGAGGCAGGGCTCATTTTGAAACATGAAGACCTTCGTATGGTACATGTTATGCATAGGCAAAAGAACAATGAATCAATTATGCAATTGTTCTTTTATGCCAGCAAATGGGCAGGTACCATAGTAAACAAAGAACCCGATAAATGCGATGGTTTAGAGTGGTTTAATACCGATGAATTGCCTATCAATACCGCCTCAGCGGTGCTACTGGCTATCATTTTGTATAGGCAGGGTGTTGCTTTTTCGGAGTTTAACTGGAAATATCCCGAAAATGCCTGGGCAGCCGGCACATCTATAAGGGGGTTAAAATAGCAAATGCTAACACTGCAAATTGAAAGTTCTTATTACACAACCTAATTATATCCCTTGGCGGGGTTATTTTTATGCCATAAACCTTGCCGATGTGTTTGTGGTTTATGACGATGTGCAATATACCCGCCGCGACTGGCGCAACCGCAACCTTATTAAAACTCCTATTGGTTTGCAGTGGCTTACTATACCGGTGCAAACAAAGGGTAAATACCTGCAAAAAATTAATGAAACTGCTATTGCAGACCCGCGCTGGGCTGCCCGACACTGGAAAACCCTGCAACTGAATTATGCCAAAGCTCCGCATTTTGCCACTTTAGCTCCTGTTTTTGAAAACTTGTATCGGTCAATGGCAAACCAAACCTTGCTAACTCAGGTTAATCTTACTTTTATTGCCGCCATTTGTAACCTTCTCCACATTAAAACCCCTATAGTTTTATCTTCTCAATTTGAACTCAAAGGTACAAAATCGGAAAAACTTGCCCATATTTGTAAACAATTAGGAGCTACCGAGTATTTATCGGGTAAGGCGGCTATGGAGTATTTAGATGTTGATTTGTTTTCGCAACTTAACATATCGGTTACTTGGTTACAATACAACCACCTGCCCCCTTACCAACAGCTTTACCCACCCTTTGAGCCGCATGTAACTGTGTTAGACCTGCTGTTTAATGAAGGCAACCAAGCCCATTTGTTTATTTAAATTGCCCATAAACCTCCCAAATTATTCAATGCAACGCATTATACCTTTTACGTTTTTGGTTATACTTGTCGGAATAATTGTTTTTGCTACCGGCTGCGGCAGCACATCGGGCAATGAAACGGCATCGGGCAATCGGCTTTATTTCAATCTTCAATCTTTTTTCCAATCAGAAATTGACCGATTAACTGCCCAAAAAACTGCCCTGCAAAAAACGGTTGCCTTAAACGGCGAAACGGAAACACAACAAGTGCCCGATGTTGATTGGAACAAAGAATTATCGTTATTTATGATGAGCGATATTAACAAACCTGCCTGGACAAGTAAATATACCGCCGATACGCTGCAACAAACCGGTAAAACCCAAATTACCTATGCCGCTAATGACCCTGCCCTGCGAACCCAAAAAATTACCCTGCTTTTTGAGGGTAATGCCACTACGCCTGCTACAGTAAGCATAACCAACCGTGTAGAAAACTTTATTTACCAACTTTCTGAAAACCTTATCTACCAAACGCAGCAGGGATACGAAATAAATACTACCCAAAAAGTAACGCTGATGAAACAGCAACAATACGGCCTAAAAGCTGTTTTTACCAATTTATAGAGCTTGTACACTAAGCCCTACCCTGTATGACCCACACCGAACGCATAAAAACAGAAATACTGCCCACCCTGCCCGATAAACCGGGCGTGTATAAGTATTTTGACCAAGAGGATAACCTGCTCTATGTGGGCAAAGCAAAAGATTTGCGCAAAAGGGTGGCCTCTTATTTTGTGAAACAGCACGAAAATGGTAAAACCCGCATATTGGTAAGTAAAATTGCCCGATTGGAGTTTGTGGTGGTGGAAACCGAGCAAGATGCCCTGCTGCTCGAAAATGTTCTCATTAAAGAGTGGCAGCCCCGTTACAATATCATGCTCAAAGATGATAAAACCTACCCTTATATTTGCATAAAAAACGAACCTTTTCCGAGGGTTTTCCTTACCCGGCAAGTAGAAAAAGACGGCTCTGAGTATTTAGGTCCTTACGCATCGGTAGGGCAGGCAAAAAATATCGTAGAGTTGGTGCATCAGTTGTTTCATTTGCGCACTTGCAACCTATCGCTTACCCAAAAAAACATATCGGAACAGAAATTTAAAGTTTGCCTTCAATACCATATTGGCAACTGCAAGGGCATGTGCGAGGGAAAACAAACTGAACAGGAATACAACGAACATATAGCTCAAATAAGAAAGATTGTTAAGGGCAACATTTCATCGGTTATTAAATACCTGAAAGAAAAAATGCAGACTTATGCCGATGCCTTTGAGTTTGAAAAAGCCCACGAAATTAAGTTGAAATTAGACAGCCTGCAAAACTACCAAAGTAAATCGATGGTGGTAAACCCCACCATAAACGATGTGGACGTTTTTAATATAGACGAAAACGAAAAGCGCGCTTATATAAGTTACCTAAAAGTGGTAAATGGCGCTATTATTCAAACTAAGGTGGTAGAACTGGTAAAAAGATTAGACGAAAACCCCAACGATTTGCTCAACTTTGGCATTTTAGAACTGCGCAAACAGTTTAACAGCAAATCGGGCGAAATGATACTGCCTTTTGACCCCGATTATCCCGATAAAACCATCAAAATTACCGTTCCCCACATAGGCGACAAACGCAAACTGCTGGAACTTGCCAAAAAAAACGCCTTTTACTACCGAAAACAGTTTGAGGTAAAAGAGCATGACCGCAAACGCCCCAATGAACAACGGTTTGAGGTGCTGAACCAACTTAAAAAAGACCTCCGCCTAACCGAGTTGCCCCAACATATAGAGTGTTTTGATAACTCTAATTTTCAGGGCAGTTTTCCGGTGGCTTCTATGGTGGTTTTTAAAGAGGGAAAACCAACCAATAAAGAGTATCGTCACTATAAGGTAAAAACAGTGGTGGGTCCTGATGATTTTGCTTCTATGAAAGAAATTGTTTACCGCCGTTATAAGCGGCTGTTAGAGGAACAGCAACCACTGCCGCAACTGATAGTGATAGACGGCGGTAAAGGGCAACTCAGCGCAGCAGTTGAGAGCCTCAAAGATCTAAACATTTACCAAAAAGTAGCCATTGTGGGCATTGCCAAAAAGTTAGAAGAAATTTATGTGCCCAACGATTCTATACCGCTGCATATAGACAAACGCTCGCCCAGCCTTAAACTGCTGCAACATATACGCAACGAAGCCCACCGGTTTGCCATCACCTTTCACCGCCAAATAAGGTCAAAGGGCACCATAACATCGGGCTTAGAAAACATACAGGGAATAGGTAAAAAAACGGTAGAAAAACTGTTTACCACCTTTAAATCGGTTGCCAATATCCGCAATGCACCCGATGAAGATTTGAAAAAAATACTGAATGCGCGCCAAATTAAGGCGTTGCACGCTTTTTTTGATGCCGATGTTGGATAAAATTTTGGACTGAAATGGGTGCAAATGCTACCCTATGGTGCCTTGCTGCCATAAGACAAGTAAAAATCTCGCAAAGGCGCCGAGGGGCTTTTGTTCTCTTAAAGGTTGCCTATTTTTTGCCTTCTTATGAACTCTGGGGTAAAAATTAGCGGGTGGAGTGGGTATTGGGTAGTCAGTTGTGTTGGATACTTCTGCTGCCCCAAACTTGGTTGCTTGAAGTATAACCACAGAAAGATAAAATAGAGAGCAAAAGGCAAACCACCACAAATGCTAATTTCACTACTTTTGGTAATTCTTAATTATACCGCCTATATAGTTTAGCGCTTTGTTGTAAGTTTCAATTCCGTGCCCTACATTTTTATACACCTTCGTTTCTGTTAATTTAGGGATTAGTCTTTGGGCGTTATCCAGCGATTTTTGAAAAGGGAACAACAGGTCTTTATCACCTAATAACAAATAGGTTTCGGCCGCCACTTCTTTGAGCTGTTCATTCATGTAGTAAGGTTTCTGCGTATTGTCTTTATAGCGGCTTATGGCAAACACCTCATACTCTACAAGCATTTTTTCAGAAAATTCCGATAGTTGGTGGTTTGGTTTTGAAAAAACTGCCTTCTCTAAAAATTTCAAAACGTTGTTTGGGGTTGGTCTTATTATTGGCAGAAGATTGAAATAAAGATTTTTAAAAGTTAATGAAAAAGGCTGTAGGCAACCCGGGTTCAACAAAAATGCTGCTATCACTTTTTGAGGGCTTACTATACCAAGTTTCATGCAAATTAACCCACCAAATGAAGCGCCGGCTACAAATGCTTTTTCAATATGCAGTTTATCTAAAACCTGGGTTGCCCAAAAACCGTAATCTAAGGTTTTAATATCGGGCGTTTCTCCATTGCTCAGGTTTGGAAGTCCGTTTGTTTCAACCATAAAAATTCGCATGTTATGGTTAAAATTATCCAAGCCTCTATCAAAATCCCAAATGAGTGAGGTAGTTCTTGCACCCGGAAAAATGACCAATGTATCTTGGTATTCCTGCTTTGAGTTGAGCCCCCAAATTTGTGTTCTTCCAAGCGAGGTTTCTATTTCATAGCGTTCATACTGTCTGCCATTGTAATTTTCCAATTGTTTTACCCAGCCTTCAAAATAGCTCCGGTCGGCATGTTCATCTTTGAAGTATGATTTGCTTTTAATTTTCATGCGGTTTTGTGGTGTGTTCGTATTTATGCTGCAAAGGTGGTAAATCTTTACCAAATTTTGTTAGGAATGAAGTGCAATTACCGGTAATTGGTTAAGTTTTATTTGCCAATTGCCGGCTCAATTTACCTCTTATATAGAATTTGCCCCCCAACTTATTTTATTTACCCTTTACAACTCAAACCGTTTCCACCTTTCGGAGTGCAAAAATAACCAGGCGGGCACTGCCAACAGCACCCAATAAATGAACTCTGCCGACCATACATAGGTGAGCCCTAATTTATACACATTGCTCATAAGATAACCGTAACTAAGGTAAACGGTAATAGTGAGCGACTCAATGAGCAACGATGAATAAGTGGCTCCCGTGCCCATGAGCCCGTTAAACACAACTACCGATACCGAACATGCCAGCACTATGGCTACCAATATGCCCAGCACGGGTTTTGCACCCTCAACTATGGTTATGTCTTTGGTAAAAAAGCCCAGCAGGGTTTCGGGTATTAAAATAAGTATCAAACAAAGTATAAGCGTAAACATCATACTCATGAGCGAGGTGCGCATAATAGCCAAAAATACCTGCGAGTATTTAAACTGCCCTATAAGATTGCTAACCACCGAGTTTACCGCTGAGGCAAAACCCCATGAAGGTATGCTAAACAGGGTGTAAATTATTTTAAGTACTACCGATATGGCTAACTCGCGCTGACCCATGCCTTCTATAAACGATAAAAATACAAACCACCCCCCCAATCCTACAATAAACTGTATAACCAAGGGTAATGAAAGCATTGCCATGCGCCATTGCAGTTCAAAATCTATTTTCCAAAGCCGGCGAAGGTTGTAAACCACTAATTTTTTATCGTAAACCAAATAGACTACCGTAAATAAAAATGCCACCACTTCCGATAGGGTAGAAGCCAGCGCAGCGCCTTTAATGCCCATAGGTTCTACCCCCAGTTTGCCAAATATAAACACATAGTTTAGCCCTATATTAGTAAGGCAAAGTACGCCGGTAATGGCGGCAATAATGCGGGTACGGCCTATACTGGTATATAACGCCATGAGTACAAAGCCAAAAAAACTAAAAAACAACCCGTAGGGTCGGTAAACAAGGTAGTCTAAACTGGCATTGTATATGGCAGGCGAGCTAATAAACAGTTTTAGCACATAGGGCGAGGTAAATTTTAAGAACAAAAACAATACCGTAGCCAGTATTAACTGTGCATAGGTAAGGTTTAAGGTTATGCGTCCTATGTCGTTATACTGCTGCTGACCGGAGCGGCGGGCAATTAAAATTTGTCCGCCTCTGGAAAAAGCCAACCCTATGGTAACCATAATAAAAAAATAGGTAGAAATTAGCCCGCAAGCTCCTTGCAGTATTTCATCTACCCTGCCCAAAAAAACTATATCGGTAAGGCTGATAACGTTTTGAGCAAAATTTGCCAGAATTATAGGGTAGGCAAGCGCCCAAATGTCTTTATATGTTGCCCTTATTTGCATGGGTGTTGTTTAGGGTTGTTAGCTGATGCGGGTAATGAAACAAGCAATAATGCCCGATGTAAACATAACCCATTATTTTTTACTTTTTTGTTAAAATTTTGCAAGATGCGGTTGGGTAATTATCTCATGATGAATAACAGGCTTACCCTCCTCAAACCAGCATCGGTAAGTGGCGTGGGTTTTATGTAGTTTTCCGCCCAAACCTCGGGCTATATTCACCATTATCGGGTTAAAATCGCCTATCCAGGTAAGTTCCATATCAGCGTATCGGGTATAAAAGCCGCTTTGCAGTACTTGTGAAGCTGCCATTACCAATGCCGATTCTACCCCTTTTTGCTGATGCTGCGGCGCTACGCCAAAAACTAACCCAAACATGCGCTTACAATAGCCCGATTTTAAATACCACCAAAATTTAAGCCTGTGCCAAAGGGTAAACTGCCCATGCAGCAACTTAACAATGCTGTTAATTTCGGGCAGACAAATAAAAAACCCTATGGGCTCATTTTGGTAGTACCCAAAGTAAATAATTTTTTCGTCTATAATGGGTTTCATGCTGTTCATCAGTTTTATTGCTTGCTCAGGGGTAATGGGGGTAAAATTTGGGTGAATTGCGCCCCAAGCCTTGTTGTAAACTTCCATAAACTGAAGGGCATAGCGCTCTAAATGACGTTTTTGTATATGCTCAAAACGGTATAGCGGGTTGGAAAGCAATTGCTCGGCGCGTTGTTTGTATTTATCGGGCACGGGGTCGGTAATACGGCGGTAAAAAGTGTATTGTTTAAACCATATCTTAAAGCCGTAATTTTCAAAAAGTTGTCGGTAATAGGGTGGGTTGTAGTTCATGCAGTAAGAGGGGGGTAAAAAGCCATCAATAAGCAACCCCCACCAGCGGTCGCGCTCGCCAAAATTTACCGGTCCGTCCATACCCTCCAAGCCATGCCCTTGCAGCCATTTTTTACAGGCATCAAACAGCAGGTTTGCCACCTGAATATCGTTAATACTTTCAAAAAAGCCCATAGCGCCCACCGGTTCGCCGGCTTTACCCTGCTGCCCGTAGCCGGTAAAAGCCGCCACTCTGCCCACCGGTTTATTAGCGCTGTTATACACCACCCACCGGCAAAATACGCCTTTTTGCAGGTGGGGGTTTTGTGCAGGGTCAAAAACCGCCAATATATCTTTTTCCAAAGGCTGAATATAATTTTCATCTTTGGCATATAAGTATTGGGGCAAGGTAATAAAATCATGTACCTGTGCAGCAGTATGTACGGTAACAAGTTTCATGGCTGCTTTTTTGCGGGGGCGAAGTTAGGGCTTTTAAAGGTATTTTGCCCGATAACTAACTGCAAAACATGGGTAGCATAGGAAAGATGGGGCAACCGATTTTATTTGCTAACACAGAACCGGCTACGTATATGGTTTTAAGAGGTGATGGAGAATACACAGGCTGTATGTAAAAAACCAAAGCCAAACATAGCGGGGAGAGAAAGAAATAAAGTAACTTTACCAAAAATTTTGGTTTCATGAAAAAAACTTACCACAAAATAGTAAATGGCGACAGCCGACAAATGACTGAATTAAAAGATGAGAGCATTCATTTAATTGTTACCTCGCCACCCTACTGGCAGTTGAAAGATTATGGCACTGAAAATCAAATAGGATTTCACGACAACTACGAAACATATATCAACCACCTTAACTTAACGTGGAAAGAGTGTTTTAGAGTGCTTCACAATGGTTGTAGGTTATGTATTAACATAGGCGACCAGTTTGCAAGAGCAGTTTATTATGGCAGGTATAAAATAATACCGATTCATACGGAGATAATAAAGTTTTGCGAAATAATTGGTTTCGATTTTATGGGTTCTATCATTTGGCAAAAAACTACCACCATGAACACAACAGGGGGGGCAAGCATAATGGGTAGTTTTCCGTACCCCAGAAATGGCATTGTTAAATTAGATTTTGAGTATATTTTACTCTTCAAGAAACAAGGCAATGCACCAAAACCAACGGCTGAACAAAAGGAAAATGCTGCTATGACAACAGAAGAATGGAACACCTACTTTAATGGGCACTGGTATATAAGTGGAGCAAAACAAGACAGCCATTTGGCAATGTTTCCTGATGAGTTACCCAAAAGGCTTATAAAAATGTTTTCATTTCCGGGAGAAACCATACTGGACCCATTTCTTGGAAGCGGAACAACTGCCATGGTAGCAAAAAGCCTTGGTCGAAACTCCTGCGGCTATGAAATAAATCCCGAATTTATTTCAATTATCAAACAGCGACTAGGGGTTAATGATAATGTGCTCTTTGATGAGGCTATAATAGATTTTGTTGACCAACCAAAAATAGACATAGACTTTGAATCAAAAATTAAAGAACTACCCTACATTTTTAAAGATACGCATAAAATAGACAAAAAAATTGACGTAAAAAAACTTCAATTTGGATCAAAAATAGATGCTAATGGAAAGGCTAAAAGAGAAGAATTTTTTACCGTTAAAGAAATTATTAGCCCCGAATTAGTAAGATTAAATAACAATATAACTGTTCGGTTAATAGGGATTAAGCAAGACCAGACCAAGAATGGCAGCGCCAATGAATTTCTTACTAAGAAAACAAAAGGCAAAAAGGTGTTTTTAAGGTACGACAAAATTATGCACGATGAAAACAACAACCTTATGGTTTATCTTTATCTTGAAAATAAGACGTTTCTAAATGCGCATCTCTTGAAGGAAGGCTTAGCGCTGGTTGATAATTCTATTGATTTTAAATACAAACAAAAATTCAATAACTTGGTCAATGGCTAAAAAATACTCCATAGAGTTTGGCAAAAAAGAAAAAGTCTTAAACTATGCCTTAACGGTGAAATAGCAAATACTGATGTGCTTAACGAAATTGAGGCAGAAATTGAGCGATTAAAAAGAGGCTAACCATACAGCATATACCACCATGGTTTGTAACGCCCAAAAGTAGCACATAAAACCCACCCTAATAAAGCAAAAATCCGGACACAATTTACCCTTTCTGCAAAAACACTTCGCAAAGCATACAGCGCACACTACCACCGCCAATGGTTTCAATGAGGTGAATGGGAGGTGTAAGCAAGTGGTCGTTGTGGCGTTGAAGGGCTTTTATCTGGCGGTGGTCGAGGCTGTCGTAGGCTTGTTGCGATAAAACAAGTACTTTTTCGCCCTTGTTATTGCGCAGTTGCAGCATATTACCGGCGTAGTGTTGCAGCAATTGGTTATTGTTTACCTCAATTACCTCATGTCCGGTGTTTTCTAACTGTTGTATTACCCTCATTCGCTCACGAGCATCGGGAATGGTATGGCTGCCCAGCGCCGCAAATCCATCACCAATGCACATAACCACATTGGTATGGTAAATAGCGCCTTTGGCGTCAAGGGCGGTAAACAAAATGGTTTGTTTGTAATTCATGCGTTCTGCCCACTTCATTACCAGCGTAGGGTTTGTTCTTTCTGATACGGCGGCATACACTATTTGGTGGACGCGGTCAAGCACCATGCTGCCGGTGCCTTCTAATATAAGCCCTTCGGTTTCGTAGTGTTCAAAATGCTCGCGTTTGTTAATGGTAAACCCATGCACATCGCTCAGTTGGGCAATAAACTCCTCGCGGCGTTCCGCCCTTCGGTTGGGCGTTTTCATGGAGTACGTGCAAACTGTGCCGTTTTGGTGCGTACTCAGCCAGTTGTTCGGAAAAATACTATCGGGCGTATGCGGGTAAGGCGTATCGTTAAACACCAGCACATCAATACCAAGCGCTCTGAGTTGGGCAACAAAATTATCAAATTCTAACAGGGCAATATCCTGCACCTGATTAGCGCTTAGTTGCGGAATTGCGCTCTGAAAACTATTGGTAACGGCTGTTTGCTCATTAAAGCCAAATTTTACCGGTCGCACCATAAGCACGGTTTGGGTAGTTTGGTGGTGGGTCATGTGTTTTTAGCGGTAAAAAAGAGGTGGGTAATTGGTTTAACGTTTAATTTTGGGCAAAAGTAAGTAAGATGCCCCATTACTTGTATCATAACGGCAGCTATTGTTTAGCCAACCAACCGCTGTTTACCGCAGACAACCGCGCTTTTAGGTATGCCGACAGCCTTTTTGAGAGTATGGCAATGGTAAACGGCAACATACCCTTATTGTCCTTGCACTTGCAGCGTTTAACCCAATCTGCCCAAATACTGCAATTAGTTTTACCCGATGAGCTTACACCCCGGCACATACTTAACCACTGTAGGCAACTTTGCCAACTCAACCAAATTGCCCCTCATGCCCGTGTACGTCTTACGGTTTACCGTGCCAACGGGGGCTTGTACCTACCCCAACTTAACCAAGCCCTTATGCTTATTGAAACCACAGCCCTGCCCCCGCACAGTTTTGAGCCCAATAAGGAAGGTGTTACCATAGGCATTTATCCGCAGCCCTTAGTTATGCCATCGGTTTTTAGTGAACTTAAAACCGGTAATGCTTTGCCTTATGTTATAGCTGCCCAATACGCCGCCGCCCACCATTTAAACAATTGCCTGCTGCTAAACTGCCACCACCAAATTGCCGAAACTACCAACAGCAATATATTTTGGGTATCTAACCAAACTGTTTTTACCCCGCCCCTTAGCAGCGGCTGCCTAAACGGGGTGATGCGAAAAACCCTGCTAAACCTATTGCCCGATATGGGTTTGCCCTGCACCCAACAATCTTGTACCCTAAATACACTGCTAAATGCACATGAAATATGGCTTACCAATGCCACTGCCGGCGTGCAATGGGTAGCGCGCCTGCAAGAAAAAACCTACCAAAATACCTTAGCCCTGCAAGTAGCAGAAAGGGTTTGCAACTTGATGAGTTATGAGTTATGAGTTATGAGTTATGAGTTGTGAGTTGTGAGTTGTGAGTTATGAGTTGTGAGTTATGAGTTATGAGTTATGAGTTATGAGTT
>ERZ761602.2352-NODE-2352-length-29989-cov-11.643015_pt1 | contig 29989 bp, 31 predicted proteins | sample MGYA00512165_ERZ761602 | MGnify/ENA primary metagenome ERZ761602 (study PRJEB28899, sample SAMN02445085) | bioreactor sludge metagenome | biome: EBPR sludge; isolation source: Thorneside wastewater treatment plant | place: Australia: Brisbane, Thorneside...
CCTTGCCGCTCTCCTCGACCTTCTGCTCGAGCAGGCCGGCCAGCGGCTCGGCGAACGCATAGGCCAGCAGGATGCCGAGGAAGGTGCCGACGAGCGCCGAGCCGATCATCGCGCCCAGCACGGCCGGCGGCTGGCCGACCGAGCCCATGGTCTTGACCACGCCGAGCACGGCGGCCACGATGCCGAAGGCCGGCAGGCCGCCGGCGACGCGCTGCAGCGCGGCCACGGGGGCATGCGCCTCCTGGTGATGGGTCTCGATCTCGCTGTCCATCAGCGACTCGATCTCGTGGGCGTTCAGGTTGCCCGAGACCATCATCCGCAGGTAGTCGGTGACGAACTCGGTCACGTGATGGTCGGTGCCCACCGCCGGGTACTTCTGGAACAGCGGCGAGTTGTGCGGGTCCTCGACGTCCTTCTCGATCGACATCAGGCCCTCCTTGCGGGCCTTGCTGAGGATGTCGTAGAGCAGCGCGAGCAGCTCCAGGTAGCGCGCCTTGGTGTACTTGCCGCCCTTGAAGCAGCTCAGCGCCCCGGCGATCGTCGCCTTGATGACCTTCATCTGGTTGTTGACCAGGAAGGCGCCGATCGTCGCGCCGCCGATCATCGCCATTTCCCAGGGCAGCGCCTTGAGGATCGGACCCATGTTGCCGCCGTGCGCGATGAACACGCCGAAGACGCAACCGAGGACGACGAGCCAACCGACGACGACGAACATGGACAGCGGGGCGATGGATGAGCGCGGCGCCGCCGGGATGGCGGGGCCCTGCAGCCGTTATCGGCCCGCGACCGGCACGGTTAAGCGCCGCTGCCGGCGCGCGGGGCGGCCGGCACGCGGTAGGCGAACAGCGGCCGCTGGCCCGGCCGCTGCAAGGCCAGCTGCGGCGCGACCCCCTCCACCGCGAACTCCAGGCTGAGCACCCAGCTGCCGGCCGGCATCTCGCTGACGGCCTTGCGCCACGCGCGCGGCATCGACTCGGGGCGCTGGAAGAGATAGACGAGGTCGTAGTCGCCCCAGGCGTGCTGCCACATGTCGCCGCGCACGATGCGCGCTCGCGGGCAGCGCCAGCGCGCCAGCCAGGCCAGCGGCCGGCTGTGCTCGAGCCCGGTCAGGGTCGCGCCGGGCCATTGCGCTCCCAGCGCGTCCAGGCCGTGTCCCAGGCCGCAGCCCGCGTCGAGAATGCGCGGTGCACGCGGCAGCCGCACATGCTCGGCCAGTCCGTCCAGTGCCCGCGCCCCGGTCGGGTACAGCGGCGCGTCGCGCCAGGCCCGCACCGGGTACAGCGCGAGCAGCAGCAACACCGGCACCAGCCAGATCCCGGCCGGCAGCGAGCCCGCACCGGCCAGCACCAGCGACAGTGGGAAGCCCGCCAGCACGACGACCCGCCGCATCGGCGCCGAGCAGCGCATGGCCACGATCGTCGGCACCACCAGCGCCGCCGCCATCGACAGCCACGGCTGCACCGCGTGGGCCGCGAGCCCGGCGTGCACCAGCCAGGCGCCAACCCAGGCCGCCAGCGCCGGCAACGGCCACGGCAGGCGCGACGCACGGGCAAGGATCGCGGGCTGGCTCATGCCGCGTTTGTCGCCGCTGCGCCGCCACGGCGGTGCGCCGATCAGCGGCAGCGCTGCGGCGGTGTTCGTCGCCGCCGCGTGAGCGGCGGGAGCCCGAGGGCCCGGCGCACCCCCCAAAAAAAAGAGCGGGTCCCGGGGGACCCGCCTAAAGCACAGGAGACTGTGCCAGGAGGAGACAAGCAAGAAGAAATCGAACCTCAGTCCCCGGCTGCGTGAGCCAGGTCACGCTCGGACGGGATGCGCAACGCACCGGCCTGGCGCCCCTTGCCGGCCCTTGCCGGCGGATTGCACAGGCCGCATACATAGTGACGCGCAATCTCGTGCGGATGCGTAACGAAGTGTCCGCCGCAACTCGAGCAGCGTGTCATCGTCAGCATGCCGTTGTCGACGAACTTGACCAGGCGCCACGCGCGGGTCACCGACAGCATCGGGTCCAGCCCCTGCGCCGCTGTCTGCTCGAGATACAGCTTGTAGGCCTTGATGATGATGTCGATCTCGTCGAGTTCGGCGACCTTGTTCAGGTACTCGTGGATGTTCAGGAACAGGCTGGCATGGATGTTGGGCTGCCAGGTCATGAACCAGTCGGTCGAGAACGGCAGCTGCCCCTTGCTCGGGCTCCTGCCGGAAACCTCCTTGTACAGGCGCAGCAGCCGCTCGTAGCTCAGGTCGGTCTCGGACTCCAGCACCTGCAGCCGCGCGCCGAGGTGGATCAGCTCGACGGCACGCTCGATCTGCCGGGCTTCGGTCAGGATGCTCTTGCTGCGGGCCATCGGGTCCTCTTCGGTGTACGGTTAGTTGCCATTTCGCGGGACCAGGGGGGGATCAGGCCGCCTCCTGGTGGCGGCCGGCCATCAGGATGCTGGCGTGCAGGCGCGCGACGCTCTCGTTGGCGGCGCCCTTGCCGTGGCTGGTCAGCAGGTTCCAGACGATCTCGTCGTCCATGCGGAAGCGGCACAGCAGCGTGTTGCCGCCGGCGATCTTCATCATCTGGGCCGGGGTGAGCGCGGCGATCATGCCCGCCGTCTCCTCGCCGATGCCCAGGCGGTACAGGGCCTGCTCGCGATCGGTGCGGATCAGGCTCTGCGCCAGCATCAGGTAGGACAGGTTGGCTTCGCGGATCTCGGCGAGGATCTGTTCGGAGGTCATCGGTTCGGCTCGTCTGGTCAGGGGTTGGCGGGTGGGTGTGCGGCGTCGGGCTCGCGGCGTGAGATGCACTGTAGGCAGCCGCCGCGGGCGACACCATCACCGCCCTTCCACGGCTTGAGTCGGCGGTGCGCCATACCGCTTGTCGGACGAATTCCTACGCGTCAACCCCGAGCCGGTCCTGCGGGTCAAGGCGTGGCGGGCGGCTCCCTGCGCAGGAAGTCGCAGTTGCGTTCTCAAGGCCGGACAAGCGACTCCCGATATCGGGTCCAACGGGTGCAATGGGTTTGCGGCCCGGGGTCCTCGGGATCTCAACCGTGGACAGGTCCGGTGGCCTGGAGATGCCAGGTGCCGGGTGACACAACGTGATTCGGAGTTTTGTCCATGGCACAAGTCATCAACAGCAACATCGCGACGCTGACGGCGCAGCGCAACGCCGGTCGCGTGCAGAGCGACCTGTCGACCGCGATCAACCGCCTGTCGTCCGGCCTGCGCATCAACAGCGCGAAGGACGACGCCGCCGGCCTGGCCATCAGCGAGCGGTTCACCACGCAGATCCGCGGCCTGACGGTCGCGGCCCGCAACGCCAACGACGCCATCTCGCTCACGCAGACGGCCGAAGGCGCGCTGGGTTCGGCCGCCGACAACCTGCAGCGCATCCGCGAGCTGGCCGTGCAGGCCGCCAACGCGTCCAACAGCGCCAGCGACCGGGCTGCGCTGCAGGCCGAAGCCGCCGCGCGCATCGCCGAGATCCAGCGCGTGGGCACGCAGACCGAGTTCAACGGCATCAAGCTGCTCGACGGCTCGTTCTCCTCCCAGGCCTTCCAGGTCGGCGCGAACCAGTCGCAGACGATCACGCTCGACCGCATCACCGATGCGCGCGCCTCGTCGCTGGGCCGCCAGTCGCTGAGCACGGCCGGCACGGTGATGAACACCGTCGTCGCCGGCAGCGCCACCGACAACGGCATCGGCGAGGAGACCGACCTGGGACTGAGCGTCGGCGACTTCAGCGCGACGATCTCCTACGCGGCAAACGCCAGCGCGAAGGACATCGCCACCGCGATCAACGGCGCGGCCTCCTCGCTGGGCGTCACCGCGACGGCGACGAACTCGGCGACGCTGTCCGGCCTGACGGGCGCGGGCACGGTCAGCTTCGAGCTGAACGGCCAGGCCATCTCGGCGGAGGTCACCGACCAGAACGACCTGAGCAGCCTGGTCTCGGCGATCAACGGCGTGGCCGCGGAGACCGGCGTCACGGCGACCTTCTCGAGCACGAACGCGAAGAACGAGATCACCCTGACGACGACCGACGGCCGCAACATCGGCATCGGTGCGTTCACGATCGACGGCGCGACGACCATCGGCATCGACTTCAGCGGCGAGACGCTGGCCGACGCCGGCAGCGCGGTCAAGACCGGCACGGTCGAGCTGACCAGCACGCTCGGCGCGATCACGACGGAGGAAGCCAACACCGACGTGTTCGCCTCGGCGGCCGACCGCAGCAGCTTCGCGTCGATCGCCGCGGTCAACCTGTCGACGGTCGACGGTGCGACGGCGGCGCTGGCGACGATCGACGCCGCGCTGAGCCAGGTCAACAGCGGCCGTGCCGACCTCGGTGCCGTGCAGAACCGCTTCCAGGCGACGATCCAGAACGTGGAGATCAGCTCGGAGAACCTGTCGGCCTCGCGCAGCCGCATCCTCGACGCGGACTTCGCGAAGGAGACGGCGAACCTGTCGCGTGCCCAGGTGCTGCAGCAGGCCGCCAACGCGATGGTCGCCCAGGCCAACCAGATGCCCCAGCAGGTGCTGGCCCTGCTGCGCTGACGCCAGCCCCGCGGTCCGCCACGGGCCGCGACCGGACCCACGACCCCCGGGGTGCTACCGCCAAGCGCGGTGGCACCCCTTTCGTGCTTTCGATCTGAACCCCTGGAGCGCCGCATTTCGGCCGATGCCGCGAGGGGCGTCGACTCAAGAATCCTCCAGACGCGACGGTCGGGCTCCCCACCGAGGGGGAGCGGCCCGCGAAGGCCGGCAACCGGTAGCGGTTGATGCCGGATCCCGACCGAACTACTGGAGTTCCGCTTCATGGCGCAGACCATCAACACGAACATTGCGACGCTGACCGCACAGCGCAATGCCAGCCGCGTGCAGGGCGACCTGTCGACGGCGATCAATCGCCTGTCGTCCGGCCTGCGCATCAACAGCGCGAAGGACGACGCGGCGGGGCTGGCGATCAGCGAGCGCATGACGACGCAGATCCGCGGCTTCAACCAGGCCGCGCGCAACGCGAACGACGCGATCTCGCTGGCGCAGACGGCCGAGGGCGGCCTCGGCTCGGCGGCCAACAACCTGCAGCGCATCCGCGAGCTGGCCGTGCAGTCGGCCAACGCGACGAACAGCGCGAGCGACCGTGCCGCCCTGCAGTCGGAAGTGACGGCGCTGATCGCCGAGATCCAGCGCGTGGGCCAGCACACCGAGTTCAACGGCATCAAGCTGCTCGACGGCTCGTTCGCCGCGCAGACCTTCCAGGTCGGGCCGAACTCCGGCCAGGTCATCACGCTGGACAGCATCGCCGACGTGCGGGCCTCGTCGCTGGGCCGCCACGTGCTGCAGGTGCAGGGCACGGTGACCGGCACCGTCGTGACCGGCACGGCCAACGGCATCCCGGAGGAGAACGACCTCGTGCTGAGCTCCGGCGGCGTGACCACGGGGCCGATCGCCTACCCGGCCGACGCGAGCGCCGACGTGATCGCCCGCGCGATCAACGACGCGGCATCCAGCCTGGGCATCAACGCCACTGCCAGCAACAGCACGACGCTGAGCCTGCTCAGCGCCGGCGGCGACATCACCTTCAAGCTCAACGGCCAGGACATCGCCGCGACCGTGACCGACCGCAACGACCTGAGCAACCTGGTTTCGGCGATCAACGGCTTCACGCGCTCGACGGGGGTCACCGCGACCTTCACCACGCCGGGCTCGAAGAACGACATCACGCTGACGACGACCGACGGGCGCAACATCAGCCTCGAGGACTTCGCCAACGCGACGGCCGGCGACGACACCATCGTCTTCGGCGGCACGGTGCTCGACGAGGCGGGGACGATCTCGGCCGTGAAGACCGGCACGATCGAGATCACCAGCTCGCGCGGGTCGATCACGACCGCCGGCGCCGACGACGCGGTCTTCGCCGCCGCGGACATCAACCGCAGCATGTTCTCCAGCGTGGCGGCGATCGACATCTCGAACTTCGACGGGGCCAGTGCCGCGCTGAGCGTGATCGACGCCGCACTGACGCAGGTCAACGGCGGCCGCGCCGACCTCGGTGCCATTCAGAACCGCTTCGAGGCGACGATCTCCAACGTCGAAGTCAGCTCGGAGAACCTGTCGGCCTCGCGCAGCCGGATCCTCGACGCCGACTTCGCCAAGGAAACCGCCGCCCTGTCGCGCGCCCAGGTGCTGCAGCAGGCGGCCAACGCGATGGTCGCGCAAGCCAACCAGATGCCCCAGCAGGTGCTGCAGCTGCTGCAGCGTTAATTCGTGCACTCAAGCCCGGGCTCCGCCCTGCCGATGATCGTTCCATAGAAGATCATCGGCAGGGCGTTCCACCATGGCGACCACCAGTACCGGACTCTCGTCACCGGGCGTCGGCAGCGGGCTCGACGTCAACACCATCGTCAGCCAGCTCGTCGCCATCGAGCGGCGCCCGATCAGCAAGCTGCAGACCACGGCCCAGCGGCTCCAGACGCAGATCTCCGGCGTCGGCCAGATGCAGAGCCTGGCCTCGGCGCTGCGCGACGCGGCCGCCGCGCTGGCGAACGAGAAGGTCTTCCAGGGTGTCAACACGACGTCGAGCGACAGCTCCGTGGTCACCGCGACGACCGCCTCGAGCGGCACGCCGGCGGCCGGCACCTATGGCATCGCGACGGTGTCGCTCGCCGCGGCGCAGACCGTGGCCACGGCGCAGGGGGACTTCGCCTCGGCCGGCGCGCTGGTCGGCGCGGGCACGCTGACCATCGAGCGCGGCAGCTGGAACGCCGACCTCAGCGCCTTCACCGGCAAGGCCGGCGGCTCCGCCGTGACGATCGAGGTGGCGGCCACCGACACGCTCGCCCAGGTGCGCGACAAGATCAACGCGGTCGGCGCCGGTGTCACGGCGGCCATCATCACCGACAGCACCGGCGCGCGGCTGAGCCTGCGCTCGACGAGCACCGGCGCGGAGAACGGCTTTCGCGTGACGGTTGCCGACACCGACGGCAGCCCGGTCGACGCGGCCGGCCTGTCGCGCATCGCCTTCGACCCCGCGGGCGGCACGACCCGCGCGGCGCAAAGCGTGGCCGCCGCCGACGCGGTGGCGAAAGTCAACGGCATCGAGGTCCGGTCGACCACCGACACCTTCGACGGCGCGATCGAGGGGGTCTCGTTCACGCTGAAGAAGGCCCCGGCCGCGGAAGTGTCGGTGAGCGTCGGCCCGAACACCGAGTCGGTGCGCGCCCTGGTGTCGCGTTTCGTCGCCTCCTACAACGCGCTCGCCAAGTTCCTCTCCACGCAGACGAGCTACGACGCGCAGACCCAGCAGGCCGGCGTGTTCCAAGGCGACAGCAGCGTGGTGGGCATCTACAACCAGATGCGCAGCCTCGTCGGCTCGAGCAGCCTGGCCTCGCCGTCGCTGCGCAACCTCTCCAGCATGGGCGTGGAGCTGCAGAAGGACGGCACGCTGCAGATCAACTCGGCGCGCCTGGAGGCGGCGCTGCAGAACCTGCCCGAACTCGCGGCCTCGCTGAGCCGCGACATCGCCAGCCAGCCGATGCTCACCGGCAGCATGGTGCGCTTCAAGAGCTGGGCCGACGGGCTGCTCGACACGAGCGGCTCGCTGCCCGGCAAGACGCGTTCGCTGAAGGCACGCCTGGACGACAACGTGCGGGCCCAGCAGCGCATGGAAGACCGCATCGCGATGGTCGAGAAGCGCCTGCGGGCGCAGTACACGACGCTGGACACGACCGTCAGCCAGGCCAACGCGCTGAACAGCTACGTCTCGCAGCAGATCGTCGGCATCCAGAACATGAACAAGGCGTCGAGCAGCTGACGCTGGCCGCGTTCGCAGCCGACGGAGGCCGCCAAGTGGGCAATTCCACCTAAAGAAGCCCTCCGTCGCCGTCGAAACCCCTGATAGCCAGCGCATGCTGGCCCCAGTCCAGAGGCTCCGACGATGTTCTTCAGTTCCCCCTTTGCCGGCGCCCGTGCGGCACCGGCCCAGGCCTACCGGCGCACCGAGGTCGAGTCGCGCACCGCCGAAGCCGATCCGCATCAGCTCGTCGCGATGCTCTTCGACGGCTTCTTCGAGGCGATCTCGCAGGCCCGCGGCGCGATCCGCAGCGGCGACGTCGTCGCCAAGGGACGCTCGCTGGGACGCGCGGTCAGCATCGTCGACGAAGGCCTGCGCGCCGCTCTCGACCTGCGCCAGGGCGGCCCGCTGGCCCGCGACCTGCATGACCTCTACGCCTACGTGACGATGCGCCTGACACGCGCCAACCTGGACGACAGCGAGGCTGCGCTGGACGAGTGCACCGAGCTGATCCAGCCGCTGGCCCAGGCCTGGGCCAGCATCCGCCCGCAGGCCGTCGCCGCGCGCCCAGGAGCCTGATGGCCATGCACGACTCCACGCTTCCCGGACTCGACACGGCGCCCGTCCAGGGCGAGCTCCTGTCCTACTACAAGGCGATCGAGCGAGCCAGCGCCGACATGCTGGCGGCCGCGCGCATCGGCGACTGGGACCAGGTGATCAAGCTCGAGGGTGCCTGTGTCCTGCTAATCACCCAGCTGAAGCAGGCCGCCGAAGGCTCCCGCCTCGACGCCGAGACCTCCAAGGCGAAGTCGCGCATCCTGCAGCGCATCCTGATCAACGAAGGCGAGATCCGCAACCTCGCCGAGCCGTGGCTGCCGGAGATCGACCGCATCGTCGCCGGCAAGCCGCGCACGCTGCACTGACCGGTTTCAAGGTCACTGTCGCGGAGGCACCGTGGCGCTGGACACCCCGCCCCTGGCGCTGGACGACGAGGCAGCCGCCGACTCGCTGGCGACGTACCGCGTGACCAGCCGTCACGAGATCGCCGCGCTGCTGGGCGAGCTGCGCGACAGCGGCGTGCCGGTCACGCTCAGCGGACCGGATGGCGGCAGCTACACGACGACGCTGTGGTCCCTGGACGCGCCGGGCGATCACGCGGGCTTCGGCGCCGACGAGTCCCACGTCGCGCTGCAGCGCCTCGTCGACACCGGCGAGATCGTCGCCGTGGCCTACCTCGACAAGGTCAAGCTGCAGTTCGACCTTCGCTCACCGATCCTCGTGCACGGCGGGCGTGCCTGCGTGCTGCAGTCGCAGCTGCCGGCTTGCATCTACCGCTTCCAGCGCCGCGCGAGCTTCCGCGTCGCCACCGGCGACCGGCGCACCCCGACCCTGCACCTGCGCCATCCGTCGATCCCGGAAATGCGCCTCGGGCTGCGCATCCTGGACGTCAGCGTCGGCGGCTGCGCGCTGCTGCTGCCGGACGACGTGCCGCCGCTGCAGGCGGGCACGCAGCTGCCCCGCGTGGAGGTCGAGCTCGACGCCGCGACGCGCTTCACGGTCGACCTGGTGCTGCTGCACGTCAGCGCCGTCGGCGACGTTCCCGGCCAGCGGCTGGGCTGCGAGTGGCGGCGGCTGGACGCGGCCGCGCAGCGCGCGCTGCAGCGGTTCATCGACAGCACGCAGCGCCGCCAGCGGCTGCTGCCCCCGGCCTGAACGAGGCGACGATGAGCGCGCGCCGCAGCGCTGCATCCGGGCTCGCGGGCTGCCGCGCCGCCACGCGCGCCGGTGCCTCGGTGGTCCGACCGGGGAGCCGAGGCATCAGCCTGGTCGAGGTCGTCGTCGTGCTCGCGCTGCTCAGCGTCTTCGCGTCGATGGCCCTGCCAACCTGGCAGCAACAGCTGGCCAAGGCGCGCCGGGCCGAGGCCATCGCCGCCCTGACCGCCCTGCAGAGCGCGCAGGAGGCCTACCGCGCGCACCACGGCAGCTACGCCCTGCAACTGGCGGCGCTGCGCGTGGCACCGGCCGTCGCGCCCCACTACGACATCGCCCTCGTCGCCCCGCATGGCTCGGGCTACATCGCCCGGGCAACGGCGCGCAGCCGCCTGCCCCTGGACGGCGGCTGCGGCGAGCTGACGCTCAGCGTCGCCGACGGCCAGTCCGCCCACGGGCCGAGCGAGCACTGCTGGAACCGCTGATGCCGCGCCGCAGGGGATGTCGCGGCCGTGCTCGCGGGCTGACGCTGATCGAGCTCATGGTCGGCGTCGCGGTGCTGGCCCTGCTCGCGTCGCTGGCGGTGCCGGCAACAGGCCACCAGCTCGCACGCTGGAAGCTGCAGGCCGCGGCCGAGCAGCTCGCGGCGGACCTGGCCCAGGCCCGCTGGGACGCCGTCGAGCGAGGCCGCGCGCAGCACCTGCAGCTGCAGGACGGCGAGCAGTGGTGCTGGTCGCTCAGCGAGGCTCCGGGTTGCGGCTGCGACCGGCCGCAGGCCTGCCAGCGCCAGCGGGTTGCCGCGGCGCGGTACGGCGGCGTGACCCTCGAGACGCCCGCGCGGATCAGCTTCGCGCCGACGGCCGATGCCCGCATCGCCGTGGCCAGTCTCGCGTTGTCCAGCCGCAGCGGCGAGCGCTTGCGCGTGCTGCTGAGCCCGCTCGGGCGCGCACGCGTCTGTGCGCCCGACGGCCCGCGGATGGGCTACGCGGCCTGCTGAAGCCGGCACGTGCGCGGCGGCCGAGGGCAGCGGGGGCCCTTCCCCTCCATGTCCCCCGCCACCGGCCTGCGGCCGCTGGCTCCTCCTTGACTTCCGGGGAAGGGCCCCCGCTGCCCTCGGCTGGCGACACCGTGGCACTCGACGACCGATCGCCGAGGTGGCAGGTTTCGGGGCCGGAGTCGGCACCGTCGCCTGGCGCGGCGGGGTGCTGGCTGCAAAGGGCTGCCCGGGTGGGTCGCAGCGCGCGTGTGAAGCGCCGAGCAGCACAGGGCTTGCAGCCCGCGCGCCGCAGGCGCGCCACGTGCTCCGACTCGGCGCCGTTGTCCGAGCGGAGAGAGCGCAGCGAACGCAGCGAGTTCGGCGCCGGGGCTGCAAGACCGAGCAGCGCAGGGAAGTCCTGGCGCCCCGGGGCGCCAGGACCGCGAAAGTCGCGCGTCGCGGCCCACCCGGGCAGCCCTTTGCCGCGCGGTAGCGGCGCACCAGCTGCTGCCGCCGGCGACAAGACGCCCATCGTCCACCAGGGGCCGCACGCCGAACCGCGGGCCTGGCTGCGTCACCCGCCGTCCGGCGTCACACCTGCATGTTCATGATGTCGGTGTAGGCCTGCACGAGCCGGTTGCGCACCTGCACCGCCGCGCTGAAACCGAGGTTCGCGCGGGTCATCGCGACCATCGTCTCCTCGAGGCTCACGGCCGGGTTGTCCAGCTGCACCTCGCGCTGCATGCGCGAGGCCTCGAGCTGCTGGCGGCTCACGGACTGGAGCGCCTGGCTCATCGCGGTGCGGAAGCTCTCCTGCGGCGCGGCTGGCGCCGGAGTGCGCAGCGGCGTGCCGTCGGTGCGCAACCCGGCACGGGCCGCCGCCTGGGCAAAGTCGAAGGGCTTGAGCTTGACGTCCATCGCGGGGCGCCTCGTCGGTCTGGAGGGGCTCGACACCGCCGCCCGGGGGCACAGGTGTCCTGGGCGTGACTGTAGGCAGCACCGTGACATCCGATGGAGCGAACTGCTGTCGCTTTGCTCGGCTTCTCGCCCCCTTTTGGCGCGGACCCGTGCCGAACAATGCTTCGGCCGGCTCGAGCCGGACACGAGCCCGAAAAGCGCCCACTTCCGACCCCCTGCATGGCGAACGAACTGACGACACCGGCACCGACGCCGCCAGCCGCCACGGAGCCCCGCAAGGTGCTGGCCGACAAAGTGGCCGCCCTGCCGCTGAAGCCGCTGATCATGCTGGCGCTGGGCACGGCCGTGCTCGCCGCGATCGCGGTCGCCCTGACCCTGGGCGGCCCGAAGAACGACTACAAGGTGCTCTTCGCCGGGCTCTCGGACAAGGACGGCGGCGCGGTCATCGCCCAGCTGTCGCAGATGAACGTGCCCTACCGCACCAGCGACGGCGGCGGCGCGATCCTCGTGCCGGCCGCGCAGGTCCACGAGGTGCGCATGAAGCTGGGGCTGCAGGGCCTGCCGCGCTCGGGCACCGGCGGCTACGAGCTGCTGGACGCGCCGAAGTTCGGGCAGACGCAGGCCGGCGAGAACGTCGCGATCAAGCGGGCGATCGAGGGCGAGCTGATGCGCACGATCTCCAGCCTGTCGGCGGTGCAGAGCGCACGCGTGCTGCTCGCGCTGCCGGCGGCCAACGGCTTCTTCCGCGAGCAGCAGAAGCCGTCGGCATCGGTGGTCGTCACGCTGCACCCGGGGCGCACGCTGGATGCCGCGCAGCTTGCCGGCATCGTGCACCTGGTCTCGTCGAGCGTCCCGGAGATGTCCCCCAAGGCAGTCAGCGTCGTCGACGGCAGCGGCACGCTGCTGACGGCGCAGGACCCGGCCAGCAGCATCGGCGGCCTCGACGCGCAGCAGCTGAAGTACGTGCAGCAGATCGAGGGCAGCCTGCAGCGCCGCGTGCTCGACCTCCTCGAGCCGGTGGTGGGCCGGGAGAACCTGCGGGTCAGCGTCACGGCCGACCTCGACTTCTCCGAGTCGCTGCTGGTCAGCGAACAGTACCGTCCGAACCAGGGCGAGGAACCCGCCGCGGTGCGCACGCTGCAGACCTCGGAATCGACCGGATCGACCCCGGCGCCGCCGGGCGGCGTCCCCGGCGCCCAGACCAACCAGCCGCCGGTGCCCGCCTCGGCACCGATCGCCGGCGCGGCGCAGCGCCTGCAGCCGACGCAGGGCGGCGGCAACGCGTCGACGCGCCGCGAGTCGAGCACGCAGTTCGAGGTCGACAAGACGCAGCGCACGACCCGCAGCGCCACCGGCACGGTCCGCCGGCTCTCGGCAGCGGTCGTCGTCAACCACCGCAACGTCGTCGACCCGAAGGGCAAGTCCAGCGCGACGCCGCTGACCGACGCCGAGATCGGCAACCTGACCGCGCTGGTCGAGCAGGGCATCGGGTTCAGCAAGGAGCGCGGCGACACGGTCAAGGTCGTCAACGCGCCGTTCCGCAGCGACGAGGCGCCGAAGGAAGAGGGCGCGCCGCTGTGGCGGGAGCCCTGGCTGCATGACCTGCTGCGCACCGCGGCACTGCCGCTCGGCCTGGGCTTCGTCGCGCTGCTGGTCGTCTGGACCCTGATCCGCCCCGCGCTGAAGACGCTGAACGCGCCGCCGACGGTCGCGATCGGCGAGCTCAAGCCGGCGCCGGGATCGCAGGTCAATGCCGTCGTCGACGACATCACCGCGCTGCCGGGACCGGCGGCGGAGGAATCGGCGGCGGCCGCGCCGGCACTGCAGGCCCCCGAGCCGCTGGGCGGCGAGGCGCTGGAGCGGGCCCGCGTGATGGCCAAGGAGAACCCGGCCGCGGTGGCCAACATCGTGCGCAGCCTGATGTCCAAGGAGCAGGCAGCCGCCTGAGACGATGCCGATGGCCAGCACGAGCTCCGGCTTCGACGAACAGGGCGTGGAGGACGCCGCGATCCTGCTGATGAGCCTCGGCGAGGAGGAAGCCGCGCAAGTCTTCAAGCACCTCTCGCCCCGCGAGGTCACGCGGCTTGGCGAGTCGATCGCGAAGATGAAGGCCGTCTCGCGCGAGCGCTTCTCCGGCGTGCTCGACCGATTCATGGCCCTGGCGCACGCCGAGAGCCTGCTCGTGCCGGACAACGACGAGTACGTCAAGTCGGTGCTGCGCCGCGCCCTCGGCGACGACCGCGCCGGGGTGCTGATCGACCGCATCCTGCAGGGCGGCGACATCTCCGGCATCGAGGGCCTGAAGTGGATGGACGCGCAGTCGGTGGCCGAGCTGCTGCGCAACGAACACCCGCAGATCGTCGCCGCCGTGCTCGTGCACCTGGACCCCGAGCAGGTGGCCGACATCCTGAAGCACTTCGGCGAGCGTCATCGCAACGAGGTGATGATCCGCATCGCGACGCTGGACGGGATCCAGCCCGTCGCGCTGCGCGACCTCAACGAGGTCTTCAGCCACGTGCTGGCCGGCGGCGAGCACTCGCGCCGCGCGTCGCTGGGCGGCGTCAAGCCCGCCGCGGAGATCCTGGGCATGCTCGGCAGCACGATCGAGACCTCGGTCATCGACTACGTGCGCGAGGCCGACGCCGATCTCGCCCAGAAGATCGTCGACAAGATGTTCACCTTCGACGACCTCGTCAAGCTCGACGACCGCGGCACGCAGGCCCTGCTGAAGGAGGTGCAGTCCGAGCAGCTGGTGATCGCGCTGAAGGGCGCCACGCCGGAGATGCGCGAGAAGGTCTTCCGCAACATGTCGACGCGGGCCGCCGAGGCATTGCGCGAGGACCTCGAGTCCCGCGGCCCGGTGCGCCTGTCGGAGGTGGAGAACGAGCAGAAGGAGATCCTCAAGATCGTCCGCCGCCTGGTCGACGAAGGCCAGCTGCAGCTGGCCACCGGAGGCGACGATGGCTTCGTCTGACCGGGTCGGCCGGCCGTTGCCCAATGTGCCGGCGCCGCCGGGTTCGCGCCCGGCGGCGAGCTACGCCCGCATCATCCCGGCCGAGGAGCTCGGCAGCTTCTCGAGCTGGCAGCCCGACAGCTTCGGTGGCCCGGGCGGGCCGCCGGAGCGACGCGCCCGGCCGCGACCCGAGGGCGAAACACCGCCCGCCGCCGAGGTGTGGCGGGAGCGCATCGCCGAGGCGCGCAAGTCCGGCTACCAGGACGGCTACCGCGACGGGCTGGTCGGCCTGGAGAACTTCAAGCAGGCCCATGCGGCGCAGGTGCAGGCGCAGTCGGCCGCGCGGCTGCAGTCGCTGGTGACGGCGCTGGAGTCGCAATGGGCCGCGCTCGAGGCGGCGATGGCGCAATCGGTCGCGCGATGCGCGGTGCGGCTCGCCCGCCAGGTGCTGCGCCACGAGCTGCAGACGCAGCCCGAGCACGTGGTGCCGCTCGCGCAGGAGGCCGTGCAGGCCATCATGCTCAGCGCCCGGCGCATCGAACTGCACGTGCACCCGGACGACCACGCCCTGGTGCAGCAGGGCATCGGCGAACTGCTGTCCAGCCGCAGCGCGCGCCTGGTGGCCGACCCGCAGGTCGAGCGCGGCGGCTGCCGCGTGCAGTCGGACATCGCCGCCGTCGACGCGACGATCGACCGCCGCTGGAGCGAAGCCGCGGCCGCACTGGGCAGCCCGCTGCCCTGGCACGACGACGCCCTGCCGCCGGACGAGCCGCCGCCGCAAGCCGGCACGGACGCGTCGGCCGGCGACCCCGAGGGCCAGTCGTGAAGACGATGTCCCCCCCGCCCGTGACGGGTGCCACCGCGACCGGCGGAGGCGACGGGTCGGACGTGCCCGCCTGGGACCGCTACCTGGCCGCGCTGGAGAACTTCGCCGACACGCCGCAGCCGCTGCACACGCGCGGCCGCCTCGTGCGGGTGACCGGCCTGGTGCTCGAGGCCGTCGGCCTGCAGGTGCCCGTGGGCTGCCACTGCGAGGTGCACAGCCCGGGCCGTCCGGTGGCCACCGCGGAAGTCGTCGGCTTCCACGGCGACCGTGCCTTCCTGATGCCCACCGCCTCGTTGCAGGGCCTGTCGCACGGGGCCTGGATCGTGCCGCGCCGCCGCCGCGCCCCGGTGCCGCGCTTCGGTCAGCCCTCGCACCCGTGGCGGCGCAGCGAGGACCAGGGCCTGCACCTGCCGATGGGGCCGGGGCTTCTCGGGCGCGTGGTCGACCCGATGGGCCATCCGCTCGACGGCCAGGCCGCCGCGCACGACGTGCACGACGAGCCGATGGTGCGCCGCCCGATCAACGCGATGGACCGCGACCCCATTCGCGAGCCGCTGGACACCGGCGTGCGCGCGATCAACGCGCTGCTGACGGTCGGCCGCGGCCAGCGCATCGGCCTGTTCGCCGGCACCGGGGTGGGCAAGTCGGTGCTGCTCGGGATGATGGCCCGCTACACGCAGGCCGACGTGATCGTCGTCGGCCTGATCGGCGAGCGCGGCCGCGAGGTCAAGGAGTTCATCGAGGACATCCTGGGCAGCGAAGGCCTGGCCCGCAGCGTCGTCGTGGCCGCTCCGGCCGACAGCCCGCCGCTGCTGCGCCTGCAGGGCGCCAGCTACGCGACGGCGATCGCCGAGCACTTCCGCGACCAGGGCCGCCACGTGCTGCTGCTGCTGGACAGCCTGACCCGCTTCGCGATGGCGCAGCGCGAGATCGCGCTGGCCATCGGCGAGCCGCCGGCGACCAAGGGCTACCCGCCGAGCTGCTTCGCCAAGCTGCCGCAGCTGGTGGAGCGCAGCGGCAACGGCCTGCACGGCGTGGGCTCGATCACCGCGTTCTACACCGTGCTCAGCGAGGGCGACGACCAGCAGGACCCGATCGCCGACGCCGCGCGCGGCATCCTGGACGGCCACATCGTGCTGTCGCGCGAGCTTGCCGAGAGCGGGCACTTCCCGGCCATCGACATCGAGCGCAGCATCTCCCGCGTGATGACCTCGGTGGCCGCGCGCGAGCAGATCCTCGCGGCACGGCGCGTGCGCCAGCAGCTCGCGCGCCTCAGCAAGGCGCGCGACCTGATCCAGATCGGCGCCTACGTCGCCGGCCAGGACGCCGAGCTCGATGCCGCCGTCCGCAACCACGCCGCCATCACCGCGCTGCTGCAGCAGGACATGCACGAACGCGCCGACATGACGCAGTCGCTGCAGCGGCTGCACGCGGTCGCCGCCTGAAGGCCGCCCGTCGGGGACCCGGATGCACGCCGACCTGCATTCGCTGCTGATCGTGCTCGAGCGCGAGCGCGAGCGGCGGGACGCCGCGATGCTCGCGCTGCGCGATGCCGAGCGGCGGCTCGCCCAGGCCGACGCCCAGGGGCGCACGCTGCTGTCCTACCGCGACGACACGGCCAGCCAGTGGGGCACGCCGCTGGGCCGGGTGACGACGCCGCCGCAGCTGCACACCGCGCGCCACTTCCTGCAGCGCCTCGACGCGGCGCTGCAGCAGCACGGCGACGAACAGCAGCGCGTGCAGGCGCTGGTGCAGCAGCGACGCGCGCAGCTGCTGGCCGCCGAGACCCGCCTGGCCTCGATCGACCGGCTGGTCGAGAGGCGCCGGCGTGCGCACCGCGCGCGACAGGATCATCGCGAGCAGAAGGCCAGCGACGAGCGCGCCCAGGTGCTCGCTGCGCGCGGCCCCTCGATCGACGCCCACGACACGGTCCACGACCACCCCGAAGTCCCGCAGGCCTGAGGACCTCCATGCTGAACCTGAACACGCTGACCTTCCCGCCGCCGGCATCCGCGACGACCGCCCCGGCCGGCCCGCCGACCGCGCCGGCCGAGACGGCGCCGGCCCGCAGCTTCGACGCCGAGCTGCAACGCGCTCGCCACGACCGCAGCCACGCGGCGGCGCCCCGCGGGACGGGGGGCGCGAAGCCCGCTGCCGCGGGAGAGCGCGTTGCCGCTGACGGCAAGGGCGGCGAGCACGATCGGGCGCTGCCGGCTCGCGCCGCGAGAAACGCACCGGACGGCCCGGACGGCCCCGCAACCGGCACCGGTGCGCGCGCCGCGGCGGCCCGGGCCGCGCGCCGGGCCGCACCGGGCGACGGGGATCCGGCGGCCACGACCCGGACGCCCGCCGACACGGGGCATGGCAGCCTGGCCGCTGACCTGCTGGCGGCGCAAGGCGAAGTCCGCAAGGCCCTGGCCGCCGACGAGGCGACGACGGATGCCCCCATCGCGGCGGACTCGACGAGCCCTGCGCTGGCGGTGCAGTCGCCGCTTGCCATGCCGGCCGCGGTGCCGGCCACCGCGCTGCCCTCGTCCCCGAACGACGCACCGGCCCTGAGCGTCGACGCGGGCACGCCGGGCACCGGCAACCGGCGAACGCCGGACCCGGACCAGCCCTGGCTCGTCGCCGCCCGCGCCGCCACGGCCGGACCGGAGACCCCGTTGCGCTCGCCCACGGCGCCCGTCACGGCTGCGACCGGGACCGCGATCGACGAGGCTGCGGCACCGGCCCGCCCCGCGCCCCTCGACGATCGAGCCGATGCCGCGGCCACCGGGGCCTCGCAGCCGACCGACGCGCCGGGATTCGGCACGGCAACCGGCTCGGGCCGGGTCCCCGGCCAGCCGGAGCTGGCGGCCCTTGCGGCAGATCCGCAGCCCCCGGCCGCGCCTGGCGCGGCGGCCGGTGCGCCGCTGCACGGCGCCGCCATGCCGACCGGCGAGCCCTTGCCGGCACCCGGGGCGGCCTCAGCCCTTGCCGCCGCGGGAGGCGCCCAGCCGGCTGCGGTCACGGTGCCCGCCGCTGCCGTGCCGCTGCCACCCGGGGCCGTGTCGGCCGTCGCCGCCCCGCCGGTCGACGCGCGCACCGTCGGCGTCCCGGGCGCCACCCCGGCGGCCGCCGCCATCGCCGGGGCCGATCGCGCCGCAGCCATGCTGCCGAACGACGCTGGCGGGCCGCGCACCGCGGGCGCGGCAGCCGAGTCCCCACGCCGCCTCGGCGAGGCGCCAGCTGCGACACGAAGCCCGGAGGAGCACGCCCGTCCGGCCGGCGAGCCCGCCGTCGCGCCGCCCTCGCCGCAGCCCGCGTTGCCACAGGCCTTCACGACAGCGCCGGTTGCCGAACCCTCCGGCCCGGCGACGGCGCCGCAGCCGACCGCCGAGCCGGCAGCGCAGGTGCTGGCGGTCGCCGCGCGTGCCGAGACCCCGGCCACCGTCAGCTTCGAGCCGGCGGCCGGGCTTCAGCCCGGGCCCTTCGGGCTGGCCACGGTCGAGCCACCGGTCGACAGCCCGGCCTTCGCCGCCGCGTTCGGCGCGCGCATCGCGGTCTTCGCCCGCGAGGGCATCGAGCACGCCCGCCTGAACGTGCATCCGGCCGAGCTCGGGCCGATCTCGGTGCAGCTGGCCGTCGACGGCACGCGCGTGCGGGTGGACATGAGCGCCGACGTCGGCGCGACGCGCCAGGCGCTCGAGCAGTCGCTGCCCGCCCTCGCCTCGGCGCTGCGCGAGGCTGGGCTCACCCTGACCGGCGGCGGCGTCTTCCAGCAGGCGAACCAGGGCCAGGGCGACGCGCGGGATCCCGGCGCGCGCCCCGCCGGCCGCCTGGCCGGCGACGCCGAGGGCGAGCCGCTCGGCCCGGTGACCGCGCTTGGCGCCGTGCCGCTGCGGCGCACCCAGGGCCTGCTCGACGTGTTCGCCTGAGCCGCCAGCCGGTTTTGGGGCTGCTTTTCCCGGCATAGGGCAGCCGGCGGGCACTCAAGAATCCTCCGGAACGCCCGAGTGGCGCCCCGGTGGCGCTGCGTGCGGCGCGGCCACATCAAGGAGAGCCCATGTCCACCGCTTCGGCAGCCCCCCCAGCTGACGCCGCAGCAGCCCCGAAGGGCGGCAACAAGAAGAAGTTGCTGATCATCGTCGCGGCCGTCGTGGCGCTGCTCGTCGTCGGGGGCGGCGCGGCCGCCTTCCTCGTGATGAAGAACCGTGCCGCGGCCGAGGCCGCGGCGGAGGACGGCGAGGCACCGCCGAAGAAGCGCGAGGCCAAGCCCGCGCCGGTGAAGGACCCGAAGCAGGCGCCGGCCTTCATGCCGCTGGACCCGTTCACGGTCAACCTCGCCGACCGCAACGCCGACCGCTACGCGCAGATCGCCATCACGCTGGAGCTGTCCGATCCGGCACAGGCCGACGTGATCAAGGCCTACATGCCCGCCGTGCGCAACAACGTGCTGATGCTGCTGTCGCACAAGTCATCGGCCGAGCTGCTGGAGCACGACGGCAAGCTGCAACTGGCCGAGCAGATCCGCAAGGAAACCGCCCGGGCCCTGGGCTTCGACGTCGAGGACGACGAGGAGGACACGGCGAAGAAGAAGCGCCGCCGCGCGCCGGTCGAGCTGCCGGTGACCGCCGTGCACTTCGGCACCTTCATCATCCAGTAGTCCGGCGCGGGGTGGACGACCGGCGATGAACCAGCAGATCCTGTCGCAGGACGAGGTCGATGCCCTCCTCCAGGGCATCACCGGCGAGAGCCAGAAGCTCGAGGCCGAGCAGGCCGCGCCGAGCGGCGACATCCGCGACTACGACCTGGCCAAGCAGGAGCGCATCGTCCGTGGGCGCATGCCCACGATGGAGATCGTCAACGAGCGCTTCGCGCGCAACGTGCGCACCGGGCTGTTCAACCTGATCCGCCGCAACCCCGAGGTGTCCATCGGCGGCATCAAGGTGCAGAAGTTCAGCGCCTTCCTGCGCGAGCTCGTCGTGCCGACCAACTTCAACATCGTCTCGGTCAAGCCGCTGCGCGGCACGGGCCTGATCGTCTGCGACCCGACCGTGGTCTTCGCGGCGATCGACGCGCTGTTCGGCGGCACGGGCAAGTTCCACACCCGCATCGAGGGCCGCGAGTTCTCGCCGACCGAGCAGCGCGTGATCCTGCGGCTCGTCGAGGTCATCGCGGCCGAGTACAAGAAGGCCTGGGACGGCATCTACCCGCTCGAGCTCGAATACCAGCGCTCGGAGATGCAGCCGCAGTTCGCCAGCGTCGCCACGCCCAGCGAGGTGGTCGTCACGACCGGTTTCACGCTGGAGATCGGCGAGGCCACCGGCTCGTTGTACATCTGCATCCCGTACTCGACGCTGGAGCCCATCCGCGACACGCTGTACTCGCCGATCGTCGGCGACAGCATCGGTCCCGACCGGCGCTGGGTGTCGGCGCTGCAGTCGCAGATCAAGGACGCGGCCGTCGAGCTGGTGGCGGAGCTGGCCAGCGCGCCGGCCACCGTCGAGCAGCTGCTGGCCTTCAAGCCCGGCGACTTCATCGAGCTCGACCTCGCGCCGCGGATCGAGGCCAAGGTCGACGGCGTCCCGGTGCTGGCCTGCCAGTACGGCACGACCAACGGGCGCTACGCCATCAAGGTGGACCAGATACTGACCGGCCCGAACGTGGGCTGGATCGGAGCCAAGCATGACCGATGACACCCCCGCCCCGGACGCGATGGCCGCCGAGTGGGCGGCCGCGCTCGAGGAAAGCAAGACCGCCGGCGTGCCGGCGTCCGGCGTCAACGTCGCGCCGGCCACCTTTGCGAAGCTGAGCCCCTCGGCCCCTCCCGGCCCCGCGGGCGAGCACGACCTGAACATGATCCTGGACATCCCGGTGCAGCTGACCGTCGAGCTCGGCCGCACGCGGATCCCGATCAAGAACATCCTGCAGCTCGCGCAAGGCTCGGTGGTCGAGCTCGACGCCCTGGCCGGCGAGCCGATGGACGTGCTGGTCAACGGCTACCTGATCGCGCAGGGCGAGGTCGTCGTCGTCAACGAGAAGTTCGGCATCCGGCTCACCGACATCGTCACGCCCAGCGAGCGCATGCGCCGGCTGAGCAAGACCTGAGGCCCAGGCGCAGGAACCGGCCATGCCCGACGGATCGCTGACCTCGCTGCTCTCCTTCGCGCTGGTGATCGCGCTGATCCCGCTGGCGCTGTGGCTGCTCAAGCGCACGCCGCTGGGCGGCACCGCGCAGGGCCAGGCGCTGCGCAGCGTCGCGGTGCTGCCGCTGTCGGCGACACAGCGCATCGTGACGATCGAGGTCGGGCGCGGCGAGCAGCGCCGCTGGCTCGTGCTCGGCGTGACGGCGCAGTCGATCACGACGCTGCACTCGATGGCCCCGCAGGACGAGGCTGCGCATGCAGGCTGATCGCCGACCCGCGACCGTGCGGCCGGCGATCGCCGTCGGCCTGCTGCTCGCCATGGCCGCGACGGCGGCCGCCGCGCAGGGCGGCGACGGCAGGCTCGGCGGCGCGCTGCCGCTGATGGTCGCCCAGGGGCCGGGCGGCACGAGCTACTCGGTGCCGGTGCAGACCCTGCTGTTCTTCACCGCACTGAGCTTCCTGCCGGCCGTTCTGCTGCTGATGACGGCGTTCACGCGCATCGTCATCGTGCTGTCGCTGCTGCGCCAGGCGCTGGGCACGCCGGCAGCGCCGCCGAACCAGGTCATCGTCGGCATGAGCCTGTTCCTCACCTTCTTCGTGATGTCGCCGACGCTGGACCGCGTCTACACCGAGGCCTACGAACCCTTCTCGCGCAACGAGATCGCCTTCGCCGAGGCGCTCGCCCGCGGCGAGAAGCCGATGCGCGAGTTCATGCTCAAGCAGACGCGGCAGTCGGACGTGCAGCTGTTCGCCAAGCTAGCGAAGCTGCCCGCCGAGGTGAAGAGCGAGGAGGTGCCGCTGCGCGTGCTGGTGCCGGCCTTCGTGACCAGCGAGCTGAAGAGCGCGTTCCAGATCGGTTTCCTGATCTTCATCCCCTTCCTGGTGATCGACATGATCGTCGCCAGCGTGCTGATGAGCCTGGGCATGATGATGCTCAGCCCGGTGCTGGTCGCGCTGCCGTTCAAGCTGATGCTGTTCGTGCTGGCCGACGGCTGGAACCTGCTGCTCGGGTCCCTGGCCGCGAGCTTCGCGACCTAGCACCTCACCCCTCCACCGCAAGCGGAGCCCCCACCATGGATGCCCAGGGCGTCTTCACCGCAGGCCAGCACGGCCTGGTCCTGTTGCTGATGGTCGCCGCGCCGGTGCTGGTCACCGTGCTCGTCGTCGGCCTGGTGGTCAGCGTGTTCCAGGCTGCCACGCAGATCAACGAGGCCACGCTGAGTTTCGTGCCGAAGATCGTCGCCGCGGTCGCGGTACTCGCGGTGATGGGCCCGTGGATGATGGGTACCCTGGTGGACTACCTGCGCAACACGCTGCTGGGCATCCCCGGCGCGGTGTCCTAGCCGCGTGCGGCGCGGGCGGACGCGAAGGCGCGCGGCGTGATCGGCTTCACCGAGGCGCAGATCCTCGAGTGGATCACGCCGCTGCTGTGGCCCTTCCTGCGCGCCCTGGCCCTGTTCACCGCGATGCCGGTGCTCGGCGGGCGCAGCGTCCCGGCCCGCGTGCGCATCGCGCTGGCCGGCTTCATCGCCTTCGCATCGCAGGCCGCGCTGCCGCCGATGCCGGTGGTCGCGCTCGACTCGCCGCTGGCTTTCGTGCTCGTCGCCCAGCAGGTGGTCATCGGCCTGTCGCTGGGCTTCGCGGTGCGCGTGCTGGTCGCCGTGGTCGAGTTCGCCGGGGAGCTCGTGGGCCTGCAGATGGGCCTGAACTTCGCGGGCTTCTTCGACCCGGTGACCGCCAGCCAGGGCACCGTGACCGCCCGTTTCCTCGGCACGACGATCACTTGGATGTTCATCGTGATCAACGGCCACCTGATGGTGATCGCCGCGCTGGTGGACAGCTTCACGGCGTTCCCGGTCGGCCCCGAGCCCTTCGCCTTCGTCAGGTCCGCGCAGCCGCACCGCTGGGCCGCCGAGATCTTCGCGACCGGCCTGTGGATCGCGCTGCCGCTGGTCGCGCTGCTGACCTTCGTCAACCTCGTGCTGGGCATGATCTCGCGCGTGGCCCCGCAGATCAACATCTTCGCCGTGGGCTTCCCGGTCACGCTGGGCGTGGGCCTGGTCGGCCTGCTGCTGATGCTGCCGTTCCTGCAGGCGCCGTTCATGGTGGCGATGGACCGCGTGCTGGCGGGGTTCCGCTAGGGCCGGCACCGGGCGCCGCGGGCGGCCGCCGGGCCCGCCCGACAGCCCGCCGTCTGCTGGGGGCACCCGCAGGGGTTCCGCGCGGCCTCACCGCCCCCGGGGTATTCCGGAGCACGCCGGCCCCGCCGGTTCCGATAAGCTGCGCGGCCTGCCCCCCTCGCGAGGAGACATCGATGAAGCCACGCACCTGGGCCGTCGCCGCCCTGCTCGTCGCCACCACCCTGCCCGCGCTGGCGCAGGACAAGGTGGTCTACCACATCAACGACACCGCCAGCCAGGCGCTGGGCACGCTGCGCAACATCCGCAACCACCTGGACACCGACCCGACGGCCAGGATCACCGTGGTCACGCACGCCTTCGGCGTGGACTTCCTGATGGAGGGCATGAAGGACCGCAACGAGAACAGCTTCGCCCCGACGGTCGCCGCGCTGGTCAACCGCGGCGTCAAGTTCGAGATCTGCGAGATCACGCTGAAGAACCGCAACCTGAAGAAGGAGCAGTTCATCCAGGAAGCCGAGTTCACGCCCTCGGGCGTCGTGCGCATCACGAAGCTGCAGCTGGCCGGGCACGCGTACATCAAGCCGTGACGGCCGGGCGGGCGGCGGCGTGCCGCCCGCTCCCCCCGAGACACGGCTCGCGGGCGTGGCCGCCCTGTCCGGGCCGGGCGGTGCCGAGGCGCGCGCCAGCCGGCCTCACACCCCCAGCTGGCGCGCCGCGAGCTCCTTCATGATCTCCTCGGCGCCGCCGCCGATCATCATCACCTTGACCTCGCGGTAGATGCGCTCGCTCTTCGTGCCGCGCATGTAGCCCATGCCGCCGAGGATCTGCACCGCGCCGTCGGCGCAGTGCTGCATCGTGCGCGTGGCCTGGTTCTTCAGCAGGCACACGTCGGCCACCGTCGCCGCGTCGCGCGGGTCGGCCTCGAAACGCGCGACGACCTCGTGCAGCCAGGCGCGCGTGGCCCGGATGTGCATGCGCATGTCCATCAGCTTGTGGCGGATCACCTGGTGGCTGGCCAGCGGCGCGCCGAAGCTCTGCCGCTGGCGCGCCCACTCCAGCGCCTCGTCGAGGCAGACCTGGGCGAAGGCCGTGGCCCCGGCTGCCAGCAGCAGGCGCTCGCCGTTGAAGTTGGCCATGATCATGCGGAAGCCGGCGTTCTCCTCGCCGATCAGGTGATCGGCCGGGACGCGCACGCCGTCGAAGTGCAGCGTCGCGGTGTCGCTGGCCCACCAGCCCATCTTGCGCAGCGGCGCACGCGTCAGGCCCGGCGAGTCCCCCGGCACGGCGACCAGCGAGATGCCGGCAGCGCCGGGCCCGCCGGTGCGCACCGCCACCGTCAGCCAGTCGGCCCGCATGCCGCTGGTGATGAAGGTCTTCTCGCCGTCGATGACCCAGTGGCTGCCGTCGAGCCGCGCGCGCGTGCGCAGCCGCGCGACGTCGGAGCCGCCCGAGGGCTCGGTGATCGCCAGCGCCGCGACGGCCTCGCCGGCCAGCACCGGCGGCACGACGCGCCGCTGCAGGGCCTCCGTGCCGTGCTCGACGACCGGGGGCAGCGCGATGTTGTGCGAGAAGAGGCTGGCCAGCACGCCGCCGGAGCCGGCGCGCGCGAGTTCCTCGCTGGCCACCAGGCGCCAGGCCAGCGGGCACGGCGTGCCGCCGAGCTGCTCGGGATAACCGAGCTGCAGCAACCCGAGCGCGCTTGCGCGACGGTAGAGCTCGCGCGGGAAGCCGCCGGCCTCGTCCCAGGCATCGACGTGCGGCGCAATCTCGCGCTCGACGAACTGGCGCACGCTGCGCCGGAAGTCGGCCTGGCCGGCCTCGGGATCGGTGTCGTCCATCATCGCGGCTCGCGGTCGGGCGCTGCGGCCTTCAGGGCAGCAGCACGCTGCAACCCGTCGTCCGCCGGCCCTCGAGGTCGCGGTGCGCCTGCGCGGCGTCGGCGAGCCGGTAGCGCTGGTCGATGCGGATCCGAACCTGCCCGCTGCCGACCACCGCGAACAAGTCGTCGGCCATCGCCTGCGTGGACTCGCGCGTCGCGATGTGCGTGAACAGCGTGCAGCGCGTGAGGTACAGCGAGCCCTTCGGGCCCAGGACGCCCGGCGCGATCGGCGGCACCGGGCCGCTCGCGTTGCCGAAACTGGCCATCAGGCCGAACGGCCGCAGGCAGTCCAGGCTGCGCTCGAAGGTGTCCTTGCCGATCGAGTCGTAGACCACCTTGACGCCCTGGCCGCCGGTGATGGCCTTGACCCGCGCGACGAAGTCCTCGCTCGTGTAGTCGATGCAGTGCGCCGCGCCGTGGGCCAGCGCCAGCTCGCACTTGGCCCTGCCGCCGGCGGTGCCGATCAGCTGCAGGCCCAGCGCCTTCGCCCACTGGCAGGCGATCAGGCCGACGCCGCCGGCCGCGGCGTGGAAGAGCACGAAGTCGCCCGGCTGCAGGCCTTCGACGGGCAGGGTCTTCTTCAGCAGGTACTGCGCCGTCAGGCCCTTGAGCATCATCGCCGCACCGGTCTCGAAGTCGATGCCGTCGGGCAGCCGGCAGACAGTCTTCGCCGGCATCACGCGGGCCCCGCTGTAGCTGCCCGGCGGGTTGCTCGCATAGGCCGCGCGGTCGCCCGGCTTCAGGTGCGTGACCCCCTCGCCCACCGCCTCGACGACGCCGGCGCCCTCCATGCCCAGCGTCAACGGCAGCGCGTTCGGGTACAGGCCGGTGCGCTGGTAGACGTCGATGAAGTTCAGCCCGCACGCGTGATGGCGGATGCGGATCTCGCCGGGGCCGGGGTCGCCGACCGGCAGGTCGACGAGCTGCATCTGCTCGGGGCCGCCGAACGCGGCGATCTGGATGGCACGGGGCATGGGTCGCTCCTCGGGTTGGGGCACAGGCGCGCAGCGTACGCGAAGTCCCGGCCGCTGCGCCCGGCGGCGGGCATCGCCGCCCTCGGGACTGTCCCGAGGGCCGGCATCGGGCACGGCCGCCAGGCCGCCTTCCGGCGGCCCGTCGCTACACTCCTTGCGGCATGAAGGACAGCCTGCTGATCGGCGTCTCCGCCCGCATCTACCAGCCGCAGTCGCCGGTGCTCGATCTCGGCGGCATCTGGACCCGCACGCTGCACTATCTGGAGCAGTCGGTCGCGCACTGGGTGATGTCCGGCGGCGCGATGCCGGTGATGATCCCGGAGGTCGAGCGCGACAGCCTCGTGCAGCGCAGCGAGGTCCGGCTCGACTGGTATGCCGCGCAGCTCGACGGCCTGGTGCTGCAAGGGGGCAACGACGTCGCGCCGCAGAGCTACGGCGAGGAGCCGCTGCGCCCCGAGTGGGCCGGCGACCGGGTGCGCGACCGCTACGAGATGGAGCTGATCCAGGCTTTCGTCGATGCCGGCAAGCCGGTCTTCGGCATCTGCCGCGGCCTGCAGGTGCTCAACGTGCACTTCGGTGGCACGCTGCTGCAGGACATCGCCACGCAGCGGCCGCAGGCGCGGCGGCACGTGGACCGCGAGGCCTACGACCGGATGCACCACGACGTCGTCTTCGAGCCCGGCTCGCGGCTGGCGGCGCTGTATCCGCGCTCGCCGCGGGTCAGCGTCACGAGCCTGCACCACCAGGGCATCAAGGACCTCGCGCCGGGGTTCGAGGTCGAGGCGCGCTGCCCCGAGGACGGGATGATCGAGGCCATCCGCCGCCGCGAGGGGTCGTACGTCGCGGCCGTGCAGTGGCATCCGGAGTTCCACCCGCCGGGGCACCAGACGCTGTTCGACGACCGTGCGCTGTTGCAGGACTTCCTGGCGGCAGCCCGGGCCGCGGCCGCGCGCTGAACCGCTCCGCACGGGGACCCGCGCACGGGCGCTCGACGCGTCTGCGGCGTCGCTCGGGGCTGCCGGTGCCCGCCCCGGTCTTGCAACTCGGCTTCGCCGTGCGCGAGATGCTCAGCGCGTGGCCGGGCGTCGGGCCCGACGCGGCGCGGGTGGGCGGGGCGGGCTGCCGCCGTCGAGCGCCGCATCGGCCTCGGCCAGGATGCGGTCGAGCCGGTCCTTCAGCTTCTCGGTCGACAGTTCCTCGCGGAAGCGCTCGACCATCAGCGCCAGCGCAAACGGGCTGGGCACGCGCAGCTCCGACCAGTCCAGCGCCTGATCGCGCATCCGCTGCAGCGTCTGCGAAAGCCGCTGCAGCTCGAGCTCCTGCGCCAGCACCTCGGCTTTCGCCTGCTGCAGCAGCCGGTTGTCGCGGTCGTACTTGCGGAACACCTCGTAGAACAGCCCCGACGAGGCCTGCAGCTGGCGCAGGCTCTTCGGCGCGCCGGGGTAGCCGCCGAAGACCAGCCCGGCCACGCGTGCGATCTCGCGGAAGCGCCGCTGCGCGAGCTCGCCGCTGTTCAGGCTGGCCAGCACGTCGTGCAGCAGGTCCTCGCCGGAGAACAGGCTGCCGTCGTCGAGCGGGGCCAGCGGCGGCTCGCGGGCGCCGAGGATCTCCAGGCCGTAGTCGTTGATGCTCAACGAGAAGGTGTTGGGCTGCAGCCGCCCGAGCCGCCAGGCGAGCAGCTGCGCGAGGCCCATGTGCACGTGGCGCCCGGCGAACGGGTAGAGGAACAGGTGCCAGCCTTCGCGGGAGCGGTAGCGCTCGACCAGCAGCCGCCCGGGCCGCGGCAGCCGCGACAGGCGCTGCTGGGCCTGCAGCATCGGCTGCGCGGCCCGCATCTCGGGCTCGGGGACGTCGCCCTGCGCCGCGCCGTGCAGCAGCTCCAGCACGGCGTCGGACAGCTCGCCCGACAGCGCCATCTTGCTGCCCGCCCAGGCGGGCACGACGCCCTTGGCTTTCGTCGCGCGGCGCACGTAGGCGACCATCTCCTGCGTGCGCACGTACTCGAGCACGCGACCGGCGAAGACGAAGCAGTCCCCTGGCGCGAGCCTCGCGATGAAACTCTCCTCGATGGTCCCGAGCGTGCCGCCGGACAGCCACTTGACCTGCATCGCCGCGTCGCTGACGATGGTGCCGACCTGCAAGCGGTGGCGCTGCGCGATGCTGCGCGACGCCACGCGCCACCGCCCTTCGACGTGCACGATGCGCTGGTAATCCGGATAGGCGCCGAGGCTCGCGCCGCCGTGCGCGCAGAAGGCCAGGACCCAGTCGAACTCGTCACGCGTCAGCGTCGCGTAGGCCGGGGCGCTGCGCACCTCCTCGAAGAATGCATCGGCGTCGAAGCCGCCGCCCAGCGCGACGGTGACCAGGTGCTGCACCAGCACGTCCAGCGGCTTGTCGGGGGTGCGCCGTGCCTCGACGCGGCCGGCCAGGGCCGCGCGGCGCACCGCCGCGGCCTCGACGAGCTCCAGCGACTGCGTCGGCACCAGGGTCACGCGGCTCGTGCGGCCGGGCGCGTGGCCGCTGCGCCCGGCCCGCTGCAGCAGCCGCGCGACGCCCTTGGCACTGCCGATCTGCAGCACCCGCTCGACCGGCAGGAAGTCCACGCCAAGGTCCAGCGACGAGGTGGCCACGACCGCCTTGAGGTGGCCAGCCTTCAGGCCGGCCTCGACCCAGTCGCGCACCGATTTGTCCAGCGACCCGTGGTGCAACGCGATCAGCCCGGCCCAGTCGGGCCGCGCCTCGAGCAGCAGCTGGTACCAGATCTCGGCCTGCGAGCGCACGTTCGTGAAGATGAGCGTCGTCGACGAGCCTTCGACCTCGTCGAGCACCGGCTGCAGCATCTGGGCGCCGAGGTGGCCACCCCACGAGAAACGCCCCGGGTCCCGGGGCAGCAGCGTGTCGATGACCAGCGCCTTGTCCACGCGCCCTCGCACCAGGCTGCCCTGCGCCCCCCCGACCAGCGTGGCCATGGCCTCGTCCAGGTTGCCCAGCGTCGCGCTCAGGCCCCAGACCACGAGCCGCGGGTTCCAGTGCCGCAGCCGGGCCAGCGCGAGCTGCACCTGGACGCCGCGCTTGTTGCCGAGCAGCTCGTGCCACTCGTCGACGATCACCGTGTGCACGCCCGCCAGCTGCTCGCGGGCGTGTTCGCGCGTCAGCATCAGGCTCAGCGACTCCGGCGTCGTGACCAGTGCCGGCGGCGGCCGCCGCTCCTGGCGCGCGCGTTCGGCCGAGGGCGTGTCGCCCGTGCGCATGCCCACGCTCCAGCCCGGACACAGGTCGCCAGCCGGCCACTGCAGTGCCTTCGTCGTGTCGGCCGCGAGCGCGCGCATCGGCGTCAGCCACAGCACCTGCAGGCGGTCGTCGGCCCGGCGGCGGGCCAGCGCGCCGAGCCAGACCGCATAGGTCTTGCCGCTGCCGGTGGTCGCGTGCAGCAGGCCGCTGCGGCCGGCGTCCATAGCCGCCCAGACCTCGCGCTGGAAGGCATGCGGCTGCCAGCCGCGCGCCGCCATCCAGCGCTCGGGGTCGGGCCGCGGCTGCCCGGTGTTCACGACGGCGCCCCGAAGCCGGCGGCCGATCCCAGCGTGTTCATCGGAGTACCTTCGCCCTTGAAGGGCTCCGGGATGAGCGCTTGGGAGCGGCCCGGCGCGCTCACTGGACGACCCTCCGCCCTGCGGGCTGCGGGATGAGCGCTTGGGAGCGGCCCGGCG